>Ga0194133_10000259_pt1 | contig 112920 bp, 106 predicted proteins | sample TA2KigOf40mmetaG_FD_155448 | JGI IMG/M metagenome (GOLD analysis project Ga0194133, IMG submission 155448) | Freshwater microbial communities from Lake Tanganyika, Tanzania - TA2015055 Kigoma Offshore 40m | ecosystem: Environmental > Aquatic > Freshwater > Lake | place: Tanzania: Lake...
TCAAGACTCACGTAGCTGATCAGCGATGCCTGGTTCTGGTCGTTTCCGCGCATACAACATAGATGCTCGAAAATGCTCCCGCGTCACAGGTGCCGCTGGGAGTTTTTCAACAAGTTCTTAGAGCTTCCTCAAGGATGCCGGGCCGAAGCCACAAGTTCTTAGGAGGAAATTTCATGAAAAAGTTCTTTTTGGCGATGGCCGCAATAGTCGCGCTCACCGTTGGCACAGCCAGCGCAACCCCTGTTGGCACATTTGCATTCTCCGGCGGCACGCAAACCGTTGTCGCTCCGGGCAACTCCTTTACCCTTCTCCCTGTCGTACTGCCGGGTGATACCTCTGCTTGGGGTACCTTTAGTGGCCCTGGCACTGGCGATTTTCAGATCGTGAACCCGTTCTACATGTACATCGTGGGTGCAACTGCTGGAAACAACTTCCAAGTCACTGAAACCAACGTGAATGCTGGTCTCACCTTCAACTTCGGTGCGAACTCCAGTACGACGGCATACTCGTTCACGACCACTGGTTTTTCTGGTTCAAGCCTCGTGAGCTCGCCCAGCTTCAACGTTGCTGGCGCAATCTTGCTCGGCTACTTCACCAAAGGTGCGGACACTGAAGTTGGCTCCATCACCTTCAGCTTCCAGAATCCGGTTGCTCCGAGCAACACGGTTCCTACCTCCAGCACGTCTTACTCCGCTGATGCCTCCACCGTTCCCGAACCCAGCACCTACGCCATGCTCGGCACCGCCCTGCTCGGACTCGGCCTGCTCCGCCGTCGCAAGTAATTGCTCCGGTAACAGCTCGGTACAAAACCACTCGCGAGCCTTCGGGCTCGCGAGTTTTCGTTTTTAGCGGCAAGCTTTAGGATCATGCTTCAGAAAATAATCTCGATACGCGGCCGACTTCTTGTCCATACACCCCACCAGATTCAGCAACTCCACCTTGCGAAACTGAACTGGATGCGACTCACTCTGCAAGCTGATTGTCCCTTCTTCCAGCAGCTTGCCATCCACCTTCACCGCAGTATCGTGCCCCGATACATTCCCCCCGCCCATCTGAGGCCGCTCATACTTCAACACGCTTGAGCCTTCCACAAAATGTTCAATTCCTTCACTCCCCCGCACCAGAAACTCCGCCCTCACCCACTGATCTCCGTCATAAGTCTTGCTCGTTGAATTCAAACAGTGCGGCGTAAACAACTTCCCCTCCCGCTCCACATTCGTCCCTGGCGTACACAGATTCGCCGTTGTCCGCGGCCCTTTCCCCAACCCGCCCAAAAACTGCGCTTCCACCGAAATCGGAAAATCCTGCTTCAGTCCCATCGATTCCACCGTCTGTCCATGCAGCATCACGCCGGAATTCCTCGTAGCCCAACCCGGCCCATCCTTAGCCTGCTCCCCCACGAACCGATATTCAATCCGCAGCCGGTAATAACTGAATTTGTCCTTGTAGAACAAATGCCCGAACTGATTCGCGAACGAATCATAGCCGTCATAGCGAACCGTCAGATATCCATCCTCCACGCGAAACGCATTCGCATAGTTCACCCCTGCCGCTTGTCCGGCAATCTTCGGGGTCCACCCGTCAAATCCTTCCCATTAAATAGCTGGATCCAATCCTGGCTCAAGAGCAAAAGTAAAAGTGTCGATTTCACGCTACGCAGTTTACATGATAGGAATGGTGTCCATGCTGACCCGGCGCTCTCTCCTCAGCCTCCTCGCCCTCCAGCTCTCCGCCAAAACCCGCTTCACTATGGCTGGTATGACCCTTCCCTGGTCCGCCTTTCCCTTTACCCGCGCCCTTGAAGGGATCCAAAAAGCAGGCTTCCACCAGGTCGCCTGGGGTGTCAATCACGCAGGCAAACCTCTCCTCCCGCTCAACGCCGATTCGAAGTTGCTGGCTCGCCAATCCCGCGATCTAGGCCTGAGACCCATCATGATGTTCTCCACCATCAACCTCGAAGCAGCAAACGCTGTCGAGGGTCACCTCCGCCGCCTCGACCAGGCCCGCGAAGCCAACATCCCCTTCCTGCTCACCTTCGGCAAAACTACCGGCGGCCAGCGCGACGCCTTCATCGAGTCCCTCACCAAACTGGCCCCTCAAGCAACGGGCGTCACCATCCTCATCAAGCAGCACGGCGGCAACACCGGCACTGGCGAGCTCTGCGCCCGCATCATCGACGAGGTCAACCACCCCTCGATCAAGCTCTGCTACGACGCCGGCAACGTGCTGGACTACGAAAACGCCGACCCCATCAAAGACATCCCCAAGTGCGCCCACCAGATCCGCGCCTTCAACATCAAAGACCACCGCAACTGGCCCAAAGACGAAGACTGCGGCCCCGGCTACGGCGAGATCGATCATTACCGCCTCCTCGAGCCCGTCCTCAACACCGGCCTTGAAATCCCCCTCACTTTCGAAAACATCTCGCAACCCTTGCTGCCCAAACCCACCGCACCCGAACAAGTCGACCGTCAGGCGCAGCGTGCGAGAGAATACATGGAAACCGTCATCGGAGGCCTCCAACTATGAACCGCAGACTCATCCTCGCCATGCCCCTTGCGGCCCTGGCGCAAGAAAAAGTGAACACCGCCATGATTGGCGTCGGCAACCGGGGCAGCTTCCTCATGGAAAGCGTCCTCCGTCAACCCACCTCTCGCCTCGCCATGATCTGCGACCTCAAGCCTGACCGCCTCGATAAGGCCGCCACTGTCGCGTCCGCATCCAATCCCACGACAACCACGGAATGGAAGCGCGTCATCGACCGCAAAGACATCGATGCTGTCTTCATCGCCACTCCCCCGCACCTGCACGCCGAGATGGCCATCGCAGCACTCAAAGCCGGCAAGCACGTCTACTGTGAAAAGCCTATCGCTACCACTCCCGCCGATCTCAAGGCGCTCGTCGAAGCCGCCAAGTCCTCGAACAAAGTCTTCGTCGCTGGCCAGCAACTCCGCTCGATGTCTCAACTCAAAGCCGCCGTCGAGCTCATCCACGATGGCATCCTCGGCGATGTCCTCATGGTCAAAGCCCAACGCCACGCTACCGCCGATCTCGATTACAACGGCAGCTCCGGCGACTGGTATTACAACTACGCGAAGTCTGGCGGTTACCTCGTCGAGCAATCCGTCCACAACCTCGACGCCTGCAACTGGGTCATCAACCAGCGCCCTGCCCGCGCCTCTGGCTTTGGTGGCATCCAACTACACAAGAACGAGCCCAAAGGCCGCAACATCTATGACCACCAGGTCCTCAACTACGAGTATCCAAACGGCGTCAAGATGTCCTTCACCCAGATGGTCTTCCATCCCCGCGGCATGCCCGCCGGCGGTCAGTACATCAACGTGTACGGCTCCAAAGGCTCAGCCGAACTCATGAGCACCTACATGATGTACACCGCTGATGGCCAGCCCCCGAAGATGATCTCACCCAAGGCCGTCGAGAACCCCGACGCCCACACGCAGGCCTTCTACGACGCCATCCTCAAAGGCGGCAAGAATCCCGCCAACATCACGATTGGCGCCACCGCCGCCGCCACTGCCATCCTCGGCAACGAGGTTTGCCGCCAGGGGAAAGTCCTCCGCTGGGAAGACTTAAGCTTCGGCATCTGACCAGGCAATTCGCGCCACTCCGCTCAAACCGCCCGGAACCCGTAGGTCTCGTACCGCCACGAGATCTCCCCGCCCTTCACCGTTAACACCCCAAACCCCTCGGGGTGTCCAATCCGTGCACCCTTCCACCAGTTCCCGCTCACGGCCCCTGACGTAATGAACTGCGTCCCCTCATAAACCACCGTCTCCCGAATATGCGTATGTCCCTGTAGCACTGCCTTGAGGTTGTAAGGCTTCATCACCTCCAGCACCTTGCTCGCATTCGTTACCAGATACGTCTCCGCCGTCTTCCAAGGGTCCGGCACAATCTGCATCACCCCGCTCACCAGCGGAACATGCGTCAACACGACAACAGGCCGCGTCGTCCCCACTTTCTTCAAATCCCCCCGCAACCACTCCATCTGCTCCTCATCGATCAACCCAACAAATCCCCGGTTCGCGGTCGCCCCGATCGAATCGAGCAACACAAAGTGCCACCCCTTGTGATCAAACGATCGATACCGCTTCCCGATCCGGTCCTCAAAGTACTTCTTTCCATAGAGAGGATCCGTCGCCGGCACATTGCTCTTGTTCGATAACCCGATCACATCATGATTTCCCGGCACCGCATAAACCGGCGCACTGATCCGCTTCAATGTCTCCTCATACAGCCCGAACAGCTCCCGAGCCTTCACGGTCGACGTCTCATTCGCATCAAATACCAGATCCCCGCCAGCCAGAACCAAGTCCGGCCTCAACTGGTCAATCTTCGCAAAGCACGCACGGCATCCATCTGCCGCCTTCAGTTCCACCTGAATATGTGGATCCGTGAAGTGTACAAACGAAAAGCCCGGCTCCGCCGCCAGCACTGGCGGCAAAAAGGATATTGCTCCCAGAAGACTTCTTCGATCCATATGCATCATGCTATCAACACTCTGTTACGCTGACACCCATGATGCGTTTCGTTCTGATTGCAATCTTCGTGACCAGCCTGTTTGCTCAAGCCCCCGATTGGGCCAAAGTCGAAGCGGAGACCCTCAAACACTTCACCGAGATCGTCAAGATCAATAGCGCCGACCCTGGTGGCAGCGAGAAGCCTGTGGTCGACTACATCAAGAAAGTCCTCGACGCCGAAGGCATTGAATCGAAAATCTTCACGATGGAGAACTTCGCCGACCCTGACATCATTCGCCCCAACCTCATTGCCCGCCTCAAGGGCAGTGGCAAGAAGAAGCCCCTCCTTATCGTCGGCCACACCGACACCGTCAACGTCGACGAGAAGAAGTGGACGCACGGTCCATTCTCGGCCCACCGCGAAGGTGGCTATGTCTATGGCCGCGGTACCGTCGACGACAAAGACAACCTCGTCGCCGCCATGATGTCCATCATTCTGCTGAAGCGCCAAAAGGTCCAGCTCGATCGCGACGTCATCTTCATGGCCGAAGCAGGCGAAGAGGGCAACCCCGCCATTGGAGTCGCCTTCCTCGTTCGTGAACACTACCCCGAGATTGACGCCGAATACTGCCTTGCCGAAGGCGGTAGCGTTGTCCGCACCGCCGGCACCCTCAAGATGGTCTCCGTCCAAACCACCGAGAAGATCCCCGCAGGCGTCCGCCTGGTCGCCAACGGCGTCGCTGGCCACGGCTCTGTACCTCTGCAATCGAACGCTGTCGTCCACATCGCCCAGGCCGTCGCCAAGGTCGCCGCCTGGCAGCCGCCCATGCGTCTCAACGACACCACCCGCACCTACTTCGAGCGCCTCGCCACTGTTGCCACCCCCGAAGAACGCGCCCGCTACAACGGCCTCCTCGACCCTGAGAAGACCGACGCGATCCAAGCCTGGATGGCCGCCAACGATCCCCGCCACAATTCGATGCTTCGCACTTCGGTTTCCCCCAACATCATCAAAGCTGGCTACCGTCGTAACGTCATCCCCTCGGAGGCCGAAGCCACGCTCGACATCCGCGCCCTCCCCGACGAAGACTTGAAGAAATTCGATGAACAGCTTCGCAGCGTCATCAACGACCCCGCAGTGAAGATCGTTCGCGACGGCTGGGCCTCCCGCCCCGGCGCAGCCCCCTCCAGCCTCACCAATGAAGCCTTCAAGACCATCGAAGCAGTCGCCAAGAAGCACTACCCCGGCGTCCCCACGATTCCTTCGATGTCCACCGGCGCCACCGACATGGCCTTCCTCCGCTCCAAAGGTATGCAATGCTACGGCATCGGCCCCATGATCGACAGCGAAGACGGCCCCAAGGGCTTCGGCGCACACTCCGATCAGGAACGTATCCTCGAATCCTCCCTCTACACCTTCGTCAAGTTCCACTACGATCTGGTTGAGGAACTGGCCAAAGTTAAATAATCTACCTTTCATGATAGAATTCATGAAAGGTAGAAAGCATGCCGATCAGCATTAAGAACGAGGCAACCGAGGAATTGGCTCGTAAGCTCGCCGACCTCACCGGCAAGAGCTTGACGAATACAATTCACGACTCCCTTCAAAAGGAGTACGATACAGTGATCTCCGAGCGGTCTGGAAAGGCTTCTGTTGATGAGCTTATGGAGATCGCTCGCCGTTGCGCCAATAGGCCATCACTGACAAATCTCACGGCCGATGAGATTCTTGGCTACGACGAGTTTGGGCTTCCCACCTAGTGACCATCGACACTTCCGCTTTGATCGCAATCCTGTTCGATGAACCCGAACGCTTGGAGTTCACCCAGTTGGTCAGCGTCGCGAGCAGAAAGTTAATTTCAACCGTCAGCATTCTTGAGGCCACCATTGTTCTCGAATGCAGAAAAGGCGAGGATGGGGTCGCCGATTTGGACGCATGGCTTCGCAAGGCAGCGGTTCGTAGCGTGGACTTCGATAGCGATCAATTGGAACTCGCTCGCCGGGCTTCCCACCGCTTTGGCAAGGGCCGCCACCCGGCCGCCCTTAACTTCGGCGATTGCGCCTCCTACGCCCTCTCCCAATGGAGCGGCGAACCACTCCTCTTCAAGGGCAACGACTTCACTCTCACCGACGTTCTCCGCGTCCGCTCCTAACCCAACACCTCCCGATACGCCCCCTCCTCAAACCCCACAACCACCGTCTTCCCCTTCCGGAAGGTCGGTGCCCTAAGGTTCCCCGTCGGCCCCAGCGCCACGGCCAGCACCTCCTCCATCGAAGCGCTCTTCATCGAAAAATGAAGCACCTTCTTCCCCTTCGCGACGTAGACATCCGAGGCCGCCCCAAGGATCGCCCGCGCTCCCTCTCCATCAATCGGACGCTTCTTCGCATCCACCTGCTCCACCACCCCAATCTGATGCTTCGCAAGAAACTCCTGCGTCTTTCCGCAGCTCGTTCAACCAGGGCGATGATAATTCCAATCCACTTTGCTCATGCTTCCAGAATCGCAGAAGTGATAGTCTACCAATGATGCGAAAAGCAACCATTCTCCTTCTCCTCGCCGCTCTCTCAACCCTCGCCCAGACCGTCGAATACTCAAACGTCGGCGCCAAGATGGAGATGGACATCACTCGCCCCACTAACCAATCCGGCCCCGCCCCTGCCGTCCTGCTCATCCATGGCGGCGGCTTCCGCGCGGGCAAGCGTGAAAGCTACGCCGCTCTCGCCACGCGCCTCGCCGCTAAGGGTTACGTCGCCGCCACGGCCAGCTATCGCCTCGCCCCTCGTCATCAATTCCCCGCCGCCGTTGAAGACGTCAAAGCCGCCGTGAGATTCCTCCGCGCCAACGCAACCAAATACGGTATCGACCCCGAAAAAATCGCCGCCTGGGGCGGCAGCGCCGGCGGCCACCTCGTCTTGATGCTCGGCCTCACCGGCGACGTCGCCGAGTTCGAAGGCACCGGCCCCAACCGCGAGTTCTCCAGCAAAGTCCAAGCCGTCGTCAACTACTACGGCCCCACCGACTTCACCCAGAGCTACTCAAAGAGCGTCGACGCCGCACAAGTCCTCCCGATCTGGCTCGGCGGCCACCTCGATCAAAATCGCAAGATCCACCAAAAGGCCAGCCCCCTCAACTGGGTCACCCCCAACGCCGCTCCCATCCTCTCCATCCACGGCACCAAAGACACCTACGTCGCCTACGAGCACAGCGTCATGCTCACCGAGCGCCTCCTCGCCGCCGGTGCCGAAGCTGAGCTCGAAACCATCTCTGGCGCAGGCCACGGCTTCAAAGGCGCAGACGCCGAAAAGGCCGAGACCCTAGGGGTCGCCTTCCTCGATCGCATTCTCAAAGCAGCACCCCCACAAACCCGGCTCCTGCTTTCCGACCATGGCCCCCGCGGTGAAATCCTCTCGATAGACTGGCCCTCCGGCAAGATCCACTGGACCCGCAAGAACGGCCGCGGCCACGACGTCCAAAGTCTTCCCAACGGCCACGTCCTCTTCACGATCGCCCCAGAAAAACGCGTCGTCGAACTCGATGCAAAACAGGCCGAGGTCTGGTCCTACTCGGAAGGTCTCGAGCACCCCTTAAGCGCCCAGCGCCTCAAGAACGGCAACACCTTGATCGGCGACGCACGCGCCGGCAAAGTCATCGAAGTCACTCCCGACAAGAAAGTCGCCTGGACCTACGCCGCTCCCAACATCGCCAATATGCGCATGCGCAACAGCCGTCGCACCGATCATGGCACAACCCTCATCGCCGAAGAAGCCATCGCCAAGATCATTGAGGTGGATGCAAGTGGCAAAGTGATCTGGTCCTGGCAAGCCCCCAATGGCGAGCAACGCCGCTCTTACCAAGCCCTGCGTCTCCCCAACGGCAACACGGTCATCAGCATTTCTGATCCTGGCGAAGTCGTCGAAGTCTCTCCCGATGGCAAGGTCGTCCGCTCCATCGCTGGCTCCAAGATGGATCTCCAATTCGGCTGGGCGTCCGGCATGGCCGTCCTGCCCAACGGCAACTGGTTGATCGTCGATTACACAGGCCGCCGCGTTGTTGAAGTCGACCCCAAAGGCAAACTCGTTAACGAAATGCGCTCTGGCGACCGCACCTTCGCGAGTATCGACGTCGTTCGCTAGGCCAACATCTTCTTCACGACTTTGCCGTGAACGTCGGTCAGCCGGAAGTCCCGTCCCTGCGAGCGGTACGTCAGCTTCGTGTGATCGAACCCAAGCAAGTGCAGCAGCGTCGCATGCAAGTCATGCACATGCACCTTGTCCTCAATCACATTGAAGCCCAGTTCATCCGTCTGCCCCATCACCAGGCCCGGCTTAATGCCGCCCCCGGCCATCCACATCGTGAACGCATTCGGATGGTGATCGCGCCCATCGGTTCCGCCCTGTGTCATCGGCGTCCGTCCAAATTCACCGCCCCAAACCACAAGCGTGTCGTCTAGCATCCCGCGCTGCTTCAAGTCCGTCACCAGCGCCGCGCAAGCCTGATCCGTATCCTTGCAATTCTGCTTGATGTCCTTTACCAGGCTCCCGTGCTGATCCCACGCCTCATGGTAGATCTGTGTAAACCGCACGCCTCGCTCCGCCATCCGCCGCGCCAACAACACACAATTCGCAAAGCTCGGCTTGCCAGGCTCGGCGCCGTACATATCCAGAATATGCTTCGGCTCTTTCGAGATATCCATCAGATCCGGCGCGCTCGCTTGCATCTTGAACGCCATCTCATACGAGTTGATCCGCGTCGCGATCTCCGGGTCGCCCACCTGATCGAGCTTCATCTGATTCAGCTTCTTGATCGAATCGAGCGACTCCCGTTGCAACCGCCCATCAATGCCTTCCGGGTTCGATAAGTACAACACCGGGTCGCCTGAGGCGCGAAACTGCACGCCCTGATGCGTGGTCGGCAAGAACCCCGAACCCCAACATGAATTTCCACCCGACGGCCCCTTCTTGCCCGTAGAAAACACCACAAACGCCGGCAGATCGTCCGCCTCGCTCCCCAACCCATACGTCGTCCACGCCCCAAAGCTTGGCCGGCCAAAAATCATGCTGCCCGTGTTCATCAACAGCTGCCCAGGCGCGTGATTAAACGCATCCGTATTCATCGACTTCACAATCGCAATATCGTCGACAACCTTCGACAAATACGGCAGCAACTCACTCAACTCGGCCCCGCTCTTCCCATATTTCGCAAACGAAAACTTCGGTCCCAGCAGCTTCGAATTCGGATTGATAAACGCCGCGCGATATCCCTTCAACAAATCCGCCGGCGGCAGTGTCCCGTCGAACTTCGCCAGTTGCGGCTTGTTGTCGAACATCTCCAGGTGGCTCGGCGCGCCCGCCATAAACAGATAGATCACCCGCTTGGCCTTCGGCGTAAAGTGCGGTTGCTTCGTCGCCCCCTGAGCGATTCCACGCAGCGCCATCGCCCCCAGACCCACACCGCAATCCTTCAAAAACCAGCGCCGCGCAATCGAGAGTTTGTCTTGCATAAAACTATTCCTTCGTGATCGTCTCGTCCAGGTTCAAAATCACACGCGCCACCGCCGTGAACGCCTGCTCATCGTTGAAGTTGCGTTCCCGCTGTTTGTTCAGAAACGCCTCTAGCTCCTTCAACTCCGCCGCCAGCGGCACACGCGACAGCGCGCGCCGGAAGGCATACGTGATCCGGCTCGCATCCGTCTTGCCGCCTTCAAAAATTGCCCTGGTGCCCAGCGCTTTGGCCGCCTCCAAAAACAGCGGCTCATTCAACGACGTCAATGCCTGCAACGGCGTGTTCGATCTCGTGCGCCGCACGCACGAAACATCTCCATTCGGCGTATCGAAATTCGTCAACACGGGGTAGGGAACACTCCGGTAGCGGAACGTGTAAAGCCCCCGCCGGAAGCGGTCTGCATCATGATTCTCATGCCAGTTCTTCGGCCCATAGCTCGAAGGCGGCAAGAACAGAAAGTCCGGCGCGGGAGGAAACACACTCGGCCCACCCACCTTCGCGTTCAACAACCCGCTGGCCGCCAGCGTGATGTCTCTCACAATCTCGCCTTCTACCCGGAACCGCGGCGCTCGCGCGAGCAACCGGTTATTCGGATCCTTCGCCAGATGCTCCTCTGTTACTTTCGACGATTGCCGGTAGGTATTCGAAGTCACAATCATCCGGTGCAGTTTCTTCATGCTCCAGCCCGAATCCATGAACTCCACCGCCAGCCAGTCCAGCATTTCCGGATGCGAAGGCGTTGTCGCCTGCCGCCCCAGATCCTCGCTCGATTCGACGATGCCCGCCGAAAAATAAGCCTGCCAAACCCGGTTCACAAAGGCTCGCGCCGTAGTCGGCGCATTCCGGTCTGTCAGCCAGTTCGCCAGGTCCAATCTCGTCCCGCCTGCATCCTTCGGCAGCGGGTTCAAGAACGCGGGCACCCCCGGCGTCACCGCCTGCTTGGGCTTCAGAAAATCGCCCCGCTCCAGCAGGTTCGTCGTGCGCATTTCATCCCGCGCAGCCAGCACTAACTGTGAAGATCCTTCCGGCAGCGACTTCATCAAATCGTCGATCTGAGCATTCGCTTCCTTCCATGCATCCACTGTCGTCCGCCAGTAGGCAAATACGGCCTGTGTCTGCTGCGGCGTCCGTTTCTCGGCAGCGATCGACAAAATCTCTCGCACACGCATCGGCATCGGGTCCACGGTTGCGTTGGCATCATCCGTCACAGACAATCGCACCCGTCCCAGATTCTGATTCATGTTGTCGTCGCTGTTCCAGCCTCCATGCCGCTGGCTCAGGTACACAGTGATCTGCGTTTTTCCATCCGAGTTGTCAATCGGCGTCTCGAGGTTGAACACAGCCTTGCGCGGCAGATTCCGCAGCACAGGCCCCGCGTCATGTCCCCACGCCGTCTCATCCTTACCGTCGATCGCATAAGCGATCGGCCCCGTCACCCGCCGCTTGTTCGACTTATCGTCGTAGATCTTGGCGAGCTCTTTCTCGGGCAAGTTCAAGTCCGCCGATGCCGCCTTGATCTTGAGCTTCTTCGTCCCCACCTCAACTTCAAACTCTGTCAACGCCCCCGTGCCGTAAATCGAACGCCCCGGCCCGCCCAGCGGCAGGTTTGGATCATTGAGCAGATCAAGTCGAAACGCAGTAATCGTCTTCACCGCAGGCGTAAACGTCAGCTTTGCCCGATGCTTCGTTGGAGCATAGCCGGCACCGACCATCGACGCATCCTTCTGCATCACATACTTCTGTCCGCCGGTAGAAATATCGTCCACCTCCGGCCTCACTGTCTCCCACTTCGTCGCATAACCGGCCTTCGCTTCCCACTCGCGCATCCGCGCGCTCCAGTCCGGCGTCCGGTGCTGCAAGTCCGCTTCGATCTCCTTCACCTTTTCGAAGATCCCAGCTCGTTGCATCTGTTCCTTGGGCGTATACACCGGGATGTTCGCCTCATGCGTGTTGTTCAAGAACGCGAACAACCGGTAATACTCTTCCTGCTTCAATGGATCGAACTTGTGGTTGTGGCATTGCGCGCAGGCAATCGTCAGTCCTAACATCGACTTGCCCACCGCATCCATCCTGTCGATGATCGCTTCCATCCGGAACTGTTCCGGATCAACGCCGCCCTCTTCGTTAATCATCGAGTTCCGTAAGAACCCGGTCGCCACCATCTGATCCTGCGTCGGGTTCGGCAACAGATCTCCAGCCAATTGCTCGCGGATGAACTGCTCATAGGACACGTCCTTGTTTAGCGCGTTGATGACGTAATCGCGATAAAACCAGACCTGCCGCATCTTGTCCTTCTCGTACCCATCTGAATCCGCATACCGGGCCGCATCCAGCCAATGCCGTCCCCAGCGTTCGCCATAGTGTGGCGAGGCCAGCAAGCGGTCCACCTGCTTTTCATACGCGTTCGGCGTTTTGTCTCGCAAGAACGCATCCACTTCGGCAATCGTCGGCGGCAAGCCAGTCAAATCGAGCGAAAGCCGTCGCAGCAATGTCGTCCGGTCTGCCTCTGGGCTCGGCTTCATCTGCTCTTTGTCGAGCCGCGCCAGAATGAATGCATCGATCGAATTCCGCCCCCAAACTGCTTTCGAAACCTTCGGTAAGGCACTCTTTTGGGGTGGCGTAAACGCCCAATGTTTCTTTACTTCGGCAACAACAGCACCTGCCCCATCAGGCCACTTCGCCCCATCTTCAATCCACCGCTTGATCGTCGCTATCTGATCGGCCGGCAACTGCTTGCCACCCATCGGCATCAGCGCTTGGTCCCCGATATTCGCGATCCGCCGGTACAACTCCGAACCGGTTGGATCCCCCGCCTTGATGCTCTTCGACGCTGGCCCTTTGGCATCCAATCTCAACTCACCCAACTGCTGGGCCGCCCCATGGCAGCCATAACAATTGCGCTTCAAAATCGGCTGAACATCTCGCTCATAGTCGGGAGACTGCGCATAAAGGCCAAGGATCAGAAGTGTTGCGACTTGCACAAATACGTTAACCTGCCATTAATGTATCGCATGTTGTTGGTCCTGATCGCCTCCTTGGCTTCGTTTGCCCAATCCTTCGAAGGGGCCTTTGTCGGAGACCTCCAGGCGCCCAATGCGGTCCTTCAACTCGGCCTGACACTGAAGCCGAATCCGTCTGGCGGCTGGTCTGCCGAATTCATATCTCTCTCCCAGGGCCGAGCCAAACTTCCTGCCACGGCCACAGTCGAAGGCAAGCATCTCAAGCTTGACATTGCCCCTGCCAGAATCTCGTTTGAAGGCACTCTCAGCGAGGACGCTCAAACCATCTCGGGCAAGTTCAAGCAGGGGATCGAGATCGATCTCGTCTTCAAACGCGTGGCCGAGCTCCCTCGCCCGATCCGCCCACAGGAACCTCAAGGCACGCCTCCATATACAGTCGAAGATGTCACCTTCCCCGGCGGCGCTGATACTGTCACACTCGCGGGCACGCTCACTCTTCCCAAGTCTTCCGCCAAATCCCCCGCGATCGTACTCGTCTCCGGCTCAGGCCCTCAAAATCGCGACAGCGAACTCTTCGCCCACAAGCCTTTTTGGATCTGGGCCGACACTCTGACGAAGGCCGGCTACATCGTCCTTCGCTACGATGATCGTGGCACCGCCAAATCCACCGGAACATTCAAAGGCGCAACCACGAACGACTTCGCTCTCGACGCACAAGCTGCTCTTAAGTTCCTCCGCTCCCGTCCTGAAGTCGATTCGAAACGCCTCGTCGTCATGGGCCACAGTGAAGGCGGCGTCATCGCCCCCATCGCTGCCGCAAGCGACGGTCAACTTGCAGCCATCGTTGTCCTCGCTGGGCCCGGCGTCACGGGTGAAGCAATCCTTCGCAAACAACTTCCCGACCTGGCCAAAGCTGCGGGAGCCCCGGAACAATTCGCCCAAATGCAACTCGACGCGATGCAAAAGCAGGCGAAAACCGAACCGTGGCTCGCCACCTTCTTAGTTCTCGATCCCGCCGTTGCCCTCAAAAAAGTGCAGTGTCCCGTCCTCGCCCTCAACGGCGAGCTCGACCTCAATGTCAACGCCGACATCAACCTTGCTGCCATCGAAGCAGCCCTCAAAGCTGGTGGCAATAAAAACTACCTCACCAGGAAGCTCCCCAGCTTGAACCACATGCTCCAGACCGCCAAAACCGGCGCGCCGCTGGAGTCCGCCAATATCTCCGAGACCATTTCCCCCGTCGCACTTACCGAAGTGACAAGCTGGCTGGCTAGGACACTGGCCACGAAATAAGTTTCGTCGCCTGGCCCCGCCGCACGCTCGAATGCAGCGGCTCATCCAGCTTCGCCGGAAAGTCCGTTCGGTAATGGCCTCCGCGCGATTCCTCGCGCTTCAGCGCAGCCTTCGCTACCAGCCGCAGCACCGTCGCCAGATTGCGCCTCTCATAGTCGCGCCGGCCCGGTGATGCAATGTTGTGTCGCCCGCCGTGATCAATCGCCTTCAGCACCCGCTCAATCCCTGCCGCGTTCCGCGCAATGCCACAACCTTCCCAGGCCAGTTGCTGCAAACGTTCCCGCTCGAGCAGTGGAAACTGCTCATCTCCAAACGTTCTTCCCGTCGCCGGCTTCGCAGCCTCTCCCAGCATCGCCTCCCCAGCCCGGGCCCCAAACACAACGCCTTCGAGCAACGAGTTGCTCGCCAGCCGGTTCGCGCCATGCACTCCCGTGCAAGCCACCTCGCCAGCCGCATACAATCCCGGCACACTCGTCTGCCCCAGCAAATTCGTCCGCACGCCACCCATGATGTAGTGTGCCGCCGGGTGCACTGGTGCCGCTTGCTTGGTCAAATCAATCCCAAACTTGAAGCACGTCTCATAAATCGTCGGGAATCTCTGCCGAATCCAAGCCGCATCTTTGTGGCTCAAGTCGAGCAACACATGCGTCGCCTGTGTCGCGGCCATCTCAGCGATGATCGATCGCGACACCACATCCCTTGGTGCCAGCTCTTCCATCGCGTGATAGCGATGCATAAACCGATCGCCATTCACATTCCGCAAGATCGCGCCTTCCCCACGCAGCGCCTCGCTCAATAGAAACCGCGGTCGGCCCGGAATAAACAACGCCGTTGGGTGAAACTGAATGAACTCCGCATCCGACACTTCCGCCCCCACGCGGTATGCGATCCCGATCCCATCTCCCGTGGCCACCGTCGGGTTCGTTGTATTCAAAAACAACTGCCCCGCCCCACCCGTCGCCAGCAGCACCGCCCGCGCATGTACATGCACCCGCGACTTCGTCTTCTGGTCATACGCCACCGCCCCCGTCACGCGCCCATCCTCCATCAACAAATCCGTCACCGCCGCAAAACTCTGAAAGCTCAAATTTTTCAGCGATGAAGATTTCTCATACAGTGCTCGCGCAATCTCGCGTCCTGTAGAATCACCACCCGCATGCAGCACTCGGCTCCGGCTATGCGCCCCTTCGCGGCCCATCACAAAGTGCCCATTCTCCATGTCGAAGTTCGTGCCCCATCGCAGCAACTCGTCGATCCGCGCTGGCCCCTCCTTCACCAGTGCCTCCACCGCCGGGCCAGAACACAACCCATCCCCAGCCATCAAAGTATCTTGCACATGCAGCGAAAAGTTATCATCATCAGAGAGTGCCACCGCAATCCCGCCTTGCGCGTACTCTGTGGAGGATTCTTCTATGGCGTCTTTGGCAACCACGAGCACAGTTCCCTGCTCGGCCAGCGTAATCGCCGCCCTCATCCCCGCCACACCCGCGCCCACGACTAAAAAATCGACGGACATATTTTCGTTATGAAGCAAAGCGTTTTCCTGTTTCTATTCGCCCTTGGCAGCCTCGTGGCTCAAGTACCAGACTACTTCCCTTTGGTGCCCGGTAGCACCTGGGTTTACCGCACCACCGGCGGCATGAGCCCGCTCACGATCCGTGTTGGCGAGCCCATCCTTCGTCAGGGCAAACTGTTTTTCGCTCTCGATGGCTACACATCCTCACGACTTTACGTCAGCAGCGCACTCACGCGTTGGGACGAACGCACCGAGCGAGAAGCCCCATTCTTATCCTTTGACGGTCGCGAGTTCCCGAGCCCCTTCGGCACTTGCAACCAAATCGGCACGGCGCACAAAGACGATCAGGAGTACCGCGGCCCGGTCGGAATCTCATCGGCGGCACGTGTCATCCGCTACAGCCCCGGCATCTGCGCCGACACCGGCCTTACTCGCGAAGTCTTCGTCCCCTGGCTCGGCCTCGTCCAACGCGCGGAGACCTCCATCCTCGGCGAACGGACGGCCGACCTCATCTATGCTCAAATCGGCGGCTTCACTTACATCCAGGAACCTGGCATCAGCTTTTCGCTGAACGCCACGGTTAACGAAAAAACGCTGTCCGCCCGCATCGTTCTCCAAAACCGCACTGCGCAAGATCTCACCCTCGACTTCGCCTCCGGCCAAATCTACGACTTCCAGATTCGCGACTCTCGCGGAGAAGTGATCTACACCTGGAGCTCGACACGCCTCTTCCCACAAGCCACACAGCGGCGTGTCATCCGCGGGGAAGAAGTCTGGTTTGAGTCGATCCCCATCGACACACTCCGTCCAGGCGAATACTCAATCGAAGGCCGCCTCGTCAACAGCGGTGCCAAACGCTTCAGCGCCAGCTCAACCTTTAGCCTCCAATAGCCTCCCGCAGGCTCGCATTCAAGACATCCACCTGCGCAGCAGTCAGCTTCTGCCCGCCGCTGCGCAGGTAGAACACATCGACTGCCCTCTGCCCCTCTGTATGCAGCAGCACCGTATCGATCTCGCATTCCTGCCTTGAAATCGTCCGCGCAAGGTCATACAGCAACCCGGGGCGATCCTGCGCCTGCAACTCAAGTAGCGTCGCCACCTTCGACGTCTCATTGTCGAATCGCAACACGGTGTCGATCTGCATGCGGTACCGAATTGTTGTCTTCGGCCTCTGCTTCATCAATCTCTCCGCGCTCTCCTTGCCCAGCACCACTCGACGGATCGATTCCTTCAGTTCTTCAACGAGCGGCGGATTCAATTCAAGACTTCGCAATGGATCCGAAAACACAAACAGGTCGAGCACCTCTCCTCGCGTGTTTCCAAACGCCTCCGCCTTCAAGATATTCATCCCGGCGCTGGCCAGCGTGCCCGCCAGATCGGCCAGCAAGCGCGGCCGGTCTTTCGTCACCACCGTCAGTTGCCAGTCTTCCTGCCGCGCCACCAAATCCAACGCCACACCAATTTGGCTCGCCGCAGCGCAAAGATTCAAATGACGAAACCGGTCCTGATCGTTCGTCCGGAACCAATACCGCGTCGGGAATCCTTTCACAAAGTCCGCGAGCTCTCCCGAATGCGTATCCTTGATCCGATCGTCTTCGAGCTCTTTGGTCAACGCCCTTTCGATAGCAGTGTGCGCATGCCAAAGCTGCGACCGCCTCCAGGTTGTCATCGCCCCGGGAAACACGGCGCTCGAATCTGCGATGGTCATCAACGTCAGCATGCCCAGGTATTCCTTGGTCTCCATCCGGTGCGCTGCCTGCTCTGTCACATCCGGGTCATCCAGATCCCGTGTCGTGATTAGCGTCGACAAGAAAAAGTGCTCCCCGATCAGCCGCTGAATGATCTGCAGCTCGCCATCGGGAATTGAAATTCGCTCTCCAATTTCCGCCGCCATCTGCACAGCCCGCGCGTCATGGTCGCCTCCCATCCCCTTGGCGATGTCGTGCAACAAAAGCGAGAACCGCAACAAAGGCTTCGTTTCGCAATTCGACCACAGCGCTCCAAATTGAACCTGCTCGAAACTTAGCGCCTCAAGATTTTCAAGGGCAATCAGCGTATGCTCATCCACCGTATAGCGGTGATAGAAATCCCTCACCACCAAGCAGTCTGCATGTTCCCACTCCGGCAATTGGCTGCTCAGAAATCCTGATTCCGCCATCGCCCGCAGCGCCGTTGCCGCATGCGGCAATTCGAGAATCGTCTTCCACTGCGTCCAGCTCCATTGCGCCCCGGGCTCAATCCGCCGTTGCATATCCCGCGCCAGTTTCAAACCATGCCGAGCCTGAAATGCAAACAGCCGTCGCTTGGCGTCTGGGTCGACCTGAAACGCTGCAGGGTGCCTCAACAGAATCTGCTCCCGCGATACGGTGAACTCCTCGTTCGACAACTTGGATCGCGACTCGAAAAAGCTCCCTACCAATCCCGGCCTTCGATCCAGTAGCCGGTCCTTCATCGCCCGGCAGGCTGCAAAAATTCTTCTTGCCTGCCTGAAGTAATTTCGCATCCATGCTTCAGGCTGGGTCGACAATGCATCCTGCTCGGCGAAACGCAGCGAATTCTGGTCTCGCCCGGCATGCTCATGCAGCGCCCAGCGGATAGCAAACAACACTTCGCTTTCATTCGTCAGATCCGGCGGCTGCTCACTGGCCAGCTTGGCGAACCATCGCACCACGTTCAAATCCCGCAAGCCCCCGCAGGTTTCCTTGATGTCAGGTTCCAGATGTTGGATCGTGTTGTGAAATCGCTCATGCCGGCGTTCGGTCATGCGGGCCAACTCCAAGGCCAAATCGGAAGGTGGTTTCCGGCACGCATCGTCGCAGGCCTTCGAAAGTGCTGCACTCCCCGTCAAATAGCGACGATCGAGCAAGCTGATGCTAAACTCCACATTGCCTGGGCTGATCCGTTTGCAATCCGCCACCGTATGCACGCTCTGGCTCGCCCGGTACCCCGCGTCCCACAGCGTTCGCAGGAATTCGCTCAATTCACCCGCAGAAAATGTATTCGGCTCTTCCAGAATCAACAGATCAATATCCGAATGAGGAAACAATTCTTGACGGCCGTAACCCCCAACCGCAAGCACTGCACTCTTGTCTCGTTGCCCCGCGGGCACGCAGTTTTGCCAGGCTTCGATGACGAACTTGTCGGCAACGTTCGTACGTTCCCGCATCTTGGTCACAGTTGGACCCATAACCAAATGTAACCGACCGACGGCTAGAATTGAAGGCAAAGCATATGTCCAAGATTTCTCTTGCAGTCTTGATCGCTTCTGCCAGCCTGATTGCCTGGCAAGGCCCCGTAAAGCTTCCGCCTCCCTTTCATACTCCTTCGGCGACCAATCGTCCGCGTCCCGTGGAGCGACCCGAAGGTGCCAAACTCAATCTCCCCCCGGGCTTCACCATTAAGGAATTCGCCAGTGGCTTCCAGCGCCCGCGGCACATGATCCTCGGGCCTTCTAAAGAAATCCTCCTCTCCGACTCGATGGTCAACGGCTCCGTCTTCGTGCTCAATGGTGACAACAAGTCTGAGATCCTCAAGAACCTCGACCGCCCCTACGGCCTCCTGCTGCTCAAGGATTACCTCTACGTCGGCGAAACCACTTCTCTCAAGCGCTACAAGTACAACCCCAAAACGATGACCGCAGGCCCCGGCGAAGAGATCCTCAATATGAAAGATTTCAGCGCTGGCCACTGGACGCGCAGCCTCACCGCCGACCGCAAAGGCGAGCACATCTTCGTAGGCATCGGTTCCCGCTCCAACGTCGATGCAGGCGAACCCGAAATGCGCGCCGCGATCATCAAGATCACGCCCGACGGCAAATCCAAAGAGGTCTACGCCTCCGGCACCCGCAACCCCATCGGTCTGCACTTCATGCCCAACAGCGATCAGCTTTGGGCTGCGGTGCAAGAGCGCGATGGCCTCGGTGACGATCTCGTCCCCGACTACTTCACCAGCATCAAGCCCGGTGGCTTTTACGGTTGGCCCTACGCCTACATCGGCCCCAATGAAGATCCTCGCCGCAAGGGCGAAAAGCCCGACCTCGTTGCCAAGACCATCGTCCCCGACGTCCCTCTCGGCGCTCACGTCGCGGTTCTCGACTTCCTCTTCTACACCGGCAAGCTCTTTCCCAAGGAATATCAAGGCGGAGCATTCCTCGCCCAACACGGCTCCTGGAACCGATCGAAGCGTGTCGGCTACAACGTCGTCTTCATCCCCTTCAAGGATGGCAAGCCCTCCGGCCCCGCCAAGGAATTCCTCCAGGGCTGGATGATGGACCCCGAAAAGACCGATGTCTGGGGACGCCCCGTCGGCTTCCTCCAGCTACCCGACGGCAGTATCCTCGTTTCTGACGACGTAGGGAACAAGATTTGGCACATCACCTACAAAAGCTAGTTCTCTGTTTCTTGCCCGCCTTGCTTGGCGCGCAGACCTTCTCCCACAAAGAGGCACTTGAGAAAAATCTCCAGTGCCTCACCTGCCATGCGCAGCAGAAAGATTCGAAATCACTCAGTGACAAGCGCCGCGGAAAAATCCTCCAGGATTTCAACCACCAACGCCACCTCAGCTTCGGCAACATCGCGCCCTTGATTGCCGACGCCATCGACCGCAAAGCCTACCTCGGCTCTCCCAACCGCATCGATCTGCTCAAGCTTCGTGCCGACCTCATTACCGACAACCCTTGCCAGGCCTGCCATCGCGGTCTCCGCGAATCCACAGGCGCGCTCACCAAAGCCAACTTCCCCCACATGGAAGATTGCCTTGTCTGCCACAACAAAGTCGAAGCCCCCTTCAGTTGCGAGAAATGCCACGCCCCCGGCTTTAACCTCAAGCCCGCCAATCACGCCCCCGACTTTCTCGATCGTCACACTACCGGCAAGCTCAATCTCGACAAGACCACCTGTGCTTCCTGCCACGGCAAACGCTTCACTTGCCTCGGATGCCACTAACCATGAAAACTCTTCTGATCGTCCTCGGCACTCGCCCTGAGGCCATTAAGCTCGCACCGCTCGCGATGCACTTTCGCAAATTCCCTGACGAATTCAACGTCCATGTCTGCCTCACCGGGCAACACCGCGAAATCGTCCATCAAGCCCTTCAAGTCTTCGGCCTCAAGCCCGACACCGATCTCGACCTGATGCTTCCCGGACAAACCCTGTTCCAGTCCACATCGCGCATTCTCAGCGCCCTTGAGGCCGTGATGCGCGACGTGCGCCCAGACCTCGTCTTCGTCCAGGGCGACACAACCACGACCCTCTGCGGCGCTCTGGCGGGCCTATACGCAGGCGTGCCTGTGGCCCACGTTGAAGCCGGCCTCCGCACTTGGGATCTCTCCCGCCCTTTCCCGGAAGAAGCCAACCGCCAAATGGTTGGCCGCATAACAACCCTGCATCTCGCCGCAACCTCCTGGGCCGCGGCGAATCTCGAACGCGAAGGCGTTGCCCCATCTTCCATCACCGTCACCGGCAACACCGGCATCGACGCCCTGCTCCACACTGCTCGAAACCTACCCCACTTCGACTGGCCCTTCCTCAACCCTGCCCTCCGAACCATCCTCGTTACCGGCCACCGCCGCGAGAACTTCGGCGACGGCCAGGAGCGTTTCTGTTCGGCCCTCAAAACTCTCGCAGCTCGCGGTGACGTGCAAATTGTCTACCCAGTCCACCCCAATCCCAACGTCCGCGGCCCTGTCGAGAAAGCCCTCGGCGAACTTCCCAACATTCACCTCATCCACCCGCAGGACTACCAGCCCTTCATCGACCTCATGCGCCGCAGCTATCTGATCATTACGGACTCAGGTGGCGTCCAGGAAGAAGGCCCCTCCCTCGGCAAACCCATCCTGGTCAGCCGCGAAGTCACCGAGCGCCCTGAAGCCGTCGAGGCCGGCACCGTGCGACTAGTGGGAACAAACGAAGCCAAAATCGTCGCCGAAGCTACCACCCTTCTCGACGACCCCGTGGAATACCAGCGCCGTGCCCTCATCCACAACCCCTACGGCGACGGCCAAGCCTGCCCCCGCATTGAAAAAGCGGTCAGAGCCTACTTCGCGTAGAACGCTCGAATCGTCTCCGCCACGTACACCTGATCGTCTTCACTCAACTCCGGGTGCACCGGCAGGCTCAACGCCTCGGTCGCAATCTGCTCACTCACCGGCAGATCACCCTTCTGATACCCAAGCTCGCTGAAGCAATTCTGCAAGTGCAGCGGCAGCGGATAGTAGATCTCCGTTCCGATCCCATGCTCCGCCAGATAAACCTTCAGTTCGTCCCTCCGCGCACACCGGATCGTGAACTGGTTAAACACATGCCGCGTCTGATAAGGCGCAACCGAAGGCAGTAATACCGGCACTCCTTCAAGCAGCTTCAAATAGCGAGCCGCATTCGCCTGACGCAACTCGGTCCACTTGTCCAGGTGCCTCATCTTGATCTTCAGCACTGCCGCCTGCAACGTATCGATCCGTGAATTGATGCCAACCAGATCGTGGAAATACTTGTTGTGCCCACCATGGATCCGCAACTTGGCCAGCAGATCCGCCAGCTCCGGATCATTCGTCGTCACTACGCCCGCATCGCCATACGCACCGAGATTCTTCCCTGGGTAAAAGCTGAAACACCCGATCGCCCCAATCGCACCCACGCGCCGCCCTTCATACTCAGCCCCAATTGCCTGCGCCGCATCTTCCACCACAACAGCGCCATTGCGCTGCGCAACCTCAAGCAACGGCCCCATATTGGCCGCCCCGCCATACAGATGCACCGGCTGCACCGCCCAAACATTCTTATGCTTCCGGAACGCATCCTCCACCTGATTCGGGTCGAGGTTAAACGTATCGGGCTCGACATCCACAAACACCGGTTCAACACCAATTCGCGCCAGCGACCCTGCTGTGGCAAAGAACGAATAGGGCGTTGTGATCACCTTGTCACCCGGCCCAAGCTCCAGCGCCATCCAAGCCAGCAAAAGTGCGTCGCTACCCGAAGCGCACCCGATCGCATACTTCGATTGCGTGTACCCGGCAATCTTGCACTCCATCTCCCCCACTGCCGGCCCCATGATAAATCGTTGCGAGTCAATCAGCGGAATCAACTCCGCCAGTACTTCTTCGCGGATTGTCGCGTGCTGGGCGACCAGGTCAAGGAGCGGAACTTGCCGCTTGGATGAGCTCATGCTGCTTCTTCGATCATAGCGTCCAGTAAGATCGAACTAGTGGAACAAATCGGGTTGGAGTGGCAGCCGTGGCAGCCTGAAAAGCTCAGCGTCAAGCAGATCACCTCAAAGCTCAAGCGCACGTTGCGCGATGGCTTTTCAAATCTCTACGTCACTGGCGAAGTCTCCGGCCTCAAGCAAGCCGCCAGCGGCCACCTCTACTTCAATCTCAAAGAAGAAGACACCGTTCTCCCCTGCGCGATGTACCGGCAGAATTCGCGCCTCCTTCGCGCCCCCCTCCGCGACGGCATGATGGTCGAAGCCCGCGGCTCGATCGACCTCTACGAACCTCGCGGCGCCTACCAGTTCATCGTCGAATCGGCTGCCCCGGTCGGCATCGGAGCTCTCCAGCAGGCCTTCGAAGCTCTCAAGAAAAAGCTCGCCGCCGAAGGGCTCTTTGAAGCCTCTCGCAAACGGGAACTCCCACGTTTCCCGCGCCGCATCGGCATCGTCACTTCCCCCACAGGCGCCGTCATCCAGGACATGCTCAACGTGTTCCAACGACGCAGCCGTGGCCTTGAAATTCAAATCTATCCGAGCCTCGTCCAAGGCGCCGGCAGCGCCCAGCAACTCTGCGAAGGCCTGGAGTACTTCAGCGCCTCCGGCTGGCCTGATCTCGTCGTTATCGCCCGTGGCGGAGGGTCGCTCGAAGATCTCTGGAGCTTCAACGAAGAGGCGGTCGCCCGCGCCATCGTCGCCTCCTCCGTCCCCGTGGTCTCCGCCGTCGGCCACGAAACCGACTTCACCATCGCCGACTTCGTCGCCGACCTCAGAGCCCCAACTCCCTCCGCCGCCGCCGAGATGATCGCCCCCGACGTTGAAGCCCTGCTTGAACGCCTCGCGATTCTTGACCGTGGCATGCAACGCAGCATGCAGTTCCTGCTCACCCAATGCCGCGAACGCATCTTCCGCCAGGGCATCGACAAAGCTCAGGCCCTGCTTGAGCGCCGCCTGAATCAAGCCTCACAGCGCATCGACGAAGCCGACTCCCGCATCGTTGCCGGCGTCAAACTCCGCTTCTGGTCCCTCAAGATGGCCTGGCAAAAACACACGCTCGAGCTCTTCGCCCTCGACCGCAAGATGATCTTCATGGACCGCCGCAATCGCATCCTCGCCGCTCAGGTTGCAATGCGAAACCGCATGACCGCCATCCTCTCGCAGCACTCCTTGCGCCTCGAATCCCTGGACGGCCAACTCCGCCAACTGAACCCCACCCGCATCCTCGATCGCGGCTTCGCACTAGTCCGCACAGAAGACGGTAAGCTCGTGCGCAGCCCCAGAGACCTCCGCAAGGGAGCCTCGATGACAATTCGCGTAGCGAAGGGTGAGTTTGAAGCTGTAAAGAAGTAGCGCTTACTCGAGCCGGTATTTCGGCGCATCCTTGAGGATAATCACGTCCTGCACGCCACAGCTTCGTCATACGCTGCAATAACCCATGCCTCTATCGATCGCAGGTAAGTCCCGCAAAGGAGCCTGAATGACGATTCGCGCAGCCAAGGCTTCGCTTGAATCTAAGAAGAAGTAGCGCCTACGCTAGTCGATAGCTCGGAGCTTCCTTGGTGAAAATAACGTCGTACACGCAAGAGCTTCGCCCTGCTCTGCAAAACCCCATGCCGTTCTCGACCACAGGTAAGCTCCGCAAAGGAGCAGGAATGACGATTCGCGCAGCCAAGGCTTCGCTTGAATCTAAGAAGAAGTAGCGCCTACTCAAGCCGATAGTTCGACGCTTCCTTAGTGATGATCACGTCATGCACATGGCTTTCGCGCAAGCCCGCCGGGCTCACCCGCAAGAACTTTGCCTTGTGCTGCAAGTCCTTGATCGTACCCGCGCCGCAATAACCCATGCCAGCCCTCAAGCCGCCAACCAGCTGAAACACCAGCTCACTCAGCGGACCCTTGCTCGGCACGCGCCCTTCAATTCCTTCAGGCACCAACTTGCTCGCGCCTTCCTGCCCATACCGGTCGCTCGAACCCTGCGCCATCGCACCCTGTGAACCCATACCGCGATAGCTCTTAAACGTGCGGCCCTGATACAGAATGGTCTCTCCCGGGCTCTCATCGGTGCCGGCAAACAGGCTGCCGATCATCACACAATCCGCCCCAGCCGCAATCGCCTTCGTCACATCACCCGAGAACTTAATGCCACCATCGCTGATCAGCGGCACGCCAGCCGGATGGGTCGCCTTCGCACATTCGGCGATCGCCGTAATTTGCGGCACACCCGCTCCGCTCACAATACGCGTTGTACAAATCGACCCTGGCCCAATGCCAACCTTAATCCCGTCGGCCCCAAGCTCAATCAGGTCCTTGGCCCCTTCATAGCTCGCCACATTCCCCACGATCACCTGTACGTTCGCGATCTTTTCCTTGATCGTCTTGAGCGCATTCATCACTCCCTCGGAATGTCCATGCGCGCTGTCGATCACCAGAATGTCCACCTTCACTTCGACAAGCGCCCGCGCCCGGTCGAGAAAATCCTTGCCCGCCCCAACCGCCGCAGCCACACGAAGACGCCCATGGTCATCCTTCGCCGCATTCGGGTACTTGATCTTCTTCTGGATGTCCTTCACCGTAATCAGCCCCTTTAGCGTGTACTCATCGTCCACCACCAGCAGCTTCTCGACACGGTGCTGGTGCAGAATCAATTCCGCGTCTTCGAGCGTCGTTCCAACCGGCACCGTGATGAGATTGTCCTTCGTCATCAGGTCCTTAATCGGCAGATCATAGCGACTCTCAAACCGCAGGTCGCGATTGGTAAGAATGCCAACCAGCTTCCCGTTCTTCGTCACCGGCACACCGCTAATGCGATAGCGGCGCATCAGATCCAGCGCATCCTGAATTCGCTGATCTGGGTCGATCGTCACCGGATCGACAATCATGCCACTCTCCGAGCGCTTCACCTTATCCACTTCCTCGGCCTGGCTGTCGATGGAGAGATTTTTGTGAATCACACCCATCCCGCCTTGCTGCGCCAGCGCAATCGCCAGATGACTTTCAGTCACTGTGTCCATGGCGGAGCTGACCAATGGAATATTGATGCCAATACCGCGCGTAAACCGGGTTTTGGTTTCGACTTGCGCGGGCAACACGGCACTGCGCGAGGGAACGAGGAGCACGTCGTCGAATGTTAGGCCTTCGGCTATGAACTCAGGGATCATTTTGATTCATGGTACGACAATCCCGGTGCCTCGCCAAGCAATGAAAACAGGCTCCGGAATGCTAAAATAAATGGTCGGATACATATGATTGCAGCAACACAAATTCGCCCGGGTATGGTCATCAAGTTCAACAACGACCTTTATTCCGTTTTCACGATGACGCACCGCACTCCGGGCAACCTGCGTGGCTTCGTGCAGGTCAAGATGCGCAACCTGCGCAGCGGCTCCATGAACGAGCACCGGTTCGCCTCTGAAGACAAGGTCGAAAAGGCCATCATGGACGAGCAGAAGATGGAGTTCATGTACAAGGACAGCGAGTTCTTCTACTTCATGAACACCGAGAGCTACGAACAGGTGCAATTGTCGGCAGAGTTCATCGGCGATGCCGCCAACTACATGATCGACAACCTCCCAGTCTCGGTCACCTTTTATGAAGGCCGCCCTATCAGCGTCGAACCGCCGCCCACCGTCGATCTGAAGATCATCGAAACCGAACCCGGCCTGCGCACTGGCAGCGTCTCGAACGTCGGCAAAGCCGCCACCCTCGAAACCGGCCTCGTCGTCACCGTTCCTCAGTTCATCGAGCAGGGCGAGAAGATCCGCGTCAATACTGCCGAAGGCACCTACATGGAGCGCGCGTAAGCATTCACCGACGAGACGATCACCGCATCGTCCTCGGCAAACACCGTTCTCAGATCAATCAGTAACTGATCCTTTTCAATTCGCGCCACAACCGGAGGGTTGCTGGCGCGAAGGTGTTTTTCAAGGCCCCTCGCCGCGTGCGGCAACGCTACCAGCCATGTCGGGATGCTCTGATCTGGCGTCGACCCTCCACCCAGCACGCTCTGCCCCGCCACCACCTTGGCTCCTTCGATCGCCCCGGCCAGAGCCTCCGCGCGCTCGCGGATCGCATCAATCGGCAGCATCAACATCCTGAGCCCGGGCAGGCTCGCGAAGTCTCCAGCCGTGAGCGACCGCAGCGAATCCGAAAGAGCCTGCACTGCCAACTTATCCAGCCGCAAGGCCCGATACATCGGGTGTCGCCGGATCTTTGCAATCAACTCGCCGTCCCCCGCGATAATGCCCGCCTGCGGCCCTCCCAACAACTTGTCGCACGAGAACGAAACCAGATTCACGCCTGCCGCACGACTGTCGGCCACCAGCGGTTCATCCACGCCATAAGGCCGCAAATCCATCAGGCAGCCGCTGCCAAGATCTTCATACAGAGGAAGGTTCGATTCCTTGGCAAGCCCGGCCAACTGCTTCAATGTCGGCTTGCCCACAAACCCAGTCTGATGAAAATTACTCGGATGCACCCGCATCAACATCCGCGTATTGGGCCCAATCGCTCGCGAGTAATCATCAAGATTCGTCTTGTTGGTTGCCCCCACCTCTTTCAATTTCGCGCCGCTCTGCTCCATGATGTCGGGGATACGAAAGCCATCACCGATCTCAACCAGTTCACTGCGCGAAACCACAACCTCGCCACCCTCAGCCAGCGCTCGCAACACCAGATAAGTCGCAGCCGCATTGTTATTCACCGCGATCGCGGCCACCCCAAGCAACTCGGCCAACAAGGGAGCGAAGTGTTCATCACGCTTGCCGCGCTTGCCTGTGGCCAGATCGTATTCGAGGTTCGAATAACCCGCAACAGGTTCAAACGCCCGCAGCGGTGCACGCCCCAGATTCGTATGCAGCACCACACCTGTCGCATTGATCACGCGCCGCAACGTCGGCTGCGTCAGCCTCGCAACGCGCCGCGCGATCTCACTCTCAATCTCTTCAAACGGCAACTCCAGCTCGCGAACATGCTGCAACACATCACGGGCAATCGACAACAGCCGGTCCCGCGCAACGCCAGGATACAGAGGACTGATTTTGCGCAGCAGCAGATCGACAGAAGGGATTGCCGCGCGATCCACTAGTTGCCCACCATGGGGAACAACTTGCGCAACGTGGCTTCGTCTGGCTGGCCACCATACTCACTCACTTCAAAGGCCTCTGCCTGTTGCACCTTGGCGGCGCGTTCCTTGCCATACCACTTCTCCAGCGCGGCTCGCACTGCCGGCGTAATCGGACGTGCGCCCCGCTTGCCGCCCAACCACTTCTTGCGCTCTTCCTTGCCGGCCGGCACTTCGTCCAGATAGCCCTCAATCCATGGCAGCCATTCATAGAACTGGCTCACATGCGCATCCATCGCGTCGATCTTCTTGCTGTAGACATCCGTGATGTCGATCGCCATGTCAGGCCGAAATGGCGACGGCAGCTTGAACCGGTCCTGAAAATGCAAAAACACAGGGTTCTTCTTCAGTGGCGGAGTGTCCGGCGCAACATTCGGCACCATCAACATATAGGCGGTGTCCTGCACCAGAATGCTCGTATTCCGGTGATCCGGATGGTAGTCGTTCGATCGCGGTGAGATCACGACATCAGCTCCAAACTGGCGGATGCGGCGAATGAGGTCCAGCCGAATCTCGAGCGTCGGCAACAATTCGCCGTCGTGGTTATCCATCACCTCGTATTCGATCCCCAGCCTGCGGCCCGATTCTTGCGCTTCGGCCCTGCGTCGCTTGGCCAGTGCGCCTCCACCCATCGACTGATGTCCCGCGTCACCATTGGTAACAGATACAAATTTCACCTTGTGCCCCATCGCCGTCAGCTTGGCCGCCAGGCCTCCGGCCCCAAGGTCACAATCATCCGGGTGAGCGCCAATCGCAATTACACGCAGCTGGGCCGGCAGGCACAAAGCCGCCAATAGAAGAACAACAAAAAGTCGCATCGCCCTCTATTTTATACGTGGCCTTTTTCGTCTGCTGTGCTCGCGCTTGCTTGCAACTCTCGCAGCTTGAATCCAGTAACCGAAAGCGCGATCAGCCCCGCAAACAAAAGTGGCAACGTGACGATGCACCACACGATCAGGCTAAAGCGCTTCGCCACGTTCTCATCGATGCCAAAGAAGACCAGGCTCAATACGATCAGGCCTTGATACACACCCAGATTTCCCGGTGCCCCCGGTACAACCGTGCCCAGCCGCACAATCACATTGATCACGGCGGCATCCCAGAGCGTAAAGTCAGAAAACCCATAAGCCCGCAGCACGCAGTAGATCGGGATCGTCATCGACAACAGATGCGGCAAGCTCGCCAGCCACGATTGATAAAAGCTGCGCGAGCCACCCATCGCCTGCAAGTCTTCGATGAAAATCCGGGCTTTGTCGCCCCACTTCCAATGAGCCGCCAGCTCCTTGGCTCGCTTCTGAAACGCAATGATAAAGCCCAGCGCTCCCGCAAGCAGTCCGACCAGGAGAATCAGCGCAAAGCCACCATCTCGAATCGACCGCGGCAGATCAACGAATTGAACCACAAGCGCCAAATAGAGCACTAGCCAGATGCCATCAAAGATACGCTCAATCGCAATGCTCGACAGCACAACGCTAAACGGCAGGTGTCCCCAACGGGATTGCAGATAGCAACGGATAATTTCGCCGCTGCGGAACGGCAGCACCTCGTTCGCATATAGCCCGACATAGATTGCCCTTACGCTACGAATCATAGGGATATCGGAAATCGGCCTCAGCAGGATGCTCCACCGCCAGCCTTGCAGAACATAAACCATGATGTCGCTGAAGGCCGCCAACCCCACCCAACCCCAATGCATGCCTTTGATCTCTTTCCAGACCTCGGCGAGCTCGACATCATGAAGCACCCAGAGCAGGACTCCCAATGAAGCCAGATTGGTAAGGACGAGGAATACGATTCCCTTCAACCCAAGTTTTTTGCCCCCATGAACAACTGTTGGTTCCAACTCCCCATCATAGCGAGGAGGCTGGTTTCGATTGGGTTTCAATCACAAGCCAAATCAGCAGGTCCGTCGCCAGGTGAAACAGCAGCAAGTGCCGGTAGGTCTCGCAGGCATCGGCCAGTGAGGCAATCCCATACTCATAACCCATTGCAGCGAGCACTGCCCACAAGATCGGACGATTTCCAACCCTCCATGCCGCAACGCCAATCACGATGAAGATGTGCCACGGAGCACGCAAAAACAGCCACGACTTAAGCTGGCTGTACCAGCCAAAGCTTGTGGACAAAGTGCAATAGCGCTTCCCGGTCGAGCGTTCGTAATTGCCGAGATTCACGGCCCGGATCTGCGTAGCCTCCGTGCTCAAGTCGGCCCAGAGCACTTCCGCTGTCACGCTCGGGTGAGTCAGGTAGTAGCGCAAGGCATTGCCATAGCCGCCCGCGGGATAAAAACTTTTTAGCCACTCCGTGTTTTGGGCGGGACTGTCTGGCATGAAGGCATGCGTGCCCACGAGGTGCCGATCTTCGGCACGAATCTTGAGGGCATCGAGGGCCTGCGGGTCCTTCTGGGCGAGTTTGAAAAAGGCGAGGTTGTAATACGCCGTTGCCTTGTATTCATCTTTCGTTTGGCTCAGCATGTAGCCGCCACCAGCCAGCAAAGCCAGGGCCGCAGGGAGAAACCTGCGATTCTTTTCAGCCAATAGAATCAGGCCAAGCAGCACCGCCAGTGGAGCGTGAGGCGCTTTCGCAAGCGCGAAGCAGGTACCGGCAATGGCAAGCGGGATGGGCTGCTTTGCCAGCCACGAAGCAAACAGCAGCAACAAAAACAGGATGCTCGCGGTATCGAAGTAAAAGCTGTGAAAGTAGGTCACATAGGCCGCGTCTGTAAAGGCAATTACCGCGAAAAGATTTGGCGCAAGTTGCTTGCGGATCATTAGCCACGCAGACCCCATAAAGATCGCTGTGTGCAAAAGACCCAGCCAGATGATGTCGAATGGCTGCGTGCCGGCCACTGTCACCGCAAGCTTCGCCAGCCAGACTTCGATGCCCCAATAAGGGCTCTGCCACGCAGCCGCCCGGTTGCTTTGCCAATACCGGTGAAAGAAATGGAATGTCGGCTGCGGCCCTGGATCGACGGGGCTCAAAGCGAATCGCCCGATCACTTTGGCAAAGTCTCCATTGTCGGCCAGACCCGTGATCGGCGCGAGCCAAAGCTGCCAGGCGACGGGGATGAGAAAGACAAGAAGCCAGAGACGAGTCACACTTGTTCTAACTTCAAAGAGTGACACAGGCGAAGGTGATTGTGCTGATCGGTATCCCAGGCTCAGGCAAATCGACATGGGCGGCGAAACAGAACGCCACCGTAATCAGTTCCGACGAACTGCGCGGAGTGCTCAGCGGCGATGTCAAGAACCAGGACATCCACGCGAAGGTCTTTGCCACGATGCGCTACTTGCTCCGCACCCGGCTCGAACTGGGCGCGACGCCCACCATTATCGATGCCACAAACATCCGTCGCAAAGATCGCAAAGCTTGGCTCCAAATCGCGCACAAATTTGGTGCCAGCGTGGATGCAGTCCTTTTCGATCTGCCCATCGAAGTGGCCCTCGAAAGAAATCGCAAACGGGATCGAGTCGTGCCCGAAGATGTCATTCGCTCCATGGCCAAACGGCTTCAACTTCCAACCATCGAAGAGGGCTTCAAGAAGATTTCGACCATTGTCGCGTAGCCCACAGCCACAATAAGACCGGCAGAGCGGTGAGGGCAGCGACGTAAGTTGCGACACGTTGCGCCGGGATTCCCGAGTCGATCGCCTCGCCAGCAAAAAAACTGGATAGCGAAATCGAGGTCATCATCAGCGCGAACTCAAGGCTGGTCACCCGGCCCCGAAACTTGTCCTCAGAAAGCGTTTGCACAAGCGTGCTCGAAAACACATAGTTCATCGAAGTTCCAGCATGGCCAATCACGACGGCGATCGCAGCGAGGCCAAGGCTCGGCGCCAGGCCAAGGCCCATATAGCCGGCGCAGGCAATGGCAAAGCCAAGGCAGATGCTCCAATGCAATCGGCTGAGTTGCATCGACACCAGCGGAGACCCAAGCATCGGGCCGATAAAGCTGCCAACGCCGCGTGCTCCCATCAGAGTGCTCATGCCGAGCATGCCCGCCTGTGAAGGAGACAAGCCCCAGCCATCCAGTTTGAATACGCCTTCGCCCAGTACTGGCAGCAGTACCCAGTTGGCGCCGATCAATCCAACACCCGCCTTGATCAGCAGGATTGGCTTCAGATTCGCATGGCTCTGAATGTAGCGCCAGCCTTCCAGAATTGGCGAGAAGTCAAAGAGATCTCGAAATCGCAATGGGGCTTGGCCTTCGGCATGGGCTTCCGTCGTGACGATGCGCGTCAGCAACCAGGCCGACACCAGAAACGTAAGCGCATCCATGATGAAAACCGCATTGCGTCCCAGGCTTGCGGCAACAAAACCGCCCAGCGCGGCGCCGAGAAAAAAGTTCACCGCCCAGGTCGTCGCGCCAAGCGCGTTAGCAGTCAGGATTTCCTTTTCATCCCGGCAAAGGTTCGGCATCAAGCTCGAGCGTCCATGCTCAAACAGGGCCCACATCACCGTCTCGAGAAACATCAGTACATAAAGCATCCAGATGCGGTCTGCCGATTGCGCAAACAACATCCCGCCGATGATGAAGAAGCGCGCAATATCAGCAAAAATCATCACGCGGCGGCGGCTCATACGGTCGTTGAGGACCCCAGCGATCGGAGAAGTCAACACCTGAGGAAACACCATGAAGACCGTAGCAAGCGCAACGGTTCTGGCACTGCCGGTCAGCTCTAGCAGAAGACTGAAGATTGCGACCGCGTTAAACCAGTCGCCAATTTCGCTTACGACCTGCGCCATCCAAAGCCGACGCACGTTGGGGTTGGTTCGGAGCAGGTTGGCGTAAGCAGTAAGCATCAGGTGGTGTAAACGCCCATCCGCTGCTTGGTCAGTCGAACCGTTTGCTCGGCGATCGGCGCCACACGGCTCCGGCCCTCTTCAAGAATGTTGGCAAGGTAGCTCGGGTCCGCCGTAATTTCTTTGAACTTCGCCTGAATCGGCTCCAGATATGCGATCACCATCTCAGCCACAGTCTTCTTCAAGTCGCCATAGCGCATCCCAGTGAACTTGGCTTTCATGGCATCGTCTGTCGTCTCATCGAAGGCCTGATAGATCGCAAGCAGGTTCTGGACGCCGGGTCCCATCGTCTCAAAGTCGACGTGAGGGTTCGAGTCCGTCGTGGCGCGATTGAACTTCTTGCGAATTACGGCCGGCTCGTCGAGCATCGCGATGGCATGGCCGCTACCGGCGGCGGATTTGCTCATCTTCTTTTCCGGCTCATCCAGGCCCATCACGCGAGCGCCCACCGTGGGCAACTTGGTCTCGGGCATCACAAAGGTCTCGCCATAGAGCGAATTAAAGCGCTGGGCAATGTCGCGGGTGAGCTCAAGGTGCTGGCTTTGGTCGTCGCCCACCGGCACAACGCTGGCCTGGTAAAGCAGAATATCGGCGGCCATCAACACGGGGTACTGCATCAGGCCAGAGAGAATCGTCTCCTGTCCAGCTGCTTTCGATTTGTACTGGGTCATGCGCTCAAGCCAGCCAATCGGCGTGAGGCAGGTGAGCAACCAGGAAAGCTCAGAGTGGCCCGGCACAGTGCTTTGCGCGATCACCGTGGAGTGCTTCGGGTCGATACCGCAGGCGATAAAGATCCCGGCAATCTCAAGGATCTTTCTTCGTAGTTCTTCCGGCGATTGGTAGACTGTAATCGCGTGCAGATCAACAATACAGAAGATGCTCTCGTAGTCGTATTGAATCTTCGTCCAATTTTTGAGCGCACCTAGATAGTTGCCGATGTGCAGGTTCCCTGTGGGCTGCACACCCGATAAGACCCTCTTTTTCATGTCGAATTCCAATTCTCTCACTGAATCCCCCACCGAGACGTTTCCGGTGGAAAAGCTTGTTTATGGCGGCGCTGGCCTCGCGCGCCATCAGGGCCGCGTGTACATGCTGCCGAAAGTTGTGCCTGGCGACGTGGTGGAAGCGATGGCGAAGAAGAGCAAGTCGAACTTCATTGACGCTCGTGTTGAGCAAATCGTCACTCCCTCGCCAGACCGCATCGAGCCCGCCTGCCGGCACTTCGCCCGTTGTGGCGGTTGCCACTACCAGATGATGAGCTACGAGAAGCAGCTTGAGTGGAAGCGCGCGATCCTGCGAGAGTTGTTCGAGCGGGCCCGCCTCACTCTCGATGTCGAGATTGAAACGATCTCAGCCGAGCCTTGGGGATACCGCAACCGCACTCAGTTTCACTTTCACGACGGCAAGGTCGGCTTCCTCGAAGTCGCCAGTCACAAGCTCGTCCCTGTCGATCAATGCCCTGTCTCTTCGCCCAAAATTAACGAAGTGCTGAAGGTGCTCAACCTGATCGCGAAAGATCATCGTTTCCCGAAGTTCTTAAAATCGCTGGAAGTATTCACCAATGAGACCGACGTGCAATTGAACGTGGTCGACACAAACGCTCCCATCGCCAGGCACTTCTTTGAATGGATGGAACACGAGATCAAGGGCGTGAAGTCCGGGGCCATCCAGTATGGGGCGGCCGGTTACGACTGGAAGGTGAGCTACCGCAGCTTCTTCCAGGTAAATCGCTTTCTCGTCGATGCCCTCGCCGATCTTTCCGTGCGTGGGCTCAACGGCGCTCATGCGCTTGATCTTTATGCTGGCGTTGGTTTGTTCAGCCTTCCTTTATCCAAAAAGTTTGAACGTGTAACGGCAGTCGAGTCGGGCAAGGTCGCCATGTATGACCTTGAGGCCAATTCCCGAAACTACAGTGTCGAAAATGTTCGCATCGTGCAGGCCAACGTCGATGCCTATCTGACCGATCTCACGGAGAAGCCCGATGTCATTCTTGCCGATCCGCCGAGGAGCGGTCTGGGCAAGGTGGCCGCAGAGCAACTGGCTCGCGTCCAATCCCCTGAGCTGCGCTTGGTCAGCTGTGATCCTTCAACGCTGGTGCGAGACTTGCAGGTGTTGATGGCTACGGGTTACAAGGTGGAAGAAATGGTCCTGATCGACCTGTTCCCGAATACCTTCCATATGGAAACCGTTACAAAGCTAAAGCTTGCCTAATAGGGCGGCGGCTTTCGGGTTGTTGTTTGAATTTGCCCGGGCTTCGGCTGTTTCCCCTCGATAGCTGTTCACTTTTGGATTCGCACCGCGATCCAGAAGTAGTTGTAGGATTTCCAGCTCAACCGTCTTGGCGAGAGCTTCAAAGTAGACCGGGTCGCCTAGAGAGTTCAGCTTGTTTGGGTTGGCGCCGGCCTTCAGCAGCACCTCGATGGGTCGATTGCCGATTTTCTTGCTAGCTTTGATCGCTGCCTCGAGCGGCATGGTGGAAGAGGCGTCGTTTGGGTCAGCTCCAGCTTCAAGCACAGCTTCGAGGATGTCAATCCGCTCTGGGGCTTTTTCGAGGCGATAGAGCGCCGTGATGATGAAGCTACCACTATTACGGCTCCCTCGCAGTCTAACTTGCACTGCCGCCTCCTTGACCGCATTGACATCGCCGTTGCGAATGGCGGAATCGAGCGGCGCGGTCGAGATCGGCTTGAACGAAACAGGCTTGTTGGCCTCCTCCGGATTGGCGCGCATCATCAACAGCGTGGCGATCTGGCCACCAATCACCAGGAGTGCTGGGCTTGCTGCGATCAATAGAACCACGATCCGGAAAACAGGCGCTTTGATCGCCAAAAACCAAGCCGCCAGCGCCACCAGGACGATCCCCGGAAGGATAAGCATCAAGAAGACAACGGACAGAGGGTTGGACTTGGAAGGACCAGCGGCTGCCAGGCCAAGAACGAAAAAGACGGCGATGATGGCAGCGTCCAGTGCCAGCGCGGCCCAGAACAGTATGGAGACGATCAGCATAAGTTACGCACTCAACCAGCCTCGCACCATATCCCGGCCGCAGTAGGTCAATGCAGTGTAGCGCTCTGGCTTCCACCAGCCCTTAAGTACACGTTCCTGCCCCAGCCCGCTGCTGCCTTTCTTTACTTGGCGGATCAGATTTCGAGCTGCATCGAATTGGCCAGCGCGGGCCTGCGCAATCATCTTTTTCCGTGCTTCATTCAGTCTGGGCAACATCAGCTCGCGGTCGAATCTCTCGATTGCGGCAAGAAGGTGTTTGCCTGACAGAAGGTTTTTTCGCAGCCATTCCAGCACCGCCGCTTCGGTGCCGAAGTTCTTCATGTAGTTATCTACTTCGGCAATGTTTGCTTGCGAGAACGACTTGCCAGGATTGTCTAGCGTCCAGCCGATTGGCTGCGCGAATTTGACCGCACGTTTGTTGTGGTAGTCGATCTTGGCACCGCCGCCAGAGCCGCCGTCAATCGTATCGACAAACATACCTGCAAGGTTGCCAACGACGATACCAACGTGAGCCGCAGCCGCTCCACCCGCACAAAGCAAATGCTTGAAGTCGCCTTCGCCATCGACATAGTAAATGTCGCCTACTTCCATTTGGGGGCGAACCTGGGCATTGTCGTCATTGAAGCCCTTCGGGCCCAAGTCATATTGATCGCTGCGCAACTTGGTGGCGGACGTTAGCAACTTGCCCGATTCCAGAGTTCTTTGTGCAGGGGAACCCAGTTCGAGTTGTGGGCCGCCTGGCGTCCCAACGTCCGGTTTGCGTTCTCCAATCATCTCAAGGCCTGCCGCCTGATAGGTGGCGCGAGCCGTCATCACACAATTGGTGCCGCCGGAACGCTTCGCATCCTTCAGCCCCACCTCGGATTCCTTCTTTGAAAAATAGCCGTTCAGTGAATAAAAAACCGTAAGCAGGTCATTGCCAAGATCGGCGCCGACATGCGCCTTGGCGATGGCGGCAACACGTTGCCGGACCTGTGAAACGGATTCGTAGAATTCGCTATCGAAAACGTACTTCTTGGCGTTGGAGCGCAACTGCTCTCGGATAGGCGCACACGCAAGCATCGCTTTGCACAGGTTGTGCAGAAAGGGGTTTACACGATAGCTGTCTTCCGGTGCGGCCTGCAGGTACTGGCCGCCAAGGCAAATTCCGTACATGCCAGCCGCCAAGGCGTTGATGGCGCAGGTGTTCATGAAGCTTTCGCGTTTGAGAAGCTCGCGGAAATGCTTCTTCAGGTCGGCATTGTCGCGGTTGGCGGCGATTTGCGTGATGATCTCGAGAAGTGCGGACTCAGTAGAGTCGTCTTTAATTGTTTCGAGTTTGGCGATGATGTCCTGCATGTCTGCTCCGTAAGGCAGAGCGATAACGTGTGCAGGATTCGATCAGCAGCTTAAGAAAAATTTTCGGTCTTGCGTTGAAAGTACTCCCGCACACCCTTGCGGAAGAAAAGCTCAATCAGGTTCAGCAGCAGGGCCAGACCAAGCAGGAGGGGCCAGAGGGCCAGGGAGGTCTCAATTTGCCGGCCGCCGCCACGGAAGATGTCGCCGGATTTCGGCTCAAAGGTTCCGCCACTGAAGCGTGCCAGTTGCTTGAGCAGTTCAGAATTGTTGCCGTATTCGACAACTTCCGATTCCTGACGGTAGAAACCAACTTCTGGGAAGAGTCGGGTGGTTTCGGCGGGGCGAACGCGGAACAGTCCGGTACGATCGGCAATCAACAGACGACCGCGATATACGCCAGCTGCAACCTTTTGCAGCGGCACAGGCTGACGGAATTCGTAAGGCCCAAATGCAAAGATCGCGGGTGGTGTCGTCTTGGCATCTTCGCTCGAAGGCAGCCGGTAGGTAACTTCCAGCTCGCGGTTTGTAGGGTCAAACGTGAGCGAAGAATCTTCTGATTCCGAGTGCGGAAGCAGGTCACGTAATACATTGCCCCAGAAGCGGTCGAACCCTCGCCACGCCATCCAATTTTCGGCCCAGCGGCTCTTGGCGTCAGAGGTAAACACGGTGACGCGCCCAAGGCCATATTGCCAGCGAGCCAGCAGCGGATCTTTGGTGTCGCCTTTCTCGCCAGGGACAGTCAGCAGAAGGTCCGCCGATGGTTTCGCCTCGTACTTGACATAGCCCTTAAGGACGGGCGCTTTGTCGATCGCAGTGCCATCAAGGATCTCGGCGGCTCGCATCAGGATCGGTTGGGCGGGTTTCTCAACAGCTGTCGAGCCGGTGAACTCCATAACGTCTCGCAGCAGGATCTGTTCGAGACCACTCGGGTCAGTCAGGAAGTAGCTCTTACCCTTGGAGAACTGAGCAACCTTTTCAAGGTAGCCCTTGTTCACGTCCTGCCCAAGGCCCACCGTCGAAATGGTGACGCGCTGGGTGCCGGCTTCTCGTGCAAGGTTGATCGAGTCGCCTTCCTCAGAGATGCCGTCCGTGAGGAGCACGATGTGCTTGAAGGTAGCCTTCACGGGGACGATCTTCTTGAATGCTTCCGTCAGCGCGGGGGCAATCTGCGTACCGCCATCCGGTGTGACGCCAGCGACGAGGCGCTTGATCAGTACCTTGTCTTCCGCCTTGCGGATGGGGACAGCCCACTGGTGAGAGTTGTCGAAAATCAGCACGCCGATCAGGTCGATCGGGCGGAGGTTCTCAATCACGCCGATCGAGGCGATGCGGGCCAACTCCATTTTGCGGCCTTCCATCGAGGAGCTCTTGTCAACGATCAGAACGACACAGGTGCCTTCGGGGCTGCGTGGCGGGGCGAGCTTGGCAGGGAGGGTGCGTTCCAGGGCGTCCTCGGGGGTGCCAGGCTTCTTCTCAACATATTGGTTGCGCTCGCCGCCAATCGTCAGCAGGCCGCCACCGCGTTTGACGTAGGTCTCGATCGCACCCTTGGCTGTGGGCGAGTAGCCTGCCAGATCCTGATTGTTGAGCACAACAACTTCGTACTTCTGCAGGGTGTCGATCGGCAGGTCAGCCTGCTTGGTGACTTCGAACTGATACGAATCAACCGCACGCATGAAGTTGATGTCGGTACCGGCAGGGTCCTGTGTGACGTAAAGCATGCGCGGCTTCTGGATGTACACGGCCTGATCAAAGCGTGCTTCGCCAAGCTCGCCAGCGTTGAGTGTGCCGGAGAGATGAATGACTCCCGAAGTCGTAATCGCTGAAGTGATCGTGAGGTCGTTCGAGCCAGGCTTTAGTTTCACGTCGCCCGCACCGATGGTCTTGCCCTCGGCCTTCAGGTCGAGCTTGGCGCTTGCCTCGCGCGGGGAGCGTAGGGTGATCTCAACAGGGAACTTTTCCCCAGCAAAGGCCTGGGGCGGCATCTTGACGGCTTCGATAGAAAGCTGTGGCTTTTGGCGACCCTTGAGCAGATAGGTGTCGATCGGGATGTTCATCTGCTGCGCTTGCCAGAGGGCTTGCATCGCGTTGCCTTCGGTCTCCATCCCGTCGCTGACGACGACGAAATGAGGAACCAGGCCCGCGGGCGTGGACGCAATCGCGTCACGGATGGCGGCTTCGAGATTGGTGCCGAGGCCGACATCTCCTGAGGTGGGCTTGAGCGTGCCGGTCGCTTCTTCTGTTGTGAAAGGGCGTACGCCACGAGCGAAGGGCAGCACGCGCACGACATGGCGTCCACGAGCGCGTTGAACATCGCTCACGCGGGCTGCCAGTTGATCAATGTCTTGTTGCGTCAGGCTCTGTGACGTGTCGGCCAAAATGGTGACGGCCAGCTTGGTTTCGAACAGCGACATCGCTGGGCCGAACAGGGCGATCGCGATCGCTGCGACTGCGGCGAGCTTGAGCCAGAGGCGTTGGCGCTTGGCGAAGAGCCACCATTCAACCATCAGAATCAGCCCGCCAGCGAGCGCAAGCCAGCGCCAGAGTTCTTTCGCTTCTGGAGAGCTGATGCCCTCAGGCGGAATGCCGCTCGCAATGCTTGAAGGTGCATCCCAGCTCTTGTCAGGCAGGTCCGGCAACGTCAGCGAGTAGACGATTTCGCGCGAACCATCCAGAATACGAACGGTTCCTGGATATGGCATGTAGCTGCGCAGCATGCCGTTCTCGACGGTGAAGGGCAGCGCCTTGCCGTCGCCGGTGAGCACTTGTAGAGTCTTGCTTTCGACATCACCAACGGGAAGTTGGATCGCACCAGGGCTTGCCGCGACACTCTCCCATTGCTTGTAGCTGTCCGGCGCCAGATATCGGAGGATGTTGGCGATTAGAAGAGGACCGGTGACTTCCTGGCGCATGGCCGTCTTGGCGGGTTGAAAGCCGAGGCGTACCGTGCCTTTCCCCGCCATTAACAGCGGCCCACTTTCGCTTTCGAGCACCGGTACTTCGCCACTGGTTGGAGTAAGCGTCTTTGCGCCCGAGAGCCTGAAGTCGCGGCTGCGAATGCCGCTTGAAATCGGGTGGTCGCCACGCCAGGTCTTGAGCACAAGTTCCTGTGTGCCTGTCGTAACGTAAAGCGCTGACGACTTTTCGGGTTTGGTCGGTGAGATCCCGTCGAAGATCAGAAGGCTGTCATCGGCTGCCTGAGGCGTGTATTGCTCGGGGCTGAAGTACGATGCCTCGACCAACGGGTTAGCGGCGAGCAGAGGCCGCCACACCTGAGGCTCGCGGCTGAATACTTTCGCGCGAACGCTCGGCAGGCTGGGGAGTTCCACTTCGACGCGATCATCGAGAGCAATGTCATCGCTTCCCAGCAAGCGCACTTCAAGCATGCCGGACGACTTGGTGCGATGTGTGAGCGTGAGAGTTTGCTCGGCACCCGCTGCGAGGGTCGCGTTGGTGCTGGCGACAGGGACGCCGCCGTAAGACAGGCCAACCGCAAGGGGCTTGGGTCGAGAAGCGTAGTTTTTGATCGTGACCAGGACGTCCCAGACGTTTAGGTCTTCCAGGCTGCGGCGAACCCCGGCCTTTCGAATCCCGATGTTGTTGAGCGAGGTGTCGGTAACCAGCAAGCGAAGATTCTGGGGGACCTTCGAAATCTGTTCCTCACCAGAGGCCAGGCGAGCCGGACCGGCATAGACGATTTCCCCGGCAATGCCGCCCGCGCGGCGCTGGAGGGTGCCGGCGAACTCAAAGGCCGATTCGATATGTGTGCTGCCCGTGCCGCTACGCAGCTCCTCAATAGCCTTGATGGTCTGCTGTCGATTGGTCTCAAGCGAGGTGCGTGGTGTCAGTAGTGTGCCGGCTTCGACGACGCTCACTTTGTCCTGCGTGGGCAGAGTCTTCAGCCAGGCAAGGGCCTTGCGCTTGGAGGCGGTGAGCACATTCACCCCTGCATCGGCACGGCTGGGAGCGGCGCTGGCCGCCGAAGCATCGAGGATCAGAACATGATTGTGAGGTGTGTAGCGTTCTCCACCCCAGCGTACTTGTGATGCGGCCAGGAGCAACAACGCAATGGCTAGCAACTGCAGCAGAAGGCTCCATGGTTGCTGTATGCGGCGACGTCGTTGCTGGCTCGGCGGAATCTGAGCAGCTTGCCAGAAGCGTAGCGTGGCTGCCTGAATGCGAACCCGGGAGCGGTCGAGCAAGTAGAGCGCAACCACTGCGGCACTGATCAGCGTGAAGAGAGCGGAGAACTCAAGAAAGCTGAGATTTAAAAACTCCATTTAGCGCAACCCCTGTGTGGCAACAAGTGCGCCGAAGACGGCATCTTCCACGTTGGTGCTGGTGGGCAAGCCGGAATAGCGTCCCTGGTTGCGCAAGGCGAGACGGCGAAGCTCTTCAGCATAGACATCGAACGCATCGGTGTACTGTTGGCGCGCCGATGTGTCGAAAGTCAGTTTGACCTGTTTGCCCGATTCCACTTCAGTGATTTCGAGATCACCTTCCGCTGCAGGAGTGCGGTCTTCATCATTCCAAACCTGGATCAGGGTGAGTTCGTGGCCATAGTCAGCGAGGTATTGCAGCGGGCGCATCCAATCCTCTTCGCCGAGAAAATCCGAAATCACGATGATGAGACCCTTTTGACGTCCGCCACCAAGAAACTCACGGACAACGCGATTGAAGTCGGTCTTGCCGGTGGCTTCGAGCGCAGAAAGGTAATCAGCGACTGGGGAGAACTGGTGGCGGCCTCCGCCGCAGGCAAGGCCCTCTTCAAGCGATTCACGAAACGGAATCAACTGCATGGCATCCAGGCGCACGAGACCGACATAGGTAATGGCGGCGGCCAGCCGTCGCGCATAATCCCACTTGCCACCAAGATTCATACTGGCGCTCGAATCAAGAAAGAGGCGGATCGGAACTCGCGGCTCGATCGTGAAGAGTTTGAGGAACATCTTCTCGAGGCGCATGTAGGCGCGCCAATTCACAGCGCGAAGGTCGTCGCCACTCGAAAAGTTGCGATGGTCAAGAAACTCCTGGCCGGGCCCGGAGAATCGGCTGGCGTTATGTCCGCCGACAACCCCAGGAAACGACTTCTGCCAATGAATGGTAAGCCGCTCCAGCCTTTCGAGAAAGGCTTTTTCGATTTTTAACTCTTGACGCGCCACGCTGAATGCTTACTTCCGGGGGATGCCTTTGAGGATTTCAGGGAGGATCGTTTCTGTCGTTTGTCCGTCGGCGTGAGCGTCGAAATTGAGGATGACGCGATGGCGGAGAACCGATGGCGAAACTGCGGCGATATCGTCGATGCTGAGGTGCGCACGGCCCTGCATCATGGCGCGGACACGGCCGCATTCCACCAGAGATTGCGCGCCGCGCGGCGAGCTGCCGTAGCGGATATATTTCTTGGCCAAAGGATGCGCTTGGCCTTGGTCGGGTTGTGTTGCCATCACCAGGTCAACAGCAAAGTCCTGCACGTGCGGGGCGACAAGCACTTCACGGCAAAGCTTGCGCATTTCGAGAATGCCAGCGATATCGAGTTTCGGCTCGATTTGCGCTTCGTCGCGGGTGATGGTCCGCTCGACGATGGTGGCAAGGTCGTTGCGATTCGGGTAGCGCACCAGGATTTTCATCAGGAAGCGATCGAGCTGCGCTTCCGGCAGCGGATAGGTGCCTTCCATTTCGATCGGGTTCTGCGTGGCCATAACGAGGAAGGGGCTCTCGAGTTGGTGCGTCGTGGTTCCAGTGGTAACCGTGCGCTCCTGCATCGCTTCGAGCAATGCGCTTTGGGTCTTTGGTGTGGCGCGGTTGATTTCGTCGGCGAGCACCAGGTTTGAGAAGATCGGGCCAGCCTGGAATCGGAAGCTCTTGTGTCCGCGATCATCCGTATCCATGATCATGCTGCCGACGATGTCAGCGGGCATTAGGTCCGGGGTGAACTGGATGCGGCTGTACTTGAGATGGAGTACGCGAGACAGGGTGCGTAAGAGGGTAGTTTTGCCGAGGCCGGGAACTCCTTCAAGAAGCACGTGGCCGCCGCCGAGGAGGCAAATGAGCACTCCCTGAACCACTTCATCCTGTCCGACGATGATTTTGCCGATTTCGTCCGTTACCGTCCTGATGCGCTGTGTCGCAGCCGAGAGATCGCTCACATTGTCATCTTATGCAAAAAGGGTATGGCAGCGTGAAGACAAACGACACGGAATCAAGCCGATATACAAAATTGATAGGGCTGAGAGGTTAATAAAACAGGTATTTCCGCCACTGCTCGTCGCTGCGGGCGAGCAGCCGCATCAGGTGGCGCGATGTATGAAGGCTAAAGGGCTTTGGCGGCTTCAGGAGCCGGAAGTTTGCTTCCTCCGGTGTGCGGCTACCCTTGCGGTTATTGCAGGGGTGGCAGCAGGCGACGAGATTCTCCCAGCTAGTAGCGCCGCCACGGGAGCGTGGCATGACGTGGTCGAGCGTGAGTTCGCCGGCAGGCATCACCTTCTGGCAGTACTGACAGGTGTACTTGTCGCGCATGAGGATGTTCTTGCGCGAAAGGGACCTGGTCTGATGCGGAATGCGGCGATAGTCGTGCAGTCGAATGACGCTCGGCAGGCGGATATCCTTGCGTGTGGAATGGACATGGTTCTGAGTGTGCTCCTCGGCGCTAGCCACTCCTTTGAGGATCAGCACCAGAGCGCGCCGTGCGGCACACACATTAATCGGCTCGAAGCTGGCGTTGAGAACCAGCACCGGCTTATGGAGTCGATCGAGGGCGTGTCGATCATGCATTCGTTCGATCATCGGAGCTCCTTAGACAAACTGCGAAACAGCGACTGCAGCCTCCGGCCCCGCACCGATCCGGCGATCGGCACGAGCCAGAGCCAAAATAGCGACATACGACGCACCGGCTTTTTTCAAAGCCGAAGCGCAGGCATTAGCGGACGCGCCCGTTGTGAGCACGTCGTCAATCAACAAAATCCGTTTTTCGCGGACCCGTTCCGGGTCCGGTACACGGAAGGCATCCTTTACGTTCTGGCGACGTTCTTTGCCGGATAGCCCGGCTTGCTTTTGTGTGTTCTTGTGGCGGATCACCCAATTGCGTTCGAGCGGGATGGGGGCGATGTCCTTGAGAGCTTCGGCGAGCTTTTCGGCCTGGTTGAAGCCTCGATCTCGCAGGCGCTTGCTATGGATCGGCATGGGCACCATCGCGTCGAACTTCACTTCGCGCGGGTAGCCGGTTCGCATGAACTTGCCGAGAGGTTTGCCGAGGCGCTCCATCGGCTCGTATTTATAGAGCTGAATGAGCGTGCGGAGACGGCCGTCGTAGGAACCGACGCAGTACATTGCGTCGAACTGCGTGATGCCGGAACGGCAAAGGCGGCAACGTCCGTCGGTGTCTAGGGCAGCCTCAGTATTGAAAGGTGCATAGCACTGCACGCAGAAGGTTCCAGCTGAGAGGGGTTCGGGGTGGGAAAGGCAGGGGGAACAAACAGGGTAAGGGGGGAAGCCACTCAAGCGGGTGCCACATACGCGACAATCGTCGGGAAACATAAGCGCAAGAACACCCGCGACGGCTTCCGTGACAAGGTCACTCGCCGTCGTGATTCCTCCTCGAGGCTCTCCTATACGGGGTTTGCGTCGAGGCTTAATCGCATCTATCAGGTCGCGAAACAGAGTTGTCGCGAAGATGCACCTCCCTGAAGCTATGATTGTATCTCAAGATGTCAGAGTCCGCGCCACAGCCCGAAACCAGCGCCGCCGCCGAACAGCGCCGTCGCCTGGAAACGCTCGGCCGATTGGCGGGAAGTGTGGTGCATGACTTCAACAATCTGCTAATGGTGATCGACAGCTATGCGCGGATGATGCTTGAGGAACCGCATCTATCCTCGAACCTGCGCGAGAGTGCAACCGAGATTCTTGGCGCGACGGAAAGGGCATCCAACCTCACCGGGCAACTGCTGGCTTTTACTCGCAAGAAGAGTCCTGCGCCGGTGACGCTTGACTTGAATGGACAGCTGGTTTCGATGCGTTCTTTGCTTGAGAGACTACTCGGGGAAACCGTATTGCTCGATTACGAGCTGAGTGCTGAACCGGTTTATGCCCGCGGGCAGAATGGGCAGCTGGAACAGATTGTGCTGAATCTGATCATCAACGCCCGGGATGCGATGCCGGTGGGAGGGCGGATTGTGGTGAGGACGCGCCGTGATGGCGGCAGTGTTTACCTTGAGGTGGAGGATAACGGCGAGGGTATTCCAGCGCATCTGGCAGGGCAGATTTTCGAGCCGTTTTTCACGACGAAACCTGAAGGCAAAGGGACGGGGATCGGGCTTTCGCTGGTAAGCGAGATTGTTGCGGAATGGGGTGGAACGATCGAGGTAGCTTCGCAGCCCGGGCGCGGGGCGCGGTTCTTGATCACCCTGCCGAGGGTTTCGCCAGCAGCGAAGAGTTCCGGTACGATCCTGGTGGCCGAAGACGAGGATGCGGTGCGGACGCTGATTCGGAGGGCGCTTGAGCAGCAGGGGTACAAGGTGCTGGAGGCGGCCAGCGAAGCCGCCGCCATTGAGGTGATTCACGGCGCAACCCAATTGAATCTTTTGATTACAGACCTGGAACTGAAGGGTGGCAACGGCCGAAACGTTCGCGGGAAGCTGCTGGCGGCGCATCCTTCTGCCCGTGTCCTCTACATCTCGGGGTACCTATAGGACCCTCCCCCTGCCGGGGAAATGGCTCTTCAGAAGCCTTTTTCGCCAAAAGCTCTAGTACTAGCAGTACAAGATCTACTAAAATCTCATTAGCTTTTGAAGATTTGATTAAAGAGCCTCTGGTTCTTGGTCGATTTCTATCTTGAAGAGAGTCCAGTGCAAGCACAGCTATTTGATCGGGAAGCCGCGTTGGCCCGCGTCGGGGATGACGAGGATCTGTTGACTGAACTCATCAAAATTTTTCTCGACGATTACCCGAATAGCATGACGGCTATTGACGAGGCGGTTGCTGAGCATGACGCTTCGCGGCTGGAGCGGGCGGCTCATACGCTCAAGGGTGCGGTTGCCAATTTCGGTGCCGATGCGGTGGTGAAAGAGGCATTTGAGCTGGAGCAGCAGGGGCGAAGAGGGGACTTGTCGCACGCAACGGAGAATCTGACCCGGTTGCATGAGATTATTCGCCAACTGGATTACGAATTACGCCCGATCACAGGGAATTCCTAGCCAATTTGTTAGACTGGAGTTTCAGCCATTATGGAAGAAACTTCACTCCGGGAAATCGTCTGCGCCCACAGTCCTGACTCAGACGACGCATACATGTTTTACGCCTTGGCCACCCGCAAACTGCGGTCTCCCCTGGTGAACTTTGTACATCAATTGTCGGACATACAGCTCCTGAATCAGAAGGCGATGGAGGGTGTTTATGACCTTACGGCCATTTCCTATCACGCCTATCCTTACGTTGCTGACAAATACCAACTGATGGCTGCGGGTTCGAGTATCGGCGATGGCTACGGGCCGATGATCGTCGCGATGTCGCCGATGTCGCCGGATGATCTCAAGGGCAAGCGGATCGCGGTACCTGGGAAGATGACGACTGCCTATTTGACGCTCAAGATCTTTCAGCCGGATTTCATCGAGGTGGTTGTGCCATTCGATAAGATCCTCGATGCGGTGGAGGAAGGCTCTGCCGATGCAGGGCTTGTGATCCACGAAGCTCAACTTACTTACGGACGAGGCGGTTTTCATAAGATCATCGACTTGGGCGTGTGGTGGAAGAAGCTTTATGACCTTCCGTTGCCGCTTGGCGCCAATGCGATTCTCCGCAGCCTGCCGGAAGACATCAAGAGCGAGTGCTGCCGCTTGATGAAGGCCAGCATTCAGTACGCAATCGACAACAAGGAAGAAGCGCTGAACTACGCGATGCAGTTTGCGCGCGACATGGAGCAGCCTCTGGCTGAGAAGTTTGTCGGGATGTATGTGAACCACTACACCGTGGATTGCGGTGAGGTGATTCCGGTGGCAGCGCAAAAGCTGCTTGATATGGGCCATGACCTCGGATTGATCCCCAACCGTGTCAAAGTTGAATTTGCTCGCTAAAATCGCTTTCTCAGTGCTGCTGACCCTGGGTCAGCTTGGAGGACAAGACCGTCCCAAGGACAAGATCAAGAACCTGGAGGCGCTTGCCAAGCAGGGCAAGGGGGCAGTGCCCTCGATTGCTGCTTATCAGCGAGACCCAGACCTTTCGGTGCGCTATGCGACGGTGGAGGCGCTGATTGACGCGGGCGGTGTTGAGTCTGTCGATGCGCTGCGCGTGAGTTGTCAGGATGGCGCGGCTGAAGTGCAGCGCCTCGCCGTTGCGGGCATCGTGAACTTCTACCGGCCAGGCTATGTGCGCAAGGGCGTGCGTGCGCGGATTACGGCGATTAACGAGAAGATCACGGGTTCGTCGAATGAGCCCTTGCTCGATCCTTATGTGACGGCGCGGGCCGAGGACATCGAGGCTGTGCGCGGGGTTTTGTTGAAGGGGTCGAACCGGGCGGCAAAACTGCAGGCGGCACAGGCGCTGGGTACAATGCGCGCGAAATCTGCTTTGCCTGATCTTTATCCGCTGCTCCAGTCGAAGGACGATCCGATGATGCTGGCGGCGCTCCGCGCTATTGAAGTGGCGGGAGACAAAGCGGCGGCAGCAGAAACCCAGTTTTTGTTGCGCGATTTGAATGATCGCATTCAGGCGCGGGCCATCTCGATCAACGGAATCTTCCGTAATGAAGCGGCGCTGCCGGATTTGGCCGAGGTGTTTGCGCGCGGCCGTTCTCCGCAGAGCCGGGCGGCGGCGCTGGAGGCGATCGCGATGATCGGGTCGGCGGAGAGTATGGGTTTGTTTGAGCAGAATCTGGAGAACCGGGACGACCGGCTGCGGGGCTATGCCGCCGAAGGTGTGGGCCGGGTGGGGAATCCTAATTCGAAGGCAAAGCTCGAGGAACTGTTTAAGGCAGAATCGAGCCAGCGGGCGCGGTTGGGGCAGGCGTTTGCCCTGGTGCGATTTGGACAACTGGATGGGGGCGAGTTCAGCCCGATGACGTATTTGTTCAACACGCTGAATTCCGCGGCCTGGAATGGGTTCGCTGAAGGGTATTTGCGGGAATTGGCGCGCGAAGACCGGGTGCGGGCTGTATTCAAGGAAAAAGCGCCGACGGCGACGAGATCCGAGAAGATCGGGCTTGCAAGAATCCTAGCGGCCGAGGGTCAGGCATCGGATCGGGAACTGGTTGACGCCCTGGCGCATGACCGGGAAGCTGCTGTGGCCGAAGAAGGCATCAAAGCGGCGCGGGCGCTTGGGGCGCGCTTCCCCTAATTGGGTTCGTTTTGTTCAGGCTGCGTTTAGCTCCGGAGCGGGGTGGATTGGGTTCGTTTTTTCATTTTGAAGTTTGAGGCCGTGGTGTATGGCAAGGCCGAAAAAGAGCGCTTCTTCCTGCTTGAGTTCGTGGGCGCGGAGCTTGGCACAAGGCAGGGCGGGGGAAATGTTTTCATCCAGTTCGACGTCTTTGAGCTCGGCGTGGATCTCGACGGCGGCGAGACGATCGACTTGCAGCTGTGAGAGTTGCTTGAAGGCTTTCAAGGCGCGGCGCTCGAAGAGGGCTCCTTGCTTGACGATGCGTTCCATTTGAATGAAGAGGTTTTGGTTATCGGGGTTGGCGAGCCAGCGGTCCTGGGCTTCGGCTTCGAAGCGTTGGGCGCGGAGGGCCTGAAAGGTGGAGTAGGCGTATTGCTCGAAGACGACTTCTTCGGCGGGGCCAAAAGGGACGATTTGCTGGAAGAGCTGTTCGCGGAGAGCTTTGTATTGGGTTTGTTCCTGCGGGTTAGCGGCGAAGAGGGAGTCGGCCGAGGCGTTGAGGCCGTGGCGGAGGGAGTTCTTCGCGGATTGCTGTTTGCCGGCCTCGGTGCGGGGGCCGGTGGATTTTTTCGCATTACGCAGGTTGGCAAGAAGTTGGGCATCGGAAGCCATGATGTGGTTGTCCTTTCGGATTGAATTTCTGGATGTTGATCCGAGGACAGGATAGCGGGTGGGGGTTGAGCGCAAGAGGAGGGGATTGAAGCGAAGTTGTTGAAAGAATTCGAGTAAATTTTTTCAAAAATTGTGTGAATAAGTTTGGGGCGGTAGGCGGAAATCGATACGTCTGGATGGGCAGCGCTGATTTGATGCGCGATCCGCGGCTGGTGCTGGATTGGCACGGTGATTTGGCCGCAAGTGATGTAAATGCCCAAGCCCTCAGAGGGTGAGGAGTGAGTCGCGATTTCCGTCGCCGCCCCTTAACTGGTAAGGATCCATGGGGCCTCCGTGGTGTAGAAGGTGCAGCCGCAATCGGCTGTTTTTCTCTTTTGAGTCCTCCTTTTGGTTTGATACTGCGCCTGATTTGAGAGGTTGTCAAGGTTCATTTTCGATGCGACAGGGAAGCGGATCTTCTCAGTTGTCCTGATGTCTGATTCGAGCGAAGAAATAAGCGAAGCATGCAGCCGTCGCGATGGGAGAAAACAGGTAGAGCACTAACATCACGGTGTCGAACCAGGTGAAGCGAGCCTTCGAAAAAACCACGTAGATTTGCTCCAGATTTGGTTGTGAGCCCAACTTGCGAACGTTTTGCTCGAAGTCGGCGCGGTCGTAATAGTCCAGTCTTTTTCTTGTTCTCGTGTCGAGGATGAAGTAGCGGTCTACTGACTGTGAATCGCTGCCGAAGTGTTCGCGTGCCTTGCTATCGATAGCTCCAAAGATATGGTCTTGCGCGAGCTGCAAAAGCCTGATGTCGTGGATGACTTGGGCTTGTTTGCTGAATTCCTTGTTGGCTTTCAAGTCCGAGAGGAAGCCGATGTTGATGTCGTCAATCAGGGTCACCGTGTAACCTCCGGGCAAGGGGGTATGCCATTCGTCGCCGATCCCGATATCCCGATTCAGGAACCCAACGTTGATGATTGCTTGAAACACAAACAGAGTTGCAAGCACGGCCATACAGGCAAATGGGTAAGCTGCCGCCCCGAGAGCGCGAGACTTTCTTCGGGCAGGATCATGGCGATAACGGAAGGCAGTGATTGCCGCAAGGAAGGCGCCGGAGATGGTCGCAAGGAAGCCGCCTATCAAGAGCCAAAAGCCCAATACGAAACCGGCACCCATTGGAGCGGATGATAACTCAGGTTGTTCAGAATGGAGTGGATCCTAGCAAGCGTGTCGGTGGGTCAATACACAGTCCGGGCTTTGAGGTTGGCAAGGCAATAGGTGCCGGAGCCGGGGACGAATGTGCTGATACGACCGGGTGTGCGGCTATCTTGGGGCTGCGCTCATTGCACGGTGATTGGTCTAGCGAGAGAAGTGGAGCCGCGGACTACGGCGGGCGGTCCATTCGTGATGAGGTCGAAGCCATCGTAAATGGCGCTGATCTGGCGGGTTCCAGAAGGACGGGAGATGCCAGTGAGGGTGACATTAGCTTGTGTGTTTCCCCCCTCCCCAAACAATATCGTGTTGCTTGTGCCATCGGAGCTAGTGTTCCTCGGGCAGACTGGGATGGTTGTGCCGCGGGTGAGGGAGACTGTGCCAAGGTTGAGGGTGCCATCTAAAAACCGCACTTGGCCCGACATGCCAGGAACCGGGATCGCAGTGACGGTGCAGAGGCTCGCACTGATGGAAAACGGGTTGAGAACGGGATTGGTTGGCGCAACAATCTGGATGCGGGTATCAATCGGATTCAGGGCGGGTGTGAAGAGGATCGCGGCCCGATCGAGATCGCCACTGGCGGCATACTCGGCCCTGATGGTCGGGACATCGAGATCTGTTGCCAAGACCAGATTCACAACGCCGGAGGCTAAGCCAGGTGCAGATGGAGTGAGATTGACGAGACCGAGCACGGCGCCGCTGCGACCTGTGATTGCCACGGTGCGCGAGACGAGGCCGAGTTCCGGATTGAATTTGAGCTGGACCGTGACTCTGGTTGATTCGCCGAAGTTCGTGGAATTGTTGAGGGTTGAAATGGTGAGGGCCGGAGCGGCAGCAGCGACCGGGAAACACTGGGAAGGCGCACTGGCACGTTTGTAGGCGGTATCGCCGCGGTAGACGGGCGCGAAACAGACAGTGCCGTTGCGACGGTCATCGAAGGTAGGAGTGTAGGTGAGGGTGGCAACCGAAGTTGTGGATCCCGCAGGGGTCGAAAGAGAAATCGTTTTGAGAGCAATGTCGACCGCGCCACGAGGAGCTGGACTGGTTACCTGATCGGGGGGACTCACGAGGATTTCGAAGGTGGCGGGGGTGAGGAGACGCAGGCCGCCCGATGGTGCGCGGAGTGAGACCCTAGGGAGATTGTCGATGACCGTGTGGGTGAATGCGTTGGAGGCAACCGGGGCCAAGATGGCGGTTCCAGGATAGGTAAGTTGACCCGGAAACGGGCCGATTTGACCAATGCAGCAGACCTGGACGGTACCGGTGCCGCCGGGGCCGATCAGCGATGAGGCCGAAGCACTGGAGATAAAGCCGGAGACGGAGCCAGGGAAGAGTGTGGCTCCGTTGGCTGCAGAGAGTTCGAACTTGACGGGGACGGGTTGGTTGACGATTGTGCGGCTTGCGGGTGTGACGGTGGCGGTGAGAGTGGTGCGGATGCGGGTGACGAAATTGCGTGTGACGCTGGCTCCGCGGGAATTGCGGACGGTGAGGGTGAATGTGGCGGCGCCGTCGTCGGCGGTTGGGTTGAAGATCCCGACGGCGGCGAAGCTACCGCGCAAATCGAGGGTGGCGCTGGTGGTAAGTAGACGGTTGGAGATGTTGGTGCTGACCAGATTGAGAGTGCGGGAGAGGCTGAAGGTGACCGTGGAACCTCCGCCCGAGAGGGGGAAGGTGCCTCGGACGTCGACTCGCTCGCCAGCGAGATACATGGGGCTGTCGACGTTGGGGGATTTTGTGAAAGAGATTGAGTTGAGGGTGAGGACGCCGCAGGCGGTGGAGGGGATGTTGTCGTTGAGGCCACCGACGGCGAGGGCGGTGCCGTCGGGAAGCATTGCGGCGAGGATGCTGGAGCGTGGGGCGGTGAGGTTGCCGATGGTGGTGAAGGTGTTGGTTTCCGGCGAGAAGAGCTCGGAGGAGGCGAGGGTGCCGGAGGAGTTGGAGCCGCCCGAGATGAGAACGCCGCCATTGCCGGCCATGAGGAGCGCGAAGTGGTTGTTGCGAGCCGTGTTGAGAGTGGCGGAGAGGGCGGTGAGGGTGTCGTTGGCGGGGTTGAAGATCTCGGCCGAGTGGAGATCGGAAGTGCCGCTAGAGCCGCCGAGGATGAGGAGACGGCCGTCGTTAAGGAGAGTGGTGGTGTGGTCGCGGCGGGGCGTGAGCATGGTGAGTTCGAGGGGCATGGTGTCGTTTGCGGGGTCGTAGAGTTCGACCGAGGCGGTGGGGCCATCGGCTCGATTGCCGCCGATGAAGATGACGCGGCCGCCGGGGAGCAGATTCGCGGTATGGCCGGAGCGGGGGACGGCGAGCTTGGCGGTGGCGGTGGTGGATTCGAAGGTGACTGGATTGATGAGAAGGAGGGAGGCTGCGGGACCATCCGAGGTGAGGCCGCCAGCGATGAGGATCTGGCCGTCGTCGAGTTTGGTGGCGGAGAAGGCAGTGCGGGTGGGGCCGAAGTTGCCGACGGGGAGCCAGGTGTCGATGGCGGGGTCGTAGAGGGAGGCGGTGAATTGGCCGTCGGTATCGCCGCCGATCAGGAGGACGCGCTCATCGAAGAGGACAAGGCAGCGATGGCCGACTCGCGGTTTGTCCATGGAGGTGAAGGGGATGAAGGCGCCTTCAGTGGTGGAGTAGATTTCGGCGGAGTTGAGGGGGCCTTCGGAGTTGGAGCCGCCGGTGACGAGGACGCGGCCGTCGGGGAGGGATAGTGCGCAGGCGCCGGCACGTGCGTTGAGGAGTGGGCCGGTGCGTTGCCATTCCGGTGAGGTGTCCTGGGCGTTGAGGAGTAGGGCGGAAAGCAGGATGAGAATGGCCATTTGAAATTAGAAGTGCAAACGGCGGGGCGGGTGGGTCGATCTTTATTTGGTTTGTTTTGAGTGGGTTGGGGGGGGCGGGTTTCAGGAAGTGGAGTTCGCGAAGACGTCTCGGCTGGATCTATTCGGGTCTGGTGTCCAGATCGAATCGCTTTCGATCGCCCACCAGGCCACCAAGGACTCTGACGGGCCTTTCCCGAATCGTCGCTCGCTCTGCGGTCCTTGAAGCCAAAACGCTGGCAAGACATTTTGCTCACGGTACGAACAGCGCAGAAGTTGAGGGAGTTCAGCCTTCCATGTCCGCTGAGTTGGCAGGGGTCGGACTTGATTGCTTGGCTCATCTCACCCTGAGACCTGTCCCGGGTGTCATGAGACGCAGGATCCAATGCCCCCAGCTCGAGCCTTGCCCAAGTCGGCATACATATCCGTTGCCATGAACCCGCTACACTGCAAGGGAGGCACGGAGTGAAAGTACGTGATCTAATCGAAATGTTGGAAGCTCATGGATGGGAAATGCATCGGCAAAGAGGCAGCCACCGTCAGTTTAAGCATGCTTCCTCCATCAACGTGATTACAGTTGCAGGTCAAGCTGGAGGCGATGTGCCGCCGGGAACGCTGAGCAAAATACTACGAGATGCTGGTCTGAAGAAAAATCTTGGAAGGGATGATCAGGAGGCACAATCATGAAATACACGGTGATTTATGAGAAGGGTGAGGCATCCTGGGGCGCCTATGTGCCGGATCTCCCGGGCGTGATCGCGGTGGCAGAGTCCCGAGAGTCGATTGAGGCAGAGATTCGGGAGGCTGTGGCGTTTCATATTGAAGGACTGCGAGAGAGTGGTCTGCCAGTGCCGCCGCCTTCGAGTGAAGCAGGGTTGTTGGACGTGATGCAAGTCGCGTAGAGGCTTGCGACGGAGCATGGGGCGGCACTTGCCTTGCTAGCCGATACTCCGAAGGGATGCATTTTGCGTGCGATTGCGACATTGGCAGGGTGGAAAAAGTTTGCAATGTGGGTCTGTCTTGGGAATGCACGCACCTCAAGCGCGAAGACGTCTTTGAGGTTAATTTTGCCCTGTTGATTATGGTGCGGCGCTTGACCTGTCCCAGTAAGAAATTGCAAAAAAACTGTTGAATGAGAACGCCGGCAGAACTGCTTTCTTGTTCTTTCTTTTCTCCGGCATCAAGCGAGTTTTCGGCCTGCAAGCCCGCTTGGATGTAGGACAGTTTATTTGGTGCGTGCGTCACGAGAGGCTTGATTTTATTGGAGACTGTGCAAGGTACAGATCAGGCTGTCCTCTTCAACCCTTCAACACTCTTCAACCAATCGCCACGCCCTCTTCCAAAACCCATCTCCCCGCTTCAAATCAGCGAGGGGAAGTTATATGATCGAGTGTGCGGAAATAGGGGGGGTACTATATGAATCTACATGGAGAAGATCATGTTAGAATGCGCTCAAATTAAGAAGCGCTTTGTCAAAGCGATAGACGAATTACAACGGCCCGTAGGTTTTGTGCGCGCTAAATCAACCTGGAGAAGAATGGGGCCAATCGTACATGAGTTGTCGTTAACGAAATCCAGATGGGATGATAACAAGTATCAGTGCTGTTACTATTTTGATATCCACTTCTACCCAAATGGTTTTGAACCTAAAGTCGATTTTAGGAGCGATTGCTCTGGACGTGTACAGGCTATTCCTGGAAGTCCCAATATTCCTAATACTACCTTTGATCAGGTGAATGAAGATCAAGCTCAAGAGTTGATCAATCAGGCAATTGATTTGCTTGCTATTTGGTATCTGCCGTGGGTCGAAAAGCATCAGACGCTTGAATCCGTCAAGGCATCGTATTTAACTGGAGCCTTTAGGTCATTCGGTGTGGGGACCATACTTCAAGAGATCTTAAAGAAATAACAACCATAAGTCACGTCCTAGTGACCTTCCACCCATTTCCGCACACTCGATCATAGAACTTCCCCTCGCTGATTTGAAGCGGGGAGATGGGTTTGAGAAGAGGGGGTGGCGATTGAGCCACCACTTCTCATTTTTCCAGGCCGCCAAGCGAAGTCATGATGAGAGCTCCTGATCCATACCGTGAGCGCGACTTTGTAGCTAACCTCACTTGGTCCATCAACCTAAAAACGGCAGTTGGCTCCCCCTCGCTACACGCAACTGATGGATACTGAACGGGATGAGTGCCCACGAGGACGATTTCGGTCTTCACCCATTGGGTGAGCATGAGGAAGACTTTGAGAAGTACCCGCCACCGCAGAAATTAGACACGTTTGGCGGCATGATCGAAGTGAGGTGGGAAGAGGACGCCGGGGTGAGCATGCACGGCGGTCTAGCTTTCTTTATCGAGTTCCTCAAGGTAAGCGGGATCTGGGAGAGGTTCGTCGAGGAGTGCCCTCTGAAGTATGTGTCGCCGAATGCGCCGAGTAAGTCCGAGATCCTGGGTACGATTTTGTTGAGTGTGTTGAGTGGGCATCGCCGCTACTCTCACATCACTGGGATGCGAGGGGACGATGTGTTGCCGCAGTTGCTGGGCATCGAGAAGTTCCGCAGCGAGGACAGCGTGCGGCGGGCCTTCGAAAAGCAGAACGAAGAGGCGCTCACGCTGTGGATGGACCGGCAGATGAACGAGACCTATGCAGCGTTGCTCGATCAGCAATGGGTGCTCGATCTGGATGCGACGGTGAAGACCTTGTATGGCCGTCAGGAGGAAGCCCGGGTTGGGTATAACCCGATGAAGCCTGGACGGCCCTCGCACATTTATCATGCGATGGTGTTGACGGCGGCCAAGCTGGTGTTGAACGTGGACGCCGAGGCGGGCAACCGCATTGCCAGCGCTTACGCGCAACCTTCTTTATGGGGATGGCTCGAGTCGCGCAAGCGCAAGGACTGGCCAACGCTGGTGCGCGGCGACATCGCCTACGGCAACGAAGAGATGATGGCCGGTTGCGAACAGCGCGGGCTGGCCTATTTGTTCAAGCTGCGGCAGACGCAGCGGGTGGGACAGATGATTGGCAAGCTAGCCAAGCAAGGTGGCAAGGCCGGGTGGCGTAATGCCGGGCAGGGCTGTGAAGGCGTCGAGCAGGAGTTGCAACTGCAAGGTTGGACGCGGGCGCGGCGGGTGATCGTATTGCGGCGCAAGCTGGAGGCTCCGCCTAAGGCCGAGCCGGATCCGGCGCAGCCATCGCTGCCCGGGCTGATGCTGGAACATAAGGGCGGCGAGTGGTACGAGCACGCCGTGCTGGTGACCAACTGGGCCGAACGCGAATTGCTGGCCGTTGCGCAGATGTACCGCGACCGGGCCGGGGCCGAAAACCTGTTCGATGAGCTGAAGAACCAATGGGGCTGGACGGGGTTCTCGACGCAGGATCTCAAGCGCAGCCAGTTGATGGCGCGCATGGTGGCGCTGATCTACAACTGGTGGAGCATCTTTACGCGGATGGGCACGGGGCCGAAGCACGGCGAGGCGATTACGACGCGAGCGCTGCTCCAGCAAGCGATTGCCAAGAAGACCAAACACGCCAACCAGACGCGGTTGAGTATCTCAAGCTTGCACGCCAAGGCAAAGCAGGCGGCCAACTTACTGGGGCGAATCAGCCAGTGGCTGAAGTTATTTGTCAAGCCTGCGGAGCAGTTGCCGGACGAGCGTAGATGGGGCCTCATGCTGCGTAGGATCTTTGAGGACTTCGGGAGGTTTGCGTTCCAGTCAGACCCCCAAAAGGGGGCACTTGTGGCTGTCAAATGCCGAATTTAGGCTCACCAACGAGGAGATCCACGAGGTGTTTGGCGAGTGAAGCTTCTGCTCGATACTCACGCCTTCCTGTTCGCCATCGGCGAGCCGGAATTCTTATCCCCTTCTGTCACAAAGCTCCTGTAGACTCCGACCTCCCAACGCTGGCTCAGCGTCGCCTGCCTTTGGGAAATCGCCCTCAAGATCCAAATCGGCAAGCTGATTCTCCCCACAGATCCCGCGTTCTTCCAACACCACCTTCGCCAGTTCAGATGTGACCTCCTATCGGTTGATGCCACCCACACCATCGAACTCCTCCGCCTGCCCCTCTTTCACAAAGACCCCTTCGACCGACTCCTCATCGCTCAAGCGCGCGTAGAACAGATGACACTCCTCACCCGCGACGAACAAATCCGGACCTACGAAGTTTCCACCCTCTTGTAACCCAAAATTCACCTCATCCCTTCCCCTCCTACGCTACCCTGCCCTCCATGAGACTTGTTGCGCTCCTCCTCTGCCTCGCGCAAAACCTCCGCGCTCCCGCAGGCGACGCCTACGCCCTCCACAACCCCGCCGGCATCACCATCCTCCCCAACGGTCGCTTCCTCGAACCCGTCGGCAAACACTACCCTCTCGCCCGCTTCCCTCACGGCATGGCCATCAGCCCCGACGGCTCCACACTTTTCGTTCCGAGCGACGGCATCGGCCAACTCGTCACCAACTGGCAATCGCCTACTCCTAAGATCACCGAGCTCAAGCCCCCACCTCCAGAAGGCAACAAGCGCATCCACCTCAACGCGGGCGGCGCAGACTTCTCACCCGACGGCACGCTCCTCTACTGGAGCAGCGGCGAGCGCGGCTCCGTCTTCGTCTACAACGTCTCCACCGGCAAACTCGAGGCCGACATCTCCCTCAACGCCCTGGGCTTCAACGACAGCTACGCCGTCGATGTAAAGCTCTCCGCCGACGGCCGCTACCTCTATTGCGCCGACGTCACCAACTTCCGCCTCGCCGTCATCGACACCACCGCAAAGAGCACCATCGGCTCCGTCCCAGTCGGTCGCTACCCCTACGCCCTCACCGTCTCAGGCAACCGCGTCCTGGTCGCCAACATCGGCTTGTTCGAATACAGCTCTGTACCTGTCCCTACGGGCCCAGGCCACGACCCGCGCGGAATCACCCGCCCTGACTTCGGCTACCCCAGCAAAGAAGCCCGCGACGGCGTCGAGTTCGAAGGCCGCAAGATCCCCGGCCTCGGCGACGACAACGCCCCCGAAGCTTTCTCCGTCTGGACCGTCGACGTCTCCACCCCCAACCAACCCAAAGTCGCCAACCGCTTCAAGACCGGCCTCCTCCTCCACTCCCCCGCCGACAACGGCACCACCGTTGGCGGTAGCGCCCCCAACTTTCTCACGGCCCGCGGCAACGATGTCTATGTTTCCAACGGTAACAATGACATGATCGAACGCTACGACATCAATACCGGCAAGCTCCTCGCCCGCAAGCGCCTCGTCCCCTCTCCTCTCGTCGCCCGCCTCCGCGGCGTCGGCCCCAGTGGCATGACGCTCTCTCCCGATGGCAAGCGCCTCTTCGTTGCCGAGAGCGGCATCAACGCCATTGCCGTCCTCAACGCGACCACCCTCGACATCCTGGGCCACATCCCTACGGCCTGGTATCCGTACCGCCTCGCAATCTCTCCCGACAGCAACCGCATCGCCGTCACCTGCTTCAAGGGCTTCGGCAACGGCCCCAGCGCCGGAGCCAACATCCCAAACAGCGACTTCCTCAAACTCAGAGGCGTCCTCACCATCCTCGACACCCCAGCTGAATCCACGCTGCCTCAGCTCACCAGCAAGACCCTCCACAACAACGGCATCGAGAATCATCCAAACGAACCCATCCTCGGCCTCCCCAAACAGATCAAGCACATCGTCTTCATCACCAAAGAGAACCACACCTTCGACACCATCTTCGACCGCGTCCCCGGCGCCAAACACGACCCCTCTCTCCTGCGCTGGGGTCTCAATCAAACCATCACCGAACCCGGCCAGCCCACCCTGACCAACGTCCCCGTCATGGTCAACCACAACGCCCTGGCCCGCCAGTTCACCATCAGCGACAACTTCTATCTCGAACCCGAAGCCTCCGGCGTCGGCCACCGCTGGCTCGTCGGCGTCCAGCCCAACAACCTCATGCAGATGACCTACAGCCTCGGCTGGACCTTCAACGAAAAGTCCACCGCCCCAGGCCGCCGCTACTCCATGGGCTCGAATGGCTCCCTCATGCCTGAGGATTACCCCGAGGCCGGCTCCATGTGGGAACACCTCGCCCGACACCGTGTTCCTTTCCGCAATTACGGCGAGGGCTTCGAATTCCCGGGCGTCAAAGAAGAAGCCGACGAGCACCCCACCGGGGCTCGCGAGGTCGTCAACATCCCCATGCCCAAAGTCCTCTACGACAACACGAGCTTCGAATTCCCCATCTACAACACCAACATCCCCGACCAGTACCGCGCCCACTGGTTCATCAAAGACGTCGAGCAGCGTTTCCTCAGCGGAAAACACAAGTTCCCCTCCTTCCTCAACATCGCGATCTGCAACGACCACGGTGCCGCCCGACGTCCCGACAAAGGCTATCCCTACCTCGCCTCTTACATGGCCGACAACGACCTCGCCCTCGGCCGCATCGTCGAATTCCTCTCACACACGCCCTACTGGAAGAACATGGCCATCTTCGTCACCGAAGACGACGCGGGCGGCGAACCCGACCACATCGACGCACAACGCAGCTTCCTTCTCGTCATCAGCCCTTGGGCCAAGAAAGGCTACGTCACCCACCGCCACACCACCATCCTCAGCATGCACCGCATGCTCTATCACACGCTTGGCCTGCCCCCTCTCAACATGTTCGACGCCCTGGCCAGCGACCTGTCAGACGCCTTCACAACCAAGCCTGACTACCGCCCCTACCAGGCCCGCAAAGTCGACCCGCGCATCTTCGATCCCGAGAAAGCCAAGGACCCCAAAGACCCCGACTACGGCCAAGCTCGTCGCACTCCTTTCGCTCCCATGGACGACCCCGAAGAAGTCGAACGCCTCGCCAGACAGGGCGACAAGAAGCCTGCGAACAAACAGTAGCGAGCAACTCATCGAAGAATGTGTTGGTGTTGCATGCCATGCGGCCGCTCCTGCTGTGGTTCTCGTTTCTTCTGCCCTGCCTGGCTCAAACGCTCGAGGAGAAAGAAGTCTTCCTCGCCAAAGCAGAAATCGTCCGTGAGCGGAACTCAAAGAAGGGCATCACGGGCACGGTCCGCGCCACCCTTTCCGACGGCACCATCACGCACGACGCAAGCATTCAGGCCATCAACGAGAGCAAGGCAAAATTCAAAGGCTCCGTTGGTGTCGAGATCAACTTCCGGGACAGCTACCTCTACAACGTCGCCGCTTATCGGCTCGGCAAATTGCTTGGCCTCGGCGGCATGATTCCTCCTTCCGTCGCCAGGTATCATGCGGGCCACGCCGCAGCGTGGACCTGGTGGGTTGAGAACGTCCTCATGGATGAAGGGGAACGGCTCAAGAAAAACACCACAGGCCCGGACAAGGACAAGTGGGCCCGACAGACCCTGATCATGCGCGTCTTCGATCAGCTCATCGCCAACACCGGCCGCAACGTCGGCAACATCCTTTACGACAAGGATTGGAACCTCTGGCTGATCGATCACACCCGCGCCTTCAGGCTGCAAAAGGAACTGTTAAAGCCAGAGATGCTCGACAAGTGCGACCGCCAGTTCCTGAATGCCCTACGCGGGCTCAACGATGAAATGCTCCGCGCGGAACTGTCTTCCTGTCTCCAATCCTCCGAGATCCGCGCCATACTGAAACGCCGCGATGTCATCGTCGCCCACTTCGATAAGGCCGGGCCCGAAAAGTTCTACGACTACCTGCCCAGTTCCACCCGCTTACCCTGAGACAGCGCGAACACTTCGCCCTTCTCAATCACCAGGCAAGTCAGCGAACCGTTGTAGGCAGCCGACAACCCCACATCGGCAAGAATGATCCGCCCATCAAACCTTGACATCACCTCGCCCTTGGTCGGCGTATGGCCAATCACGATGCGCTTCACACCAAAGGCCTTCAGAATGCCGTCGAGTTCCGGCTCTGGCCCGCTGGCCATGCCTCGGTACCAGAGCGGCCCATCTGGGTCCATCAGCATTCCGTTGCTCACCAGCCCGGACAGTTCCTCTTTCGCCTGATCGTTGAGCATTGAGATCGACATGCGCGCATACTTCGGGCTGATCCCGGCATGCACAAACAAGGTATCGTCGATCTTCAGCACCACCGGCCACTTTAGCAGAGCCTTGCCATACTTACCTTCGAGCGAAAAGGCCTTCCGGTGCTCGGCATATCCAAGCGGCTTATCCTTGACGCGCAGTTCCTCCGACTTTGGAGTCACAAATGCCGCATACTCTCCGGGCGAAACATATCGCAGCTCACCCAGCACGTTCATCACCTCATGGTTCCCCCAACAACGTATGCACTCGTCCTTTCGCCTTGCGAGCCTGTCCCTCAAGCGAAGCAATCAGGTCGAGTGCCTTGCGCGAATCCGGCCCCCGGTCCGTGACATCCCCAAGCTGCACCAATTGTGCGTTTCCGCCTGTCCACTGATTGGCTTCATCGATTAGGCCTGCCTACCGCAGTACGGTCAAAAACTCGTCATAACCGCCATGGACATCCCCCACGACAACAACGCGGTCGACGAAGGCCATCAATAAAGCAAAGAGAAGTACCAACATACGCATTATCATTAAAGCTCATGGCAGGCCCCACGATGAAGGCGATGATCGCATCCGCCCTCATGATCGCGCAAATGGTGGCGGCCAAGACCCTTCGTGACGCGGCCTTTCTGGCCACCTTCCCGGCCAACATGCTCCCTTGGGTTACTGGTCTTGCCGCGGTCCTGGCAATCGCCTCCAGCTTCGCCGCATCGAAACTCTTTACGCGGATCCCGCCTTCAGCAATTCTTCCCACCGGATTCCTCATGAGTGGCCTGCTGCAGTTGGCTGAGTATCAACTTTACGTTCGGGATATCCACACCGCCGCAGTCGTCATCTTTCTGCACGTCTTCGTGATCAACCTCCTGCTCACCTCCGCCTTCTGGCTGCTGATGACGGAGTACTTCGATCTGCGCTCCGCCCAAAGAGCCTTCGGCAAGATCACGGCGATGGGCACACTCGGCGGCATCCTCGGCGGTCTTGCCGCAGCGGCCATCGGTTCCATACCGATGCTGATCCTCTTTACTGCTGCATTGCATATTGCCTGTGCCGTGGCCTTATGGGGCTTCCCTTCAACCGAGCCACCGGGCCCACCCGCACCTCTCAAGCCTTCGCCCTATCTGATGAACCTTGCCGGGCTTGCCGTCACAGTCTCCATCGGAGCCGGCGTACTCGACTATCTCTTCAAGTGGCAAGCCACCCAAACCATCGCCCCAGGTCCTGCGCTCACGCGTTTCCTCGCCCTGTTCTATACCGCCACTTCTCTGCTCTCCGTGGGAGTCCAGGCCCTCGCCAAGCCCGCTGTCCGCAGCCTCCCAGCCGCGATGGCGCTCGGGGCAGGCACCCTGATCTTCAGCTTCGGCTTTCCAGGCCTTGTCCTCTTGCGCGGGATCGAAAGCATCCTGCGGGGTTCGACATTCCGCGCCGGCTACGAGGTGTTTTATACCTTCATCGCAGCCCGGGAAAAACGAGCGGTGAAGAGCGTGATCGATATCACCGGTGAGCGCCTCGGCGATCTACTCGCCAGCGCCTTCATACTCGTGCTGCTGGCGTGGAACGCAAGCAGCCCCCCATTGCTGCTGGGTATCGTGATCGCCAGCGCGGTTGGGGCTTTGCTGCTCGCCCTTTCGTCGGAACGGCAGTACCTGAAAGCACTCGAGAAAAGCCTGGTGCGCCAGCCCAAACCGCTTGCCAGCGATGTCGGTCCGCAGTCCGGGATCATCCGTCCTGGTGGCGTCTTCGACAGCGGGTCTGATCATCGCATCACTGACCTCATCCCGCAGCTCGGCGACGATGAAGTCGCTTTTATTGCCATCGAGAAGTTAAGAGGCATGGCACCAAAACACGCTGGCCAACTCGCCGACGCTTTGCTCGACCCGCTTGCCTCGCCGGTCGTCCGCCGCCGCATCCCTCTCATATTGGCCGTCAGTCGTTCGCAATTGGCTCTCGACGCGCTCACCCTGGCCCTCAAAGATCCTGAGCATCAGGTGCGCTTGCGCTCCGCTCACGCCATGCGGCGGATCCTCAAAGAAAACCCTTCTCTGCTGCTCCAAACCGATCGGCTATGGAGCATCGTCGAGGCCGAATCGGATGTGGACTTCATCTTCAGTCTGCTACGTCTGCTGCTCCCTTCAGCGACAGTAGCCATGGCCCAACAAGCCTTGAGCACCGACGATCGCCGCTTGCGTGGCACGGCCCTCGAATACCTCGAGAAGGCTCTCCCTCCTGCTACGTGGAAGAAGCTGGAGGCTTTGATTGAGCACCAGCCAAAGCGCTCTTGACCAGCTCTCCGAATGGAGTCCCAAGCAGATGCGGTTTGTCTCGCCAGCTCCAGGCTGTCCAGCCCATTTGCCTCGCGTCGAAATAGGCAAGCAGTTCCCTGCCCCAATCGAGGTCTTCGTCCCAACCACCGAATTCGCCAGCAAAAACGGGCTTCTCCCAGGCGAAATCGCCAAAGCAGCGATCCCATTGCTTGCCCTTGTTTGGGTAAACATGCGTGGAATAAATGACATTGGGGAGATCGAGATGAACCCCTCTCAAGTCATAGGCCCAATCGAGCCCGCCCACCATCACAACCCGTTCCGGGTCCACCGCGCGGACGGTATCTGTGAGCAGATAGGCCCACTCCACCCATTGCTTCGCCGGCACATCATGCGGCTCGTTCAATAGATCGAAGATCACATAGGGAGCGTCGTTGAAGGCATGAGCCAGTGTCTCCCAACAAGCGATCGATCCCAGGTTAGGTTCGGGCGCAACTCCCGATTCAGCGCTCAACCACTGCAAATCCAAAATCGCGAACGAACCCATTACCCATAACCACTGAACGACCTGTCGAAGCTCATCGACATACTCGATGTTGGCCACCTTCGACTGCACAAACGGGATGCGAACGATATCGCAGTTCCAACCCACAACAGCTTCGTGGAGTTCTTCCCGCGTGATCTTGCGCAGGTACTCTATGCCGCTCATATTCACGCCGCGCAGCAGCAGTGGCTGGCCTGTTGCCGCATCGATGATGTGACGTCCTTTGGTTGCAAGTCTCAAGCTACTGAAACCCGATCCAGTCTTTTGGTGTAGAGGCCGGTGCCATTCAGATCACGAAGCGTTACCGTAAGACTGCGAGTCCGTGCATCGATCTCGACTTCACCGAAGAACTGTTTGCCTTGACGCGGTGAGAGGTTGGCCTTCCCCTTATCCGGATGGTTGGCATAAACGACTTCGATGCCAAAAGTCGGGTCGGTGACTCCAGGGCCGAAGGTACCGGCGTTGAGAGGTCCGCTGACGAATTCCCAGAAGGGATCGAAGTCGGTGAAGACTGCCTTCGATGGACTGTAGAAGTGAGCTGCGGTGTAGTGGACATCAGCCGTGAGCCAGACGGTGTTGCGGATCTTTTCGCGCTTCATGTAACTCAGAAGATCTGCCATCTCTAGCTCGCGCCCCAGCACTGGGCCCGGGCCGTTCGCGACCGCCTCGAACTGATCGCGGCCCTGTTGGTCCTTGCCGTCTCCAACAATGAGGCCGATGGGCATGTCGGCAGCAATCACTTTCCAATCTGCCTTTGAGGCTTTGAGTTCGCGCTTGATCCAGGCCCTTTGTTCGGCACCGAGGAACGTTGTCTCTGGGCCTTCTTTTTCCTGACGGTTGTGATTGTTGGCGGCCCGATAAGTTCGCATGTCGAGCAGGAAGACATCGAGCATTGGCCCATAGGAGATCTTGCGGTAAATGCGTTCGCTCTCCACCGAGTTGATGCGCATGGGGGCGTACTCGCGAAAGGCCTGGCCCGCGTTGGCAATCTGCAACGCCCCGGGCTTGCCGGGTGACCAATTGTTGACGACCTCGTGGTCGTCCCATTGCCAGACTTGAGCCACTTGCGAGTTGAACTTCAGCACGTTCTCGTCCATCAGGTTGTACTGATAGCAGCCGCGATACTGCTCCAGAGTTTCAGCAGGCTGAGTCTTGGCTTCGGTGACAATGTTGCGCCATTCGCCGCCCTCGGGGGGAGTCCAAGAGGCTTTGAGCGGGCCGTCGGCGTAGATGGTGTCGCCCGAGTGCAAGAAGAAGTCCGGTTGGCGCGACAGCATCTGGCTGAAGATCTTGATTCCGCCCAGGTCGGGGTTAATGCCGTAGCCTTGCCCAACCATGTCGCCACTCCAGAGGAAGCGGATATTGCCGCGTGTCGAAGGAGAGGTCTTGAAGTGGCCGGTTTTGGGTTCGCTCAGCGAATTCGTCTCTTTCAAATCCTCGAGTGTGACACGGTAGTGTAGGTCGGCCCCAGCAGGCAGGCCTGTGGCGACATGGCGGGCCGTGAAGTCGGTTGAGGCCAACAGGTGCGGGCCGCGGAACTTGTAAATGACTTTCTTGAATTGCTCGTCGGTAGCCACCTCCACCCACATGCGGGATGGGCGATCACCACGCGCCCAAAGCAGCACCGAATCGGACGAAGGGTCACCGGACTGAATGCCGTGCGTGATCATGGGGCGACCACTCTGCGCTCTTACAAAGGCAGGTGCGATCAAAGAACCAAGTAAAGCTCTGCGTTTCATTGCTGCACTCCCTTGAGAAGCGTCCTCACCCTGTCGATGATGATGTTCTCGGTTTCGCCCTTGAGGGGCGCCGGTTGTCCGTAGTAGAGGAAGCTCTCGTTCGCCTCATAGCCGCCCTCTTCGACTTGTTTGGCGGTGGGGATGTAGCACATCACATCACTCGAATGGCCAAGCACGATCAGCTTGGGATCGTTTGTTTCTTTTCGCAATCGGAGGCAATAGTCGACCACAACTTCTCCGCCCAGTGTCACGATGTTGGCCTGGCCGAGACGGATGGCCTGGATCGGATAGGCGAGTTGGTGAGAAGGCCGACTCTTCAGCAGGTTCTCGGCGCGGCGCACTTCGTACTTGTTGGAGGACTTCAGAGCCTTCTCAAAGTCATTCGGCCCAAAGGCTTGAAAGGGGAGGTCAATCATCTGGAAGCGGGACTTGATGCGGCCCTTTAAGGGTGCTCCCTGGGTCGCGAGCACGGCCTGAGCCAACTCATGGCCATGGGCCTTGGCATGCTCGAGAGCAGAGCGAGGGTAAGGGTTCTGATCGCCAGCACAGGCAGTGGCGAACAAGGCAATCGCCCCAGGTTGGCGGGCTTCTACTTCAGCTTGGGCAAAGCCAGCGTAGTCACCATTGATCTGATAGAACTCGCCAGTCATGGTGGTGTTGTGGCAGGAATAACTGAACAAGATTGCGGTTGGCTTGCCGGATGCATCTTTCACTGAAATCACCGGCACAGCATGATCGGTTGGGCCAGTGGGATGAGGAGCGTTTTTGATGCCTTCGGGAGTTGGGTTGCGGCGGTGGACGGCGAAACGAGCATTGCCGAGGCCGTAGTCGATCTTTGATGGCTTCAAGTTGCCAATGGCAGCGCCGATCAAGTCGCTAACTTGAGTGACCAGATTGCGCGTGTAAGCCTCTACCTTGGCTTGCTCTTCTGGGGAGAAGAAGTACATCGTTGCCAGGTTGGGCCAGATCACTGGGCCGCTGTGTGTGTGCGAGGAGTTGAGCACCAACTGATGACGATCGAGCTTGTAGCGTTTGAGAGCAGCAATTGCGATCTCTTCAGCAACGCTCTTGGGAAAGCCGATGATATCGGTGGTAACGAAGACCACGCGGCCTTTGCGGCCGTCGTCGATGGCGAGAGCCTTGGCGTGAATCGGTGCCAGCACGCCTTGGCTTGGCTTCGTTCGGGCGGCATAACCAGCCATCCAGATCGGGCCTTGCGGCGTGATGTCGACCTTGGCTGCGCCGGCCTGCCAGTCTTGGGCCAGCAGTGTCGCGGCGACGATTGAGAGGAACATTACTTCACCTCCGGAATGGATTGGGGAGCGAGTTCGATGGGGACCAGACCGATGAGCCGGCGGCCCGCCTCAAGGCGCAATGTCTTCGCGCCCGAGCCGAGCGAGGCGGGCAGGCGGAAGTTGATCTCGTGGCGAGGGGGCATTGGGTCCGTACAGAGGATCGAATAGTCGTATGCGGGAGTACCGTCGATGCTGGCCTTCAGGGTTTCGGGCTCAAAGATCTCTTCGACAAACAGCTTGACGCTCCCGCTGACGATGCGTGTGCCGGACATGTAGTCGAGGCCATCGACGGCTTCGACCAGCCGCGGCACAGCGGGGGGAGCGGGGATGATGCGGAAGACGCTCTCGGCAAGCAACTCGCCTTCGAAGCGAAGCTCCACGGGTTGTAATCCTGTTGAGAGGCCTTGGGGGAGGACTGCATTGAGTTGGACAATTCCGTCGGCCTCGGGGGCGCTCAAGTAAGTAAGGCGTGCGGGTTCTCCGCCGATCAGCAGAGTGAGCGTCAGTAGATCCGCCAAGCGCGGAAGGTTCTCTACCCAGAGGGAAGTCGCGGCATAGCGGCCCCGATTGGGCGCGACGGGTTCGCTTGACTCGCTGTTTGTGATGCGGCGGATGCGGGTGGAGCCTTGCATGGATAAGGCGGGAGCAGGCTTGCGGATGGTGACCCACATGTACTGAGTCTTAACGGCTTCGAGAGCCAATAGCTGCAAGTTGAAAGCTTGGGCGTAGGCGCGAATCTCTTCGGCTTCGACCGAGCAGCCATGCCAGGTTTCAGCGGCAGTACGAGCAGCTTCAAGGTTGTTGGCCTGGAAGCGCATGAGGCCGCCGGGCTTGAGGACACGGGCGGCATCGCGGAGGTAAGAGAAGACGACCTCTTTGCTGGGGATATGCTGGAAGACAGCGTAGCTGTAGATGAAGTCGAAGCTTGCGTCGGCGAACTGGCGCAGGTCCGCACCACTGCCCACGTGGGGATGAGCGTGCGGGATATCGGCGAGGCGGGCCTTGGCCAAGGCGATCATTTCATCGGAGACGTCGACGCCATGGATTTCGCCGAACTGACGAGAGAGCGGCTGCATCAAACGGCCAGGGCCGCAGCCGATCTCCAAGGCGCGGCGAGCGCGGGGATTGTTGCCAGGAAGGCCGCGCTTGAGCTCGCGCTCGAAGCCGCGCAGGACGTCGCTCGCGGTTGAGAGAAACTCGTCTTCGTCCTGCTCATGACGGCCAAAGGCGACATAGTAATAGGCGTCTTCTTTGGCGCGGCGATTCCAGTCTTCACGCATCTGTTCGGCGACGGTCATTTGGTTTTCCTTACAGCGTCGACACAGATGTTGTGGCCGATCTTTTGGGATTTGGGATCCACTTTGGGCGAGTAGCCGAGGCAGCGTTCGTGCATGAGATAGCCAGTGATGAGGTTGTCTTCGATGGTATTGTTTTTCGCGGGGTCGGGGCGCTCGGCACCCTTGCCGAGATAGATGCCACTGCGGAGCAGGCCGGGTTCGTCTTCCCCGAAGTAACACTCGAAACCCTTGCCATGGCTCTCGGTGCATTTTGATGTGTTGAGGAAGCGCATGCGATTCTTCCTGACGATGTGGTTGCGACCGATAAGGAAGATGCCGCCGTACTTCATGCCTTCGATTTCGTTGTCCTCGATGAGGACGTCTTCGCTACGCATGTCGGGGTTTGTGTTGTTGAGAACAATGCCGAAGTGGCCCTGTGGATAGGCATTGGCGGGTTTGGCGTTTATGCAGCGGTTCCTTGAGAGCTCGCCGTGGTGGAAGCCGTCGAGGTCGATGCACTTGCCGTTGGTTTCCTGAATGAGGTTGTCGGCGTACAAGCTCTGGTCAACATTGCCAGCGGTGTCGATGCCGACGGGGATGCCTCCGTTTGCCATGTCAACAAGGTCAATTGGGAAGCCGATGTTGAACATGGCGTTCTGCAGGACGCGGATGTTGGTGGCGTGGCCGACTTGGATCGCGTCGCGGGCGCTGCCGTTGACTTCGCATTCCTGGATGAGGCCGTCGCGGTTGCGGGGGCTTTCGTAACGGGAGTGAGTCCAGATGCCGTTGCCGCGGATGGCGCGGAGCTTCGCGAAGCGGACTTCAAAATCAGAGGTGCCTTCTTCGAGCAGGATGCCGCCGGTGGTGTTGTTCTTGCCCGCCGAGTCGCGGGAGCCGGAATACTCGATGCGGACGGATTGGATGCGGACCTGCTTTGAGCGCGTGACGAGGATAGGGAAGTTGACGACGTTGCGGATGTCGAGGTCGCGGAGGATCGCGCCTTCACAGTTGTCGAGGAGGATGCCGTTGAGAGGGTAGAAGTCAGCAAACGCTTTGTCGTAGGGAGCGATGGGAAAGGGGCGCTCGAGCAGTTGGCGGTTGCCATCGAGCTTGATGCGCTGGATGTTGAAATTCTTGACGCCTTTGACGACGATCAGCGCCGAGCCTTTGAAGTTTGGGGAAGCCTTGAGGGTGCTGCCCGTGGGAGCACCGAGCAGTTGCACGGATTCTTCAATCACCATGGGCTTGTCGAGCACCGTAATGCCGGGCTTCAGGGTGATCTCTTTGGCCGCGAGAGCGAGCATCGCTATGCTAAAAAGAATGTCCATTCGCATCGATAAGTTTAGCGTTAGTGTGCCCGCCGGGAGTTGGATCGGCTTGATTGGGGATTGCCAGCAGGCAGTCGGCGTGGGAACCCACGCGTGTGGGAACCTGAGCGCGCTGACGATGCCAGAGCGGCTCGACTGGCTGCGGAAAGCCGAGCGGGTGAGGCGGAGCGGTGGCATCGTGATCGCGGGGGCGACCGACCCTGAGGTGTTGCGGAGCGTGGCGGACGAAATCTGGTGGGTAGAAGGCGGCCAGATTGTACAGCGCGGCGACGCGAAAGAAGTCATTGCGGCTTACCTCAAACAGGTGTATGCCTCGGTCCCGGAGATGGCCCCCAGCTTGAAGCGGGGCGACGGGCGGGCCGAGATTGTATCGATCGATGTTTTGGACAGCGCAGGCCAAGTGGCGGCCTTGATTCAATCCGGAGACGCAATGGCGATCCGGGTGGTGGTGCGGTATGCGGCGCAGGTGGATGATCCAGTCGTTGGGATCCTGATTCGAACCCGGATTGGGTTTGAAGTGTATGGCACCAATACGGAGCTTGAAGGCTTAAAGCTGGGGCCGGTCGCGGCCGGTCAGACCAGGACGGTGACGTTTGGCTTTGATTGTCAACTTTGCCCGCAAAGCTACACGGTAACGGCGGCTTCGCACGACCCCAATGGGGTGTGGCATGAATGGATGGAAGACGCGATCAGCTTTGCGGTGGCCGATACGCGCTATACGGCTGGAGTGGCGAATCTGAGGGCCAAAGCGGAACTTTCCTGAAGCACTTGTCGTAGGTTTAGATATGTTCTGCAACAAATGCGGTCATGCCATCGAGGCGAACGCCAGCTTTTGCCCGAAGTGCGGGACGCCCGTTGGAGTAGCGGCGAGTCCGCAAGTGGAAAAGAAGCTTGTGCGCCCGATGGGCAGCAAATGGATCGCTGGAGTTTGCGCGGGTTTCGCGCGCTACTTCGTCATCGACGTGACGCTGGTCCGGCTGGTTTGGTTGTGCACCGTGATTCTTGCTGGCACCGGCGTTCTTGCCTACACTATCTGCTGGTTTGTTATCCCGCAAGAGTATTCAGCGTAGAAGTTCGTGTGGCTTCGTAAGCCTTGATTGCATCGTCGTGCTTGAGGATAAAACCAAGCTCGTCGACGCCCTCAAGCATACACTGCTTGGCGAAAGAATCCACCTGGAATTCGGCCTTGGTTCCGTCTGCCAGAGTGACGGTTTGTGTCGCCAAATCAATGTGAACCGAGGAATCTGACATCGAGAACAATTTCTTGTGAACGTCGGAAGAAACGACGATCGGGAGGAGGCTGTTCTTGAGCGCGTTGCTCTTGAAGATGTCGGCGAAGGAAGTGCTGAAGATGGCGCGGAAGCCGAACTGGGTGAGAGCCCAGGGAGCATGCTCGCGCGAGCTGCCGCAACCGAAATTGTCGCCCGCGAGCAGGATCTTGGCCTGCTTGGCCCAATCGTGATTCAGGATGAAGTCCGGCTTGGGAGTGCCGTCGGTTTCATAGCGCCAGTCGTTGAAGAGCAGCTCGCCCCAACCTTCCATATCAGTCTTCTTGAGGAAGCGGGCCGGGATGACCTGATCGGTGTCGATGTTGTCGATGGGCATGGGGACCATGCGGCTTTCGAAGGGTACGAATTTTTCCATGGTTAGTTGCCTCCCAGAAGCGTGCGGACGTCGGTGACTTTGCCAGTGATAGCGCTGGCGGCGGCGGTGAGCGGGCTCGCGAGGAAGGTGCGACCACCCTTGCCCTGGCGGCCTTCGAAGTTGCGGTTCGAAGTGGAGACGCTGTACTGGCCGGGGGTGAGCTGGTCGCCGTTCATGGCGATGCACATAGAGCAACCGGCTTCACGCCATTCGGCGCCAGCGGCGCGGAAGACTTCATGCAAGCCCTCAGCTTCGGCCTGGCGCTTGATCTGCTGCGAACCCGGGACGACCATGACGCGAACGTTTTCGGCGACCTTGCGACCCTTGAGGATCGAAGCAGCGCCGCGGAGATCGGACATGCGGGAGTTGGTGCAAGAGCCGATGAAGACGACATCGATCGGTTTGCCGAGAAGAGGCTTGCCGGGTTCGAGAGCCATGTAGTTGAGAGCCTTCTTGAGGCTATCCCGCTCGAGCGAATCGGCGATGTTGCCAGGATCAGGAACTGCGCCCGAGATGCCCATGCCCATGCCGGGGTTGGTGCCGAAGGTGATCATCGGTTCGAGGGCTGCACCGTCGATCGAGATCGTACGGTCGTAGGTTGCGCCATCGTCGGAGGGAAGTTGCTTCCAGCGGGCGACAGCGGCATCCCAATCGGCGCCTTTGGGGGCGAAGGTGCGGCCGTGGAGATATTCAAAGGTTTTGTCGTCGGGGGCGATGAGGCCAGCGCGCGCGCCGCCTTCGATCGACATGTTGCAGACGGTCATGCGCTCTTCCATCGAGAGGGCACGAATCGTCGAACCGCGATATTCGAGGACGCAGCCGGTGCCGCCACCGATGCCGATGCGGGAGATCAGATTGAGGATGATGTCCTTGGCGCCGACGCCGGGAGCGAGCTGACCTTCGACGAGAACTTCGAAGGACTGGCTGGGGCGCTGGAGCAGGCACTGGGTGGCGAGGACGTGTTCGACTTCGCTGGTACCGATGCCGAAGGCGAGAGCGCCGAAGGCACCGTGCGTAGCAGTGTGGCTATCGCCGCAGACGACGGTCATGCCGGGCTGGGTGAGGCCGTTTTCGGGACCGATCACGTGAACGATGCCCTGCTTGTCATTGAGGAAGCCGAAGCAAGGGATGCCGAACTCGGCGGCATTGCGCTCGAGCTTTTCGACCTGGCTCTTGGCGATGGAGTCGAGGATCGGCAAGTTGCGCGGTGTGGTCGGTGTCGAGTGGTCAGTCGTGGCGAAAGTGAGGTCGGGGCGACGGACCTTGATGCCACGACGGCGGAGGCCATCGAAGGCCTGGGCGCTGGTGACCTCGTGAACGAGGTGGAGGTCAATGAACAGAAGAGCCGGCGAGCCAGGGGGATTGGCAACGACGTGGGAATCCCAAAGTTTTTGAATGATGGTTCTTGGTTGACTCATGGTAGTTATCCGATTGCCTCGCAGATGGCTTTGCCGACTTGTTCCGTTGAGGAGTTGCCCTTGAGATCGCGGGTGGTGATGCCTGCGTTGAGGGTGGCCTCCATAGCAGTATTGACAGCGGCAGCTTCTTCGACAAGGCCGAAGGTGTATTCGAGCATGGCGGCGATGGAGCCGATGGCGCCGAGAGGATTGGCGATACCTTTACCAGCGATGTCAGGGGCTGAGCCGTGGACGGGCTCATAGAGACCGACCCAGGCGCCGGAGGCGCGCTGGGCACCGATCGAGGCCGAGGGCAGCATGCCAATTGAGCCAGTGATGACGGAGCCTTCGTCCGACAGGATGTCGCCGAACATGTTTTCCATCACAAGGATGTCGAACTGATTGGGGCGCAGGACCAACTGCATGGCGGCGTTGTCGACGAGGAGGTGCTGCAGCTGGACGTCGGGGAATTCGGGAGCGACTTCGAGGACGACCTTGCGCCAGAGCTGGGAAGTTTCAAGGACGTTTGACTTGTCGACGCTGGTGACCTTCTTGCGGCGCTTGCGAGCGAGGTGGAAAGCCATGCGAGTGATGCGGGCGATTTCCATGCGGGTATAGGTCATGGTGTTGGTGCCGCGTTCTTCGTCGCCTTCGCCGCTGATGCCGCGGGGGGTGCCGTAATAGAGACCACCGGTGAGTTCGCGGACGATGATCATGTCGACGCCGGCGAGGAGATGGTTCTTGAGGGGTGAGGCGTCGAGCAGGGCGTCGTAGGCTTTGACGGGCCGCAGGTTGGCGTAGACGCCGAGAGTTTTGCGGATGCCGAGGAGACCTTTTTCGGGACGCATGGCTGGAGGCGCGTTGTCGAACTCGGGCAGGCCGAAGGCACCCATGATGGTGGCGTCGGCGTCGAGGGCGAGGCGCTCGGTTTCGGCGGGGTAAGGCGTGCCGGTCTTGTGAATGGCGATGCCACCGAGCAGACCTTCAGTGAGGACGAGTTCGTGTTTGAACTTCTGGGCAACGTGCCGGAGCACGCGGAGGCCTTCGGCAGTTACTTCTGTGCCGATGCCGTCGCCCGGAAGGGCGAGAACTTTCAATTGCATTAGCTGACCTTCTCGGCGGTCTTTTCGAGCGCCGTTTCGATGAATTCGGTGATCTCTTCGTTGGTGAAGCCTTTTTTGTTGTCGGCGGCGTTGGTGAAGCACTTATAGACCATGTCGAGCTGTTCTTTGGTGAGCTCTTCAAAGCCGAGTTCTTTCACGCGCTCTTTGAGAGCGTGGCGACCGCTGTGCTTCCCGAGGATGAGTTTCCCGGCGGGGACCCCAACGGATTGGGGGTCGATGATTTCGTAAGTGGACTTGTTCTTGAGGTAGCCGTCCTGATGGATGCCGGCTTCGTGTGCGAAGGCGTTGGCGCCGACGATGGCCTTGTTGGGCTGGGGCCCGAAGGTGATGATGCTCGACAGCATCTGGCTGGCTGGGTAGAGCTCTTTCGAGACGATTTGTGTCTGGTAGGGGTAGTAGTCCTGACGGGTCTTCATGACCATGACGACTTCTTCGAGAGAGCAATTGCCGGCGCGCTCACCGATGCCGTTCATCGTGCACTCGATCTGCCGAGCGCCGGCTTTGACGGCGGCGAGAGAGTTGGCGACAGCGAGGCCAAGGTCGTCGTGGCAATGGACGCTGACAATGGCCGAATCGCCGAGGAGGCGCGCGATGCGGGCAATTCGTTCGGAGTAATCTTCAGGAACCGAGAAGCCGACCGTGTCGGGCAGGTTGACCGTGCGGGCACCGGCGGCGACGACGGCCTGGCTGATCTGCTCGAGGTATTCGATGTCAGTGCGAGTCGCGTCTTCGGCGGAGAACTCGACATCGTCGACATACTTGCGGGCCAGCTCGACGGCGCGGATGGCGTCTTCGAGGACCTGCTGGCGAGACTTCTTGAGCTTGAACTCAAGATGGATGTCGCTGGTGGCAATAAAGGTATGGATGCGCGGGGCCTTGGCTTTGTCGAGGGCGGCAGCGGCACGCTCGACGTCGCCTTTGGTGGCGCGGGAAAGGGCCGCAACGCGGACCATCGGGAACTGCTCGCTGACTTTCTGGACCGCTTCGAAATCACCTTCAGAGGCGATCGGGAAACCGGCTTCCATAATGTCAACACCGAGGTCGACGAGTTTAGCGGCCATACGCAGTTTTTCCGGTACGGTCATACTGCATCCGGGGGACTGTTCTCCATCTCGCAGGGTGGTGTCGAAGATGTAGACACGGGGCTGATTTTGGTTGTCAGACATGGCGTCTCCTATTGATCCTTCATTATGTTCCGCGAGATTAGATTTAGCAAATTTATATTACTCGCGGTGGGCATAATCGATAATGATTTGATAAAGCGCGCTTATTTGATAAGCTAAAGCTGGGGTCCAACGTGCTCTTACACTCGCTCAAAGTGTTTTTGTCGGTCGCAAATGAAAAATCATTCAGCCGGGCAGCCGAGAAGATGCTGCGGACGCAGCCAGCAATTTCTCTGGCTGTGCAGCGGCTGGAGGCAGAACTGGAAGAAAAGCTCATCGACCGATCGGCAAAGGAGCTATTGCTGACGGATGCCGGGAAGGTTGTGCTCGAGTTTGCGAGACGCTTCGAGAACCTCGAAGGCGATATGTTCAATGCGCTGGCCGAGTTGCGAGACAACTCGTCGGGGCGGTTGACGATCGGAGCGAATGAGTCCACTTCGTTATATCTGTTGAACCATATTGAGCAGTATCGGCGGCAGTTCCCGAAGGTGAAGGTTCAAGTGAGGCGGAGCTTGTCGAGCAAGGTGCCCGCACAGTTGCTCGATGGAGACCTTGAATTGGGTTTGATTTCGTTTGACCCAGGGGATGAGCGGATTATCTCGACTGTCATCTACACCGATCGATTGGTGTTTGTGGTGTCGCCGCAACACCGGCTGGCGGCGCGCGGAGATGTGTCGATCAGCGAATTGGGGATGGAAACATTTATTGCCCACAATGTTTTGAGCCCGTATCGGGAGATCGTACTGCGCGAGTTTCAACGTCACCGGGTGACTTTGAATATGGACGTGGAAATGCCGACAGTTGAAACGATCCGGCGGCTGGTGCAGCGCAATGAAGGCGTGGCGTTCTTGCCGAAGATGTGTGTGGAGCCCGAGATCGAGAACGGCCAGTTGAAGGAAGTGCGCGTGAAAGAGCTGAACGTGGAGCGCAAGATTCGGCTGGTGTATCCGGCCAAACGGGCGCTGAGCCACGCGGCGAAGGCGTTTCTCGAACTGGTGGAGCGCGATGGGGTGGCTCCGGTGGTGACGGACGCTCAGAGCTTGCCGCTTTCCTGAAGCTGCATGAGCAGTGTGGGGATATCGATGTTGGGATCGATGGGTTCGATTGGCTCGGGTTTGACCTCGCGGGCGAGGATGGCCTTGATCTTCGGAGTTGTCGAGAGCAGCATGGTGGCCAGCGAGATTGGGTTCGTTTGGCCGTAGTTGGATTTGCGCATCTCGGCGGTGGGTAGCGTAGCCGGGATGGGGATGAGGGTCTCTTCGTCCAACACGTAGAGTTCGTTGGCGATTTCCTGTGCAGTGATGCGGTCACGCTGGAGCTTGCGGATCTCGTTCAAAGTTCTGTCGGCGCGGCGTTCCTGCATGGCGCCGAGCTTCTGGATGCGTTCCATTTGGTGGAACCACATTTCGTTGTTGGGTTCGTTTGTAAAGCGGTCGAGCGCGTCGAGTTCGAGTTGGCGGGCGCGATTTGATTGATAGAGGGCGAAGACGTAGCGCTCGAACATTTGGAGCTCGAGTTCGCCGTCGGGAAGGATCTGCTCGAAGAGTTTGGCTTTGAGGGAATCGTAATGGCTTCGTTCGAGCGGATTGTTTTCGAGGATGGTGGTGGGGTTGGACTGGAGGCCATGCTTGGCCGAGTTGAGGGCGGATTTGGCTTTGCCGGATGCGGTTTTGGGGCCTGTGGATTTCTGAGCGTTTTGTTTGTTCGCGAGACGTTTTGCGTTTGAGGACATGGAGAGATCTCCTGAGTTGTTTGTAGGTGGGCGGATGGGGCCGCCCGATTCAAAAGCTAACTTCGGGGAGTGGGGAGTTGAGGCGGTACCTAGTACAAATGGTTCAAAAGATTGGAGATTTAATTACAAAATTTCCGTGACGATTCTGCTATTCTGTGTCAACTATTATGAAGTTCCTACTATTCATTGTTATCGCTGGATACCTTGCAGGATCGGATTGGCGGCCTATTTCCAATGAAAAGCTGAAGCTAAAGACAGCAAAAGTCGACCCAAATGCAAATGCGGAGACCATTTTCTGGGAGGCTTGGGTGCGGGACGAAAGCGCTGGCAATGGGTATTTAAATCATGTGGTGGAGAATTACATTCGAATCAAGCTCTACAATGACAGGGCTGTAGAAAAGTATGGGAATGTGGAAATTCCTTTTAATTCTGCCCAAAAGATGTCGGTGTACCAAATTCGGGCGAGAACAATCAAACCCGATGGCTCGATTGTGGAACTGCCTGGAAGCGCGGTTAAAGAACAAATGGTGCAGAAGGTTGGCAAGCAGAGCTTTCGAGCGAAGACTTTCGCCATGCCAGGACTTGAGCCGGGAGCCATTCTGGAATACCAGTGGGTGGAGACGTATTCAGAGTTTGTACCTCGCTATGTAACGCTGATGGTGCAGCGAGAAATTCCAGCATGGGAAGTCACATACAATGTGAAGCCGTTTACGGGATTCGGGTTCAATGAGCGGATGGGGAGTTATCCGTTCCGGTGTAAGCCAACGCCATGGGAACCAGTAACGGCAGACGCTCGGCATCTGGGGTTTGTGAAGACTCACATCCAGAATGTGCCTGCTTACGTGGAAGAGCCCATGATGCCAGCCGAGGACGACACGAAGGCTTGGATTCTGTTGTTCTACTCGCCGAGTTCCAAGGACAAGCCTGAAGCTTTCTGGAAGTCGCTTGGGAAGCAATTGAACGGAGAGTTTCAGCGGATGGTGAAGGTGAACAACGACATCAAGCGCGTGGCACAGGAAGTGGCGGGAGGTGCGACGGACGTGTTCGAAAAGGCTCGATTGCTCTCTGATTACTGCACGACAAAAATTCGGAACATGAACTACAACATGGATGGCGGGAGCCAGGAGGAGCGAGCCGAGTTTTTCAAAGGCTTGAAGGATGGTCACAATTCGACGAATACGCTGCGGCTGCAGAAGGGAACCAGTGAGCACATCCTAGCGTTGTTTTATGCGCTTGGCGAAGCGGCAGGCCTGGATGTGGTGTATGCGAGGGCAGGCACCGCGAACGGAGCGATGTTTCGGATGGACCTGCTCGACAGGTACCTGCTGCCGAACCGGCTCGTGGCCGTACGGCAGGGAGAGAAAATTCAGTATTACAACCCGGGAATTCCCTACTTGCCCGCGGGAACTATCGATTGGGATGAACAAGCACAAGCCGCTCTGCTGGCGGATCCAAAGGAGCCAAAGCTAGTGATGACACCTGTGGCAACGCCCGAGGCGCATCGCTTGAAGCGAGTTGCCGATCTCACGATGACAGAAGAAGGCAAGGTAAGCGGGAAAGTGTCGATGGCGTACTCAGGCCACTTAGGCGTGAAACAGAAGAGGCTGCTCGAGGGAAAGTCGGAAGCCGAGCGCGAGGAGATCCTGCGGAAGCGGCTGGAGGGCCGTTATGCCGGAGCGAAAATCACAAACCTGAAGATCGAGAATGCCGGGAAGCCAGTTGGAGATGTAGTTGTGCAATTTGACATCGAGATGGATAACTATGCGCAGCGGACGGGCAAACGGCTTTTCTTTCAACCAGCGTTTTTTCAATACGGGGACCAGCCTTTGTTCACGGCGGCGGAGCGCAAGATGCCGGTGATGTTTCGGGAGGCATACACGGAGCAGGACACGATCCGGTTTCGGTATCCGGAAGGATATGCGCTCGACCATGCAGAAATCCCTGGGACGGTCAATTTAGGAGGAGTGGGGACCTTCAAAATGTCTGGGTCCGTTTCGAATCGAGAGCCCTTGTTGACCATGAACCGGGAACTGGTTTGGGGCGAGAAAGGCACATTGTTTTTCGATCCAAAACTCTATTAACAACTGAAGGGTATCTGGGACACAGTTCACTCGAATAATACGCACACGCTGACATTGAAGGTGAAGTGAGATGAAGCTCCCACTTTTGCTGGTTGGGATTGCAATGGTCTTGGGCGCGAACGTGCCTCAGTGGATGCAAGAGGTGGCCAGCACGGCGCATCCCGCGTATCCAGAAAAGACAAAGGGCGTTGTGCTGTTTTATGAGGAGCGGGTGCAGGTAGAGCCGACGGGGAAGCAATTGAGCACGATCCGGAAGGCGATCAAGATCCTGACGCGGGATGGGAAACGGGAAGCGTTTGGGGCTGTGTCTTATGACTCCAAGGGCTCGCGCGTGAAGGACTTCAAAGCTTGGTTGATCTATCCGACAGGGAAGACAAAAGAATATGCGAAGAAGGAATTCTCTGAAGGAAGCAGCCAGCCGGACTTCACGATGTATTCGACAAGGCGCTATTACCGGGTGAACGCGACGGCGGATGTAGACCCGGGAACCGTGTTTGCCTATGAAGCAACGGTAGAGGAAGACACGGTCTTCTCGCAGTTTCTGTGGCCGTTTCAGGATGATCTGCCGCACCTGTTGAGCCGGTTTCAATTGACAGTGCCCGCTGGATGGAAGGCAGAAGCCAAGTTGTATGGGGGGGCGAAGGCACAAGCGGAGGCCAATGGATCGACCTATACCTGGGAGGAGCGAAAGCTGGGGCCGCTCGAAGTGGAGCCTAGCGCGCCTGTGTTTTTGACGCTCTTGCCGCGGATTGCGGTGAGCATGGTGCCACCAGAGGGAACCGCAATGGGGAGTGGGCCGATTGCGTGCTTCCGGAGTTGGCGGGATGTCTCCAAGTTCAAGTCGAGCTTGATCGACCCGCAAGCAGAGGTCACCACGGCGATTGAAAGCAAGACGAAGCAATTGATCGAGGGCAAGCAGAGCGAGCGAGACAGAATTCGCGCGGTGGCGGAGTTTGTACAGGGAATCCGTTATGTATCGATTTCGATCAACTCGGCACGCGGAGGCGGGTATGTGCCGCATAAGGCGGATGAAGTGTTGAAGATGGCCTATGGAGATTGCAAGGATAAAACGAACCTGCTGCGCACGATGCTGAAGACGATCGGCGTGGAGTCGTACCCGGTGGCCATTTATGCCGGAGACCCACGCGTGACGGAACAGGACTTTCCTTCGCCTCACTTGTTTAACCATGCGATTCTAGCGATTCGAGTGAAGGCGGATGTTGTGGCGGCGTCGGCGATGGACCACACAGAGCTGGGAAGGCTCTTGTTGTTCGATCCGACAGATGAGTATGTTCCTTTCGGATTCTTGCCGGACCATGAACAGAATTCCAATGCGCTGATCACTGCGGGAGAGCGTGGAAGTTTGGTGCGTACTCCGATGACGAAGCCAGGGGAGAACCGGAGAAAAAGGCAGTGGGAGATGCAATTGAGTGCGGATGGAGCAGTGAGCGGGCGGCTGATCGAGGTAAGCCTAGGGCAGGAAGCGTTTGACGAGCGCAGAGTGCTGGAATCCCAGTCAAAGGAAGACTACAGGAAGCGTCTTGAGAGGATCTTGGCGCGGTCGATGGTGGGCGCGACGATACAGTCGACGAGCGAGGGGTACGACGCGCAAAAGCATGAGTTTCGCCTAGAGGTGCAGTTTACTGCGCCTGCTTACGCGCGCATGCTGCAAGGCAGATTGTGGATGGTGCGGAGCATGCCGCTTGAATTCTCTGGGTTACCAAATGTGAACTCGGCCAAGCGGGAGCAACCGCTGGTGATCTCACCGGTGAGCTACACCGAGACAGTGAAGTGGAAACTACCGGATGAATTGAAGCTGGATGAGATGCCTGATACAGATTTGCTGAAGGGGGCAGCTGGAGCGATGAGTTCAGGCTGGACCAAGAACGAGGCGGCGATTGAAGCCAGGCGTGAGATTGAGATGGAGGCGAGAGTCGTGGGATTGGCTGAGTACGGCAAGGCGCGTGAGCTGGTATCGCGATTCCATGGTGCGGGGGAAGCGCCGATTGTGCTTGTGAAGAAGTAAGTTCGAAATGATTGTGGCGATGGAGCGTGGGTCGATTCGGCCGATATTAGCTTCTGTTGCGCAGATGGGGCAAGGATTGCGATCCGCTTGAGACGAATCAATCTCTGGAAACCGGGTGACGCAATGGTCCTGCCGCCGAGGTTGCCCAAGGGATGTAATCAAGTCACGAGTTCTGTGGTGCGAGTCGTGGCCCGAAATGTTCGTACACTCACGAGTGAGGTGACACGATGTCGATACGGGCAGTGAAGAAGATGAGCCGGTCGGTGGAGACGATGGAAGGGGCCGGGGTTCATTTGCGGAGAGGGTTCGGGTTTGGCGATCCGCGTGAGGTGGATCCGTTTCTGCTGTTTGATGACTTTCGGAATGATGTGCCCGCCGCTTATGAGGCCGGATTCCCGTGGCATCCGCATCGGGGTATTGAGACGATCACCTATGTGCTTGCGGGGGAAGTGGAGCATGCCGATAGCCTGGGGAATCGGGGAACGATCGGGGCTGGGGCTGTGCAATGGATGACCGCGGGGAGCGGGATTGTGCATCATGAAATGCCCAAGGGAGATGCGGTGGGGAGGATGCATGGGTTTCAACTGTGGGGAAACTTGCCTTCGTCGCTTAAGATGACTGCGCCTCGTTATCAGGAGATCGCGGGGGCGGGGATCCCGGAGGTGCAGGATGACGATGGGACTCGGGTGAAAGTGATCTGTGGGGAATTCTGGGGACAGAAGGGACCCGTAGATGGAGTGGCCGCCGAGCCAATGTACCTAGATGTGACAGTGCCGGCGGGGAAGCTGAAACGATTGCCGGTGGAGACGACGCGGCATGCGTTTGCTTATGTGTTTGATGGGGCTGGTAAGTTTAGCAATGCGTCGGAGCCGCAGGCAGTGAAGACAGAGAGCGTGGTGGATGCAGGGAACCATTCGCTGCTGTTGTTTGATCGGGGGAATGAGGTGGAGGTGCGGGCTGGAGAAGAGGGGATCCGTTTTCTGCTGGTGTCGGGTAAGCCGCTGGGCGAGCCGGTGGCGTGGCGGGGTCCGATCGTGATGAATACGCAGGAGGAGTTGAGACAGGCTTTTGCTGAGTTGCAGAATGGGTCGTTTTTGAAACCACGGGGCTAGAGGTGCTCGTGGAGGCTGGTGATCGTTGTCAACGAGGCAAGCGTAGGGGCAATCGAGAGTGGGTCGATCGAGCCGATGTTGCCTTCAGTCGGGATGGATGGGCCGGCGAGAGCGAAGAGGCCGTAGCTGGTGTGTTCAGAGCCGCGGCAGAAGTTGGGCATGGCTTGTGTGAGTTCGGCGCGAGGGTGGGTGAGTTTACGGCGGAGATGATCTGAAGGCTGCCATTCGACAAAGAGGTCGGGCAGGTGGAGGGGTGCGAGTTGGCCAGGGGCCAAGGCTGGACGGTGCACGTTGAGGACGGCGGGCTTGCCTGTGACGGGATCACGAAGCTCGAGCAGATCCTGGGTGGCTTGGTTGAGGAGTGCTTCGTATTCGGCACCGGGCTGAACTGTGCCCTGGGGCTCACGACCGATGAGATTGACACGAAGGACGCCCATGTAGAAGTAGGGGAGGGCGAAGAGGCGAGTGTTGGCCCAATCGAGAGAAGCCGCAAATTTATTGGAGTGAAGCTGACCCTGAGTGGACTTTGGGAGGAATGCGCTCAAGCGAGATCTGAGGGATTGCGGGAGGATCTGGCGAGCGAGATGGAGAAGGCCGGGCGGGGTGCTGGCGGGTTTCTGGGCGTAGCCGAGCTTGAGGCAGAACTCGTCGAGGAAGCCCTCGGAAGGCCATTCGGATCGGACGCCGACCGAGCCGATGAGAGCGACGTTGGGGGTTGCATTGAAGGCTGCTGCGAGTTGGCCGAGGGCCGAGTCGAGGCGGATGTAGAATTCGCGGATGGCGTGTTCGAGGGGACCGGGTTGATTGCGGTAGCGCCAGAATTGATGGACCGCAGTGTGGGCTTCGCCGAAGACGATGAAGGAGAAGCGAGGCTGGCCGGACTGGATGAGGCGGAGGAGGTGTTTGACTTTGAGATCGAGGCGATCGAGGAGTTGGCGATAGGTGGCGAGGTCCTGGTCGAGGGTGGAATGAGGATCTTCGTGAACGACGATGCGCTTGCCGAGGGTTTGAACGACTTCGGATGGGATGGAGTGTGGAGGCGCCTCGGGGTTGTGGACCGCCCATTCCGCAACTTGAACGCCCTTGAGACCTGCAATCGGACGAGTATCGGGGACATCGAAGATGAGGACTGGGATCTGGCTATCGGCGAAGGCATGCCAAAAGGGCGTGGCCGCGATGGAGCTGGCATCGAAAGGCTCGATCCTGTATGTGCCCGGAGTGAGTTGGCGGAACCACTAGTAGTTGTGGATGTGACGGGGGATGCCGGAAGTGATCGAGACCCAGATGCCATGTTCGCAAATCATTTCCGGGCCTTCGGTGAGGCCCCAACGGCCTTGATTGAGGAGGCGGGAGATGTTGGGAAGCAGGCCTGCCGCGGACCATTGGCGAATCAGGTCAGGACAACCGGCGTCGATGCCGAAGACGAGGAGGGGTGGGTTCATTGGGGCTGCAAGATTTGATTGTAAAGGTCAACGAAGCGGGAAGCGTGTAGGGAGTCGAGATAGTGAAGGCGGGCGTGGGCGCGGGCGGCTGCTCCTATCGCGGGCAGGATGGAAGGATTGGAGAGGGCGCGTTCGATGGTGGAGGCGAGGGATTGGGCATTGCCGTTGTTGTAGAGGAAACCGAAAGCTTCTTGGTTGAGGAGTTCGGCGGAGGCGCCACGCCGGGGAGCGATGACGGGAAGACCACGCATCATGGCTTCGGCAGTGGCAAGGCCAAAGGGCTCCTCCCAGGTGCCGGGGACGATCTGTAACCACGCACCAGCGAAGGCTTTGGAGAGATCGCGGCGAGGGAGGAGGCCGAGCCAGTAGATGTGAGATGTAAGGTTTAGCGAGGCCGCGAGAGAACGGAGTTCTTTTGCGCTTGTGCCATCGCCGGCGATGCGGAGTTGGAGATTGGGGAATTTGGGAAGTACTGAGGCTATGGCGTGGAGGAGATGATCGATGCTCTTTTCGCGGACGAGGCGCGAGGCGCAAACGAGTAGAGGAGAGGGAGTTTGAGAAGAGGTGGGCGTGGGGTCTTCGGGGACACCGTTAGGAATCACAGCGTCGATCTGGATGCCGTCTGTCTCAAGGCGCTGGCGTTGCCACTGACTGATAGCAATGCGGCGTATGAAGCGCGGCCAGAATGCTCTAGTAGCTTTGTCGGCATGAAGGAGAAAGGGGCGCGAAGCGAGGCTGAAGCAGCCTTGGGAATAGCAGGCAGGGCCGGAGCGTTGGTGGCAGGGGGAGCCATCGGGGAGGAGCTTCGAGCTGATTGGGCAGATGGGTTCGTAGGTTTGGACGTGAGCGATGGTGGGGTAATTGAAAAGCACTGGCAGGATGGCAGGCGAAAGACGGTTGCGGAACATCACAAGATGAATCAGATCTGGTTTGAGGGAGGCGAGCAACTGACGCAGCGCAGAAACCGCGAAGGGGTTGTGAGCCATGGAAAGAGTGGCGAGGCGGCCTCCGGCGGCAAAGCAAGTATGGTCGGCAACAATCGGAAATGAAGGAGAGGAGCGGGACCGAGAACCGAAAAAGTCTGCCTGATGGCCCAGAGCGCGAAGAGAATCGCGGAGGGACAGAATCTGAAGTTCGGCTCCACCTTGAATGGAGGCGAAATGGTTGATGAGGAGGACTCTCATGAAGGAAATTTGTGAAGATGAGAACGGTGCCAATCGCCGTCTCAGTGATCATACCGACTTATGCGCGAGCCAAGCAGTTGCGGAGGTGTGTTGAAAGCGTTTTGGCTTCGCGATTGGACCGGGGAGCCTTTGAGGTGATTGTGGTGGATGACGGGAGCCCGGAGAGCATGGCGTGGGTGGAGAGTGAATATGGGGTGAGATGTTTGCGGCTGGCAAATGGGGGACCGGCCCGCGCGAGGAATTCAGGGGCGAAGGTGGCGGAGGGAGGCTTGCTGGCATTTGTGGATGATGATTGCGTGGTGGATTCCGAGTGGCTGGGGGCATTGCTTGAGGCGAACCGGGCGAATCCCGAGGCGGCCTTGGGTGGAGTGGTTGTGAATGGGTTGAAGGCGAACCTGTACGCCGAGGCGAGCCAGGAGCTGACCAACGCAATTTATGCATACATGCGGAAGTGGCCGAGAGGACCGGAGCGGTCGTTGGCTCCGTTCTTCACGTCGAACAATCTGGCAGTGCCGAAGCAGCAGTTTGCGGAGCTGGGTGGGTTTGACGAGCGGTTTCCACTGGCAGCGGCAGAGGACCGGGATTACTGCCGGAGGATAATGGAATGGGGTTGGAAGTTAGTTACTGTTGACGAGGCCGTTGTCGTACATGAGCACGGGATGAACTGGAAAAGGTATTGCAGGCAGCATTGGAACTATGGTCGCGGCGCATTGCAGATGCGAAAGCTGCTCGATGCAGATGGGAAGCAATACGTGGGGGCGGAGCCGTGGTGGTTTTATTGGTGGATCTTGCGTTGGCCGTGGAAAGGTCAGGAATGGTGGGAATCTGCTACGCTGAGTGGCTTGATTGGATTGAGCCAAGCGATGACCGTGGCGGGAGTTTTGAGTGAGGCTATTCGTCCATCCAGGCCGCTTCGGCGGGCGTGACGTGGAGCCGCTTGTTGGTCTCGTAATGATCGAGTGCGGCAAGCGATTTCCCTGGGCCAAGGAGATATCCCGCGGCCTGACCGATCGCGTCGAAGCAGAGACCTGCAAAGAAACAGGGATAGATTCGAAAGCCGAGCCTTTGTAATTGTGGCTTCCATTCAGCGAGCAAGCGGACGAAACGGAGAGGTGGAATCAGAGGGGAGCCAAGAAAATAGATGAGCCGAAGAGGGAAGGACCAATGGTTTTGAATGGCACGGTGATGAGCGTATAAGCGGCCACCGTTGTAGCGGACCAGGAAATCTGAGCGCCAACTGGAGGAGTTTATGTGTTTGATCATGGCCTCAGCGCATACCAGAAAACGCGCGCCGCGAGCGCGGAGGCGATCGTAGAGCGTGGACTCGCGGACAAGATCGCCGGGATTTAGTGGGCCCTCGGCCAAGAGAAAATCGCGACGAAAGCTGATGTTGTGGCCGGGTACAGCGGGTACTTCTCTGGTGAGAACTCCCTGCGTGAATGGGCCGAAGGATAGCAAGATGTTGCTCTGACTCCAATACGTAGAGGGATTCGCATTTTCAAGGACAGAGGCTACCGCTGCGTAGGGCCCATCGAAAGCTCGGATCAGATTTTGAGCCCAATCGGGATACGGGTAAGCATGATCTTCCATGTGGGCGACGATCGGGGCAGAGGCCTGATTGACCGCAGTTGCAGCGGCACGATCCACAGCGGGGATGGGCCAAATTCAAAGACGCGGACGCTGTGAAAGCCATTGAGTTCACCCGGGCGAGCGTCGTCAAGAGCCTGGTGTGAAGTGGCGACGATGAGCAGTTCGATGGAGGAAGCGATGGTTTAATCGCGGAGGTGTCTGATGGCTCGGCGCAGGAACTGGAAGCGGTAGGGCGTGACAAGGACGACGGAAAGACTAGGCGAGTTCAATGGGAGATCCGATCGAGGAGTTGTTGCGCGATGAGGCCATCTTCAAAGTCAGGATGAGTGTTGCGGCCTGATTCGATGGAAGCGAGGAATGCGCTGAGAGAGAGCGCGAAGGAAGGTTCGTAGCCAGGGCCGTGGATGAGATTCGCTGGGAGTAGGGCGCGGACGCCGCGGAGGATTTTTTCGGCTCGCGACCAATGGTGGTGAGGGGGGCGGAATGAGGGAGCGGCGTCGAGGTAGCGCTCGAAGGAGAGGCTGCCTTGGGGGCCGAGAGCTTCGAGTCGAAAGGTATCGGTGGTGTTGAGCGAGAAGGTGCCCTCCATGAGAATGCCGGATTGGTTCTGACAGTGGAGGAGAGCGGTGTGCGGGATGTTGCCCTGGTGGATGGCACTGATGGACGTAATGGGTTCGTCAAAGAGAAAACGGAAGAGATCGATGTGGTGAGTTGCGAGATCGAGCAGGACGCCGCCGCCCGAGTTGGGAGCGAGCTTCCAATTGGCCTGATGGGCACCTCTGGTGGTGAAGGTGGTGCGGAGGATCGAAGGCGGGCCAATGCGGCCAGCACGGAGCTGATCGCGAAGGGCAACGATCGTGGGGTGGAAGCGGAAGTTGAAACCGATTCGGTTGACGAGGTTCGGCTTTGAGGCTGCGGCGAGGGCCTCGGCGTCCGCAGTGGTAGCGGCCAGAGGTTTCTCGATGTAGAGATGGAGATTGCGCTCGAGGGCGGCAAGACCGCACAGAGCGTGGAGCGCGGGAGGGAGGCAGATAACGAGGGCGTCGAGGTCTGTCTTCTCGAGGAGCTGTTGCCAGGATTCGAAGATGGTGGCGTTGGGGGCGAGGAGCTTCAGGGATGCGTGACGCGCAGTATCGGCTTCGGCGAGAGCGACGAGGCGGCAGCGAGGGTTGGCGGCAAGGATTGGGATGTGGAAGTGAGAGGCGATAGCACCGCAGCCCGCGACGGCAATTCGAGGTTGTTTCATGAACCGAGATGCTTGTAAAGGATCGTTGTCGGCTCGAAGGAGGTCGATGTGGAGTTGAGGGCGTAGCCGGGGATGATGCCGGCTTGGTGATAGCCGAGGTCTTCATAGAGAGCCTGAGCATGGCTGCCGGTGACGGTGTCGAGTGTGAGTAGGGTGCGGTTGTGGTTTGTCGCTTGTTGTTCGAGCTCAAGCATGAGCGATCGGGCGATGCCCTGGCGGCGGGCGTCGGGATGGACGAGGAGCTTTGCGACGTCGGCGCGGTGGGGCTGGTTGGGTGGCGTGTCGAGGAGGAGTTGGACGGCGCCGGCAATTTGATGATTCTGTGTGGCGGCGATGAGGATGCGATTGCCTTGCGTGATTTGTGGGGCGACTTTGGTGAGCCACCATTGCTTTGCGTCTTCATGCTCGAAGGGGAGGACGAAGCTGACGCTTGCGCCGGTGTGGACGCAAGCGTGGAGGAGCGTGGCGAGTTGGTCGAGCTGATCGTTCGTGATCGTTGTGATCGGTTCGATGGTCATCAGGCGAGAGCGTCCTGGCAGTAGCGGACGCACTTTTTCATTTCGTCGAGGACGGTGGAGCCTTCGGGGGTTGTGTATTCGTATTCGATGCTGGCAGGGAATTTGTATTGGTTACGCTTGAGGGTCTGGAGGATTTGCTTGAGGGGCGTTTCCCCTTGGCCCCAGGGCATGTTGGGACCGCCCTGGCCGTTTGCGGGCGCTTTGCGGTCTTTGAGGTGGAGGCTGGAGATGCGGCTTGCGTATTTTTCGATGAGAGGAACCGGGGATTCGCCGTTGACGCCGAAGTAGTGGCCGACGTCGAAGTTGAGAGCAGTGTAAGGCGAGGCGTTGAGGACTTTGTCGAAGCCGGAAGAGCCGCCCTGGCCGTGGGTGTGGAAGGCGATGTTGAGCTTGCGTTTGGCAGCGAATTGAGCGACGCGGGCGAGGTGGGCATCGTCGGTGGGAATCTCCATGGTGATGTGATTGGCCCCGAGGGTTTCAGCGACGTTCCAGATGTATTCGTATTCGGCGTCGGGCATGGTGGGAGTGGGAGGGAGTTTGAAGGCGTAGATGTCGATGCCCGCGTCGTTGTACATTTTGCGGAATTCTTTGAACTTGTCCATGGAGGCGGACTGACGCCATTGAGAGACTTCGGCGGCGGCTTTGCGGCGGGCGTCCATCTGATCGGGAGTGGGGCGGCCCTGGGGCAGGGCTGGCGCGCCGGCGAAGGACTCGGCGGCGTTGCTCATGAGTTCGATGGCGCTGATGTTGCAATCGAGGCAGTACTGGAGGGTTTCTTTGGCACCGCCGGGGAGAGCGCGGAAGCTATAGGTGATGGCTCCGATTTGAACGCCTTGGAAGCGCGAGTTGGGCTTTGCCGCGGCGGCGAGAGTGGAGGCTGCGGCGAGTTGAGTGAAGGCGCGGCGGGAGAGCAGCATGGGGCTATTGTAGCGAGATGGTACTTTTCATGGAATCGTAAATTGACAGGGTGGCTGGGGGTCGGTAGGGTGGAATCTGAGCCTGTTTTTAATTTGGAGGGTGTTCATGCGTAGTCTCTTTTCTGTTGTGGGATTGGTGTGTTTGGGCGGGTCGCTGTTTGGGCAGTGTGTCTCGCTGACGAGCGGGACGCCGTATACGCAGAATTTTAATGGGTTGGCAACTACTAACCCGGCTGTCGCGCCAAACAACAACACTTGGACGGACAACAGCACGATTCAAGGCTGGTATTCAAGCCGGACAACGTATTTGGCAGGGACTGGGAGTTCGAACACAGGATCTCTGTATAGCTTTGGTTCGGGTGTGCTGACCGAGCGATCACTCGGTAGCGTGGCGAGCGGGAGCACGGGGATTATCCGGTACGGTGTGTGTCTTGAGAATCCTTTGGGCAGCGGTGTGACGATTACGCAGTTGACGATTGGCTACACAGGGAAGCAGTGGAGGAATGGGGGCAATGTAGCGCAGCATGCTTTGACCTTTGCGCAGCAGGTGTTCAGCGGGGCACCGAATTTGACGACGGGGACGTTTACCGATGTGGCTTCGCTCTCATTTACAGGACCGATTGCGACAGCGACAGCTAGTGCGCTTGATGGAAACTTGCCAGCGAATCGCATGGCGATTGGCGGGAATTTGAATGTGAACATTCCGGCGGGCTCGCGGATTGTTTTGCGCTGGGAAGATCTCAATGACGCAGGCAACGACCATGGTCTGGCGATCGATGATTTGAGTGTTTCGGTGACCGCGTCGAGCGCGGCGAGCTTAAGCCTGTCGGTGAATAGTTTGAGCCTGAGCGAGGGCAATGCGGGGACGACGAATTTTGGCTTTACGGTGTCGATGACGGGAGGAGTGGCTCCGGTTGGCGGGATCAGCTTTACGGCGCAGACCGCGGATGGCACGGCGAATGCGGGGACGGACTATATCGCTGTGAATGGGCCGTTTACGATCGCCGAGGGGCAATCGTCGACGACGGTGACCGTGCAGGTGGTCGGCGAGACCGTGCCTGAGGGTAACGAGACGTTTAGCTTGACCATTTCAAACCCTTCGGGTGGGGCAACAATTGCAAGCGGCGGTGGGACGGGAACCGGGACAATTTTGAACAACGACATCGCGACGGTCACAATTAGCAGTATTCAGGGGAGCTCGACTCAGTCTCCGTTTGTTGGGCAGACCGTGGCAACGACGGGCATTGTGACGTATGTCACGAACAATGGATATTTCATACAGGATCCGATTGGAGACGCGAACCTGATGACATCGGAAGGGATTCTTGTTTTCACAGGGACGAGCGGTGCAAAGCCGAATGTTGGAGACAGGGTGTTAGTGAGCGGGCCAATTGAAGAATTCGGTTCCACAACGAATACGAATTCGTCGAGCTTCAATCCCGCTCGATTGACGATCACAGAGTTTGGATCGGCGTCGACGTTTAGCGTGTTGAGCAGTGGGAATGCGCTTCCGGCCTCGGTGGTATTGACAGCGGCGGATTTGAACCCGGCGTTTGTGATTGATGACACAAATGAGTTCTCGAAGGTGGAGGCGCTCGAGAAGTATGAGGGGATGCGCGTGCAAGTTGGGGATTTGCGAGTGACTCAATCGACGGACTTGGGCGGCGTTTTCTTTGCCGTGTTGAACAGCTATGCGGGATCGCCGGTGAGGGAAATCGGTATTCCTAAGAATCAGGTCTATCCGACTGTGCCGGGAAGCTTGCCGGTTGGTGCGCCGCGCTTTGATGCGAATCAAGAAGTGATCGCGGTAGATACGGATGGGAATCGCGGGCTTACGCAGGCGATCCTCGGCACGGGACAAGTTGTTACAGGGCCAATTACGGGCGTGCTTGATTACGGGCCGAACCGTCATCAGATTTTGCCTGATGCGGCTTTGAATTTGGCGACGCAGGTATTGCCGGTGCGTGGTGTGCGGGCGAAGACTTCAGAAGAATTCACGGTGGCATCGATGAACGTGGAAGGGTTTACGAACACGCCGGAACGATTGGCCCGGATTGCGAATTCGATTGTGGGGCCGGTGGGAACGCCGGACATTATCGGGTTGCAGGAAGTGAACTCCGCGGCTAACTTGACGGCTCTGGCGACAAAGGTGAATACGTTGCTTGGTTCGGCGACTCCTGCGGTGGGCCCGTACATCACTTATTTCGGAACGACGACCGATGCGGGTTTCCGCAATGGGTATTTGGTGAATTCGACGCGGTTTACGCCGCAGGCGGGATCGCTGAGTGAAGTGTTGCCGTTTGATGGACGAGCACCGCTGGTTTTGAAGGGGACTGTGACGCTCAACATTGCGAACTATCCGCTGACGGTGATTAACAACCACTTGAAGTCGTTGATCGGCTCAGACTACATTACGGACAACAGCGACCGTGAGAAGCGTCGCGGGCAAGCCGTGGCATTAGCGAACGATGTGCAGACGCGAGTGCTGGGCGGTGAAAACGTTGTGATGACCGGCGACTGGAACGCATTTTTGTTCAATGACGGCCTGGTGGATTTGATCAATACCGTGGCGGGGCAGCCAGCACCTTGCACCCAAGTGCTGATTTGCATTCCAGATGTTTGGAGCCACACGTTGTTGTACCCCGAAGAGCTTTACTTGCCGGCGAGCGAGCGGTACACATTTTTGTTCCGCGGAGACCGGCAGGCGCTGGACCATGTGTTGGCGAGCCCGAGTGTGCAGCCGCGATTGTCTGGCTATCAGGTGGCGCACGTAAACGCGGAGTATCCGCCGAGCTTCAAGAGCAATGAGGCACTGGCCACACGGTATAGCGACCATGATCATCCGGTGCTGTTTTTGAAATTTCCAGCCGCTTCGACGGTGAATGTCACGGTGACCGCTTCGGCACCGACCTTCAACCGGTCGACGCAAGTGTTTACGTCAATCCTGACGCTGCGCAACAATGGCGGCACAGCGATCACGGATCGTGTGCATGTGGTACTGAGGGATCTGCCCGCGAATGTGACGGCGCAGAACTCGGCCGGGACTTATCAGGGAGCGCCCTATCTATTTACGGATAGCGACATCGCCGCCAATGGCGGAACAGCGACCGTGGTGCTGCAATATCGGAACACGGGCGGCGTGGTGAGCTATACACCGCAGGTGATCGTCGGCAACTTGAACTAGCAAAACAGAAAGAACAAGAACATGAAATATCTACTTCATTTGGCCGCGATTGCGGCGTTGAGCATTGGCTCTTTAACGGCAGGGACGCTGCAGTATCAAGTGGCGGTGAATACCGCGGGGCTGACGGACTTGGCCGAAATTGACTTCGAACTTGTGCCCGCGCCGGGTGTTCCGCTGGTGGTGGAAGCGATCGTCAGCGGGTTTACGCCGCAGGCAAGTCTGACGGGTGTGGAAGGGCTCTACCTTGGAGCGCCCGTAGGGTCAGTAACTGGTACGTTGAACATGAACAATGCCGCAGGTAGCGATGGCTATTATGCCGGCTACACGCCTGGCAATGTGTTTCAGTTCTTGCTGACGCTGACGGGTGCGGGTGTTGGAGCAGGGGCAGGCGGAACGGTGGAAACTGGATTTCGCCTGATTCTGCTCGACAGCAACCTGGCCCCGGTGGCGGGTGGAACCGTTGTTGAGATCTTGCTGGCTGGCAATGGAACGCCCACGGTCACAGTGAATCAGCAGATTGCCTCAGCGACGCTGATTCCAGAGCCTTCAACGTGGATGATATTCAGCGGCGCCGCGCTACTGTTTGTGCGGCGGCTTAAAGCCTAAGCAGATAGGCGGCGAGTAATTCCTTGAGCTCGCTGAGGATGACCTGGCGGTCTTTGGGAGTGGGTTGTCGGTAGGCGAAGTCGATGAGGCGGTCGCCTACTTCGGCTGCGATGCGGATGCGGATTTGGATGGTCTTGCCTGGCTTGAGCCCGAGCTTCTCGATGAGGAGACCCTGGAGGATGCCGTCAGCCCCTGATTGCTGTTCGCGGGTTTGATCGCTGATGTGGCGGCCGAGGGCGAGCTCGCGGAAGTGGGGCTTGGCGTCGAGGAATGCAATGTAAGAGTCGAGGATGCGGTCGAGGGATTTGCGCGGGGTGAAGAGAAGCTGGCGGGCTTTGAGGTTGTCGGAGATTTTCTGGCGGAATTCGGCGAGTTCGCGGACGGCGATGGCGTCGAAGATTTCCTGCTTGTCGTTGTAAAAGCGGTAGAGCGCGCCGACGGAGAGGCCGGCGGTATCGGCGATGCGGCTGGTGGTGATCTGCTCGAAGGGGATGCGACCGAGGAGGGAAGAGGCGGCGTCGAGGATCGTATTGACGGTTTCGTTACTGCGGGCCTGGAGGGGGGTGCGGCGGGTGGAGGGCATGGATTTGATTGTAAACGCGAATGCGAGTTCGCATTCGTGTAATCTGAAGGTATGCCCATTCCGGTTTCGCAGATGTGGACGGTTGCCACCTATGTTTTGAAGCAAAAGCTGAAGGGACGCAAGCAATATCCGCTGGTGCTGATGCTGGAGCCGCTGTACCGGTGTAATCTGGCGTGTGCGGGTTGCGGGAAGATTCAGTATCCGGGGCATGTACTGAAGCAGGATTTGACGCCGGAGCAGTGCTTTGCGGCTGTCGAGGAGACGGGTGTGCCGACGGTGGCGATTCCGGGTGGCGAGCCGCTGATGCATCCGCAGATCGATCAGATTGTGGCGGGGTTGGTGGCGCGCAAGAAGTATGTGTATCTGTGCACGAATGCGCTGCTGCTCAAAGAGAAGCTGCATCTGTTTACGCCGAGCAAGTATTTGACGTTCTCGGTGCATATGGATGGGGACCGGGATCATCATGATTTTTCGGTGTGCAAAGAGGGTGGGTATGACATTGCGCTCGATGCAATCAAGCTGGCGGTGTCGAAGGGATTCCGTGTGACGACGAACACGACGCTGTTTGATGGGGTGGATTCGAAGTCGGTGCGGAAGTTCTTCAGCGAGATGATGGAGGCGGGCGTGGAAGGGATGATGGTATCGCCGGGTTATTCGTACGACAAGGCGCCGGACCAGCAGCACTTCACGGGGCGCGAGCGGAATCAGCAGTTGTTCCGAAAGTTGTTGTCGAACCGGGACCCGAAGTGGCGGTTCAACATGTCGATGTTGTTTCTTGAGTTTTTGATGGGGAAGCGGAATCTAGAGTGCACGCCGTGGGGGATGCCGGCTTATTCGATCTTCGGGTGGCAGCGGCCTTGCTATCTGCAGCAGGACGGGTATGCGGATACGTATCAGGAGTTGCTCGATTCGACGGACTGGTCGAAGTATGGGTATGAGAGTGGGAATGCGAAGTGCGAGAACTGCATGCTGCACTCGGGTTATGAGGCGACGGCGGTGCACTATACGTTTACGCTGCCGGGGATTGTGGCGACGGTGAAGTCGATGCTGTTTCCCGCTTATAAGGATGCCGAGGCTTTGCGGATGATCGAGGAGGAAAAGCCGAAATCGCCGCTGGTGCAGATCGATCTGACATCGCTGAGCAAGTGCGAGACGTTGCAGGGACGGGCGGCTGCGGGTGGTGCGTTGGCGGAAGGTGTCGAGCAGGCGTTTGATTATCGCGGCGATGTGACGGTGCGTTTGAAGAGTGGCTCGACAGTTGAGGGTTATGTGTATGACCGGCAGGGGTCGCCGCAGTCGGGCAAGGCGCGGTTGCGGATCATGCTGAAGAATGAAGGCGGCAAAAAGATGACCGTGGAGCAGAGCGAGATCGAGGAGCTGAGCTTTACGGGTCGGGATATGGCCGATGGGCGGAGCTTTGAGGCGTGGGTGAAGAAGTACGCCGAGAAGAAGGCGGCGGGCGAGAAGAATATTGAGTTGGTGCCTGAGGAGCTGGATTAGCGATGTCCGAGGCGGTTGTGGATGAGGTGTTTGCAATCCTGACGCAGACGGGCGGGGATCAGTATTTTGGGGAGGCGGTGACGAAGCTGTCGCATGCGGAGCAGTGTGCGTGGTGCGCGCGCGAGGCGGGGGCGGACGAAGAGTTGGTGCTGGCGGCGTTGCTGCATGATATTGGGCACTTGCTTGAGAATGAAATGGCTGTGCGGGATGAGCGTGTGGGTGTGGTGAATCATGACGAGCTGGGGGAGAAGTGGTTGCTGTCGCGGGGGTTCTCACGCCGGTTGGCAGTGCTGGTAGGTGGGCATGTGGATGCCAAGCGCTACTTGACAGCGACGAATCCGGGGTATCTTGCGCGGCTCTCTGAGGCCAGCAAAGAAACGCTGGTGTTGCAGGGTGGGCCGATGAGCGCTGAAGAGGCCTTGGAGTTTGGCGGCGAGCCGGAGTTGCGGGATATTCTGCGGCTGCGCAGCTGGGATGAGATGGCGAAAGATCCGGAGTGGGATGGGCCAAGGCTCGAGAGCTATCGGGGGGCGTTACTGGCGCATCTTGAGGCTAGAGACTCCGAGCATGAAACCGCCTCGGCATAAGGGCCGATTCCTCAGAGGAAGCCTGGTGGAAATACAGCGGGATCCGCTGGGGTTCTTGACCTACTTACATCAGACGTATGGGGATGTATGTGTTCACCGGCTGGGACCTTTTGATTATTATCTTGTGGCGCATCCCGATGGAATCAAGAGGATTCTGCAAGACAATCATCCGAACTACTCGAAGCGTTTGATCGATATGCAAACCGTTGGGTACGTGAGCGGGCCTGGGATTCTCATCGCGGATGGAGCAGACTGGATGCGGCGACGAAGGCTGATGCAGCCCGCTTTTCATCGGGACAAGATCCAACAGATGATGCTGACGATGGTGGCACTGACGAATGCGTGGATTCAAGAGTTGCCGGTAGGGCAACGATTGAAGGCGAATTCCTCCATTACGCTGCTGACGCTGCGGATTGCGACGAACACATTGTTTTCGCTTGACCTCGATCAGGGGGCAAGCGAGGTGATGGAGTGCTTTTCGAAATTGAACGAGTTGTTGATTCGGCGATTTCGGGCAGGGAAGTTGTTTCGACCGATCCCTTTGTTTTCTGATGACAGGGTGTTCTTGAGGACGCTTCGACGATTCGATGAGATTATTGATGGAATCATCGCCGGGCGAAGGGCGCGGCCGGATGGGTCGTTTGACTTACTCTCGATGTTGATGTTGGCAAGGGATGAGGAGGATGGGGGATTTCTTTCCGATATCGAGTTAAGGTCGGAAATCAAAACTCTGTTGTTGGCGGGATTTGAAACAACATCGAATGCACTGGGGTGGAGTGTGTTTGAGTTGGGCCGGAGACCGGAGTTGGCGGAAACGCTGGCGCGGGAGGCGGAGGAGTCGCTGGGGGCGGGGGAGTTTTCGCATGAGACGTTGACGAGAATTCCGCAATTGAAGTCGTTCTTTGAGGAAATTCTCCGGGTGTACCCACCGGCTTGGTACACAGCAAGGCGGGCAGAAGCAGCGGATACTCTATGCGGGTTTGAGATCCCGGCGGGGGCGCGAGTTGTGGTGTCGCCCTATTTGTTGCATCGGCATCCCGAATTCTGGGCCGAGCCGAATGAGTTTGATGCGACGCGTTTTTTGGGCAGTCACAGATTGGGCGCACACCGGTTCTCGTACTTTCCGTTTGGTGGTGGTCCGCGCCAGTGCATTGGAAATCAGTTCGCCATGGCGGAGAGTTTGATTATTTTGGCGAATCTGCTGAGGACTTATCGCATTTCCCTGCCCCGGACAACGCCGCCTGAAGTTCGGCCGCTCATTACGTTGCGAATGCAGGAAGATATCGAGATGGTATTGGAGCCGAGAGAGCGGCCGTAGGTCGGGTGTTTACGGAGTACGAACGGCTAGGGGCGTTCGCCCGAGGCGAGGCGGCGGTTGATGTCGTCGATGACACGAGGGAGCTGAGTGGCTGCGGCGATGACGTAGTGGGCACCGAGGGAGAAGAAGTGATTCGTCGCCTTGGTGATGAGTTGTTCGCGGTCGCTGTCCGGGAGTTCCGCGAAGGCTTGCTGGGAGAGGCCGATTTCATTGCCGGTGTCAACCACGGAGACGGCCCAGCAGCCTGCGGCTTTCGCTTCTGCAATATCGATGGGGGTGTCGCCGACTTTGACGAAAGTATGGAGGGGGTAGAGCCCCATGTATTTGGCGGCGTGGTAGATCATCCAGGGGGCAGGCCGGCCACCTCCGACGAGGTCGGGAGTCAAGAAGATCTCGGGGTCGAAACCGCTTTGTTGGGCCGAGGCAAGGACGGGGGGCATCATGTTGGACTCGAAGCCTGTTGTGGTGGCATAGCGGATGTTGCGGCGTTTGAGCTCGAGGCAGAGCTCGGGGATGCCGGGGAGGACTTCGCAGTGGTTGGCAAGTACCTCGAGTTGGAGGGCGGTGAACTCAGGGTAGATGCGGTCGACGTCTTCTTTGGTGGGAGCATGGCCGTGGGCAGCGATCCAGCGAGGGGTGACCTCCGGGTTGTTGAGTGCTGACCAGATGTGATCCCACTTGCGGGAGCCCATCGGGCCTCTGGCTTCGGCTTCGGTGACCATCACACCCTGGCGGCGGAAGAGTTCGACGAAAGCGACGACGGGGCCGCGACTGCCAAAGTCGATGACGGTGCCGGAGAGATCGAAGATGACGGCTTGAACGGAGTTGGTGTTCATGAAGTGGATGGCGACCCTTGAAGGCTTATGGTTGTTGACGTACTTGAAAGCCTGGTTGATTTGTTTGAGCTTCAAGCGGCCTTCGATCAGATTATCGAATTGTCGACTCTAAAGGCTTGATCGGGCTTAGCCGAGATCTGCAGCTTTACTATTCTTTTTTGGGGGTCTTGACGAGAGGAAGCTCGTGCTTCCGTTTGATGAGGTGGATTCGAAGCGGGTGCGGAAGTTCTTCAGAGCCAGAAGAGCTAGATTCCATGAGAGGAAGCAACCTGGTCGGACGAGGTTGCCCCTTCGGCTGGAGCGCTACGAGATGGCGTTGGCGCGCATCTTGAGGCGGCGGCCAATATCCATGATGGTGGTGATTGCGGCAAGCAGTTCATGGCCGAGGGGTGTCAGGCCGTAAAAGACGGTCGGAGGAGAGGTGGGTTTGGGGATTCGATCCAGGACGCCTTCGCGCTCAAGAAGGCGGAGGCGAGAAGTAAGAACCTTTGCGGAAATTCCTTTCAGGTCGGACTCCAGTTCGGAAAAGCAACGCTCTCCGGCACGCAGGAACCAGATGAGATCTGCGGTCCAAGCGCCAGTGACCAAGCTCATGCAACGCTTCAAAGGACATTTAGACGGGGGATGAGCGACGAGGCTCTTGCGTCGTTTCACCATATGTTGACTTACCGGATGGCAACCCGATTCTAGCGGGGAAGCGGATCGTTGCAGTGTGATGGGCCATCAGACGGGGTATGAACCAAGCAACGAAGCGAACGGTGATTATCACGGGTGCCTCTAGCGGCATCGGGCTAGGATTGACGGCGGCTTTTCTGCGTGAGGGCTACAAAGTAGTGGCCAATGCGAGGAGTGCCAGCAAAGCGGGAACGCTCGAGGAGACGGCGGATCTTGCCGTAGTGGATGGAGACGTTGCCGTGCCAGAGACCGGCGAAAGGCTGACACAGGTGGCCATTGAGAGATTTGGCGGTGTGGATGTGCTGATCAACAACGCCGGCATCTTTGTGCCACGGGCCTTTACAGACTACTCGCAAGAGGAATTTGAGAGAGTTGTGGGGACCAACCTGGCCGGTTTCTTTTATGTGACACAACCGGCATTGCGACAGATGGTGAAGCAAGGACGCGGGCACGTACTGACGATCAGCACAACACTGGTGGAACAGCCGTGAACGCAGGACTGACGAGTTTGACGAAGGGAGGCTTGAATGGGGTGACGCGGGAACTAGCGATTGAGTATGCCAAGGCTGGAATCCGAGTGAATGCAATTGGAGCAGGAATCATCGATACTCCGATGCATGCTGTTGAGCAACATGAATTCTTGAAGGGCATGCATCCCATACACCGGCTTGGGCGAGTCGAAGAGATCGTCGATGCTGCGCTCTATCTGACTCGAGCAGAATTTGTGAGCGGGGAGCTACTGCATGTGGATGGTGGCGCCCATGCTGGGAAATGGTAAGGGGATGCCTGTGACTTATGAAATGACGGTTGGCTTGCACGTGATCGATGAGGCGGCGTATGCGGAGTATCGGGCCGGGATGACGCCTTTGCTGCAGAGGGAAGGAGGAGGATTCCGCTATGACTTTCAAGTCGCCCAGACCCTGAAAAACGAGGAGGGGCGGGAGATCAATCGTGTTTTTGTATTGATGTTTCCGAACCGCAGAGCCAAGGAGCGGTTCTTCGCTGATACCGAATACCTGGCAGTGCGAGAGAAGTGGTTTGAGCCGTCGGTAGCGGCAGTGACGATCTTGGCTGAGTACGAGCGCAACTAAGGGCGCCGCCTATGCTACTCGTCGGTCGCGGCGATGAGTTGTTCGTGATCGTTGCCCGAAGGGCTGACGGAGGCTTGCTGCCGAACCAGAATGCGCTATTCGGGTAGTGGACCGAGTATGTCGATTTGATATTTGGCAGCAAGCTCCATGAGTTTGGCCATGTCGGTGGGGGAGAAGTCGTCGATGGGGACGCTGAGGTCTGTGAGGAAATTCTCGAAGCCTGAGGGGCTGGCGAAGATGAGCATGCGAGCGGGAGTGTCGCCGACGACCTTGAAGCCGTGAGGGATCATGCGAGGGCCGAATACGAAATCGCCGGACATGGCCGAGATCCACTTGCCGTCGCAGACGAAGTTGACCTCGCCTTCGAGGATGTAGAAGGATTCGTCTTCGAGCCGGTGCATGTGATACGGAGTAACGAAGCCGGGAGGGATGTCCCATTGTTCGACCAGGCCGAAGGTGCCGTTGGTGGAATCACCGTTGGCGCGAACCAGAGAGGGCAGGCCGAGAAAACGGATTGCCTTGTCTGCGCGGGTGTTGAGAAACGGCTGCGGTTGGAATGGCATGGATCTAGTCTCTACGAAATAGCGTCCCGATCCAGGCGGCGAAGGTGAGGACCAGGCACGGGTAGGCATTGAAGGGCAAGGGAGAGGAAGTGGGGAGGAGGGGTTGGCCCCAGAAAATGCTGCCTGAAGTGATCGCGAAGAGTGTGGCGGCGATGAGGACCGCGATTCAAACCCAGGTGGCGAAGTAGCTGGGGATGCTGGTGAGCAATAACGAAGTAGACCAGAGGGCCGTGCCTGCGGCGAAGGAGGGTGCGCTGGCTTCCAGCGAGCCGGCGTTGCCGATCAGAATGACGCTTTCGCCGATGGAGAAGATGAGGAAGCCGGCGGCGAGGAGGTCTTCGCCCGCTCTGAAGAATTTGATGGTGAGCAGTGCGGTGGCGACGATGAGGCCTAAGCCGTCGATGGTCCAGAAGGCGGATTGAAGACTTCGATCGGCGACGAATGTGCCGAGGATGCCGAAGATTCCACCCAAGGCGAGGCCGATGCTGGCAGTGATGTGGAGAGGGTGCTTCATGACCCAGCATTATATGCGGGGTTTTGAAACGACCCAAGTGGTCATGGCGCGCTGGTTTTCGACGATGGTGGTTTTGAGGGGGTCGAGGGCGGTGAGGTTGTGCTGTTGCTCGAAGTGGTGGAGGAGTTCGGCGTTGGCGAGGTAGCGCTCGCCTCCATCGAGGTTGCGGGCGAAGCGGCCGCGGATGGGTTCGATTTGGTGTTCGATGCCGATGGAGGTGGCAAGGCGGGCGAAGAAGATGCCGCCAGGTTTGATGAGGCGGAAGAGGTCTTTGAGCATGCGCTCGAATTCTTCGTCGTCGCTGGCGAAATGGAGGACGGTGTTGCAGATGATGAAGTCGAAGGAGGCGTCTTCGAAGGTCATCGCGCCGATGGATTCGACGCGGAAGTTCTCTTTGGGCAGGTGAGGGGCGAGTTGGCGGAGTTTGTGGATGGCGTCGGGATTGATGTCGACCGCGGAGATGTCGAAGCCCTGGGTGAGGAGGAAGCGGATGTTGCGGCCACCGCCGCAGCCGGCATCGAGGATGCGCATGCCGGGGGTGATGCGGCCGCGCATCAGCATGTCGAGGAAATAGATGTCGGTGCCTTCAAGTTGGCATAACATTGCCAAATGAACTCAACCCAGATTAGCCGAAGATCGATTCTTGGAGCGCCGATGTTGGCGCTTGGGCAGGCGCAAAGAAGGAATCTGTTGTTCATCGCAACCGATGATCTGAACCACTGCTTCAGCACGTATGGGCACCCAGTGGTGAAGACGCCGAACCTGGACCGGATCGCGAAGAATGGGGTGAGGTTTGATGCCGCTTACTGCCAGTTTCCGCTGTGTAGCCCGTCGCGGACATCTTTGATGACGGGCCTGAGCCCGGACCGGACGGGTGTTTATGATTTGCAGAAGCACTTTCGGACGAGCGTACCGAATGTGGTGACGCTGGGGCAGTTGTTTCAAAAGAACGGATATTTGTCGGCGCGGGTGGGGAAGATTTATCACTATGGGAACCCAGGGCAGATTGGAACGAATGGTCTCGATGACGAGCCATCGTGGAATGTGCGGGTGAATCCGCGGGGGATCGATAAGGACGAGGAATCGAAGCTGACGAATCACACGCCTGGGCGAGGGTTGGGGAGTTCGTTGAGTTTTTATGCGTCGCCGGCGAGCGATGAGATGCATACGGATGGGAAGGTGGCGGCGGAATCGATTCGATTGATGGAGGAGAATCAGGGGCGGCCGTTCTTTCTGGCGTCTGGGCTTTATCGGCCGCATTGCCCTTATATAGCCCCATCGAAACACTTTGACCAAGTGCCGATGGAGAAGGTGAAGCTGGTGCCGTTTGCGGAGTGGGAGTTAACGATTGCGCCGAAGTTGGCTTACTGGACGAAGCCAGCGAATTTTGGATTGACTGAGAAGCAGAGGCTTGAGGCAATGCAGGCTTACTATGCGTCGATCCTGTTTGCGGATGCACAAGTCGGGAAGTTGCTGGATGCACTGGAGAGATTGAAGCTGGCCGAGAGGACGACGGTGGTGTTCTGGAGCGATCACGGGTATTCACTGGGCGAGCATGGGCAGTGGATGAAGCAGACGTTGTTTGAGACGTCGGCGCGCACGCCGTTGATGATCAGCGGGGCCGGAGTGAAGGCACGCGGTAAGGCATGCCGGAGGACGGTGGAGTTGCTCGATTTATATCCAACGGCGGCAGAGATGTGCGGGTTGAGTGGGACGCCGGAGAATCTGCATGGGAAGAGTTTGAAGCCGCTGCTCGACAATGCGGGAGCGGAATGGAAGAAGCCGGCCGTGACGCAGGTGGAGCGCTGGGAAGCTGGAAAGCCAGTGATGGGTTACTCGCTGCGGAACGAACGATACCGCTACACGATGTGGGGAAAGGGAGCCGACGGCGAAGAGCTGTATGACTATCGCAGCGATGCCAAGGAGATGAAGAACCTCGCGAGCGCGGGCGGAGCGTTGAAGCAAGGGATGCGTGCTGAGTTAGATCGAATTTTGGCGCAACGGACATAATTAGAAACTTAATAAAAGAATTATCTTAAAAATCTGTTTAATTTCTTTCAACTTTGAACTAATCTTTGTTCAGGGGGCAATTCATTCTGCCCTAAAATAGAGCGTGTCGCTTGTACCGCTTGAAACTTAAGCCGGCTTGGGCTTGAGATACCCCGCCAGGAGAAATTAGTTATGGCCATCAATCGCCATCTGACGGTATCCGTACCGCAAGGAAGCAACTTGAGCGATGGATTTTCGCTCGATACCGGAAATATTGTTGGGCTGTTGATGCCCAATCAATTCTCTGGAAATACAATTTAAATTGAAATACTGAGACCAACAGATGGGGAATTTTTGCCTCATTATGACTCTTTGGATCACGAAATCCAGATTGCAGTGGCGCCATCGCGATCCGTTGCGCTGGACGACGAAGTGAAAGGGCTGCCAACGCGCGGCTTCATGAGGCTGAGGACAGCTGTGGCGCAGGCGCAGACCGCGGAAGTGATTTGCGTGATTACGGAGGTGGACTAATCATGTCGATCACGAGACCAGTGAAGATCATTACGGACGGGCCTAAACCCGCGGCAAGCAGTCTTTCTGTGACGTTTGCGAGCGATGCAAGCGGGATGCCAGTGTCGATGTCAGGAAGTGGAATCAAGCCGATGTCTCAGAGCGTGTCTGTGACGATCGCGTCGGATCAGCCGGCGATTCTAGTGAGTTTCGGTGGGTTGGGGCAGCAGACGATGTCAGCGAGCCAGCCGGTGGTGATTGCGTCGGATCAGGCGGCAGTGCCCGTGAGCATGAGTGGGACTGGGCCGCAGACGATGGCGGCAAGTACGTCGGTGACGCTGGCGACGAATCAGACGGCGTTGCCGGTGAGTTTGGGCGGTTTGGGACAGAGGTTGATGGTGGCAAGTCAGCCGGTGGTGATTGCGTCGGATCAGGCGGCGGTGCCCGTGAGTTTGAGTGGCACCGGGCCGCAGACGATGTCGGCGAGTACTTCGGTGACGCTGGCGTCGGATCAGACGGCGGTGCCCGTGAGTTTGAGTGGCACCGGGCCACAAACTATGGCATCGAGTAGTTCGGTGACGTTTGCTTCGAATCAGACAGCGCTGCCGGTGAGTCTGGGCGGGTTGGGGCAGAAGTTGATGGCAGCGAGCCAGCCGGTTGTCATTGCGTCGGATCAGGTGGCGGTGCCCGTGAGTTTGAGTGGCACCGGGCCGCAGACGATGGCGGCAAGTATGTCGGTGACTTTGGCGTCGAATCAGACGGCGGTGGGCATTGGCGAAGTCGCATCGGGCATTGTGAATGGCAGCGTGACGGCGAATGGACAGCGAGTGTCGGCGGCGATGGCGAAGTTTAATGGTGCGTCTGTTTTCATCAAGGGCACCTATGCGGGCGTGAACCTGACGTTTGAGGCGAGCTACGACGACGCTGTGACCTATATCGCAGTGCAGGCTGTGGCCACCAACGGCAATACGGTACTGACAACGACGGGTTCACTGACGAATGCAAGCGCCGCGTATGAGATCTATTGCCCAGGGGCGACGCATGTGAGTGTGCGTTCGACTTCCTGGACGTCGGGGACGATGAGTGTCCGGATTGCTCCCTATGCGATCGCGATGGATCCGAACCCAGTGGTGACGGGCGTGTTGAACGCCAACCAGAGCGTGAATAGCGCACAATGGGCCGGATCGAATGCGGTGAGCGGCGGGGCGAATGGGTCGGTGGGAGTTGGCGGGCTGGCGGCGGATTCGGCCGCGGTGAGTGGGAATCCGGTGCAAACTGGAGGCCGGGTTCGGACGGCGGTGGATACGTCGCTGGCCGCCAATGATGCGATGGCGCTGACTGGCACCAGCGGGATGCAGTTGTTGATGAAGCCTTATGGATTGCCGGAAACCGATTGGCAGTTTGCGGGGCTGATCACGACGGCGGCGGCGACAGCGGCGCGAGCGGCTGGAGTGCGCAACTACGTCACGGCGGTGCAGTATCAGAACACGTCGGCGACGGCGAGCGAAATCCAAATCCAGGACGGGGCGACCGTGATCTGGAGAGGGCAAGCCGCGGCTTCGATGGCGCAGCCGGCGGTGGTGTTGTTGCCGACACCGTTGCGCGGCACGGCGGCAACGGCGCTGAATGTGCAGCTGATCACGACGGGGACGAACACGTTCGTGAATCTGCAAGGGTATCAGGCCGTATAGACCTTCCTGCGGGGGAAGAGGCGGGCGCAACTGGTCGTTGGTTGGCCGGGGTGCCCGTCTTCAATATAGAATTAGCAGCATGACGAATCGTAGAGGTTTTCTGATGAGTTCGGCCGCGGTGGCGGCGATGCCGGTTGGCGCGGCGGCGCAGAGCGCGGCGGGTGGACATGAGATCAAGCTGGGCGTGGCGAGTTATTCGCTGCGGCAGTTCAGCCGGAACCTGACGATCAAGTCGATCAAGTCGATGGGTGTGGGTTATGTGAACATCAAGGAATTTCACCTGCCGTACATTGCGAAGCCCGAGGATATCGATAAGGGGCGCAGGGAGTTTGAGAACGCGGGATTGAAGATTCTTGGGGGTGGGACGGTGACCTTCAACAAGGAAGACGATGCGGATATCCGGGCGTACTTTGAGTATGCGAAGCGGGCGGGGATGCCGCTGATGGTGGCCGCGCCTTCTACACGCGTGTTGCCGATGCTCGAGAAGTTTGTGAAGGAGTATGACATCAAGATCGCGGTGCATAATCATGGGCCGGAGGATAAGTACTTTCCGAGTTCGCGGGATGCGCTGGCGATGATGAAGGACATGGACCCGCGGATGGGTGTGTGTTGCGATATCGGGCATGAGTCGCGCGCCGGGAAAGATATTCTCGAGACGCTTGAGATTGCCGGGCCGCGGTTGCTGGATATGCATATCAAGGACCTGAAGGTGGCGACGGGCAAGGATAGCCAGTGCGATGTGGGCGAGGGGATTCTGCCGATCGTGGGGATCTTTACGTATCTGAAAAAGACGAAGTACACGGGTGGCGTGATGCTTGAGTACGAGATCAACGGGGATAACCCGGTGGTGGGGATGCAGAAGAGCTTTGCGTATATGCGTGGGGTGCTGGCGGGGCTGGCTTAGGGGCCTGACGCAGGCAAACCAATCTCGAAGTTGCGGCTGGAGCTGCGGTGTGTGTTTTGAACACTATAGCTCCAGCCGTTTCCCTTTGAGCTGACATTGAGGCGCAGACAGCGGAGGGCAGATCGCTGAGCAAAGCAGACCAGATCCAGTCTGATTTGACAAGATAGAGTTGTGATTTTGAAAAACGTATCAGAAGCCAAGGCGGAGCTGTCGGCCTTGATTGAGGCTGTTCAAAATGGCGAAGAAGTGATCCTAGCCAAGGCGGGAAAACCGGTGGCGAAGATTACGAGGTACGAGGGATTGGCCAAGCCGAGGCAACTGGGGGCGCTGGCGGGGAAGATCGAGATTCAGGGAAAGCTGAAGGATCCATTGCCGGATGATTTCACCGAGGATTTTGGACTGAAGGCTAGATGGACCCTGAGCATACGGTATTGATGAGCGCGGTTTCGCTTTGGGAGATCGGGATGCAGGAATCGATAGGGGAGGTGAAATTGCCAGGGAGTTTTGGGGCTGAAACTGCTTACGGCAGATGGGAAGCTGGAAGACTATGGCGATTGGGTTCTGAAGGTTTGATGGAGAACCAATCGACGACTTTGGAGAGGATGTCGCGCCAGCCGTCGATGGAGGAGTTGTTGGGATGCTGGAAGCCGTGGTTGGCGCCTTCGATGAGGTGTGAGTCGATGTTGCGGCCTTGGGAGAGTAGCTTGGCTTCGATGTAGTCGAGGTCTTGTTGGGGTTTGGTGCCGTCGAGACTTCCTTTGGCGATGAAGACTTTGGCTGTCGTCTGGGAGAGTAACTGACCTTCGGATGGCGTCATGAAGGTGGCCCAATAGGGATAGGCGTGGCCGAGCCACATGCGATTGTGGTCGGTGGGGTGGCGCTGGATTTCTTGCCAGCGTGACTTGAGGGACTGCATTTCGGGATTGCCGATGCGGGCTTCGTGAAAGAAGTCGTCGAGCTGGTTGGGGCCACCCATGGCGAGGCAGGCGACGTTAGTAACGAAAGAGTGCCGGGCGGCGAGGGCGGCGGCCATGAGGGCGCCTTCGCTGTGGCCGACGACGAGAGTGCGGCGAGAGTCGAAGCCGGGGAGTTTACGGGCGGATTTGAGGCTGGCCGAGAGGGCTTCGAGCCAACGGGGGAAGGTGTGTTGTTGGCGAAATTCGTCGGTGGAGCCTTTAGCTGTGCCTGTGGCGGTGGGGTGAGAGGCGAAGGGGACTCCGGGCTTTTCGACAACCAGAAGGCGAGCACGGCCTTTGATCAGATCGCGGAAATCGCGATGGGCGGTGAGGGTGATGCCGTTCTGGATTTTGAAGTTGGAATGAGCGCCGGAGCCGAGGATGAACAGCGCCAGAGGTAGGGGTGGTTGGCCAGAGACTTGTGGTTCGACGTAATAGTGGATGTTGCGGCCCAGCAAGTCTTTGGCCGTGTGGGGTTCGAGGGAAGGTTGTTGGGCGAAGAAGAGCGCCGCTAAGAGGATCAAGGAGCGGTGCGAGTTAAATCAGGTTGTGATCGAGGGCGGTTCGGAGGGGGCCAGGAACTTTGGCATCCTTGGATAGATTGTCCCAGCGGATTGGAAAGAAGGACCGGAAGCCGTTGTTCATTTTGACGATGCTGTAGACGGACTTGGAGTTGGCACCTTTGATGAAGGCACCTTTCGCCGGGGAGACAATGCCGTCGAGGGCAGCTGAGGTGCCACCGAAGCTGCTGATGCTTTGAAACCACTTGATCCAGTTGTAAAGGTTCTGGTCTGCCTTGCCGTTGAGGGTGAGTGGCTTGAGAATTTTGATATCGATCAGGGCACTCACACCCATGCTATTTGGCTTGTCGGATAAGATCCCTCAGAAGTCGCCGATCTCGCTTAAAAAGAACTGTACGAGAAGGACGTCGTCGGAGATGTTGGGCTTGCCTATGCCGACTTCTTTGGAGACGTTGTAAAACTTGACGTGGGTTTGGGCCATTGTTGAATCTTTAAATGCTACACGAATTTGGGAAGGTGGATGATGTCTTCGGCGGGAACTTGTTCGAGGGGGTGGCCGGCTTTCTTCCAGGCCGAGAGGCCGCCGGTGAGGACTTTGGCTTCGATGCCAGCGTCGAGGAAGAGTTCGGCGACACGCTCGCTGGTGGCTTCGTTGAGGCAACTGCAGTAGAGGTAGACTTCGCGGTCTTTGGGAAGAGTGGGGAGGAGTTCGGGAAGTCGATTGGGTTCGATGCGGATCGAGCCGAGGATGCGCTCGGAGGTGTGATCGTAATAGCCGTGGCTGCGGACGTCGGCGATGAGGACGTCTTTGTCGAGACGAGTGGCAAGTTCGTCGGGGGTGACGCGTTGGACGCCGTTGTTGCGACGACGGCGAGCACGGTAGATGCGGTAGGCAAAGTAAGCGGCGAAGGCGGTGGCCATGATGGCCGTGGCGGCGCGGCCGAAGGTGGAGACCCAGTCGATGAGTTCGGCGATTGCGTTGTTGAAGACGAAGCCGAGAGTGATGTAGGTGCCAATGTAAAGGAGGGCGCCGGCGAAGTCGTAGCGGAGAAAGACGCTCGGGTGCATGTTCATGCTGCCGGCCATAGGCGGGGCCATGGTGTTGATGGCGGGGATGAACTTGGCGAAGAGAAGGGCCGCGCGGCCGCGGCGGTGGAAGTAGCTGGCGCTTGAGTAGATGCAGGCCTCGGGGTTGACCGAGAGTCGACAGAGGACGCCGAGAAGCCACCAACCGGTGCGGCGGCCGAGGAGGAACAGAGTGATGTCGGCGGTCATCATCATGGTGAGAGCGACGAAGAGAGAGGTTACCGGGGACAGGATGCCCTTCGCCGAGGCTGCACCGACGGCCAGCAGAGCTGGCGCGGCGGGGACGGGCAGACCGATGGCTTCGGCGAACACGATGACGGCGAGAATTGGGTAGCCGTACTTTTCGAGTAGCGGCAGCAGAGCTTCCATCAACTGTGTCCGAGGATGGGATGGGGTTCGTAAAGCTCTTCGAGTTTGGCGATTTCGGTGGTGTCGAGTTTGAGATCGAGAGCCGCGACGGCGTCTTCGAGATGCTGGACTTTACTGGCGCCGATGATGGGGGCAGTGACGGCACGTTTTGAGAGGAGCCAAGCGAGAGCGGTTGTGGCGCGGGAAGCGCCGCGTTGTTGGGCGACTTCGGCGACGCGATCGGCGATGAGGAAGTCGCTGTCGCGAGAGTAGAGTTTTTGGGCGATGTCGTCGGTTTGAGCGCGAAGGCTGTCTTTACTGTCGCGCTTGAGGCTGCCAGTGAGGAGGCCGCGACCGAGGGGGCTCCAGGGGATCATGCCGATGCCGGTGTCGAGGCAATAGGGAATCATCTCGCGCTCTTCTTCGCGGTAGGCGAGATTGTAGTGATTCTGCATGGTGACGAACTTCGCGCCGTGGTTCTTTTCGGCGGCGTGCTGGAGCTTGGCGAGCTGCCAGGCGTACATCGAACTAGCGCCGAGATAGAGGGCCTTGCCTTGCTTGACGACGCTGTTGAGGCCGTCCATGACTTCTTCGGCGGGAGTGTCGTAGTCGTAACGGTGGATCTGGTAGAGATCGATGTAATCGGTCTGGAGGCGGCGGAGACTATCGTTGATGGCGTGGTGGAGGTGCTTGCGGCCAAGGCCTTTGTGGTTGGGGTCGTCGCCCATCGGGTTGAACAGTTTGGTGGCGATGACGACGCGATCGCGGGGAATCCCGAGGGACTTGATGGCGCGGCCGAGGATCTCTTCGCTGACGCCGAGTGAATACATGTCGGCGGTATCGAAGAAGTTGATGCCGAGGTCCCAGGCTTTTTTGATGAGGGGGATGCTGTCGGCTTCTTCGAGGACCCACTGACGCCACTGCTTGGAGCCGTAGGTCATAGTGCCGAGGCAAAGGCGAGAGACGGTGAGGCCGGTTGAGCCGAGCCGAGTGTATTGCATTTTAGGAACCCTTGAGGACTTCAGCGATTTCGCGTTCTTCGATCGCACCCTGTTTGATGATGCGCCAATAGGGTTCGGTGATGTCGATGGTGGTAGCGCCGGTGCCGACGCAGTGGCCACCGTCGACGGCAAGATCGAGACGGCCATCCATGGTGCCGAAGACTTCAATGCCAGAGGCGCAGGTGGGGACGCCGCTCATGTTGGCGCTGGTGGCGATGAGGGGTTGGCCGAGGAAGTCGATGATGGCAGAGCCGATGGCGCTTCTGGTGTGGCGGAGGGCGAGGCGGCCGGTGTTGCCTGTAATTTTGAGAGGGACCTTGGAGCCCGCGGGAACGATGACGGTGAGAGGGCCGGGCCAGAAGCGTCGGGCGAGGAGGTGGAAGCGTCTGGTGATTTCGGGGGTGAGTTCCTCGACCATGATCATGTCGTTTACAAGGAGCGGGAGACTGCGGGTGCTTTCGCGACCCTTGGCAGCGAAGACTTTGCCGACCGCGTTGAGATTGAAGGGGTCGGCGATGAGCATGTAGAGAGAGTCGCTGGGAATGGCGGCGACGACGCCTTTGCGGATTAAAGTGGCAACGCGGCGGATGACTTCGGGGTCCGGATTTTCCTGGTTTACTTCAACGAGATCGGTAATCACGTGGGGAAGCTTGCATTCTAGCAGGGCTGGCAGTGGGGGCAGAAGTAAGTGGAGCGTTGGGCTTGGACCATGCGGGCGATGGGGGTGTGGCAGCGCAGACAGGGTTCGCCTTCGCGGTCGTAGACGGCGACGCCGAAGGATTCGCTTTCGATGGGGTCGCCGGGGTTGGTGTAGGCGGCGTAGGCGCTGGTGACGGCGTGCTGGAGGACTTTGCGGATGGCGGTGTGGAGGGGTTTGAGCTTGTTGGCGGGGAGTTGATTGGCGGGGGTTGTCGGTGGGATTTTGGCGTGCCAGAGGGCTTCGCTCGCGTAGATGTTGCCAATGCCGGCGATGCGGGCTTGATCGAGGAGAGCGGGCTTGATCGGGGACCTGGTTGTGGCTAAGGATTGCTTGAGGACGGATGGAGTGAAGGCGGGTTCGAGGGGCTCGGGGCCGAGTTTGGATTCGATGTCTTCAATGTCAGCTGGGGTGACGATGTGGATGCGGCCGAAGGCGCGCTGGTCCTCGAAGATGATGACGCGATTGTCGGTGAGGCGGAACCAAAGCCTGGCGCTGTGCGGGCGGAAGCGGTAGTCGGGGAGGACGTAGAGGTTGCCCGTCATGCGGAGGTGGATGTGAAGGGTGAGGCCGTTTGAGAGGTCGAGAAAGATGTGTTTGGCACGGCGGCGGGCGGCGAGGATCGTGGTGTTGTGGAGGGCTTTGAATTGCGCAGGGAGTTGCGGGGCGACGATGCCGGGGCGTTCAATCTTAACGGAGTGGATGGTGGCGTTTTGCGCCGCTTGATTGAAACGGCGGACAACGGCGTCGACTTCGGGGAGTTCGGGCATGAGTGTGGTTTGAAACTTCTATTTTTACAGTTCGGGCTGTTCTGAGTTTGTCTGCTTGCGCGGGGCGATGCGCTGCCAGTGCAGGGACACTAGACGGGCCATTGGCGGTTGGGGTCCGCGGGAGGCCAAGGCATGCCGGAGTAGTTGATTGTCTGAGTAGGAAGCAACTGCTTGAGATGATGCTCCAGGTGAGCGATGTAGTCGAGAACCAAATGTTCAAGAGACATGGCGGGGGCTCCATCGATAGTGCAAGGAGTTTGCTTTTTGTGAGGCGGGATTTGATCGATGAGATGCGCGAGGAAGAGGTTGTAGGTGGACCAGAGCTGGATGAGCAGAGTGGGGTCGGCGTGGGCGTAGTTTTGGACTTGGACGTGTGCAGTTTGATCGTAGCCGGGCCAGTGGAGCTCGGGTTGAGCGAGTGCGCGGACGAAGCGTTGGTGATTGTTTGCGGCCGAATCGATGAGGTGGCCGAGAAGCTCGAGGTTTGTCCACTTGCCTTCGCCGCGGGAATGAGACCAATCGACGCTGGCAAGAAGAGGCTGGGTAGTGTGGACGAGTTGTGCCAGCATGAAAAGAGTATGGCAGCTTTGATTGATGCGATTAGCGTGAAACGCAGGACGTTGTTTGAGCATGAGGGAGTGCCGTTTGTTTGCCTCGATTCGGATGTGAGTACGCCGACGGCACGGGGCGGGCAGACGCTGGTGCGATTGAAGGTGAGGAACTTGCTGACGCGAGGGGTGTTCGACAAGACGTTCAAGGCGGGGGATAAGTTTAAAGAGCCGGACTTGTCGGTGGTTTCGGCGAGCTATTTGTATAGCGACGGCGATGGGTCGCACTTTCTCGATCAGGAGAGCTTTGAGACGTTGACTCTGTCGGCTGAGGTGATCGGGAGTGCGACGGATTATCTGGTGGACGGGACTGTGATCGAGCTGCAGAAGTATGAGGGGAACCCGATTGGGATCGAGTTGCCGCAGTTTGTTGAACTGGCCGTGGCGTATACAGAGCCGGGTGTGAAGGGCGATACGTCGAGCGGGAGCGTGACGAAGCCGGCAAAGCTTGAGACGGGGCTTGAGATCAAGGTGCCGTTGTTTATCAAGCAGGGCGAGAAGGTGAAGGTGGCGACGGAGACGGGTGAATTTGCCGGGAGAGCTTGAGGGCTGTGGACGCACTGATTGAGACCTGGCGCATTCACAATCGGATTCACCTGTATTTGCTTGAAGGGTTGGTGGAGGGGTCACTTGAGGTGGTGCCGACGCCGAAGGGGCGGACAGTGGCTGGGCAGTTTGCGCATGTGCACAATGTGAGGAAGATGTGGCTGGCGCAGGGTGCGCCCGATCTTAATGAGGCCCTTGTGAAGCTGGAGGGTGAGGGGTTGAGTGGGGATGTGCTGCGAGAGGCTCTGGTGGCGTCTGGCGAGGCGATTGAGAAGATGCTGGAGCGGAGTCTAGAGAGTGGAAAGTTGAAGGGGTTTAAGCCGCATCCGACCGCGTTTGTGGGATATCTCATTTCGCATGAGAGCCACCATCGCGGACAGATTGTGATGACGCTGAAGCAGAACAAAATGCTGCCGAGCAAGAAGGTGCTGTTCGGGTTGTGGGAGTGGGGCGTCAGGTAGGTTCTTCGCGAGTTTCAATGAGGAGGCTGACTTCGATCGTTTGGCCTTCGCGGAGATGTTCCTTTTTGCGGATGGCGGCCTTGAGGGGGAGGACGTAGGTGTTGCGGGGATTGTCTATGAAGAGGGATGTCTTCCAGGTGGTGTAGCTGACTTGTGCGGTGACGGGGATGTTGCCGCCAGGCTTTTTGGGGTTGGCGGCTTCTCTTTGAATTTGGCGGGCGAGTTTGGCGGGGACGGTGATGAAGGTCCAGGCGGCGTCGCCTTGCCAGAGCCAGATTTCGGCGTCGAAGGTGAGGTCGAGAGGCATCCCGATTTCATTGTTTTCGAGATTGGCGCAAGAGTCAATTGAGGGTGACAAACGATGGAGTTGCTGTTGGAATGGCGGAAGCGGAATGAAGCGGTTTGCGAGAGAGCTTTGCTGGTCTGCAAGTGAATATCGAAAGACGGGAGACTGAATGGGCTTGTCCCCTTCCGTGAGACACGAGTCTAGACACTGTCGGCTGCCAGGCGGAAAAAGCACTGGACAGCCAGCCTTTGTTTTAGCAGAATCGCT
>Ga0194133_10000262_pt1 | contig 112145 bp, 108 predicted proteins | sample TA2KigOf40mmetaG_FD_155448 | JGI IMG/M metagenome (GOLD analysis project Ga0194133, IMG submission 155448) | Freshwater microbial communities from Lake Tanganyika, Tanzania - TA2015055 Kigoma Offshore 40m | ecosystem: Environmental > Aquatic > Freshwater > Lake | place: Tanzania: Lake...
GCCCAGGGAACGCCGAACGGCAACGGTCGCCCGTCGCCTCGTGCTCACGCTCGCTGCACTGGTGGTGGTCGGCGGCGCCTCGGCCGATCCTGCTGGGGCCCATGCGGCGCTCGTGGGCAGCGAACCTGCCGACGGCGCAACGCTGGCGGCCGCTCCGCAGTCGGTCGCGCTGACCTTCAGCGAATCCGTTGCGCTCGACGGCGCCGATGCGGTGCGGGTCGTGGACGGCGAAGGTCGGCGGGCCGACGGGGGCCGCGCCGAGGTCACCGGATCGACGGTCCGGCTCACCCTCCGCGACCCTGCGGGCTCCGGGACCTTCGTCGTGTCCTACCGCGTGATCTCCGCCGACGGTCATCCGATCCGTGGGGCGACGACCTTCACCGTCGCGGCGGTGAGCCCCACGACCACCACCACCGCCGCCACCGACTCGTCGACCCCGGAACCGGAACCGGCGCCGCCGGAGCCCACGACGGCCGCCCTGTCGGCGACAGGGTCCGAGGACCGCTCCCGATCCGTCGCAGGCACGGCCGCCGGAGGCACGGCGGCCGCCGCGGCGGTCCTCGTCGTCGGCCTCGCGCTGTTCCTCGGTACGTGGCCCGCCCCGTCGGCGGATGCGTTCCGCACCGCCCGCATCGGGCTTGCCGCTCTCGCTGGGGGCGCGTGCGCCGTCGACGTCGTGCTCGACGCGTCCTCCCCCAACGTCGTCACCGCTGCGCTCGTGACCGCCGGCTCGTCGGTCGCCGCGTTCGCGCCGGCGCGCCGGACCGCGCCGGTGGTCGCCGGAGGCGTCGCGGCGGCGATCGGCCTCGCCTTGTCGGGGCACACGGTCACGGCGGGCCCAGGACCGCTGCCGGCCATCGCCGACGTCGTGCACCTCCTCGCCGCGATGGCCTGGACGGGCGTGGTGGTGGGGCTCGCAACGGCGCTGCGCGCGCCACACGACCCGACGGATCGGGCGTCGGAGGCGGCCGACACCGCACACGCCGTGGCCCGAGCCTCGGGCTTCGCCGCCCTCGCCGTCCTCACCCTGGTCCCCGCCGGGTTCCTCCAGGCGAGCTGGATCCGTTCCGGCTCGTGGGACCTGCTCGGCGACGGCCACGGACGGGCCCTGCTCGTGAAACTCGTCGCCGTCGCCGTTGCGGCCGGTCTCGGCGGCTGGAACCGGTTCCGTCTCGTGCGTCGGGTGGGGACCGACCGTACCGCCCTCCGGACGGTCGCTCGCGTGGAGGCAGCCCTGCTCCTCGTCGTGCTCGTCGCGAGCGCCGTGCTCGTCGACCGGGCGCCGCCGGTGCCCTGACGAGAAACCCGTCACATGCGGGAACTCCTCGGCGCTCCGTAGCGTCTACGGGGCGAAGCATCGACGACAGGAGTCCCATGAGCCACGCACGAACCGCCTGGGCGATCGCACTCGCCGCCCTGCTCGGCCTCACCGCCGCAGCGTGCAGCGGGGGTGACGACGTCGCCGACACGGCGAGCGCGACGACCGCTGCAGCCGCCGGGTCCGCGACGACGACAGCGGCCGACGCGAAGCTCCCGACGATCGCGAAGCCTTGGGCACGCGCCACCGCCGACGGCGTGAAGATGGGCGCCGCGTACTTCACCGTCACTGCGGCGGCCGACGACAAGCTCGTCGCCGCGAAGGTGCAGACCTCGGTGGCCGGGATGACGGAGATCCACGAGGTCACCATGTCGAACGGCGCGATGTCGATGAAGGAGCTCGCCGGAGGTCTGCCCCTCCCCGCCGGCACCGCCGTCGAGCTGAAGCCCGGTGGGTACCACATCATGCTGATGCAGCTCGCCGGCCCGCTGAAGGTCGGCTCGAGCTTCGAGCTGACGCTCACCTTCGAGAAGGCCGGCACCACCACGATCACGGTGCCCGTACGGGAGACCGCCCCCTAGGTCCCCCGGGGCCGGAAGATCGTGTGGTGACGGATGCGGGCGATCCCGCGTCCGTCACCGTCGGTCACCGCGCCGTCGAGCACCTGGTAGGCGTGCCCGTTGCGGTCGTAGACCTCGCGAATCACCGCGCCGACGACGACCTCGCCGAGCCGGGCCGGGCCGACGTGCTGGATCTGCGATCGCACGTGGATTGTCGGGCCGTAGGTGAAGTTGTGGCGCGTGAGCGGGGCCATCCGCCCGGCGAGGAACCACGGGTGGAGCCGATCCGCGGGCACCACGGAACGGTCGCGACCGAGGTCGGTGGTGGCGAGGCGATGGGCCGCACGGTCGTCGACCGTGACGCCGAGCGGTCGGAGCGGCGCACCGAGCGGCGCCGTGGCGAGGTCGTAGCCGGGCCGGACCGGCGGCGGGTCCTGCGCGGGGGCGAACGGCGGCGGTTCGATCACCGACGCCCAGGCGGCGGCACCCGTCCCGACCCGACCGTCGAGGACGACCCGGTCGTCGGTGCGCACCTCCACGGTCGCACCGTCGCCGTCGTCGCTGCCCATCGCAACCGTCACCTGCTCACCGGCGAACAACGGGCGCCGCAGGGTCACATCGGCCCAGCCCGTCTCGAGCCAGGACGTGCCGAACCGCTCGACGACGAGCTCGGCCGCCCACCCGTAGATCCGGATCCCGGCGACGAGCGCCCCCGCGTAGCCGGCCGCAGCCGCACCAGCGGCGGAGTGCACCGGGTTCGGTACCCCCGACGGCGGCGGGTCGGGCGTGGCGACGAGCCGCACGGCTCAGGCCACGGGGTCGACGAGCGCGAGGTGCATCGTCGCGACACGCTGCGGCTGGCCCTCGAACACGGCCGCCCGCTCGGGCGACGCGTTGTACACCTCGAGCTGGGCCTCGTACGCGGCGAGGTCACCGTCGTAGCGCACCGCCCAGGTGAACTCGTTGCGTTCGCGGTCGGCGTAGGCGAACAGCACCTCGAACCCGTACTGCGCCCGGACGGGCACGATGCGGGGGAACCAGGCGACGAAGTCGTCCATGGTGCCGGGGACCAGTTCGTAACGTCGGAGCTGCACGATCGCCATGGCCCGACACCGTACCGCTCAGGGGGCCCGGTCGAGGCGGGGGACGTCGCGCCAAAGCCGCTCGAGCTCGTAGAACCGCCGGGTCTCCTCCTCGAAGACGTGCACGACGATCGACCCGTAGTCGATGAGCACCCACCGGAGATCGTCGAGGCCCTCGGTGCGGACCGGCTTGGTGCCGAACCGTTCGCGGAGCACCCGCTCGACCTCGTCCGCGATCGCCTTCACCTGCCGGTCGTTCGCGCCGTGGGTGACGACGAAGTAGTCCGTGATGGCGAGCACGTCGCCGACGTCGAGCACGACGGTGTCCGTGCCGAGCTTGTCGTCCGCTGCGTCGGCGACGGCGCGCGCCAGGTCAGCGGGCGACGGTTGCATTCGGGACCTCCGGGTCGAAGCGGTGGGAGCGGCCGACGACGATGGTCACGTCGATCGCCGAATCGGGCTGGTCGGTGAAGGAGACGTCGGTGACGCCGAGGCGTGCGGCGATCCTGCGGGCGGCGGGGTCCGCCGACGGTCGGTGGTACTCGACCTCGTCGAGGTCATGGTCGAAGCGGTCGGCGTTGCCGACCACGAGGATCGACGCGCCGAGCGGAACGACCTCGCCGGCGGCCCGCAGCGAACGGTCCGGGTCACCCGTACCGTCGAGCAGGCGGACCCTCGTCCGCCCGCCACGCTCCGGTGGTGCGGGGAACGGCACGACGAGCGCCACCGCCTCGTCGACGTCCCCGACGGCCGCCGTGTACCCGCGCCGTTCGGCGTCGCCCCCGGCGGAGACGGGCAACGTGAGCACGGTCGCATCGACACCGAGAAGCCCGCGGACGAGGTCGCCGAGCACGCCCGCCGACGCGCCGCCACGTGCCATCCACGCTGCCCAGACGAGCTCGGCCCGGTAGAGGGCCTCGAGCTCGTCCTCCCCGGGCGCTCGTCGATGCAGGTACGCGGCGATCCGGTCGGCGGGGAGCTCCAACGGCCCGGCGGGGAAAAGATCCTCCCCGGCGTCGCCGAGGATCGGGGCCGGGTTGTCGATCCGCAGCGTCGTGGTCGCCCCGACGGTCTCCCTCCAGGAGGCGTCGTCGAGCCGGACGACCTCGCCCACGTCCACGCGCAGGATCGCCTCGACCCGCCCCGCAAGGGCGAGCGGGCCGTCGTCCCCGAAGGCCTCGCCCAGCGTCGGACCGGATGCCTCGACCCGGAGCGCCGCTGGGAGGAGCAGCACCCCGCCACCCCCCTGTCGAGCGCTCCCGCCGACCAGCGCCGCAGCGACGAGTCGCCCGTCCGGCCCGACGTCGGCGACGAGGACCGTCGGCGACGCCGCGACGAACGCCTGGTAGCCGGGCAGCGACGGATCGGCACCGGTCGACGCCGCCCCCGGTCCGGCGCCACGCAACGCCGCATCGACGCCGATCCGACCGAGCACCGGCACGGACAGCACGATCGCAGCGACGAGCCCCACGACGACCACGCGGCGGACCCTCCGGGACGGCCTCGGGGGCTCACGTCGCGGGCCGACACTCCCCGTGGGCGCCGCGGGCGGTTCGACGGTGGAACTCGTCGGCGGCGCGGCCTCGGGCGTGTCGGACATCACGGGCGACGATAGATGCCGCGCCGTTCGATCACGGAGTGCACCGCCTCGGGCACGAGCCCGCCGACGGGTCGGCCTGCGACAAGTGATCGCCGAAGGTCCGTCGAGGAGACGTCGATCTCGGGCATGTGCACCGCGTCGACGGCGAAGCCGGGAGGGTCGTGCCGCACTGCACCGGGCCGGTCGAGCAGCGCGATCCGCACCCGACCCGCGAGATCCTCCCAACGGTGCCAGGTCGGCATCCCTGCGGCGGCGTCGACGCCGAGCACCAGCCAGATCGCTGCGCCGGGGTGCGAGGCCTCGAGGTCGGCCACGGTGTCCACCGTGTAGCTCGGCCCGCCACGGTCGATGTCGACCGTGCTCACCTCGAGCCCTGGGTGACCCTCGACCGCCGCCTCGACCATCGCAAGCCGGTCCGCCGCCGGGGTGACGGGCCGGTCGGCCGACTTCTGCCAGGGGTCGTTGGCGACCACGAACAGCACCCGATCGAGGCGAAGTTGGTCGAGGGTGTAAAGACCGGCGGCGACATGGCCGATATGAGGGGGGTCGAAGGTCCCGCCGAGCACTCCGAGCCGTTCCACCGGCAGGGAGTGTACGGGGCAGGAGAGGACGCAGGTCATGAGTGATGCAATCGGTCGGTACCTCGAGGAGATCGGCGCCGTGGCGCTGCTCACCGCCGAGGAGGAGCGCGAGTTGGCGCAGATCATCGAGGCGGGCCGGGAGGCGCGTCTGCGCATCGCCAACGGCAGCCGCCATCTCGCCGACAAGCGGGCGGCCGAGGCCGCTGCGAGAGCGAAGGACCGGTTCATCCGAGCCAATCTCCGGCTCGTGGTGAGCATCGCCCGCCGGTATCCGCTGCCCTCCACGATGGAGCTGCTCGACCTGATCCAGGAGGGCAACATCGGGCTCGAGCACGCCGTCGACAAGTTCGACTGGCGCAAGGGCTTCAAGTTCTCGACCTACGCGACCTTCTGGATCCGCCAGTCGATCGGTCGGGCCCTCGACCAGAAGGCGTCACTCGTCCGTCTCCCGGGCGACCGTTCGGCGTCGCTCCGGGCGGCGTTGCGGCGGGTCTCCGGCGACGGCGACGGGCTCGACGCCGAGCACGCCCACCTGCACCGCCTCTCCACGCCGACGTCGCTCGACCGGCCCGTCGGCGACACCGGGTCCGACGAGCTCGTCGACCTCATCCCCGCACATGTCCCGGGTCCGGAAGCGGAGTTGATGGCCCGCGTCGAACAGCAGATGATCGCCGATCTGCTCGACGTCCTCGACGCACGAGCGCGCTACGCCGTCGAGCAGCGGTTCGGCCTGCACGACGGACGCAAGCGCTCCTACCGCGAGGTCGGCGACGAGCTCGGCGTCACCGCCGAGGCGGCCCGGCGGCTCGTGAAGCGGGCCGTGGGCACGATCCGCAACAGCGCGCCCGCTTCGGTCGCCGCAGCGATCAGCGCCGCCTGACGTTGCGCACTTTGCGACGACGGTACGTACCGACAAGGCTTGGTGGTCGATGACGCAGCCCTGGAGCCCCACCTCGTGGCAGAACCTGCAGGCCGAGCAGCAGCCCGAGTACCCCGACGCCGCCACGCTTGAGGCGACGCTCAAGACGCTCGCGTCCTTCCCTCCGCTCGTCTTCGCCGGTGAGGCACGCGACCTGCAGGCAAAGCTCGCCGAGGTCGCACACGGGCGTGCGTTCCTGCTGCAGGCCGGCGACTGCGCCGAGAGCTTCGGGGACTTCACGGCCGATCGCATCCGGGACAAGCTGAAGGTCATCCTGCAGATGGCCGTCGTCCTCACCTACTCCTACGGCGTCCCGGTGGTGAAGGTCGGTCGGATCGCCGGCCAGTACGGCAAGCCGCGGTCGTCGCCGACCGAGACCATCGACGGGGTGACCCTCCCCTCGTTCCGTGGGCATAACGTGAACTCCGAGGCGTTCTCGGCGGCGGCACGCACCCCCGATCCGGAACGACTCGTGACCGGCTACCACCAGGCGGCGGCGACGCTGAACCTGGTCCGGGCGTTCACCAAGGGCGGGTTCGCCGACCTCCGTCGGGTGCACGCCTGGAACCAGGAGTTCGTCGCCGATTCCGCCGAGGGCCACCGCTACGAGGAGCTCGCCAACGGCATCGAGCGGGCGCTGCGCTTCATGCGGGCGTGCGGGCTCGACACCGCTGCGGAGGCGCAACTCCACCAGGTCGACTTCTACACCTCGCACGAGGCGTTGCTGCTCGGCTACGAGCAGGCCCTCACGCGCCGCGACTCCCTGACCGGCGACTGGTACGACTGCTCCGCCCACCTGCTCTGGATTGGCGAACGGACCCGCCAGCTCGACGGCGCCCACCTCGAGTTCCTCCGCGGCGTGCACAACCCGCTCGGCTGCAAGATCGGACCGTCCGCCACACCGGAGGACGTGCTCGAGATCTGCGAGAAGCTCAACCCCGACCGCATCCCGGGCCGTCTCACCCTCATCTCCCGCATGGGTGCGACGATGGTCCGGGCGACGCTCGAGCCGCTGCTCGTCGCCGTGCGTGACGCCGGCCATCCGGTGGTGTGGGTGTGCGACCCGATGCACGGGAACACGTTCACCTCGTCGTCGGGCTTCAAGACCCGCGACTTCGACGACGTGATGGGGGAGATCGAGGGGTTCTTCGCTGCGCACCGTTCGGTCGGGACCTGGCCGGGCGGCGTGCACGTGGAGCTCACGGGCGACGACGTCACCGAGTGTCTCGGCGGGTCGGCCAAGGTGCTCGAAGGGCACCTCGATCGCCGCTACGAGACGATCTGCGACCCGCGGCTGAACGCGCGCCAGGGGCTCGACCTCGCGTTCCGCGTGGCCGAGCTCCTCGCCGACTGAGCGTCGCGCCGGGCGTCAGCCGCCGTAGCTGTAGCCGAGGCCGGCGCGGGCGTCGTTCTGGATGCCGTACGCGGGGATCGGGTAGCGAAGGCCGTTGCGAGACAGCGCCTCGAGCCCGGCGATCATCTTCGGCACGAACTCCGGCGGCGTCGCCATGAGGAGTTCGTCGTCGGGGACGGCGCCGTAACGACGCTCGGCGAAACAGGGAAGCGACACCGAGGGCTCACGGAGCTTCAGCGCCCGGCCCCAGGAGTCCGCGCACGCCGACTCGCCGACGCACCCCCACGTGAAGTTCTTGTAGCCGCTCCACTGCAGCCCGTTGATCATCAGGATCATCTGCGCCGGGTTCGCGTAGATCATGCAGATGTCCGGCGGGTCGAGCCGACCGGCGGTCAACGGGGACACGGCGACGGCCTCGTACTGCCCGAACGGCACGAGGTGCATGGCGTGCTGGTGGGCGCTCGCGTCCTCGAGCGTCTCGAACCAGACGCCACTCATCCGCTCCCCCGACAGCCACTTCTCGTCGGGCGCCTTCAGACCGACCACGGCACCGCACTGGTCACCGACGAAGTCGGCGTTGGTCGCACCGACCGTCCAGCCGATCCGGGAGGCCATGGACACGATCTGGTCCATCGTGTGGATCGACTGCGGACGCCGGATCTTCGGCACCGCTTCCATCTCCGCCACCGTGGCGAACATCTTCATGCCGATCGGCGTCGTCCGCAGCCGGAGCAGGCGGTTCAGGTCATCGACGATCTTCGTCCAGTCGTACTGGCCCGGTGCTGTCGAACCGGTGATCGCGACCGTGGTCTCGTTGCTGTCCCCCGTCATGACGGGGATCCTAGACCTCGGTCCGGGCAGGGAGTCCGGCGAGATGTGCGGCGTCGTTGTAGCGGACGAGGCGCCAACGATCGGGCAGCTCGCCGTCGGCGTGCCGGGCGGCGAGCTCGGTGAACGAGCAGTTGAGCGTCCACAGGTCGTGGTTCGAGCGGTACGGCAGACCCAGCACCCCCCGCAACGCCATGTCGATCACCCCGCCGTGGCAGGAGACGAGCACCGTGCGGCCGAGATACGCCTCGGTGAGGTCGTGGAGGACGGCACCGACCCGGCAGAAGAACTCGGCGAGGGACTCGGCTCCCGGCGCCATCCGTGTGTGCGGGAGGCGGTCCCACTGCGGGTCGCCGTACCGTTCGACGACCTCCGACCACCCGAGCCCGTCCGCATCGCCGGCGATGTGCTCCACGAGTCGCTCGTCGGTGGTGACCCCGAGACGGAGCTCGGCGTCGAGGATCTCCGCCGTCTCGACCGCCCGGGGGAGCGTCGACGCGACGATCGCGTCGACGGTCGGCTCGTGGCCGGCGACGAGCCGCTCCCGCAGCCGTTCCGCCTGGAGCCGACCGAGGTCGGACAGGCCGGTGCATCCGACCGCCCCGCCGACGATCTGGCGGACCGTGGCCACGGACTCACCGTGGCGGACGAGGAGCAGGCGTGTTGTCGCCATTCAGGCGAGGTTGTCGACGAACCCCTCGAGCTGCCGGAGGTTCCGGCACTCGAACACGCCGTTGCAGTGTTGGCCGTACTCGCCGACGATGGAATCGCCGGTGTCCCAGTAGCTGCGCGGCTCCGGGTTCAGCCAGAACACGGACCGGGCCTTCTCGCGCAGTTCCTTGATGATCCAGGCCTGCGACGAGTGGTAGTTGTTGCGGGCGTCGCCCAGGATGATCACGGTGGTCTTGGGCCCGACCTCACGGCCGAACTTCTCCCAGAAGACCTCGAAGGCGTGGCCGTAGTCGGAGTGCCCGTCGACCCACACGACGTCTGCCTCGGTATTGACCCGGTGCACGGCCTCGAGGATGTCCTCAGTCCCCTCGAAGTACTTGGTCACCTCGTCGAGCCCGTCGATGAACACGAAGGACCGGACCTTGGAGAACTGGCTCGAGATCGCGTACACGAGGTGCAGGGTGAACCGTGCGAACGCAGCGACCGATCCTGAGATGTCGGCGATCACCATGATGTCGGGCTTCTTCGGCCGGGGCCGCCGGAACTTCAGCTCGGCCGGCACCCCGCCGTAGGACATCGAGTGGCGCACCGTGTTGCGGAAGTCGAGCGCACCACGCCGGCCGTGCAGGCGCTTCCGCTGCAGGCGCACGGCGAGCTTGCGGGTGAGCGGGTAGATGGCCTTGCGGAGCTTGGCCATCTCGTCCCGGGACGCGTGCATGAAGTCGACGTCCTCGGGGAGCGGCTTGCGCAGCGTCTTCGCCATCGCCTCGACCCCGCGGTCGGCGACGAGGCGGCGACGGATCTCCGCTTCGATCTCCTGGCGGAGCTGGTCGACCCGGTTCTCGAACTCGTCACCCTGGAGCCGCTCCTCGAGGGGCGACATCTTGCCGCCGACCTTCTGACGGGCCTCCTCCATGAGCTTGGCGAGCACACCGTCGAGGTCGAGGTTCCGCAGGGTCCGGTAGAGGTAGTACGTGCCGCCGACGGGCCGTCCCGGTTCCATGCCGGCGAAACGCTTCACCGCGGTGCGCGACACCATGCGCATGAGGCCACGGTCGCCGGAGAGGATGGCGTTGTACAGCATCTGGGCGAGCTGTTCTGGCGTGATCGCCGACCCACCGCCCTTGCCGTCGCCGCCCTGGCCGGCCATCTCGCCGTCACCGTCGCCGTCCTGCTCCTCACCGTCCTCGGAGGGCTGGCCCTCGCCGTCCTCACCGAGCGCGTACTGGTCGCCGCGCAACGAGAAGTAGATCTCGAAGACCGTCTCGAACGCCTTCCAGTGCGACTGGTTCTTCACCATCGTCGCAGCGAGCGCGTACTTGAACGCCTCGCGGTCGCCGAGCGGCACGTGCCGCAGGGCCTCCATTGCGTCGAGGTTCTCGGTGAGGCTCACCGGGATCGACGCGTTGCGCAGCTCGATGACGAAACCGTTGAGCAGCTCGAGCAGCGGCTGCCCGAGCTCGATCGGTACGGGTACGGAGTCGGCGTCCTCGGTGACGGTCATGGGGCTTGTCCGCTCAGGGCGTCTTCTGCCACTTGGACTGCGCCGAGGAGAGTTCCTTCGCAGTCTTCGCGATGTCGGTCTGGTACTTGAGCAGGATGTGGAGGGTGTCCACCGCATCGGCCTCGGTGACCTGCTGCACGCCGAGGAGCACGAGGGTGTTCGCCCAGTCGAGCGTCTCGGAGACCGACGGCGCCTTCTTGAGCTCGAGCGACCGGATCGTGCGCACGATGCGGGCGACCTGGTCGGCGAGCGTCTCGGTGATGCCCGGCACCTTCGTGAGCACGATCTCGCGCTCACGGTCGATCTCGGGGTAGTCGATGTGCAGGAACAGGCAGCGACGCTTGAGCGCCTCGGAGAGTTCCCGGGTGTTGTTCGAGGTGAGGAACACGAGCGGGATCTGCGTCGCCGTGATCGTTCCCATCTCGGGGATCGACACCTGGTAGTCGGAGAGGATCTCGAGCAGCAGCGCCTCGGTCTCGATCTCGACGCGGTCGACCTCGTCGATGAGGAGCACGACGGGGTCCTCGGCACGGATCGCCTCGAGGAGCGGGCGGGTCAGCAGGAACTCGTCGCCGAAGATGTCGTCGGACATCTCCGACCAGTCCTTCGAGGCGTCACCCCGCTCGGCCTGGATGCGCAGGAGCTGCTTCTTGTAGTTCCACTCGTACAGTGCCTTCGCCTCGTCGAGGCCCTCGTAGCACTGCAGGCGGATGAGCCGCGCACCGGTGGTCTCGGCGACGGACTTGGCGAGCTGGGTCTTGCCCGTGCCCGCAGGGCCCTCGACGAGGATCGGCTTGCGGAGGCGGTCGGCCAGGTAGACCACGCCGGCGATGCTCTCGTCCGAGAGGTAGTTCACCCCACGGAGGGCGTCACGCACCCCCGTCACCGATTCGAAGCGATTCTCCATGGGCGGGAGCATAGGGGTCCGCCGCCGCGGCAGGTAATCACCCCGTATCGTCGCTCACTCCTCCGAGGGAACGAGCACGAGCTCGTCCCGGTGCACGACCGGGGCACGGTCCGCTGAGGCGAGCTCGTCGGTGCGTCGACCCTTCACGCGTTCGACGACCCGAGAGCTGACCCGGGCGAGACCCTTGGCGAACACGACCCCGTCGGGGCCGACGAGTTCGACGGCGGCGCCGGCGTGGAACCGGCCGTCGACGGCGGTGACCCCCACCGGGAGCAGGGACGTATCACGCTCGGCGAGCGCCCGCCGTGCCCCGGCGTCGACGTGCAGCACCCCCTCGGCCGGCACCGCGAACGCGATCCACAGCTTCTTCGCGGGGAGTTGTCGGTCCTGGGCGAGGACGACGGTGCCCACGCCGGAGGTCCCCGCCACGGCGTCGGCGAGTACGTCGGCGCGGCCGGCCGCGGCGATCACCGTGCGGACGCCCGACCAGGCGGCGATCTTCGCCGCGGCGAGCTTCGACGCCATGCCTCCGCTCCCCCGGGCGCTCCCCCGTCCCCCGGCGACGGACTCGAGTGCCCGGTCGACGGTGCGGATCTCCTCGATGAGCGAGGCGCCGGGATCGACCCGGGGATCGGCGGTGAACAGCCCGGGCGTGTCGGTGAGTAGCACGAGCAGGTCGGCCTGCACGAGGTGGGCGAGGAGCGCCGCGATGCGGTCGTTGTCACCGAAGCGGATCTCGGTGTCGGCCAGCGCGTCGTTCTCGTTGACGATCGGCACGACACCGAGGTCGAGCAACCGTTCGAGCGTGGCACGGGCGTGCAGGTACTGGGAACGTTCGAAGAAGTCGAGCGGTGAGATCAGCACCTGTCCGGCGACGATGGCGTGGTCGGCGAACACGTCGTTGTAGGTCTGCATCAGGCGGCTCTGACCGACGGCGGAGAGTGCCTGCAGGGTCCGACGGTCGCGGGGGCGGGAGGTCATGCCCAACGCCGGCATGCCGGCCGCGACGGCACCGGAGGTGACGACGATGATCGAGTGACCGTCCGCGACGAGTCGGGCGACCTCGCCGCAGAGCTTCTCGATCGCCGCGACCTCGATGTGGCCGGTCTCGTCGGTGAGCGAGGACGTACCGATCTTCGCCACGATGCGCACGGTCAGGACCTGTCGTCGTGGTAGTCGAACTCGAACCCGCCGATGCGGACGACGTCGCCCTCCTGGGCGCCCGCCCGGTGGAGCGCTCGGTCGACGCCGAGCCGCGCGAGGCGGGTGCGGGCGTACTCGAGTGCGTCGGGACGGGTGAGGTCGCTGAGCGCCACGGCCCGTTCGGCCTGGCGTCCGACGACGGTCCATGCGCCGTCGTCGGCGCGTTCGATGCGGAACCCCTCGGGCACCGGACGGTGGACGACGAAGCCCTCGGGGACGACCTCGGCGTCGCGGGCCTCCTGCACGAGGTCGGCGAGTCGACCGGTGAGCTCCCGCAGTCCGAGCCCCGTCACGGCCGAGATGCGCAGGTGGTCGGTCGCCCACTGCGGTCCGACCGACCCTTCGAGGTCGGCGCGCGACCCCACGACGAGGCGGGGACGCTCGAGGAGGTGGGGCTGGTAGGCGCCGAGCTCGGCGAGCAGGACCCGCTCCTGGTCCTCGGGGGAGGTCTCGTCGATCATGGCGAGGTCGACGAGCACGAGCAGCACGCGGGCGCGCTCGACGTGGCGCAGGAACTGGTGACCGAGGCCACGCCCTTCGGCCGCGCCCTCGATGAGGCCGGGGACGTCGGCGACGGTGTACTGGCGGTCGTCGTCGAGGGAGACCACGCCGAGGTTCGGCTCGAGGGTCGTGAAGGGGTAGTCGGCGATCTTCGGCTTCGCCGCCGAGATACGGGAGATGAGCGTCGACTTGCCGACGTTGGGGAACCCGATGATGGCGACGTCGGCGACGAGCTTCAGTTCGAGCCGGTACCACTTCTCCTCGCCGACCTCGGCCTGCTCGGCGAAGGCGGGCGCGCGTCGGCGGTTCGACAGGAACGACGCGTTGCCACGGCCGCCGCGACCCCCCTCGGCGGCGAGCCAGCGATCGCCGTGGACGGCGAGGTCGGCGAGTACGGGGCCGTCCTTCGTTCGCACCACGGTGCCCACGGGGACGGCCACCTCGAGGTCGCGCCCCTTGGCGCCGTCGAGGCGCTTTCCGCGGCCGTGGGTGCCGTCCTGGGCGCGACGGTGCGGGTGGTCCCGGAAGGCGAGCAGGGAGGCGACGTTGCGGTCGGCGACGAGCCAGACGTCGCCGCCCTTCCCGCCGTCACCACCGTCGGGGCCGCCCTTGGGGACGAAGGCCTCGCGCCGGAACGACACCGCTCCCGCGCCACCGTCCCCGGCCCGGACGTGCAACCCGCACTCGTCGACGAAGTTCGACACGGCGTGCAGGATACGGCCGTCCTGTGGTCCGCCGTCACTGTCACTGCGGATCCGTACCATGGTGGCCGATGACGGTGACCGATCCGACCGACCGCAACCGACGCTGGGCAGCGACCATGGCCGGACACGGCTCGAGTGTCGTGCGGCGCGCCCACGCCGACAGCACCGCACGCATCGACCTCCCCCGGCCGCTCGACCGCGAGGAACGGGAGGCGATCGAGGAGACCCTGCTCGCGCCGGGGGCGACGCGTTCCCGAGGCGCGGGGAACCGCTCCGTGGCGGAGGAGCCGGACCCCTCCCGCACCTGCTTCGAACGCGACCGAGACCGGATCCTGCACTCCGCCGCGTTCCGGCGCCTCGCCGGCAAGACCCAGGTCTTCGTCTTCCCCCACGACCACCAGCGGACCCGCATGACCCACGCCCTCGAGGTCGCGCAGGTCGCGGTGTCCGTCGCCCGGTCGCTGCGACTCAACGTCGCGCTGACCGAGGCGATCGCGCTGGCGCACGACTGCGGGCACGGTCCCGGTGGTCACGCCAGCGAGGAGGCGCTCGACCCCTTCGTCGCCGAGGGCTACGACCACGCCGTCTGGGGAGCCGACGTGGTGCTGCCGCCGCTGAACCTGTGCCTCGAGACGCTCGACGGCGTCCGCAACCACTCGTGGTCACGTCCCGCGCCGACGACCCCCGAGGGCGAGGTCGTGAGCTGGGCCGACCGGATCGCCTACGTGTGCCACGACTTCGAGGACGCCGTGTCCGCAGGTCTGGTGCAACCCTCCGACCTCCCCGCCGTCGTCCGGCTTCGCTGTGGAGAGTCCCGGCGGCTGCAGCTCGCGGCGTTCATCGGTGGCATGGTCGAAGCGACCCGCCAGACCGGAACGATCGGGATGGTCGAGGAGCTCGCCGAGGCGTTGGCAGCGTTCCGACGCTTCAACTACGACCACATCTACATGCGACCGGAGTCCATCCAGCAGGCCGAACGCGTCGTCCGTCTCCTGCGGGCCCTCACGGTCTTCTACGGCGACAGTCCGTTCCGCCTGCCACCGTCACGACGGCGCAACGTCGACCCGGGATCCGCCGAGGCGCTCCGGGAAGCGGTGACCTACGTCGGCGGGATGACCGACGACTACGCCTGCGGCCAGGCGATCCGACTGCTCGACTACCCCGAGGCCGACCTGCCGGTCGGGATCGAGATCAGTCCGTCAGGACGTTGACGACCTTGCGGCCCTTCGACTGACCGAAGTTCACCACGCCGTCGGCGAGAGCGAACAGCGTGTCGTCACTGCCACGGCCGACGTTCTCGCCGGGGTGGAAGCGGGTGCCGCGCTGCCGCACGATGATCGAACCGGCCGGCACGCGAGTGCCGCCGAATGCCTTCACCCCGAGCCGCTGCGCATGTGAGTCGCGGCCGTTCCTGGTGGAGCCGCCGCCCTTGGTCTTCGACATGTGGTCGCTCCCTCAGCCCTTGGAGATCGCGGTGATCTCGATGGTGGAGTACTTCTGGCGGTGACCCCAGCGCCGACGCTCGTTCGCCTTCGACTTGTACGTGAAGCCGACGATCTTCGGGCCCTTGGCCTCGCCCACCACCCGAGCCGTCACCCGCGCTCCGGCGAGCCGACTCGGCGTCGCGAGCGTGTCCGCCCCGTCGACCACGAGGACCGGCGTGAAGGACAGATCGTCTTCGGGCCCGCCGACGCGCTCGACGTCGAGGCGTTGCCCCTCGGTCACGCGATACTGCTTGCCACCGGTCTTGATCACTGCGTACATAGCGGCTGCTGACTTTAGCAGCCGCTCCGCCGCCGACCGCAACCTAACCCTGCTCGCCGACGAGATCGTCGTCGAGGACGACACCTCGTCCATCGCATGCCTCGCACCGGCAGCTCACGCTCTCGATGAGGCCTTCACCGATCCGCTTGCGGGTCATCTCGACCAGCCCGAGCTCGGAGATCTCGAACACCTGGGTCCGGGTCTTGTCGCGGGCGAGGGCGTCGCGGAACACCCGGACGACCTCGTCGCGGTTGTCCCGGATCTCCATGTCGACGAAGTCGATCACGACGATTCCCCCGATGTCGCGCAGCCGGAGCTGTCGGGCGATCTCAGTCGCCGCTTCGAGGTTGTTCCGGAACACCGTCTCCTCGAGCGAGGACTTGCCGACGTTCTTCCCGGTGTTCACATCGATGACCGTCAGCGCCTCGGTGTGCTCGATGATCAGCGACCCGCCCGAGGGCAGCCAGACCTTGCGATCGGTCGCCCGGAGTCGCTGCTCGTGGATGTGGAAACGCTCGAACAATGGGAGTGCCTCGGCCTCCCGGTCGTGGAACTCGACCCGGTCGGCGAGCATCGGCGAGATCGCCCCCACGTAGGCCCGGACCTCCTCGTAGAGGTCCCGATCGTCGATGACGATCTGGCGGTACTCCGCGTTGAGCTCCTCTCGGATGACCCGCAGCGCCAGGTCGGGTTCCCGGTAGATGAGCGCGGGCGCCTTGGCCGACCGGGCGAGCGCGTCGATGCGGTCCCACTGGTCGACGAGCCGGCGCACGTCACGCTCGATCTCCTCCTCGGTGACGTTCTCCGCCGCAGTCCGGACGATGACGCCGTGCTGGGGCGGCTTCACCCGGTCGAGGATCTGGCGCAGTCGCCGACGTTCGTTGTCGGGCAACCGCTTCGAGATGCCGTAGGTGACGCTGTTCGGGATGAGCACGACGAACCGACCGGGGAGGGAGACCTCCTGGGTGAGGCGAGCCCCCTTGTGGGCGATGGGGTTCTTCGTGACCTGGCACAGGATCGTCTGCCGGGCACGGAGGACCTGTTCGATGCGCTTCTTCGCCCCCGAGGACTCGATGTCCTCCTGCTCGTACTGGACGTCGCCCTGGTAGAGGACGGCGTTCTTCGGGGTGCCGATGTCGACGAACGCCGCCTCCATCCCCGGCAGCACGTTCTGCACCTTGCCGAGGTACACGTTCCCGTGGATCTGGGCGACGTCGTCGGAGGGTCGGGAGACGATCAGATCGACGAGCGATCGACCTTCGAGCACCGCGATCTGGGTCGCCTTCGGACCGACATGGACGGCCATCGTGTAGCGACCGACGGCCCGACCCTTCCGTTCACGGCCGGATCGGCGCCGGGCCGAACGCTCGTCGACCTCGACCGGCTCCGTGTCGTAGAGCACCTGCTCGACCGGCGTGGCGGACGATGCCGAGCGACCAGCGGGTGTGGTCGTCTTGGCCTCGCCGGCGCCACGACCGGAGCCGCTGCGCCCCCGACCGCCTCGTCGGCGGCGGCGTGCGCCGGTTCCCGTGCCGCCCTCGCCTGTGCCTGTGCCTGCGCCCTCGCCGGCGGCGCGGGCAGCCGATCCGCCCCGACCGCCGGTGGCGCCCCGGGCCACCGTGGGCGGTCCGGGCGGCGCGGGCATCGAGTCACCGATCTGTGGCTTGCGGACGAGCGCCCACTCCGCCGCCTCGGGCGACTTCGGGCGCCCCTCGATTTGCCGGTCGGGAAGCTCAGGCGTCCGGTCGGCCTTCGAGGGCCGTGGGCGTTGCTCGCCGGCAGGCGGCGTCGACGGGGTCGGGGCGACGTCCGGTGAGGAATCGTCGGTCATTGGCGTTGTTCCTTCTCATGGGGCACCCACCGCCACGACCGGGGCCAGAGGCTCCCGTAGGGCGCCGTCGTCCTCGACCCACTGGTGCAGGCGGCAGACACGCCGCTCGCTCCAGGGGCTGCCGAGTGCGGCGACCAGTTCGGACGGGCGGAGGGTGCGCGGTTGGGTACCGAGGTCGGCTCGCAGGCACACGACGGTGCCGCTCAACTCGGTGACGTTCATGCTCAGGATCCCGGGGCGGATGTCGTCTTCGGTGACGCGTCCCTTGCGGTCCCGGCTGACCATGATGCTCGGAGCTGCGAGGAGTGCCGCGACGACCTCCTCGGCCCGGTCGGTCGGCCCCTCGAGCTCGATGGCCCAGGTACACCGGGTGACCGCCTCCTGCAACGAAGGGCCCGGATGGTCGAGCACGGCCACCGCCGTGCACTCGATCCCGTCGGGCAGCGCGGCGCTGAGCCGCGCCGTGAGGTCGCCGAGCCCCTCGACCGCGAGCGCAGCGGTCGGGTCGAGGTCGACATCGAGGTACTCGCCGAGTGACTCGTGGCCGGTGGAGAGGGCGAGCCCGAAGTGCAACTTCGGTCGGGGTGAGAACCCCTGGCTGTAGGCGACGGGGAGTTCGGCCCGACGCAGGGCCCGCTCCCAGATGCGGGCGAGGTCGCGGTGCGAGAGGAACCGGACCTTCCCGAGCTTGGTGAACCGGACCCGCAGGCGCATCAGACGCCTACCGCGGTCCGCAGGAGCACCGGCACGGCGGTCCCCTGGCTCCCACCGGCGGGTGGGACCGCCGAGGCGACGATGTGCTCGATGCCGTAACCCGTGCACGCGCCGCAGTCGTAGCAGGGGGTCCAACGGCAGTCCGGCAACCCGACCTCGGCGAGCGCGTCACGCCAGTCCTGCCAGAGGAAGTCCTTGTGCAGGCCCGCGGAGAGATGGTCCCACGGGAGCGCCTCGTGCTCCTCCCGATGGCGGTGCACGATCTCGTCGACGGACACCCCGGCGTCCGCCATGGCGTCGAGCCACAGGTCGAGACGGAAGTGTTCGGACCACTCCTGGAACGTGCCGCCGTTGCGCCAGACGGACTCGATGACCGGCCCGAGCCGCCGGTCGCCACGGGAGAGGATTCCCTCCACCAGGGTCGCCCGGGGGTCGTGCCAGCGAAGTTGCACGCCACGCGCCGACGCTGCGGCGGTGCGCAGCAGGGCGACCTTGCGCTGCAGCTCGGCGACCGTGTTCTGGCCGAACCACTGGAAGGGCGTGAAGGGCTTCGGCACGAACCCGCCGACCGACACGGTCACCGACGGCGAACGCTGGTAGTTCCTGCCGATCTCGACGCACCGGCGGGCGAGCTCGACGATGCCGAGCGTGTCCTCGTCGGTCTCGGTGGGGAGACCGATGAGGAAGTAGAGCTTGACGCGCCGCCATCCCTGGGAGAAGGCGGACTCGACCGCCGCGTACAGGTCGTCCTCACTGATCAGCTTGTTGATGACCTGCCGCATGCGCCAGGTACCGGCCTCGGGGGCGAACGTGAGCCCGGTCCGGCGGGCCTTCTGGATCTGGGCGGCGATGCCGACGGTGAACGCGTCGACGCGTAGCGACGGCAGCGAGACCGAGATGTTGTCGCCGCAGCCGATGATGTCGGCGACGACCTCGTCGATGCCGGAGTAGTCGGCCGTCGACAGCGAGGTGAGTGCGACCTCGTCGTAGCCGGTGCGGCGGAGGCCCTCGGTCACCATGGTCCGCACTTGCTCGGCGGGACGCTCTCGCACGGGGCGGGTGATCATCCCCGCCTGGCAGAACCGGCAGCCCCGGGTGCAGCCCCGGAAGACCTCGACGTTGAGTCGGTCGTGCACGACCTCGGTGAGCGGGACGAGCTGCTGCTTCGGGTACGGCCAGTCGGCGAGCGAGGCGACGGTCCGCTTCTCGATCTGGCTCGGGATACCGGCATCGACCGGTCGTAGACCGGCGAAGCGACCATCCTCGCCGGTGCAGGACTCATACAGCCCCGGCACGTATACGCCCGTCACTCCGGCGAGTCGACGCAGCACGGCAGCGCGACCCTGCGAACGGGCCGCGGCGATCGCGGCGGTGATCTCCCCCACGACCTCCTCGCCGTCGCCGAGGACCACGAGGTCGACGAAGTCGGCGAGCGGTTCGGGGTTGTAGGTGCAGTGCCCGCCGATCGCGACGAGCGGATGCCAATCGGTCCGGTCCGCCGCCCGCACCGGGACCCCGGCGAGGTCGATGCAGTTCAGGACGTTCGTGTAGGTGAGCTCGGCCGACAGGTTGAACGCGATGACGTCGAAGTCGCCAGCGGGCAGGTGGTTGTCGACGGAGAACAGCGGGAGTCCGGCGGCCCGTAGCTCGGCCTCGAGGTCGGTCCAGGGTGCGTAGGACCGCTCGGCGACGGCGTCGTCCCGCTCGTTCAGGATCTCGTAGAGGATCTGGAGCCCCTGGTTCGGCAGGCCGATCTCGTAGGTGTCGGGGTAGACGAGCAGCCAGGACACGTCCCCGGGCCGGTGGGCCGGACGCTGGGCGCCGTCCTCACAGCCGATGTAGCGCGCCGGCTTGGACACCCGGGACAGCAGAGGCTCGAGGCGGGGCCACAGGGACAACATGTCGAGAAGAGCCTACCGGACCGCCCGCGCTTCGCCTGACCTGCGGGTTCAGCGGAACCGGTGCATGTGCACCGACAGGACCACGCCGACCGATGCGAGGGTGGTCAGCAACGAGGACCCGCCATAGGACACGAACGGCAGGGGGATCCCGGTCACCGGCATGATCCGCATCGTCATGCCGACGTTCTCGAAGATCTGGAACGCGAACATGGCGAGGACGCCGCTGCACAACAGGGTGCCGAAGTCGTCGCGGGCGAGCTGAGCCGCCCGGGTGATGCGGAGACACAGCGCGAGGAACAGGGCGAGCAGCGTGGCAGCGCCGACGAACCCGAGCTCCTCCCCCACCGCGGTGAAGATGAAGTCGGTCTCCTGCTCGGGGACCATTCCGTCCTGGGTCTGGGGACCGTTCCCCCACCCCCAGCCGGTGACACCGCCGAGACTGATCGCGGTCTGGGACTGCTCGACGTTGTAGCTCTGGTCGAGGGACATGTCGGCCGAGGTGTCGATGAAGACGAGCAGCCGGTCGCGTTGGTACTCGGCGAGCAGGCCGGAGCCGAGCACGATGCTCGTACCGATCGCCGCGGCCACCACGAGCCCACCGAGGTAGCGCAGCGGAAGCCCCGCGACGGCGAGCATCGTGAAGGTGATCACGGCGAACACGAGCATCGTGCCGAGGTCCGGTTGCAGCAGGATCAGCCCCATCGGCAGGCCGGCGACCGTGAGGACGATGGCGAGGCGACGCAGCGTCAGGTCGTCCCGGTGGATGGACAGGTACGCGGCAAGGGTGACGATGAACGCGAACTTCGACGGCTCCGACGGCTGGAGGGTGAACGGCCCGACCGCGAACCAGGCCTGCGCCCCGCGCAGTTCACTCCCCACGACGAGCACGGCGACGAGCAGCAGCAGCGATCCGCCGTACAGGAGCGGGACGAACTCCCGCAGACGCCGGTAGTCGAGGATCGCGAGGCCGATCATCAGGCCGAGCCCGAGGAGGAGCGCCACGACCTGTCGGGTCACGTAGGAGGTGTCCGGCGTCGGGCCGCTCCCCTTCGTTGTCGAGAAGATGGTTGCGATCCCGATCGCTACGAGCAGGACCGACAGCGCGACGATGCTCCAGTCGAGGTGCAGCGCCGGGCCGGCGAGATCGCGACGCAGCGAGTACACGGCGTCGCGCGACCGCCGGGTCAGCGCCATGTGGGCCTCGCCCTCGTCGTGCGCCGACCACCCGTCCGCGGTGCCGGGGGGATCGTGGGCGCCACCGCAGCGGGCAGCAGCGGCAGCGTCGACGCCGTGACCGCGGGCGTCCGCTGGATCGAGGACGACACGGGTTGCGCAGGTACCGGCTCGACGATCCGGTCGTAGATGCGGCGCACGAGCGGTGCTGCGGTCCCCGACGCGAACCCCGCCTCCTCGAGCACGGCGACGACGACGTAGCGCGGCGCGGCGACCGGGGCGAACGACGCGAACAGCGCCGAGTCCGCCCGCGGCGGGACCTCGGCCGTCCCGGTCTTGCCGGCGACGGTGAACCCGGGGTGGTCGAACCCCGAGAAGGCCCCGGCTGCGGTGCCCTCGTTGCTGTTGACCACGCCCGCGAGCCCCTCGGCGATCACCGAGCGGGTCGCCGGGTCGAGCGCGACCTGGCGGGTGACCCGGGGGGCGAAGGAGGTGACGACGGCGCCGTCGTCGTGGTCGAGTAGCGCCCGGGCGATGGAAGGTGCCTGGAGGGTCCCACCGTTCGCGAAGGCGGCGTAGGCGTTGGCGAGCTGCAGCGGGGTGACGGCGATGTCGCCCTGGCCGATCGCGAGGTTCACGTTGTCGCCCGTCAACCACTCACCGAAGGGGAAGGCCGTCGGGTTGTCGATGTGGCGCTGCGCCTTGAACGCCGGATCGGAGATGATGCCGGCTGCCTCGTCGGGGAGCTGCACGCCCGTGAGGGACCCGAGGCCGAAGTCCCGAGCCACGTTCTGGATGGTCGTCCGACCGTACGTGCCCTGCTCGACCCAGAACTTCTCGCCGATCCGGTAGTAGTAGACGTCGCTCGACACCACCATCGACCGTCGCATGTCGACCGTGCCGAACGCGGTCCGGCCGGCGTTCTGGAACGAGCACCCCTCCGTGCAGTTCGCGAGGTTCCACACGCCGAGGTCGGTGACGGTCTCCCCGGGCGACACCAGGCCGGACCGCAGGGCCGCCACGGCGGTGAAGGTCTTGAAGGTCGAGCCGGGCGAGTAGATCGCCTGCGTCGCCCGGTTGAACAGCGGGTTGAACGCCGCAGCGTCGGTGAGCTCCGCGAAGCGGGAGGAGCTGATCCCGCCGATGAAGTCACCCGGGTCGTAGGTCGGGAAGCTCGCCATGGCGAGGACCTCCGACGTCATCGTGTCGAGCACGACGACCGCGCCCGCCGGTGCCCGGTAGTCGGGGTCGGCCGGGTTCCGTTTCGGCTGCTGGCGAGCGGCGAGGAGGGCTGCCTGGAGCTCGCGTTCGACGGTCGCCTGTAGGTCGACGTCGATGGTGAGCTGGAGGTCGTAGCCCGAGACGGGTCGGACCTCGGACCGCGTGTCGACCTCGATGTTGGTCGCGTCGACCTCGATGACCCGTACCCCCGGCGTCGCCCGCAGGTCGGACTCGAACACCTTCTCGACCCCGCTCTTGCCGATCTGGTCGCCCGGCTCGTAGGGCTTGGGGTCGAGGGAGCGGTCCTTCGGCCGAGCGTCGAGTTCGGCGGCGGAGATGGCCCCGGTGTACCCAAGCACGTGCGCCGCGAGGTTGCCGTAGGGGTAGGTCCGGACCCGGTTGCGCACCACGTTGACGGAGGGGAAGTCGAAGTGTCGCTCGAGCAGGTACGCCTCGACGGCGACGGTGACGTCGTCGACGATCGGGGCCGGCTTGAAGGGGTTGAACTGCGGGTCGGCGAGGCGCGCCCGGATGTCCGCCTCCTTGGTGGGGAACCCCTGCTCGGTGAGCGTCGAGGCGAGCCGGGTGACGACCTCTTCCTGGTCGTCGAGTGCGTTGAACACGTTGCGGTCGATGGTCACGCTGATCGACTCGCGGTTGTCCACGAGGACGCGACCGTTGCGGTCGAGGATCCGCCCGCGCGTGCCCTCCGTCGCGATCGTGTCGAAGAGCGCGGCACCCCGGACGTCCTCGAGGGTCTTGTCGTCGAGGACCTGCAGGAAGTATAGGCGCGCGAAGAGCGACACGAACATCGATACGACGACGATGCTGACCACGCCGACGCGCAGCGGCGGGGGCCCGGCGCTCACCGCGGCACCCCTCGCTCCTCGTCGCGGACCGCCCAGCCGACGACTCGGACGGCAGGGCGGGCGAGCGCCCCGTTCACGAACCCGGCGACGACGGCGAACCGGATGATCTCCCAGGCCGAGATCGCCGTCTCGTCGAGCAGGAGCGCCACGCCGGCGTGCAGCACGACACCCACCACCGTCGTACCCGCCACGAGGCCGGCACGGACGGACCCGTGGTGATCCACCACGACCTGACGGGTCTGCCCGGCCAGGTACCCCACGACCGTGTACACGAGCGCGACCATCCCGAAGGGGGTCTGGAGGAACAGGTCGTAGGCGAGACCGGCCCAGAACCCGATGACACACCCCTTCGCTGGGCCCGCGACGAGCGCGGTCGCGCCGACCACGAGGAGGAGCAGCTCCGGCCGGACGCCGAGGAGCCCGAGGTCGGCCATGAGCGTCACCTGGAGCAGCACGGCCGAGACGATCACGACCACGGCCCGCAGCAGGGCGCGGCCCCAGCCCGGGGTCACGGCTCCGGCTCCCACAGGAGCACGGTGACATAGCTGAGCGAGGCAAGGTCGGCGAACAGCGCCACCTCGACACCGTCGACGGTCTGCGCAGCGACGACCCCGACCGGCGGTGGGGTCTCCGTGACCCCGACGACTGCGCCGACCGGCAGGTCCGGCGGGTACAGGCTCGCCTCGATACCGCTCGTCACGAGCGCCGCCCCGTTGACGAAGGTGCCCACGGGCACCTCACCCTGCACCCGCAGCGGGCGGCCGCGTCCCTGGCCGACCAGCACGAAGGTCGGCGACGCCGGCTCCTCGGCGAGTCGCACGGTGACGCCGAACCGGCTGCTGTCGACGAGCTCGATGACCGAGCGGGTCGGCGTGACCTCCGCGACCCGGCCGATGAGGCCCTGCTCGGTCACGACGGTCATGTTCCGTCGGATGCCGTGGTTGCTTCCCCGATCGATGCGGATGGTGCTCTCGAGGTTCGAGACCGGCCCCGACACGACGCGTGCGATGACCCGCTCCGTCGTCGCCGCCGCCTCGAGCCCGAGCTGGCCCTGCAGGATCTCGAGCTGCTCGGAGGCCCGACGCTCGATGGCGGGGTTCTCCTCGAGCTCTGCGATGCGCTGCCGCAACGACGCGTTCTCCTCGGCGAGGTCGCCGTGGTCCCACACCCCGTTCCAGGCGTTGCGCACCGGCGAGAAGACCCAGTACACACCGTCGGCGACCGGCTCGGTCACGACGCGCAGCCCCGACTGAACGCTGCGCATCGGCCCGAACCCGCGGAAGTCGAGCGTGAGCAGACTCACCGCGGTGGCCACGGTGACGAGGAAGACGAAGCGCGGTCGGTTGCTGCGCACCTGCCCCACCTAGCGGAACGACGACGAGAAGAGCACACCCTTCAGCGCGTCGAACTCCTCGAGGGAGAGACCGGAGCCGATGGCCACGCAGTACAGCGGGTTCGGCGCGATGCGGATCGGCATGCCGGTGTCGTGTGCGAGACGACGGTCGAGACCGTGCAGCAGGGCGCCTCCCCCGGCGATCGTGATTCCCTGCTCCATGATGTCGGCAGCGAGCTCGGGAGGCGTCTTGTCGAGCGTGCTCTTCACGGCGTCGACGATGGCGTGCACCGGCTCGGCGAGCGCGTCGCGGACCTCGTTCGTGGTGATCTCGATCGTGCGGGGCAGACCGCTCATGAGGTCACGCCCGCGGATCTCCGCCTGCAGTTCCTCCTGCAGGGGCCACGCCGACCCGAGCGCGATCTTCACCTCCTCGGCGGTTCGCTCACCGAGGGCGAGGCTGTACTCCTTCTTCACGTAGGCCATGACGGCCTCGTCGAGCTCGTCGCCGCCGACCCGGATCGACTCCGACGCCACGATGCCCCCGAGAGAGATCACCGCGACCTCCGTCGTGCCGCCGCCAATGTCCACGATCATGTTGCCGGCGGGTGCCTGCACCGGCAGCCCGGCGCCGATCGCCGCCGCCATCGGTTCCTCGATGATGTACGCCGGCTTGCGTGCACCGGCGTACTCCGCGGCCTCCTGCACGGCGCGCTGCTCCACTCCGGTGATCCCCGACGGCACGGCGACGACCATGCGCGGCTTCGCCCAGCGGCGCTGGTGGACCCGTTCGATGAAGTACCGCAGCATCTTCTCGCAGATCTCGAAGTCGGCGATGACGCCGTCCTTGAGCGGGCGCACGGCGCGGATGTGTCCGGGCGTGCGCCCGATCATGCGCTTCGCCTCCGCCCCGACCGCGAGCGGTCGGCCGTCGTGCGCATCGACGGCGACGACGGATGGCTCGTTGAGCACGATGCCCTGACCCCGCACGTACACGAGCGTGTTCGCGGTCCCGAGGTCGACGGCCATGTCGCGCCCGACGAAGGCCGTGAGCCGCTCGACCATCAGAACCGGCCGGGGAAGAAGATGCCGAGCTCGCGCACTGCGCTCTCGGCGGAGTCCGAGCCATGGATGAGGTTCTCGGTGTGGAGGAGCCCGAAGTCGCCGCGGATGGTGCCCGGCGCGGCGTCGAGCGGGTTCGTCGCTCCCATCATCTGGCGGACGACCCGCCACGTGTCCTGGGGCCCTTCGATGGCCCCCACGACGACGGGTCCACGCGACATGAAGGCGACGAGGTCGGCGTAGAACTCCTTCCCGACGTGCTCCTCATAGTGACGGGCGAGGATGTCGGCGTCGAGCAGGCGGTGCTCGAGCGCGGCGACACGGAGCGATCGGCGCTCGAAGCGGGAGAGGATCTCGCCGACGAGCCCCCGCTCGACAGCGTCTGGTTTCCAGATGACGAGGGAGCGGTCCATCGGGACAACGCTACCGAGTCGTCGTACGGATCACGCCCTGCCGAGCCGTCGGCGCAACAGGCGTCGCGCCGAGCCGACGAGGTAGAGCGAACCCGAGACGAACACGAGGTCCTCCGCGCCCGCCCCGCGCAGCGCCTCGTCGAGCGCGGTCTCCACATCCGCGGCGGGAACCGCCGTGCAGCCCTCCGCCGTCGCGACCGCCGCGAGCTCCTCGGCCGACAGCGCACGCGGCGACTCGGGCGCACAGGTCACGACGAGGTCGAACTCGGCGGCGCCGAACGCCCGCAGCATCGCTGCGTGATCACGTCCGACGAGCATCCCCACGACGAGGATCCGTCGCCCTGCCGGGGCGAACCCCTCACGGAACACTGCACCGGCGGCGACTGCTCCCTCGAGGTTGTGCGCGCCGTCGATGATCACGAGCGGGTTGCGGCCGAGGACCTCGAACCGACCGGCGACCTCGACCGTGGCGAACGCCGTCGCTGCGACATCCGGCGCGACGGCGCGACCGAAGAACGCCTCCGCTGCGGCGAGCGCCACCACGGCGTTGTCGCCCTGGTGTGCGCCGTGCAACGGGACGAACACCTCCTCGAGATGCTGGTACCGCGTGCGGAGATCGCAGAGTCGACCGCCGACGGCGAGCCGGTTGCCCGTTGCATCGAAGTCCTCACCGCGGATCCACGCATCGACGGGGCCCTCGGCGAGGAAGATCGGGCGGAGCTCGGGGTCGGTCTCGCCGAGCACGAGGGTGCTCGACGGCTTGATGATCCCCGCCTTCTCCCGGGCGATGCGTTCCCGCCACGCCTCACCGAAGTCGGTGTGGTCGCTGCCGATGTTGGTGACCACCGCGACGTCGGCGTCGACGATGTTGGTCGCGTCGTACCGGCCGAGCACGCCGACCTCCACGACGGCGACGTCGACGGCGCACTGGGCGAACCACGAGAGCGCGATCGCCGTGAGGCACTCGAAGTGGCTCGGTCGATGGGTGAGCAGCGGCTCGACATCGGCGAGCTCGCCGATGAGGCGACCGAACTCCTCGGGGGCGATCGGCTCGTCGTCGAGTCGGAGCCGTTCCGTGTACTCCTCGACGTGGGGACTCGTGTAGGTGCCGACGCGCAGCCCGTGCGCGAGCAGCAACCTGGTCACCATGCGGGCGGTGGATCCCTTGCCGTTCGTGCCGGTGATGTGGATCACCCGGTAGGCCCGGTGCGGGTCACCCCACAGCCCGGCCAGTTCATGCATCGCATCGAGGGAGAGGTCGTCGTAGACGCCGGCCCGCGCCTCCCGGTTGATGTGCCCGTCGAGGTACGCGAGCGCCTCGTCGTACTGCACGGCGTCAGGACGCGGCGCGACGTTGCCGCTGCTGCGGCTGACGTGCCTGCGCGGAGCGCCGGACCACCGTCGGGTAGACCTTCTCCCTCACGTGGTGTTCGTCGATCTCGACCCGGACGGCGTCCTGCTCGGAGGGAAGGTCGTACATCACGCCGAGCAGGACCTCTTCGAGGATCGCCCGCAGGCCCCGGGCTCCGGTGCCCCGCAGGAGCGCCTGCTCCGCGATCGCGTCGAGCGCCGTGTCGGTGAGGCGGAGCTCCACGCCCTCGAGTTCGAAGAACTTCTGGAACTGCTTGACGAGCGCGTTCTTCGGCTCGACGAGGATCTGGATGAGCGCCGGCTTGTCGAGCGTCGTGACCGACCCGATCACGGGCAGGCGGCCGACGAACTCGGGGATGAGCCCGAACTTGAGGAGATCCTCGGGACGGACCTCACCGAGCACGTCCTCGAAGGAGCGGTCCTCGGAGGAGCGGATGCGTGCGCCGAAGCCAACGGCGTTGCGCCCCTGCCGCTGTTCGATGATCGACTCGAGACCGGCGAACGCCCCACCGCAGATGAACAACACGTTCGTGGTGTCGATCTGGATGAACTCCTGGTGGGGGTGCTTTCGGCCTCCCTGCGGCGGGACCGACGCCGTCGTGCCCTCGAGGATCTTGAGCAGGGCTTGCTGGACCCCTTCGCCCGAGACGTCGCGGGTGATCGACGGGTTCTCGCTCTTGCGGGCGATCTTGTCGATCTCGTCGATGTAGATGATCCCCGTCTCCGCCTTCTTCACGTCGTAGTCGGCGGCCTGGATCAGCTTGAGAAGGATGTTCTCGACGTCCTCACCGACGTAGCCCGCCTCGGTGAGCGCCGTCGCGTCGGCGATCGCGAAGGGGACGTTGAGCAGGCGGGCGAGCGTCTGGGCGAGGAGCGTCTTGCCGCAACCGGTCGGACCGATGAGCAGGATGTTGGACTTGGCAAGCTCGACGTCGTTCGCCCCGGACGCGCCGAACTGCACGCGCTTGTAGTGGTTGTAGACGGCGACGGACAGGATCTTCTTCGCGTGCTCCTGCCCGACGATGTAGTCGTTCAGGAACTGGAAGATCTCACGGGGCTTGGGAAGCTCGTCGAACTGCACCTCGGACTTCGAGGAAAGCTCCTCCTCGAGGATCTCGTTGCAGAGCTCGATGCACTCGTCGCAGATGTACACGCCGGGTCCGGCGATGAGCTTCTTGACCTGCTTCTGCGTCTTCCCGCAGAACGAGCACTTGAGGAGTTCCGTGCCCTCGCCGAATTTCGCCACGACGCCCCCTCCCGACCGTCAGCGGATCGGGCCGGTCCGGTCGACCAGCTCGCGCGACGAGATGACGTCGTCGATGATGCCGTACTCCTTGGCCTGTGCGGCGGTCATCACGAAGTCGCGGTCGGTGTCACGGGCGATCTGCTCGGGGGTCTGGCCGGTGTGGTGGGCGAGCACGCCCTCGAGCTCGGTCTTGATGCGGAGGATCTCGTTGGCGACGATCTCGATATCGGTCGCCTGGGCGTAGCCCGAGCCGCCGTAGGGCTGGTGGATGATGATCCGGCTGTGTGGCAGCGCCATGCGCTTGCCCTTGGTCCCCGCAGCGAGCAGCACGGCTGCAGCGGAGGCCGCCTGGCCGAAGCAGATCGTGGACACCTCGGGCCGGATGTACATCATCGTGTCGTAGATGGCGAACATCGCGTTGATGTCGCCACCGGGGCTGTTGATGTAGATGTTGATGTCCCGATCGGGGTTCTCCGACTCGAGGTGCAACAGCTGGGCGCAGATGAGGTTGCCGACCGTGTCGTCGACCGGGGTGCCGAGGAAGATGATCGACTCCTTGAGGAGCCGGGAGTAGAGGTCGAACGCCCGCTCACCCCGGTTGGTCTGCTCGACCACCGTTGGCACGAGGTAGTTCATGATCTCGATGTCGCGGCGGCTCGAGATCGCCACCTCCGCGAGACGGGCACCCGGGTTGCGCACGGTCACTCCGATTCTCCGTCCGATTCCTGCGTTGCCTTGGCCGAGAGGTCGAGTGCCGCGGGGTCGACCTCGGCGCCGTCCTCGTCGACCATCTTCACCCGACCGACGAGCCAGTCGAGCGCCTTGGCCTTCCTGACCTCGGAGCGTACCGCCGAGAGTTGGCCTGCGTGTTCGAAGTCGTGGCGGATGCGCTCGGCCTCCACACCGAAGCGACGCGACAGCTCCGCGAAGTGCTCCTCGAGGTCCTCGTCGGTCGCGTCGACGGCCTCGCCATCGGCGATGGCACGGAGTGCGAGGTCGAGCTTGACCGCCTGCACGGCCGCACCTCGGAACTCCTCGACGACGGCGTCGGGCGTCTGGCCCGTGAACTGCAGGTAGGTGCCGAGGTCCATCCCCTGCTGGCGGAGGCGCTGGTCGAGGTTGTTGAGACGCGCCTGCAGTTCGCTCTGCACCAACGGCTCGGGCGCTTCGTCGGCGACGAGCTCGGTGAGCGCCTCGGCGAGCTTCTGCTGCCGGGCGAGCACGACCGCGAGCACCTTCTGGCGTTCGAGCTGCTCGGCGAAGGTCGCCCGCATGGTTCCGACGTCGGCGTGGTCGGACACCTCGGCGACCCACTCGTCGGTGAGGCCGGGAAGGATCCGCTCGCGCACCTCACGGACCACGACGCGGAACGACAGGTCCGCCTCGCCCTCCTCGGGGTGCTTCGCGTCGAAGGTGCGCTCGTCGCCGACGACCGCGCCGCGGAGGGCGTCGTCGATCTCGGGGACGACGGCGCCGGACCCGACGTCGTAGACGTAGTCGCTCGCCGTGAGGCCCTCGACCGGTTCGCCGCCTTGGGAGCCCTCGATGTCGATGACGGCCTGGTCGCCGTCGGTGGCTGCCCGTTCGGTGGTGACGTACTCGGCGTGCTGGGCACGGAGGCGTTCGACGCGCTCCTCGAGCTCGGCGTCGGTGACGGAGAGGCCCGGCACGGTGATCGAGAGCTCCCGGTAGCCCTCGACAGTGATCGTCGGGCGGATCTGCACGATCGCCTCGAAGGTCACCCCGCCCTCCTCGGCACCGGAGGTGATCTCGAGCTCCGGCGGGGCGATCACGTCGACGTCGTGGGTGCGCACCGCCTCGGCGTAGTACTCCGGCAGCGACTCCCGCAGGGCGTCCTGGCGGGCGACGCCCGTACCGAGGCGGGCCTCGAGCAGCTTCCGGGGCGCCTTGCCGGGGCGGAAGCCCGGCAGACGAACCTGCTGCGCGAGACGCTTGAACGCCTCGTCGACCTGACGATCGAACTCCTCCGTCTCGACCTCGATCGAGAAGCGGACCTTGTTCCCCTCGAGGGATGCGACGGTGCTCTTCACAGGGGTCGGAGTGTACTGACCCAACCCCCGGGACCCGACATGACCGCCCGGCCCTAGACTCCGGCGGCGCGGGGAGTGGCGCAGCCTGGTAGCGCACCTGCTTTGGGAGCAGGCGGTCGCGAGTTCGAATCTCGCCTCCCCGACGGTGCGACCGACGATCCTCGTTCCAGGAAGGGTCGTCCCTGCCGGACGCTACGGCCGGGACGAGGTCGTCGCGGTCGGGCGCCGCTACCTCGACGCCGTCGCACGGGCCGGGGCCACGGCGCTCGTGTGCGGGCCGGGCACACCGTCCGACGTGGTGGAACGGGTCGACGGCCTGCTGCTCACCGGCGGGGGCGATGTGGACCCGGCCCGGTACGGCGCCGTGCCGGACGCGCGCACCTACGGCGTCGACCCCGGCCGGGACGACCTCGAGTTCGGGCTGCTGGCGGCCGCACTCGACGCGGCGCTCCCCGTCCTCGCCGTGTGTCGAGGCCTCCAGGTGCTCAACGTCGCCCGGGGCGGGACCCTCCTCCAGCACGTCGACACCGATCTCGCACGACGTCCGGCATCGTTCCCCGCACCCGAACCGGGGACCATCGGCCCGCTCGTCGAGGTGGTTCTCGAACCGACCTGTCGGCTCGCCGCCGCGATCGGGACCGCGGTCCTGCACGGGTCGCACAGCCACCATCAGGCCGTCGACCGGCTCGGTGGCGGCCTCCGGCAGGTCGGCCGGGCGGCCGACGGCGTCGTGGAGGCCGTCGAGCTCGACGGCGACGCCTGGGTCGTCGCCGTGCAGTGGCACCCGGAGGACACCGCCACGGTCGATCCGGCCCAGCAGGCGATCTTCGACCGCTTCGTCGTGGAGTCGACCCGCCGATCGCCCTAGGCTCTCGCCCCGCTGCGGGTGTAGCTCAATGGTAGAGCCTCTGCCTTCCAAGCAGATGGTGCGGGTTCGATTCCCGTCACCCGCTCGACGTGACCGGACCGCGCGCCGTCGAACGGTCACGCGTCACGAGCAGGCCGCCGACCACGGCGACCGTCGCCACGGCGCCGCCCACCCAGAACGACCGTGCGAAATCGGCACCGGCCCGGCCGTCGCCGAGCACGGCGAACATGGTCTGCACCCCGCTCAACATGCCGATGTTCATCATCGTGGACGCCATACCGTTCGCCACGCCGAGATCGGCGGGGTCGACGGCGGTGGCGAGCGTGGTCGAGAAGCTCGGGCTCGCGAGCCCCATCGCGAGGCCGGAGATCGACAGGCCGACCACGACGAGCCACAGGAGGTCGGCGGACGCGGCGATCGCGAAGAACGCCATGGACACGACCATGAGCACCCCACCGGCGACGATCATCGTGCCGCCGCCCACGCGCGACGCGAGCCGACCACCGAACGGCGACGCCGCCGAGAACACCCCGGGTCGGAACAGCAGGATCCAACTGCTCGCTGCGACGCCGAGACCGAACTCGTTCTGCAACATGAGCGGGGTGAGCTGGAACCCGCCCATGTAGGCGAACTGGGAGAACGACTGGCCGATCATCGGCCCCGTGAAGTTCCGACGGGCGAAGTAGCCGAGACGGAGCAACGGCTGGTCGACCCGACGTTCCACGACGATGAACGCCACGAGGCCGACCACGGTGACCGCGACGAGTCCGAGCACCGTCGGGTTCGTGACGGAGGACCGGCGGAACTGTTCGAGGGCGAGCAGGAACGGCAGGACCGTCCCGCCGAGCAGCAACGCACCCCACCAGTCGACGCGGGCATCGGGACGCGACGGCCCCGGGCGACGGATCCAGCGGACCGACATGGTGAACGCTGCGACGGCGAAGGGCGTGAGGAGTAGGAACACCGACCGCCAGCCGAACAGCTCCGTGAGGAACGCTCCGACGATGAGCGCGACGACGGGGACTCCCGTGAAGAACGTCTGGAACCACCCGACCGCGACCGCCCGCTTCTCCGGCGGGTACGCGTCGATGAGGAGGGCCATGCCGTTCGGCATGGTCGCGGCGATGCCGACGCCGACGAGCATGCGGAACGCGATGAACGACCCGGCGTTCCATGCGAAGGCACAGGCGAAGGTACCCACGGTGAGGATCGCCGTGCCGACGACGAAGAGCTCCTTGCGGCCGACGGCGTCGCCGACCCGACCGAGCACGGGCGTGCCGATCGCCATGGTCAGGAATAGTCCGCTGACCGCCCACCCGATCGTGGCGGGTTCAGCACCGAAGTCCCCGGCGATCGTGGCGAGCACGGCGGACACGATGGTCATCGACGACGAGAACGCGAGCACGCCCAGGATCGCCGTGATCAGCACCCGTCTGGCGTAGGCCTCGTCCGTCGTCACGTCGCGCATCATCGCACGGGCAGCGTTAGCGTCGACTCATGCGTCTCGCGCTCGACCCGCCCGTCGACCCGCTCGCATACTCCTTCGCGCACCGGGTGCGGGTCCGCTTCGCAGAGACCGACGCGATGGGGATCGTGCACCACGCCGCCTACCTCCCCTACCTCGAGGAGGCGCGGGTGTCGTGGCTGCGGGCGATGGGGCACCCCTACACCGAGACCCGCACCGACGGCGTGGACTTCTCCGTCGTCGAAGCGTGGGTGCGCTACCGGAAGCCGCTGCGATTCGACGACGTCGTCGACGTCCACGTCGCCATGGGGGCGCGGACACCGACGACGTTCCAACTCGGGTACCTGCTGCGCGTCGACGACGTGGTCTGCGCGACCGGGGTCACCGTCCACGGCGCGGTCACGACCGCCGGACGGCCGACGCGCCTGCCCGGTTGGATGGCCGAAATCGATCTCGCGTCGTTCTGACGTCCCGTACACTCCGTCCCGCAGGAACAGCGGACCGGGGGGTCACGACATGCACGTCGGCTACGCGACGATTTTCCAGAACCCGTTCGACGCGCTCAGCGACCGCGAGGTGTGGCAGAACGAGGTGCGGATGGCGCTGATGGCGGAGCCGCTCGGCTTCGACTCGGTGTGGACCGTCGAGCACCACTTCACCGACTACACGATGACGCCGGACCCGGTGCAGTTCCTCACGTACATGGCAGGCCGCACGGAACGAGTGCTCCTCGGCACGCAGGTGATCGTGCTCCCCTGGCACGATCCGGTGCGCATCGCCGAGCAGATCGCCGTGCTCGACCACCTCTCCGACGGCCGGATGGTCCTCGGGCTCGGTCGTGGTCTCGGTCGTGTCGAGTACGACGGCTTCCGCCTCGACATGGACGCAGCCCGCGAGACCTTCGTCGAGTACGCCGAACTGGTCACCCAGGGCCTCGAGCAGGGCTACGTCGAAGGTGGGGCGACGGTGCAGCAGCCCCGCTGTGACATCCGGCCGCGTCCCTTCAAGTCGTTCCGCGGTCGCACGTACGCCGCTGCCGTGTCCCCCGAATCGGTCGAGATCATGGCGAAGCTCGGGATCGGCCTGCTCGTCATCCCCCAGAAGCCCTGGGAGGTCGTCGCCGAGGACTTCCAGCTCTACTACCGGACCTGGGAGCAGGTGAACCCGGGCGTGCCGCGCCCCAAGCCGCTGTGCGGGGCGTTCTTCTTCGTCGACGAGAACGAGGACCGGGCACACACGCTCGGCCAGCAGTACGTGCAGGCCTACTACCACACGGCCATGCGGCACTACGAGATGGCGTCGGAGCACTTCGGCAAGGCGAAGGGCTACGACTTCTACGCCAACGTCAACAAGTACATCGCCCGCCACGGGACCGACGGCGCCGCCGAGGCGTTCGCGAACCTGATGCCCATCGGCACACCCGACCAGGTCATGGACAAGCTGCGGTACATCCACGGCGTGATCGACAACAAGGGCTTCACCGTGCAGACGTCCTACGCCGGCATGCCGTGGGCGGAGGCCGAACGGAACCTGCGCTGCTTCGCCGAGCACTGCCTTCCGCAGCTCAAGCAGTGGGAGACGGAACCGTTCGTCGACCCGCCGCTGCTGCGCCTCGACGCCGGCGCAGCAGCGAACTGAGCGACGCAGCGCCCGCCGATCAGCCCGTGTAGGCGGGCGTCACCGGAGCGGGGGCCGGAGCAGCGCCCTCGAGCGTGAGCGTCATGAAGTCGAAGTGGCCGATGCCGTTGCCATTGCGCGCCATCATGATGGCGAGAGGCGAACCCGTGCAGCGCAGCACCCCGCTCGCCGGCGTCGGGATCTGACCATTCGTCGGCGTGAGCGTCGTGCCGGAGAGCGTCCACCCGACGAAGCCGCTGACGATCGACCAGGTGCAATTCGACCCCGGATCCGACAACTCCGAGGTGTCGGCGCCATCGGCCACGTTCGCCATCCAGATGTTCACATTCGTCAGCGGCGCGGAGAACCCGAGCGACCACGTGTGCGTGGAGAAGTCGTCACGCGTAGACACCTGCCCGGTGAGGTGGTAGGGGGAAGTTCGCCCCGGTGTAGTCGTTGAACCCGCTGGGGTGGGTGGTCATCAGGCCGTTCGCCGAGATCGTGACCGGCGACCCACCGCTCGGGGTGATGGTCAACGCCGGCCAGTTCGGGGTCACGACGTTCACCTGCGCCGCAGCAGGAGTAGCACCTGGGACGAGCGCGAGGGTGAGGGCAGAAAGGACGGCGAGGGCGGCCAGACGACCGTTGCGGAAGGTCTGCACACCGCCGGTAAAGCACGAGCCCGCGCTCCGGACGAGGGCTAGGTTCCCGCCGTGGCCCACGATCCGCGCCCCCGCCCGCTCGACGGGATCCGGGTTCTCGACCTGACCCGGTTCCTGTCCGGTCCGATCTGCGGTCGGGTGCTCGCCGACCTCGGCGCCGACGTGATCAAGGTCGAGCCGCCCGAAGGTGACAACACCCGCCGGGTCCAACCCGCCCCGGACGGAAGGTCGATCTACTTCGCGCAGATCAACACCGGGAAGCGCAACATCTCCATCGACCTCGGCCACCCCGACGGCGCCGAGCTCCTGCTGCAGCTCGCCGAACAGGCGGACGTGCTGCTCGAGAACCTGCGGCCCGGGGTCGCCGACCGGCTCGGCATCGGCGCGGCGACCGTCATGGCCCGCAACCCGCGCCTCGTGTACTGCTCGATCACCGGGTACGGGCAGACCGGGCCGTGGGCCCGACGTGGTGCGTTCGCCCCGCTCGTGCAGGCCGAGTCCGGAACGATCGAGTTCGCCGCGCGCAAGCGGCACACCGACCCCCTCCCCGAGGCGCAATCGCATGGCGACGTGTACCCGGGCATGCTCGCCACCCAGGCGATCCTCGCCGCGCTCGTGCAGCGCGGCACCACCGGTGCGGGCCAGCACCTCGACGTGTCGATGGCCGAGGCGCTGCTCTACACGAACGAGTGGACCGCCGTGGAGCTCGTCGGATACGACCGGCCGCAACTCTTCGGCGGGTGGAACGCTCTGGTCACCACCACCGCCGACGGCTCCTCGGTGGCGTTCCCCGGGAACCCGGCGGTGAACTTCCCCACGTGGGCGAGGGCGATGGGGCGCACCGACTACCTCGAGGACGATCGGTACCGCACCTCCGCCGACCGGCTCGCCCGCGCGGACGAGGTCGTCGACATCATCCGTGCCTACGTGGCGACCTTCCCCGACCCCGAGACCCTCGAGGCCCACCTCGACGCGTTCCGCATGCCGATGGGCGTGCTCCGGTCGATGCAGGAGATCACCTCGACCCCCTGGGCGGAGGACCGCGGCGTGGTCACCACCACCGACGACGGGATCCGCATCCCCGCGGCCCCGTTCCGGTCGTCGGCATCCGCGATCGGTGCACGGGGTGGCGTGCGCCGTCGGGGTGCCGACAACGAGACCGTGCTGCGGGAGCTCCTCGGGCTCGACCCTGCGGCCGTCGACCGGCTCGTCGGCGACGGGGTGCTCAGTGCCGACTGAGCATCAACGCACCACGTCGGCGCCGACGATATGGCGGGCGATGACCCGACGCTGGATCTGTTGGGTGCCCTCGCCGATGTCGAGCATCTTGACGTCGCGGGTGAGCTTCTCGAGGAACCGGTCGCGGCGCACGCCGGCGTCGCCCACGACGTCCTGTGCCGTGCGGATCGCCGCGAGTGCGACCGGCGGGCAGTAGAGCTTCGCTACCGACGCCTCGAGAGCGTTCGGGCGTCCCGCGTCGACGAGCTCGGCGGCCCGGATGCAGAGCCGCCGACCCTGCTCGATCCCCCGGCGGATCTCCACGAGACGCTCGAGCGCCCGGCGACGCCGTCGGGTGGCGTGCGCCGGGAACTCGGTGTCGACGAACGCCCGGGCATGGTCGAGCGCGGAGCGGGCGATGCCGACCGCGTGCACGGCGACGATCGGTCGCGTGGCGTTGAAGGTCTCCATCGCGCCGCCGAACCCGCGGTTCGCACGGCCCTCGTAGTAGGCGTCGCCGCCGAGCAGGTTGTCGGCGGGCAGTCGGCAGTCCTCGAGCACGAAACTCGACGTCTCGTACGCGCGCACACCCATCTTCGCCTCGTTGCGGAGGAACACGAACCCCGGTCGGTCGCGTTCGACGACGAACGCCCGGTGCCCGTTGCGCCCGGCGGACGGGTCGACGGTTGCGAACACCACGACCCAGTCGGCGCGCCCCGAGTTCGAGGAGTACATCTTCTGCCCGTTCAGCACCCACTCGTCGCCGTCGCGGTCGGCGCGCATGGCGATGCGGGCGACGTCGGAACCGGCGCCCGGTTCGGTCATCGCGAAGGCCGCCCATCGGGGACGGTCCTCGCTGCGGAACGGAGCGAGGAACCGCTCCCGCTGCTCGGGGGTGCCCATCTTGCGGACCGGTGCGCCACCGAGACCCGGACCGGGGAGCGTGACGAGCGCGCCACGATCCCAGTAGGCGCCCTCCTCGCCGACGACCACGTTGCGTACCGTGCGACGTTCCGACCCTCCCGGGGTCAGCCCACGGCGCATCACACCCTCGCGGACGAGCATCGTGAAGAACTCGTGGTCGGGCGGGATCGGGCGGCCGAGTCGGTCGGCCTCCTCACCGAGGGGACGCAGCCAGGTCCGTCCGACGTCACGCATGCGGCCGACAGCGGCCCGGAGATCGTCCTCGAAGGCGCTCATGCCCCAAGCTCCCATCCGGCGAGCTCGTCGGTCGATGCAGCGCACTCGTCGGCCACCCGATCGGACAGGTCGTCGACCGCCATGTCGGCGCCGCCGACGAGCAGGCGCAGCAGGTGCGCCTCGCGGTACCAGCGCTGCGCCGGATGGTCGTCGACGTAGCCGTGACCACCGAGGAGCTGCACGCCCCAGTCGGCGGCGTCGAGCACCGCGGGCATCGCCTCGAGATAGGCCTGCGTCATCGCCCAGGGGGTGACCGCGCTGCGCACCGCCACCCGGGCGGCGTCGAGACGAGCCCAGACCGCGGCGACGTCATGCGCGTTCGCCTGATGCGCGAGCACCGGCTGGCCGAACACGACGCGCTCCCGGCCGTAGGCGACCGCGTAGTCGAGCGCCGCCGCGCCGACGCCGACGGCGAGTGCCGCGACCCACAGGCGGGCCACCGACCGGGCGGGGAACGTGTCGACCTCGAGGCGGTACCGGGGTCCGGCCACCCGGACCTCGACCCCACCGGACGCCTCCGCGGCGCCCGCAGGAGCAGGGGTCGCCTCGAGCGCTGGGGCCTCGGCGACGGTGAGCACACCGGGGGCGAGCTGCACGAGCGCTGCGGGGACCGACGTTCCGGGCACCCACGCGACGAGGTCGCCCGGTTCCTCGACCACCGCCACGCCGATCACCTCACCACGGGCGGCCGCAGCACGGAGTCGGGCGACGAGACCGGCGTCGGGGATCGCGTCGAGTGCCCCGCATGCCGGGCCGGGCTGGTCGACGGCGAGCATCGCTCCCGCGGCGGCCCCGCCGAACACCTCGAGCACGACCACCGCGGCGAGTCGGGCCACCGGGTCGGGGTCGGTGAGCAGGCCGGCCGTACCGAGCGCGGCGTACGCGGCCCGGACCGGTTCGGTCGGCGGACCGTTGGTTCCCGCCGCGCAGGACGCCGCGGCTGCGACGGCCGCACGGCGCAGCTCCTCGAGCTCGTCGGACAGGACCCCGTGCATGGAAGCGAACGTAGCCGTGCGAGAATGCTCCGTCCCCACGAAAGGATCCCCTCATGGCCATCGAATGCCCGAACCCGGACGGCTCCAGCGAGCGTCGCACCAGCTTCGACGGGCCGCCTCCGATGTGCATCGACCCGGCGAAGCGGTACACGGCCGAGATGGTGACCTCGATGGGCACGCTCGTGATCGCGCTCGATCCGATCTCCGCACCGAAGACGGTCAACAGCTTCGTCTTCCTCGCCCGGTACCACTACTTCGACGGGCTCACCTTCCACCGGATCATCAACGGGTTCGTGTGCCAGGGCGGCTGCCCGCAGGGCAGCGGCACCGGCGGCCCCGGCTACCGCTTCGAGGACGAGCTCCCCAAGCCCGGTCGCTACGAGCTCGGCTCACTCGCCATGGCGAACGCCGGGCCGAACACCAACGGCTCGCAGTTCTTCCTGATCTCCGGCCCGAGCGGCGTGGGCCTGCCGCCGCTGTACAGCCTGTTCGGCAAGGTCGTCCGCGGTCTCGACATCGTCGACGCCATGCAGAAGGTGCCGACGGGCCACGGTGACCGTCCGCTCACGCCGGTCGTGATCGAGTCGGTCACCATCACCGAACAGGACTGAGGTCTGGGGCTCAGGCGAGCGGCTTGCCGGGGGTACGCGACCCGGCGAGCCGCGCCTCGAGCTTGCGCATACCCACGAGCCAGCGCCCGAGATCGGCGGTCTTGCGCTCCATCCAGGTCTGCGCGATCGGGTCGGTGAGGATCAGGAACCGGTCCTCGGCGAACGCGTCGACGACCTGCTGGGCGACCTCGTCGGCGGTGCGGATCGGCCCGGCGGCAGTGCGTGCGAAGTCGGAGGACGTGTCGAGCATCGGCGTGTCGACCCCGAGCGGCGCGAGCAGGAACGTGTGCACGCCCTTGTCGTGGTAGGTGATCGACAGCCACTCGGCGAGACCGACGACCGCGTGCTTGGTGGTCGCGTACGTGCACGCGCCGTGACTCGTGAGGATGCCCGCCATCGACGCCGTGTGCTGCAGGATCCCCCAGCCCCGTTCGATCATGCCCGGGAGCACGTGTCGCACGGCGTACACGTGACTCATCACGTTCACCTGCCATTGCTGGTCCCATACGGCCAGCGGCGTGTGCAGGATGTCGCTGTCGTTCGCGATGCCGGCGTTGTTGCACAGCACGTCGATCGGACCCGACGCCGCCTCGACGGCCTGCAACGCTGCGACCACGGAGGCCTCGTCCCCGACGTCGCACGCGTAGGCGGTCGCTACCGGGCCGATCAGCGCGGCGGTCTCCTCGGCGCCGGCGAGGTTGCGGTCGAACACGGCGACGGCCGCGGCGCCTTCCGCGGCGAACCGCACGCACATCGCCCGGCCGATCCCCGATCCGCCACCCGTCACCACACACACCCGTCCGGTCACCTGCATGGCGCGCAACCTACAGGAACGTCGCTGCGACCGAGTCGAGCACGAGCACCCCGGCGGCGGTCGCCCGAATGGTGCGCCCGCGGCGTTCGAGGAGGCCGTCGGCGACGAGTCGGTCGACCTCGGCGTCCCATCGCCCGTCGGGGAGCTCGACCCCCTCGATGCGTCGCAGGCCGGTGAAGAGCCGCTCCACCTCCGGGTCCGCGACCACGGTCGGTGCACCCCGACCACCGTCGAGCCAGGCCTCGAAGCCGGGGTTCGTCCGGCGCACGTGGCCCGGTTCGTGCCCGGTCGCCGACGGTCCGACGCCGAACCACGATTCACCCGCCCAGTAGCCGGAGTTGTGCCGGCACCGATGCCCGGGGCGGGCGTGGTTCGACACCTCGTACCGTTCGAACCCGGCGGCACCGAGCACCTCCGCCGCGGTGAGGATCGCTCGGCGTTCGACCTCCTCGTCGACGCGCACCCCTCGACGTGCGAACGGCGTGTCGGGCTCGATCGTGAGCGTGTACACCGAGCAGTGGTCGATGCCCCGGGCGACGACCGCGGCCAGGTCCGCAGCAAGATCCTGCCCCTCGACACAGGAGATGACATCGGCGTTGAGGGTTACGCCGGTGCCGCGCACGTCGTCGAGAGCGTCGAGGGCGGTGCGGGCGTCGTGGGAGCGACCGAGTCGACGGAGCGCGTCGTCGGATGTCGACTGCACACCGACACTGACCCGGGTGATCCCGAGAGCCTCCCAGGTGCGCGCCCGAGACCGGTCGACGTGACCGGGGTGCACCTCGAGGGTGACCTCGGCGTCCGGGGCGACCGGCAACGCTCGCCGCACGTCGTCGAGCAGACGGCCGAGCTCCGCGTCGGTGAGCTGCGACGGCGTGCCACCGCCGAGGTACACGGTCTCGATGGCCGCACCCGCCGATCGTTCCGCCACCTCACCGAGCTCACGTCCGAGTTCGTCGAGGTACGCGCCGACGAGGTCGTCCCGCGGGCGCAGCACGTGGAAGCTGCAGAACGGGCAGATCGTCGGGCAGAACGGGACGTGCACGTAGAGCATCGCCATCGGCGCCCCCGGCAGGAATCGAACCTGCGACCGTCGGATTAGAAGTCCGCCGCTCTATCCGCTGAGCTACGGGGGCCGTGCGGACGACGGGCGATCGCCTGCGCGGCGCAGGCTACCGACCCTCGGAAGGTCTTCTACGCTGCGGGCACGCCGGGGCCCTCTCGGGCCCACGTGAACCGAAGGGGGCACCATGGTCGCAACGACACTGGCAGCAGAGGCGATCGTCGGCGCACTCGCCGACACCGACGCCGAGTCGGAGTCGGGCCGACGCCTGTCGGACCGTGCCGTCGCGCTCCTGCACGAGGCGGGACTCACCCGGATCGTCGCCCCGAAGCACCACGGCGGGGACGAGCTCCCACCGCGTGCGCTCCTCGAAGCCGAACGCTTCGTTGCGCACGGCAGCCCGGCAGCGTCATGGGTGCTGATGGTGTGCGCCGCGCACACGTTCATCGCCGGACGCATGGCACCGGAGGCACAGACCGAACTGTTCGCCGGACACCCGGGGATGCTCATCCCCGGCACGCCGTCACGACAAGGCACGGCGATGCGGGTCCCCGGCGGGTACGAGCTGCGGGGACGCTGGGCGTTCGCCAGCGGCGCCGACCATGGCGACTGGGTGATGGTGGGCGCGCAGGGGATTCGTGACGCGGATGGCAGGTCGACTCCGGCGCTGCTCGTCGTGCTCCCCAAGGACGACGTCACGATCGACGACACCTGGTTCACCCTCGGCATGCGGGGCACCGGGTCGAAGGACATCGTGCTCGACGGGGTCTTCGTCCCCGAGCATCGCGCCGTGCCGATGAACACGGCGTTCCTCGGCACCGTCCCCGACATCGACCGACCGCTCTACCGACTGCCGATCGGACCGTCGCTCGCCACCATGCTCCTCGGCCCGATCGTCGGCATGAGCGAGGCCGGCCTCGACCGCTTCGTCGCCGAGACGAAGGACCGCGTCGACGCCTACACCGGCGGACGCAAAGCCGAACAGGCGGGTCTGCAACGCCGCGTCGCCGAAGCCCGCGCCGAGATCTCGCACGCCTGGTCGCTCGCCATGCAGAACTGCGACCTGCTCGAGCACGCCATGTCGTTCGAACCGCCGATGCCCGTCGAACGGCGGGCCCAGGTGCGGTGGAACGCCGCGTACGCAGCAGAGCTATGCCGACGCGCTGCGGAACGGCTCTTCGCCGGTGCCGGGGCAGGCGCGGCGCACGACCGGAACGTCAACCAGCGCACCTACCGCGACGTGAACACCGCCACCCACCACGCGATGTTGGACTTCGACACCGCCCTCGAGATCCAAGGCAAGGTGCTCCTCGGCGTCGACCAGATCGAGGCGATGATCTAGAGCGCCGCGGCGGTTGGGTCGCCCCTGCGGCGCCGCCTATGATCGAGGCCCACGTGGTGGCCGTAGCTCAGCTCGGTTAGAGCGCCAGGTTGTGGCCCTGGAGGTCGGGGGTTCAAGTCCCCTCGGTCACCCTCGAGATCGGCGCCGTCGCCGAGGTGCGGGACCTCCCGTGGCTCGGCTACGGTGCCGTCCCCTCGGCGCCTCTAGCTCAACGGCAGAGCAACGGACTCTTAATCCGCAGGTTCTGGGTTCGAATCCCAGGGGGCGCACGCCAGTCGACGCGATGCCACGGTGTCGCCGAGCAGACGGTGCCCTTCGGGAAGCTGGCCGGCGTGGACCATCGCCCGCAGGTATCGGTGCATGAGCACGGCCACCCGCACCGCGGCGACCGCCTGGTACCAACTGAGTTCGACGGTTCGGCGCCCGCCGAGCTCGGCGTAGGTCGCAGCGATCCCCGCGAGATCCCGGAACCCGGGCAGCGACGCATGGCCGGCCCCTTCGATCCGCACGTGGTTCATCTCCGCCAACCAGGCGAGGTCGTGCTCCGCGGGGCCGACGGAGGCGAGCTCCCAATCGAGCAACGCGACAGGATCGAAACCCGCGGCGACCACGTTCGCCGGTCGGGCGTCACCCCACAGCAACACGTCCCCCGGCGAGGGCGGGACCTCCTGCTCGAGGGCGGCGAGCGTCTCCTCGATGATCGTCGGCCAGTGGTCGCCACGGTCCCACTCCCACAAGCGGCGGACGTCGTCGAGATAGGCGACGTTGGCGTCGCCGACGGGGCGGAGGGCCTCGATGACCGGCGTCGCATGCACCTCGACGAGCGCGCCGAGCAGCCCGTCGAAGAAGCGGCGCTGATCGCCCAGGCTCGCATCGTGGAGCCACCCGGCCTCCGCGAAGGTCGGGCGGTCGTCGGCAGGGACCCGACCCTCCACGAACGCCATCACGAACGCCGGCCGGCCGAGGCGGACGCCCTCGAGATCGACGTCGAGCAGCTCGGGCACGGGCACACGGCCAGCGAGTGCACGCAAGCACGCCACCTGCCGACCGAGGTCGTAGGTGGGGAACATCGACCGGCGGGCCGGTTCGACGCGGACGACGACGCGGGCGGCGCCGAACCGACACAGCAGCGTGTCGTTCGACCATCCGCCGCCGGTCGGCGTGGCCACCGACAGCGCAGCCGGACCGCCGAACAGGTCGGCGAGCCACGCAGCGAGCGGCTCGTCAGCCAAGGGTCTGCGGCGGCTCCCAGTGGCCGCCCGTCTCCCGGCTGTTCCAGATCTCGGTGATCAGACCGCCGACCACCCGGAACACCTCGATCCCGCAGTAGGTGAAGGACTTGCCCGAGGTCTGGGTGGAGAACCCGTTCCAGCAGACGGTTACGAACTCGTCGTCACCACACAACAGCGACGTGTCGAACCGCAGCACCGGGCACAGGTCGAACGTTGCCTGCAGGCGCGCGATCGACTCGGCGATGGAGAGCACCTTCACCTCCCCCGCATGGTGCCGCCACGTCGGATCGGAGATCAGCTCGGCGACGAGATCGAGACGACGCTCGTTGTACAGCACGTCGAGGTACCGGGTGACGACGTCCTTCGCGGTGGCCATAGCGGCGAGAACGTACAGTCTCGCCGGTGACGACGAAGGGCCTCTGCTGCTCCGGCGGGGGGATCCGTGCCGCAGGGTTCACGCTCGGCGCGATCGACGAGCTCGAACGCCGCAGGGTCCTCGACGACGTCGACGTCATCGCCGCCGTCTCCGGCGGGGCCTACACGGCGACCGCGTGGGCGTTGCGCCGACAGGAGCGGGGCGGTCCGGCTGCAGCGTCGCTCGTCGACGAGCTCCGTGCGGAGCGCCACCAGTTCCTGCGCAACGGACCCGGCGGCCTCGGCGGTGCGATCGTCGGCGCCATCGGGGTGATCGCAGCGAACCTCACCCTGCTCGCCACCGCGATCGCCCTGCCGGCCTGGGTCGTCGGGCGGCTCGTCGGCTTCTGGTCGTGGCGGCCCGGCGCTGTGACCCTCACCGTCGCCGCGGCCCTGCTCGGTTTGGGTGCGTTGTGGACGGTGAGGGCAGCTGCGAGCGGCAACGCCCGGGTCGCCTACGGCGGGAACCTGCTCGTCGTCGCCGTCGGCCTCGCCTGGGCGGCTCGGGTGGCGTCGGACGCCGCGTTCGGCGTGGAACCGATCGGCTCATCGACGACCTTCGTGATCGTCGCCACGTTCTTCGTGGTGGTGAACCTCACCGTCGACCTCGACACCGTGTCGCTCCACCCGATCTACCGCCGCCGCCTCCGGGCGACGTTCGCACCCGGCCGTGCGAGCACCGTCACCTGGGACGACCTCCGCGGGCCCGAACTGGTGCTGTGCTGCGCACGCCACGCCGGCCGGGGTCGCATCGAGACCTTCACGATCAGCCAACGTGAGGTGCGCATGGGAGCACGCACCGTGCCCACCGCCGAGTACCTCCGCAGGCTCGTCGGCCCGCGTCGCACGCACCGGCGGGTGGCGTCGTGGCTGCCGACCACCGGAGCGGCGCTCGCGTCGTCGATGCGGTTCGGACGAGGGCGGGCCCTCGCGCTCGTGGCGGCGCTCAACCTCGACCTCGGCGTGTGGCTGCCCAACCCCGGCCGGGTTCGGCGTCCCCGACGGGTCGGGATCCTGCACCTGCTCGCCGAGCTCACCGGAGTCCGGGCCGACCGGAACCGCAACGTGTTCGTCACCGACGGCGGCCACCGCGAGAACCTCGGCCTCGTCGAGCTGCTGCGCCGCGGCTGCACGGAGATCATCTGCCTCGACGCGTCGGGCGGGGAGCTCGAGACGATCGAGTCGGCCCTCCGCCTCGCCCGCACCGAGCTCGGCGTGATCGTCGACCCGACCGGGCTCGACCGACTACGACCCATTGCCGACGGCGAGCTGCCGAGCGACGTCGTCGCCGTCCTCCCCTTCGCCGGCGGGCGCATCGTCTACGCCCGCGCCCGACTCGCGTCGTGCCTCGACGCCACCCTCCTCGACCGTGCCCGCACCGACCGTCGCTACCCGCGCTACCCGACGAGCGACCAGTTCCTCACCGACGACGAGTTCGGCGCCATGATCGCCCTCGGCCGCGCCGTGGGATCGCAGGCCGCGCTCGCCTGAGACGGCAAGACTGTCGCCATGATCGATCTCCGACGCGACGGCGACGTGTTCGTCCTCACCCTGGCCGACGGCGAGAACCGCTGGACGACCACGTTCACCCGGGCGTTCGACGCCGCGCTCGACGAGGTGGAGAACACGCCGGGCGAGATCGCCCTCGTCACGGCGTCGGCGGACCCGAAGTTCTTCTCCAACGGCCTCGACCTCGACTGGATCCTCTCCAAGGGCGACCACCCGGGTGGTGACCGCAAGGTGTTCGCCGCCGAGGCGATGGCGCTCTTCGCCCGGGTGATGACGTTCCCGGTGCCGACCGTCTGCGCGCTCGGCGGCCATGCGTTCGGGGCCGGGTTCATGGTCGCGCTCTGCCACGACGCCCGGATCATGCGGGCCGACCGGGGCTTCCTGTGCGCGAACGAGATCGAGATCGGCATGGCGATCCCCGAACCGGAACTCGCGCTGTTCCGCCACAAGATGAGCCTCCCCGACTTCCACCGCACGGTGCTCCTCGCCAAGCGGTGGACGGCTCCCGAGGCCGTGCACGCCGGGTTCGTCGACGCGGCGGTGCCCGTCGAGGAGGTGCTCCCCGCCGCGATCGACCACGCCCGACGACTCGCCCCGCTCGCCCGCAACCGGGCGGTGTTCTCCTGGATGAAGGAGCACGTCTACGGCGAGGAGAACGCGATCAACCGGGTCGAGGGGCCGGCCCACCTCCTCCGAAACCCGGACCGTTACCCCGAGGGCCCGGGATTCGGTAGCCACTAGCTAGCGTCGTGGGCGTGCCCGTCGAGATCGAGCGGACGTTCCTCGTCACCGACCCCTCGTGGCGCGGCGACGCGCCCGGGACGCCGATCCGCCAGGGATACCTGCTCCGCGCCGTCGAGCGCACCGTGCGGGTACGTCGAATCGGCGACGCCGGTGCGATCACCGTGAAGGGCCCCGGCCTGCGGGTCCGCGCCGAGTTCGAGTACCCGATTCCCGCCGCCGACGCCGACGCGCTGCTCGACACACTCTGCGAGCCGGGAACCATCGACAAGGTCCGGCACACCGTCGACCACGGCGGGCGCCGATGGACGGTCGACGAGTTCTGCGGGCGCCACAACGGCCTCGTGCTCGCCGAGATCGAACTCGACGACCCGGACGAGACCGTCGACCTCCCGCCCTGGGTGGGCGAGGAGGTGACCGATGACCCTGCGTTCAGCAATGCGGCGCTCAGCGCGCGCTAGCCGTTCCATCGCCGCCATCGCTGCGGTCGTGGCGCTCGGCCTCACCGCGACGTCGTGCGCCGAGGAGACGGAGGGGTTGCGCGGCGCCGTGCGCGACCTGGCGCTCGAGGTGGGCGCCGACCCGCGGGTCGTGCCGGCCGACGGTCGGCTGTCCGTCGTCTACTTCGGGTACACCTTCTGCCCCGACGTGTGCCCGACGACGCTCGCCGACCTGCGGGTGGCGATCGACGACCTGGGCGAGGACGGTGCCCGAGTGGACCTGATCATGGTGACCGTCGACCCCGAACGTGACACCCTCGACGTACTCGAGAGGTTCGTGGCGTTCTTCGACCCCGACGGCGTCGCGATCCGCCCCGCCGACGACGCCGAGCTCACCCGCCTGCAGGGCCTCTTCCTCGCGTCGTCACAGATCGAGAAGCGTGCCGACGGCACCGTCGTCGTGGCGCACACGGCGACGACCTACGTGGTCGACGCCACCGGCAGGGTGCGGGTGGAATGGCCGTTCGGCGTGCCGTCCCAGGACATGGCGCACGATCTGGAGGTGCTGCTGTCGTGAACCCGCGCCGCACCGTGCTCGCGCTCCTCGTGCTGTTCGCCCTCGCCGTCGGCGGGATCGGCGTGGCCGTCGTGCTCAACCCGGAACCGCCGCCCCGTGAGGTGTCCTTCGTGATCCCCGCCGGAACGATCGGACGCCTCCGGGCCGGCCAGGTCGTGGAGGTCCTGCCCTCACGCATCGAACTGCGCACCGTCGACACGCTCGTCATCGAGAACCAGGACGTGGAGCCGTTCTCCCTCGGGGCGTTCGTGATCCGCGCCGGTGAGACCTTCCGCCACAAGTTCTCCCGAATCGGCACCTACGGCGAGGCGTGCACCCTCCACCCGAGCGGCAAGATCGACATCGTCGTCACCTGAGCCGCCGACCGGCCCGGCCCACCGGGACCGAGTCGTATGCTGCGACGCGTGGGACTCCGGGGGGAAGCCGCCATCGTCGGGATAGCCGAGTACGCGCCGCAACGGCGGTATTCGGGGCCACGACGGTTCATGCTCGAGCAGTGGGCGGACCTCGCTGCGCTCGCGCTCGCCGACGCCGGGCTGCGCCCCGCCGACGTCGACGGACTCGTGTGCGCCAACGTCCGGGAATCGGAGCAGTTCGTCCCCTCCACCATCGCCGAGTACCTCGGGTGGAAGGTGAACTTCGCCGAACGGGTCGACCTCGGGGGCGCGACCCCCGTCGGCATGGTCTGGCGGGCCGCGGCGGCGATCGAGCTCGGGCTGTGCGACGTCGTCGTGTGCGCCGCTCCCGGGCGTCCGACCCCGTCGCTGCCGCCCGACCAGCCCAGGATGTGGTCGCCCTTCGGCGCGTCGTCGAACGTGATGGGTTCACCCCAGGCGGAGTTCGACATCCCCTTCGGCAACGTGGCGCAGAACGTCGGCTACGCGATGATCGCCAACCGCTACGCGCACGAGTACGGGTACGACCCGCGAGCCACGGCGAAGATCGCCGCCGACCAGCGGACCAACGCGAACGCCCACCCCGATGCCGTCTTCCGGGACGTGCCGATCACGATCGACGACGTCCTGGCATCGAAGATGGTCGCCGACCCCCTGCACGTGCTCGAGATCGTGATGCCGTGCGCCGGCGGTGCCGCCGTGGTAGTTGCCTCGAAGGACGTGGTGCGACGCACTCGCAAGCGGCCCGTGTACATCACCGGGTTCGGCGAACACCTCGCCCACAAGACGCCCACCTACACCGAGGACGTGCTCCACACGCCGATCGGGCCCGCAGCCGAGCAGGCGTTCTCCATGGCTCGGATGAAGCGCTCCGAGGTCGACTGCGTGCAGCTCTACGACTGCTACACGATCACCGTGCTGCTCTCCATCGAGGACTCCGGGTTCTGCGGCAAGGGCGAGGGCATGCGGTTCGTCGCCGAGCACGACCTCACCTACCGGGGGGACTTCCCGGTGAACACCCACGGCGGCCAGCTCGGCTTCGGCCAACCCGGGCTCGCCGGAGGGTTCACGCAGGTGACCGAGGCCGTCCGTCAGGTGCGGGGCGAGGCCGGCGACCGACAGGTCCCCGACTGTGAGGTGTCCTACGTCTCGGGCACCGGCGGCATCATGTCCGAGCAGACCGCCCTCATCGTGCAGGGAGGCTGACCGTGTCGACCGTCCCCCTCCCCCGGCCCCGGCCCATCGAGGCCACCGAACCGTTCTGGTCGGCGCTGCGCTCGCACCGCGTGGTGCTGCAGCGATGCGGTGCGTGCGCCACCTGGATCCACTATCCGCGACGTCGTTGCACCGCGTGCACGTCGGAGGACCTGCGCTGGGAGGAGGTGTCCGGCCACGGGGTCGTGTCGACCTTCACCGTCGCACGACAGCCCACCCACCCGGCGTTCGCAGACGAGGTGCCCCAGCTCCTCGCCGTGGTCGAGCTCGACGTCGGCGTGCGCGTCACCACGACGCTCACCGGCGTCGACCCTGCGGACGTGCACATCGGGATGGCGGTCGTGCCGTCCTTCGACGACGGCGACGACGGCGTCACCCTGCTGCGGTTCACGCCTGCCTGATCACCACGGCGTGCCGTCCGGCTTGAGGTACGACCCGCTGATGTTGCCGCTGGCGACGAGCGCCTCGTAGGTGGCATCCCCGAGCTCGCCGCGCAGCACCGCCTCGTTGTCCTGCCCCATGACCGGGATCGGACCCCAGCGACGCTCCGGCCCCGTCCACTGCCACGTGTACCCGGCGTACTCGTGCGTGCCGAGGTCCGCGCTGCCGTTGGGGCGGAAGAACCCCCGGGCGCGGAGCTGCGGGTTCGCATAGCAGTCGGTCTCGGTCGCGACCGGGGCGGCGGCCACGCCGACGGCGACGCACGCCTCGAAGGTCTCCTGGTTGCTGCGGGTGGCCGTCCACGCAGCGATCGCCGCGTCGAGCTCGTCGTGCCGGTCGAACCGGGCGGCAAGGTCCAACCCGACGAGGTCGTCCCGTCCGATCAGGCGGGCGAGAGCGTCCCACTCGGTGTCGGACCCGACCGAGATGGTCACCCAGCGGTCGGGGGTGAGGTCGCCGACCCCGCCCTTGGCCTGCACCCCGGGCGTCGACGGGTACGCACCCTGGGGAGCACGGTGGCGTGCCCGGTTGCCGATCGTCTCGTGTCGGCGCCCGGTGCGGCCGGCGTCGACGAACAGCTCACCGAGGTGCTGCATCATGTTCTCTGCCTGGGCGAACTCGATCAGCTCGCCGGTCCCGGTGCGTTCCCGCCGCCGGAGCGCCATCAGCACGGTGAACGCTGCGGCGGGCCCGGACGCCGCGTCCATGTGGTACACGGCGGCGTTCGACGTCGGGTCCATGTCGACGTAGCCACGCTGGGACGTCAGCCCGCACAGAGTCTCGAAGTGCACACCGAACCCGATGAAGTCCCGGTACGGACCCCACGTGCCCACCGACGGCATGCGGACCATGATCGCCCGTGGGTTGCGCGCATGGATCGTGTCCCAGTCGATGCCGAGCTTGTCCCACAGGCCGACGGCGTTGTTCTCCACGAGCACATCCGCGGTCTCGACGAGCCGCAGGAACGCCTCCCGCCCCTCGTCCTTCCGGAGGTCGAGCGTGATGCTGCGCTTGTTCCGCCCGTGCGCGGTGAACAGCGCGACCCGGTTCCAGGGTCGCTCACCGGGGTCGGTGTCGGGGAACCCGCCGAAGATCGGACCGATCGCCTCGGCGATCTCCTTAGGCGGCCGGGGTGCGAGTCCCCGGGTCGCCGTGGGGAACACCCACGGATTGTCGATGCGCACGATCTCCGCGCCGAGCTCGCCGAGCAGCATCGTCGCGTACGGTCCCGCCCACACCACGGTCATGTCGAGGATGCGGACCCCCTCGAGCGGCAGACGGGCGGGGGCAGGTGCAGCGGGGCGCGACGGTTCCGGCGGGCCCAGCTCGGCGCGCACCTCTTCCGTGTGCTGGCCGAGCAGCGGCGCCGGGCGGCGCAGCGCCCAGCCGTCGGCCATGCGAACGGGCGGCCCGGGCTGGCGGATCGTGCCGGTGGGGTGATCGACGTCGACGAAGAAGCCGCGTTCGGCGAAGTGCGGGTCGGTGAGGAGGTCGATCGGGTAGTTGAGCGCCGTGACCGCCCACCCGTGCGACTGTGCCTCGACCATCGCGTCCTGGCGGGTACGGGCGAGCGTGTAGCCGTACATCGCAGCGGCTGCGAGCTCGGGCAACTCCTCGTCGGCCATCGGGTTGGGGGCGGCGTAACGCTCGGCGAGGGTGTCGTCGCCGAGCGCGGACAACATGCGGGGCACCCAGTTCGGCAGGCAGGCGATCAGGGCGTACCCGTCCTCGGTCGGGTAGAAGCCGTTCGGGTACGGCCCCATGCGTGCGCCGCCCTCGCGCGGTGCATCGCGTCCGGTGTACGCCCGGTACAGCAGGTAGGTCATGCGGCGATCGATGGAACCGGCCTGCGTCTCGAGGTTCGCGACGTCGATGTGGACGCCCTCACCGCTGCGTTCCGCGGTGGTCAGCGCAGCGAGGACGGCGAGCGCGACGACGTTGCCGCACTGGTAGAGACCGAGGTTGCCGCCGAGCTTGCCGGGCTCCCGGTCGGACAGACCGGTGCTCGACATCGTCCCGCCCATCGCATACATCGTGATCTCGTCCGCGGGGAGACCCGCATACGGGCCGGTGCGACCGAAGGGCGTGACGCTGCACACGACGAGGTCGCGGCGCACGGCCCGGAGCGCGTCGACGAGGTCGTCCGGCGCGCCGGGAACGCTCGCCTCGATGACCACGTCGGCGGTCCGGGCGAGCTCGAGCACGAGCGCACGCCCCTCCGTCGTGGTCACGTCCGCGACGACGGAACGCTTGTTCAGGTTGCAATGCAGAAACGTGGCGCTCGCCTCGAGGTCCTCCACGTCGTCGGGGAACGGCCCGATCCGACGGGCGGGATCACCGGCCGGCGGTTCGACCTTGATCACCTCGGCGCCGAAGTCGGCGAGCATCTTCCCGGCGAACGGTCCGGGGATCCCGCCTGCGAGCTCTACCACCCGGATACCTGCGAGGGGCTGGTCCATGGCCGGACGATACAGTCCGGACGTGGACTTCGTTTCGCCGACTCGCTTCGTCGACAGCACGCACCCCGACGTCGTCGCCTGGGCCACCGAGGTCGTCGGCGACGCCGTCGACGACCGCACGAAGGCGGTGCGGCTCTTCTACGCGGTGCGGGACGACATCCGTTACGACCCCTACGTGGCGACCTCCGGCGAAGACCAGTACCGGGCGAGCGAGATCCTCCGCCAGGACCGCAACTGGTGCGTGCCGAAGGCGATCCTGCTGTGCGCGGGGTCACGGGCGGTGGGGGTCCCGTGCCGGCTCGGGTTCGCCGACGTGAAGAACCACCTCGCCTCACCGAAGCTGCTCGAGCAGATGGGAACCGACCTCTTCGCGTTCCACGGCTACGTGGAGTTCCGCCTCGACGACACCTGGCGCAAGGCGACCGCGGCGTTCAACATCGAGATGTGCACGCGCTTCGGCGTGAAGCCCCTCGACTTCGACGGTCTCGAGGACTCGCTCTACCACGAGTTCGACGTGGAGGGCCGCCGGCACATGGAGTACGTGAACGAGCGGGGCACCTTCGAGGACTTCCCCTACGACGAGATGGTGCGGGTCTTCACCGAGGTCTACGGCGGCCCGCCCGGCGACGTGGCCGCCGACCAGCACGACGAGCTGTTCCACGGGTGAGCTCACCCCGCGACCGCCATCTCACGATCTACGGCCGGAACCCGGTCGCCGAGGCGCTCGAGGATCCGGCGGTGCCGGTGGCGCGGGTCTTCGTCGCGGAGCGGGCGCACGGTCCGGTGATCGACCGGATCCTTGCGACCGCCCGCCGGCGCGGCGTGGCCGTCGAACGGACGAGCACCGACCGGATCGCGCTCATCGCGCGCAACGGTCGACACCACCAGGGGGTCGCCGCCGACATCGCACCCCCGGGCCTCGAACCGCTCGGCCCGTGGCTCGCCCGACGCCGTGGGCGCCTGCACCGCACGTCGGTGCTCCTCCTCGACGGCGTGCACAACCCCGCGAACGTCGGGATGATCATCCGGTCGGCGACCGCTGCGGGAGTCGACGGCGTGGTGGTCCCCGACCGCCGCACCGCCGAGCTCGGCCCGCTCGTGCTGAAGGCGTCGGCCGGGGTGGCGCTCGCGGCGACGCTGCTGCGGGTCGACGACGCCGCGACGGCGGTCCAGATGCTGCGCGACGCCCGGTTCAGCATCGTCGGCCTCGACGGCTCGGGCACGGAGTCGCTGTTCGACGCGCCGCTGCCCGACCGTGGCTGCTACGTGCTCGGCAACGAAGCCGAGGGGATCTCGGTGCCGACCGATCGGACGTTGCGGATCCCCCTCGCTGGCGGGGTCGAGTCGCTGAACGTGGCGGCGGCGGCGACGCTCATGGCCTTCGAGCTCACCCGACGCGGCGGAACCGACTGACGACCTCGACGTGGGGGGTGTGGGGGAACAGGTCGACGAGCGTGGAGTGCTCGTAGCGGTAGCCGACAGCCCCGAGCTCGACGGTGTCCCGGCCGAGAGACCCCGCGTCGCAACTCACGAGCACGATGTGCTCGGCCCCCGTCGCGGCGAGCACCGCCACTCCGGCGGCGCCGAGGCCCCGACGGGCCGGATCGGCGACGACCGCGTCGGCGGGGGTCGCGGACCAGTCCTCGACCGCCGACTCGACGACGGTCGCGTCGGGCACGTTGTGGCGGGCATCGGCCACCGACGACGGCGACCGTTCGACCGCGGTCACCTCGGCACCGAGACGACTGAACAGGCCGACCCCGCTGTACGCATCGACGAGACGTCGGACGGGGCCGAGCTCGTCCCGCACGACGGCGACGAGCGCATCGGCGCCGTCGGGACGCGACTGGAAGAACGACGCCGCCGAGACCCGGAACGTGTGGCCGTCGACGATCTCGTGGAGGTGGTCGCGGCGCACGTCCGACGGGACGCGGACCGGGTACTCGGCCGCCACGAGACGCTCGCCGGTGCGGGCAGCGACCCGCAGCACGACCTCCGTGTTGTCGCCGAAGTCCCCCTCGACGACGAGCTCCTCGAGCAACGGGTGCAGCACCGGGCAGGCGTCGAGGACGGCGAGGTCGTGGGACCGCGCGGTGCGCAGCGCCGCACGACCGTCGACCACCCCGACTCGCACGGTCGTTCGGTACCCCCACGGGTCGAGCGGCGGCCCGTCCCGGACGTCGGGGGTGACCCGGCCGATGCGTTCGAGTGCATCGGCGACGATCCTGCGCCGGAGCTCCCGCTGGGCGTCGAGGCGGACGTGGCCGAGCCCGCACCCCCCGCAGCGTTCGCACCGCGGTTCGACCCGGTCGGGTGACGGCTCGACCACGGCGACGATCTCCCCGCGGGCGAAGCGCTTGTGCTCGCTGGTGAGGGTGACGTCGACGACGTCGCCGGGGACGGCTCCCGGGACGAAGACGACCCGTCCGCCCTCGTCCCGTCCGACGCCGTCGCCGCCGACGGCGAGACCGGTGATCCGAAGCACGTGGGGAACCTACCGGCGCGGTACCTTGACCGGCGATGACCCTCGCCCCTCGCATCGTCCCCTCCGTGCTCCCCGCCGACTTCGCCCGCCTCGGCGAGGTGTGCCGCGACCTCGAGGTCGCCGGCGTCGATCGGCTGCAGTTCGACGTCATGGACGGCCGGTTCGTCCCGAACCTCACGTTCGGGCCGGACGTGATCGCCGCGGTCCGGTCCTGGACGACCGTGCCGTTCGAGGCCCACCTGATGGTCGAGGAACCCGACCTGCTGGCGCACCGCTACGTGGAGGCGGGGTGCGGGATCGTGATCGTGCACGCCGAAGCGTGTCGGCACCTGCACCGGACCCTCGGCCTGGTTCGGGAGCTCGGCGCGTCGCCGGCCGTGGCGCTGAACCCTGCGACGCCGGCCAGCGCCGTCGCCCACGTGCTCGACCTCGTCGACCTCGTGCTGGTGATGACGGTGAACCCCGGGTTCGGGGGCCAGGCCTACCTCGGGTCGATGGAACCGAAGATCGCCGAGGTCCGCTCGATGATCGACCGGTCGGGCCGCCAGATCGACCTCGAGGTCGACGGTGGGATCGCACCCGACACGATCGCCGGCGCCGCCGCACACGGGGCGGACGTGTTCATCGCCGGGAGCGCGCTGTTCCGGGACCCGGAGGGCTTCGCTCACGCGGTCACCGACCTGCGCACCCGCGCCGAGGCCGCCCGGCGGTGAGATCCCGCCGACGCCGTTCGACGCTCGGGGTCGCCCTCGTCGCCGCCGGCGTGCTCGCCTTGCCGACGGCGTGCGGTGGGGACGGGGCCGAACCGGACGCGTTCTGCGCGCAGGTTCGTCGAGTCCCGGTCATCACCGACCGCCTGCAACTCGCCACACCGGATCCGACGACCGCATCGGCGGAGCTCGTCGACGAGCTCGAACGGTTGCGGAACGCGTCGCCTCGCGCCGTCCGAGCCGACGTGGAGGTTCTGCTCGAGCTGAGCCGCGTGCTCGGCACGGCCATCACCACGACCGACGAGGCCGCTCGGGCCGACGCGCTCGCGACCCTCGAGACCCGACGGGTGGAGTGGGAGCGGGCGAGCGCGTCGGTGGTCGCCTACACGAACCGTGTCTGCGGCGTGCAGCTCGGCGGCTGACCCCGCTCGCAGACCACCGTTGCTCAGCGGTTGCGCTTGGCGCGGACCTCGTCGATGAGGCCGTACACCTTGGCCTCCTCGGCAGTGAACCAGCGGTCACGTTCGGAGTCGGTCTCGATCTGCTCGACGGTCTGACCGGTGTGGAACGCGATGCGCTCGGCGAGGAGCCGCTTGATGTACTTCATCTGCTCGGCCTGGATCGCGATGTCGGTCGCCTGCCCGCGGACCCCGCCGAGCGGCTGGTGCATCATGATGCGGGCGTGCGGGAGGGCGAACCGCTTGCCGGGGGCGCCGGCGCACAGCAGGAACTGGCCCATCGACGCCCCGAGACCCATGCACACGGTGCCCACGTCGGGCTGGATGAACTGCATGGTGTCGTAGATCGCCATGCCGGCGGTCACCGACCCGCCCGGGCTGTTGATGTAGAGCCAGATGTCCTTCTCCGGGTCCTGCGCCTCGAGGAACAGGAGCTGCGCGGTGATCCGGTTCGCGGACTCGTCGTTCACATCGGTGCCGAGCACGATGATCCGGTCCTTGAGGAGCTGGTTGAACAGGAAGGCGTCGCCGCCCATCATGGCGTCGGAGGACATGAGCCGGAAGGCTACCCTTCAGGGCACCACTGGCGGACGTGGCGGAACTGGCAGACGCACCAGGTTTAGGTCCTGGCGCCGAGAGGCGTGCGGGTTCGACTCCCGCCGTCCGCACGGGCCGATGGCCGTCGCCCCACGCTCGGACACCCCCATCACCCGCCGATCGTGTCGGTGATGGACGCGACGGTCGGGCCGAGCACGACGAGCAGCAGCGCCGGCAGCGTGCACAGCACGGTGGGGGCCAGGATCGTGACCGGCAGCCGCATCGCCCGCTCCTCGACGGTGAGCCGGCGGGCGGTCCGGAGCTCCTCGGCCTGGCTGAGCAGCGTGTCCGCCACCGGGGCACCGAGTCGGTCGGACTGCACGCGCGCGCACGAACCGGTCGAGCTCGGCGAGGAGCTCCGGCGTGAGCACGCCGCCGAAGAGCACCAAGCCGGCCACGCCGCCCGCGAGCGGGGTGCGTTCCGCTGCGAACAGCGCCCCGGCGACGAGCGCGGCGACCGACGTCGACACCACCCGGGACCGGCCGGTCGGGCGCGGTGCGGGGAGCGCTGCGTCGTCGACGGGTTCGAGGCCGAGCCGGTCGAGGAGACGCGGCTCCGGAGGGGTGCGGCGGGCCGCGAGGAGACCGAGGAGGCCGACGACCAGCAGCGAAGCCCCGATGGCGGGCACCAGCGCGTTCATCGGACGACCCCGGCGACGAGGCGGCGCATCCACACGAGGCCGACGACCTCGAGGACGCCTGCGGCGAGCAGGAAGCCACGGCCCGAGCCCGTCGTGAGCCGGTCGAACGACGCCCGGTCCAACACCGCGGTGGCGGCGACGACGGGGGGCAGGGCGGATCCGTTCGCCCGCGTGGGGCCCGTCGGGTGCAGCGAGCACGCACACCCCCGACCGTTCGTCGCGGGTGAGGCACACCTTCACGGCCGTCGTGTCGACATCGCCACCGACGAGGTCGACGAGGCTGCGCTCGGGTCGCACCCCGAGCACCGTCGCGGCGTCACCGAAGAGCGCGTCGAGGTCGACGAGCACGACGTCGTCGGGCGTGCGCTCGGCGAGGGCGACGGCGAGGTTCGCGGCGATGGTGGTCTTGCCCGACCCACCCTTCGGTGCCAGCACCACGGCGACCCGTCGGCCCACACCGCCGGAGCCGTCGACATGGGCGGCGACCCGGCTCGGTGACGCGACGGTGAGGACCTGCACATCGGGCCGTCGACTGCGCAAGTCCGCAACCAGCCCGATGGCGAGCGCAGGGTCGACGTCGACGTCGACGCAGACGGTGCTGGCGCCGAGGGCGCCGATCCGTTCGACCAGCTCGGCAACGGTGACACCGGGTTACACGACGATCGGGACGAACCGGCTCTCGGCCCCGCCGAGGGCGCGCTCTCGACCGAGCTGCACGGCGACCTCGAACAATCCGGAGGGGACCGGCACCCGGGTCGGCGCAGCGATGGTCGCCTCCGTCGCTGGCGGAGCGGCGCTCGGCTCGCCACCTCCCGACGATGCCGCCCAACCGAGCAGCAGTCCGAGTTTGAGCGCAGTACCTGCGCCGGCGAGGAGTCGTGCCTGTGTCGTTTGCAACCGTGGTCCTTCCTTGCAGTGGATGTCGTGTGAGTTGGTGGTCGATCGGCGTGGCGCTCAGCGCACGAGTCGGATGAGGCGGGCGCCGAAGTCGAATTCCGGGCCGGCGAACCCCGGGCCGCCGCCGATGAGCTCGACGGGGCGGAACTCGCCGACGATGCAGTTCGCGCTCCCCCCGGACGGGCAGGTCGTCCTCGCCGGTCCGACCGAGCCCGGGAACTTCACCCCGGTGACGGCGAAGCCCACCCAGCCACCGATGCGCAGCACACCGTTCGACCCGCTCAGGCCGTTGGAGCCAACGAAGACCGGGAGCACGATCGTCGTGCCGACCCAGTCGACCGGACTGCAGCGCCGTGGTGGTGAGGCCCCGGTAGCGACGGGCTGCCAGATCCCGAGCTCGAGGGCGATGGTGCACGTGCTGCCGTCGGGCGTGAGCCAGCCGAACCCGCCGGGGAGTGCCGCCCCGGACGAGCTCACACAGGCGCCGCTCGACGAGCTGTGGAACTCGACGGCGCGGATTCCCGGCGGGGGGAGCGTCGAACCGACGAAGCCGCCGGCGCGTTGGTACTCGCAGGGGGAGATCGCGAGCGGTGTCACCACGGCACGGCGCGGCACCCCCCACGCCACGGTCGCCGCGGCGCGCACGGTCCGACCGGTCTCGGCGTCACCTAAGATCCCGGCGAAGCGATGCGGGTCGGGTCGGCCCCGGCCGGGTTCGGGGTCGACGTGACGACCTCGAACCAGCCCGAGGCACCATGGGTCTCCACGGGCGTGGCAGCGCAGTCGCGTAGGCCGGGACCCCGTCCGCAGACGCCGTCGACGGCGGAGGCGCCATCGATCGCGTTGGCGGACGCGTAGCGGGTGGCGGTGTCGGTGACCGCGCCGCAATGACCGGCGACGCAGTCGTGCGCCACCGCGAGGGCAGCCGCGTCCGCGCCGGCCTGGAGATCGGCCTTCTCGACGGAGAGCGCTCCCACGTCGACGACGAGCGCTGCGGCGCCGATGAGTGCGACGAGTGCGGCGGCCGCCCAGAGAGCGACGGTGCCGCGGTCCTTCGAGTCGTCGGTCATCCGGGGCACGACATCACTCCGGTGGCGCGCACGGTGCGGGTGCCGAGGCCGAGGAACGGGACACCGACACCCACCCGTTCGGCGAGGGTGACGGTGGCGTCACCACCCCCCGACGCCGGACACGGCGCGAGACTGACCTGGTCGATGGTGAAGGGGGCCGAGCGGGCGACCGCAGCGGCGGCGGTCGCCGGGTCGGCCCCGAGAGCGAGCGTGCGTGCGCCGTTCCGCGCCGCCGACCGCAGCACGACCTGGGTGTCGTGCAGACGGCCGACGGCGACGGTCCCGGCGACGAGGGTGACGACGAGCGGGAGGACGATCGCGAACTCGACCATCGACGCTCCCCGCTCCGGATCGTCAGAACGGCGGGTGATGGTGGTCAGGATCTGGTTGATAAAATGGAGCGCATTCATGGGTCCGACGTACCCGACGCCTGCGCCGTCGAACCGTGCGCGATGATGACGCCGGTTCCCGGGGAGGTCCCATGGAAGAGGTCGAGCTACCGCCGCCGCCGCCGACTGGTGCCGTGATCCGCACGCCGGCGAGCGTGATCGACGTCGAGGAGGTGCAGGCGCCCGCGCCGACGCCCGGTGACCTGAACGACCAACTGCTGGGCACGAGCGTGTGGTCGGACCAACTCATCGCATCGGCGGGGATCCCGATCTACGACGTGCAGGTCATCTCCGTCGGCGGCGGGATAGGTTCGTTCGTGCTCGCCGATCACCTCCGGATCGCCGGCATGCCGACGAACGCGTTCATGGCGCTGTCGAACATCGAGACCCCGTGGCAGACCTACGAGTACCTCACGAAGGTGTCCCAGATCCCGCGACCGGAGCGACTGCGCAGTGATTCGACGGGCATGCCCGACAACATCTGGGGGTTCCCGAGCTACGCGCTGCGGGAGTCACGGCGGGAGAAGACGCTCGCCCCGCTGTGGAGCGTGCTCACCGAACCCGTCTTCACCGACTACTGGACGCCCCGCGCCGGCACGGCGTTCGAGGGCATGGCCCGCGAGGCCGCCCGTATCGGCTGGCACGGCATGGTCACGATGGGTCAGGTGCGGATGGTGCGGCGCCGTGAAGGTGGCGGCTACTTCACGATCCTCACGCCGCCGCCCGGTGCGTCGCCGACCAAGCGGATCGCCTACCGCAGCCAGTTCGTCCACCTCGCCGTCGGGTACCCGGGGTTGCGGTTCCTGTCGGATCTCCAGGCCTACCGCACCGCCTACGGCGACATCGCCCGGGTCGTGAACGCGTACGAACCGCACGAGCACGTCTACGACGGGCTCCTGCAGAAGCCCGGGCGCGTGTTGGTGCGGGGCGGTGGCATCGTGGCGTCGCGCGTGCTGCAGCGGTTGATGGAGGACCGCATGCACAAGGGTGCGCAGACGCAGATCCTCCACCTGTTCCGTACCTACATCGACGGCAAGAACGCGCAGAACGGGCCGTCGCGCCGCAAGGGCAGCATGGGGTTCGCCTACCAGGGGTTCAACTGGCCGAAGGGTGCGTGGGGCGGGCAGCTGAAGGACGCTATCGAGTCGGCGGAGGGCGCCGAACGGGCCGAGATCTACAAGAAGCTCGGCGGCACGCACACCCCTCGGCGGAAGCTCTGGCAGCAGCAGATGCGGCGTGCCGCCGGTGAGGGCTGGTACCACACGTTCCAAGGCGAGGTCACCGACGTCCGGCCCGGCGACGGTGGCGTCGTCACGACGATCCGCCAGAAGAACGGCTCCGTCCACGCGATCGAGGCGGACGTGATCATCGACTGCACCGGCCTCGAGGCCGATCTCGCCGAGTCCAGGATCCTCGCCGACCTGTTGGAGCACTCGGGCGCCGGCCGCAACCCGATGGGTCGACTCGACGTGGAACGCACCTTCGAGGTCCGGGGCACGCGCAACGGGGTCGGACGGCTCTACGCCTCGGGGGCGCCGACGCTCGGCGGCTACTACGCCGGCGTCGACTCGTTCCTCGGGCTGCAGTACGCCGCACTGCGCATCACCGACGATCTCGCCGCGCAGGGGATCGTCAAGCGGATCGGCGTCGGTCGGTCGATGAGCCAGTGGTGGAAGTGGTTCCGCCAGAAGCCGATCTGAGCGACAGGAACGACACCGATGACTCCCACCCTCTCGGGCCGCATCCAGAGCCGGATCTTCCTCGCACTGCTGATCGGTGTGCCGTGGACGATCCTGCTGACCCCGTTCCTGCCGGGCATCCGCATCGACGGCGAGGGGTTCGTCGGGTTCGGCCCCGGCATGTACCCGGTCACCTTCACCGCTCTCGGCCTCATGATCGTGCTCGGTGCGGTGGTCTGGGATCCGCTGTACCACGGGTTGCAGCAGTTCCGATGGGAACGTGACTGGCCTTCGATGTTCGCGCTCCTGACCGTGATCAACGAGGCGGTGCTGCTGTGGTTCGTGCTGTCGGCGGTGGGCGTCGACGGTGGCGGGCGGGCGCAGATGTCGACCTTCGTCGTCCACATCGCCACCACCTGGCTGCTCATGTGGCTCTTCGCGGTCGGCCCGATCCGCGTGGTGCTGCTCCGCTACCGGTTCAGCGGCGGACGGATCCTGCGCCGCTGGTGACGGTCGCCCTCGGCATGAACCGGTCGACGAGCGGCCCGGTCATCGCCGTCGTGACCAGCGCCATGACGACGGCGCCCACCTGCATCTGCGGACTGATCACCCCGGCGTTCAGCGCCACGAGCGCCACGACGAGCGGGAGCAGGCCCCGACAGTTCATGAGTACGCCGAGTGCGTTCGACTCCGACCAGGTGAGCCCGCCCACACGGCCGAACAGCAGCCCGCCCAGCCACTTCGACGCAACGGCCACGGCGACGAACGCTGCGATCCCGGGCACCCACGCCCAGGTGAGGCCGAGCTTCGTGAAGTCGGTTCGGAGACCCGAGTAGGCGAGGAAGATCGGCAGCAGGAAGGTGACGGCGACCTCGCTCAGTCGTTGGGACATCGCCGCCGCGATCACGGGGAGACGGGGCACGACCACCCCGCCGATGAACCCTCCGACGATCCCGTGGATGCCGATCCGGTCGGCCGTGTACGCCGAGGCCATGACGACGGCGACGAGCACGGCGAAGTGGTCGCCCTTGAGCGTGGTGCCCACCCGCTCGGCGGTGAACCACCGGGCGAGGAGCGGTCGGAGGACCCCGAGAGCGACGGCGAGGTACGCGATCGTGCCGACGACACGCCACACGTGCACCGAGGGCGGGGCGCTCACGGCGACGCCCCGGGCGACGCCGACGGTGAGGAACATGAGCACGGTGACGACCGCGGCGGTGGCGATGCCGACCGCACCGAACGTCGTCGACGCCACGCCCTTCTCCTGGAGGATCCGCACGGCGACCGGGAACGCGGTCACCGACAGCATCGCCCCGACCATGAGCGCGAACCCGAGCTGGGAAGGTTCCTTCTCGGTGCCGAACGCTGCGACGAAGCGTTCGTTCCACAGCACGGGGACCAGAACGAACGCCGAGGCGATCGGCACGGCGACCACGCCGAAGGACAGTGTGACGATTCCCTTGACCTTGCCGCGGAGCGCCGCCGGGTCGAGCTCGATGCCGACGAGGAACATGAACAGGATGAGGGCCAGCTGGCCGAGCAGGTTGAGGCCGGTCTGCGCCTGCGGTGGGAACAGGCAGCCGGTGATGCTGCCCGCCGCGGTACCACCGAGCGCCCGGTCGCAGGCGAGGAACGACGGCGGGGACGTCCACGTGAAGATCGTGGCGCCGAGGAGCGATGGGCCGAGCAGCACACCGGCGACGATCTCCCCGACGACCCGCGGCTGACCGACGCGGAGGGCGAGCCCGCCGACGAGTCGGGCCACGGCGAGGATGACGACCACGTCGAGCAGCACGAACGCCACGACCTGGTCGGCGGGTAGGGACGGGACCATCGCCAGCACGGGAACCCCCTCGGCCGAGGGCGTCTCCTGCGCCGTCGACGCCGCGCATCATGCCAGAGCAGGCGGTGTCGGGGTGCGGACTACGGTGCACCCATGGCTGTCGACCCACCGGACGGTGATGCCCGGGCCCACGTGGCAGGCCTCGACGAGTCGGTCCTGCGACTCGTACGGGCCGACTGGCTGCAGGGGTGTCTCCGGGTCCAGGTGGAGGCGCCGGAGCTGCGACCCGACCGGCGCACGATGTTCCGCATCGTCGGTGTCGAACCGCGCATCTGGTACGTGACGGGGATCAACGGGGTCACGACCGACACGGCATCGGCCGCAACCCTCGTGTGGACCCCGATCGTGTCGGGCACCATCGAGTTCACCCCGGGCAGCTACTGAACACCCCCGCCCGGTCGCGAGCCGGTGGCCCGCTGCGGATCAGACGCTGCAGAGCGACGTCGGGACGCCGGCGACACCCGGCCGACACCGGAAAATCGATCCCGCCTTCGCCGGATCGTCGGTGTTGTCGGCGGTGACGATGTAGAGCTCGTCGTGGTCGGCACCACCGAACGCGCAGCTCGTCACGGCCTTCGCCGGCACGGGGATCTCGTCGAGCAGGTCACCCGACGGGGAGAGCTTTGCCACCCGTCCGGGGCCGACGTGCGCGACCCACAGGTTGCCGTCGACATCGACGCAGAGGCCGTCGGGGATGCCCCGCTCGAACACGGTGCGCCCGATGTGCCGTCGGTTCGCCACGCTGCCGTCGGGGGCGAGGTCGTGCACCCAGATGCCCTTCGACGTGGAGTCGGCGTGGTAGAGCGTGCGTCCGTCCGGCGAGAACCCGATGCCGTTCGTGACCTCGATCCCCCCGTACAGCTCGGTGGCCGTACCGTCGAGCTCCACCCGGTAGGCCTCACCCGGGGTCTTCGGACCCTTCAGATCGGTGAGGTCGCTCCGGACGCTGCCGATGTAGAGGCGACCCGCAGCGTCGGGCTGGATGTCGTTCCAGTGCGTGATCGCCGGGTCGCCGTGGATGCGACGCAGCACGCCGTCGCGCCAGTGACTGATGTCGGGGCCGGACACCACGAACCCGCCGTCGGCGTGGAGTGCGAGGCCGCCCGCCATCGGACGGTCGCCGAGCACGGTCTCGACCGTGCCGTCCGCCGTCCGGCGGTGGACCGTTCCTCCGTACACGTCGGTGAACCACAAGGTTCCGTCGGCGTCGGTGCGGGGCCCTTCGACGAGGCCGAACCCCCAGGCGAGCAGCTCGAGTTCCATGTCGGTACCGTAGCGGGGGACACCGGTGGTTAACTGTCGAACGGTGACGCCGGCCCATCTCGACGACCTCGCGCTGCGTGAGTCCGCCTTCGCCTGGCTGCGACTCCAGATGCTCACGAAGGAAGGCCTCTCGCGCAACGACCTCGCACGGTTCCCCTTCGCCGGCCGTACGTTCCGCCTCACCGGCACCCAGACAGGGATCTGGAGGATCCGTGCGTCGTCGGACGCTGCGATCAGCATCCTCACCGCCTACGCGCCCGTCGGCGCTCGTCGACCCTACGACGACACCGTCGGCGCCGACGGGCTGCTGCGCTACAAGTGGCGCGGGGACGACCCGCTCCTCGCCGACAACGTCTGGCTCCGCCGCGCGATGGAACGACAACTGCCGCTGATCTGGTTCATCGGGATCGGCTACGCCCCCGGCTCGAAGATCCAGCTCTTCCGACCCGAGTTCCCGGTGTACCTGACGGCCGAGGAACCCGAGCGTCGACAGTTCGTCGTCGCCGTCGACGGGCAGGAAGCCGCTCCCGCCGGTGCCGACGCGCACGTCATCGACATCACGAGGAAGTACAACGAGCGCATCGCCCGCGTCCGGGTGCACCAGCCGATGTTCCGGTCCGCGGTGCTCGCCGCATACGAGCGGCGCTGCGCCGTCTGCCGGCTGCCCTTCGCCGAACTCCTCGACGCCGCCCACATCAAGAGCGACGCCGAGGGCGGGGCGGCGCGTGTCTCCAACGGCCTCGCCCTGTGCAAGATCCACCACGGGGCGTTCGATTCGAACATCATCGGCATCGCGCCGGACTTCGTCGTGCACGTCCGGGAGTCCGTGCTCGCAACCGTCGACGGCCCGACGCTCCAGCACGCGATCAAGGAGATGGCGGGGCAACGTCTTCGTCAGGTTCCGGACCGGCGATCGGAACGACCGGACCGCGAGCTCCTCGCCGAACGGTTCGAACGCTTCAGGAATGCGTCGTGATGAGGCCGCCCGCGCTCACTCCACGCGCAGGCCCGTGATCGCGCGGGCGATGACGAGCTGTTGGATCTGCTCGGTGCCCTCGAAGATGTCGTAGACCTTCGCATCGCGGTGCCAGCGTTCGACCGGGTGGTCCTTCACGAAGCCGGCGCCGCCGAGGACCTGCATCGCCCGTTCCGTCGCCCACACCGCCACCCGACCGGCCTTCAGCTTCGACATGGAGCCTTCGCCGCCACGGAGTCCACCGTTGTTCGCCTGCCACGCCGCCCGCCACACGAGCAGCCGGGCGGCATCGATCTCCGTCGCCATGTCGGCGAGCAGGAACGCCACCGCCTGGTGTTCGGCGATGGCCTTGCCGAACGTCCGCCGCTCGAGCGCGTAGTCGCGGGCGTACTCGAACGCCGCCCGCGCGATACCGAGCGCCTGCGCGGCGACCGCCGGCCGGGTCGCCTCGAACGTCGCCATCGCCGGCTGTCGCTCCCCGGTCCGAGCGGCGTCGCGCGCTCGACCGAGTTTCTCCTCGAGTCGTTCCCTGCCACCGAGCAGGCACCGCTCGGGCACGCGAACGTCGTCGAGGACCACTTCGGCGGTGTGGCTCGCCCGGATGCCGGACTTCCGATACTTCTGCCCCATCGACAACCCGGGCGTGCCCGGCGGCACGACGAAGGCGGCCTGACCGCGCGCCCCGAGGGCGGGGTCGACGGTTGCGACGACGACGTGCACATCCGCGATCCCGCCGTTGGTGATCCAGGCCTTCGTCCCCGTCAGCACCCAGTCGCCGGTCGCCTCGTCGAACGTCGCCCGGGTCCGCAGCGACGACACGTCGGAGCCGGCATCCGCCTCCGACACGCAGAACGCTCCGAGGCGGGGGTCGTCCGCGGTCCCGTAGCACTGCGGCAACCACTCGCCGAGCTGCTCGGGCGTCCCGGCGCCGGCGATCGCCGCAGCGGCGAGCCCGGACCCGAGGATCGCGAGCCCGATGCCCGCATCGCCCCAGAACAGCTCCTCGGTGACGACGGGCAGGGTCAGCCCCGTCGGGTCGAACGACGCGTTCGCGACGAAGTCGAGCGAGTAGAGCCCGATCCGGGCGGCCTCCTGCACGACCGGCCAGGGGAACTCCTCACGGTCGTCCCACTCCGCCGCGACCGGTCGCACGACGTTCGCAGCGAAGTCGTGCACCCAACTCTGGAGTTGCCGCTGGTCGTCGGAGAGCGCGAGCGAGAAGCCGATCATGACTGCCACCTCCGACGGGGGACGGATAGGGTCACGCTACCCGTGGGAAGGACACCACATGACCGCTGAGCAGGCCGCACCGGCCGCCGCCGGACCGGTCGGCGGGATCACCCGGCGACAGCTCTACTGGCTCCTCGGAGGCCTCATCATCGGCCTGTTCCTGGCCGCGACCGAACAGAGCGTCGTCGCGACCGCACTCCCCACGATCGCCGGCGAGCTCGGCGGTGCGAACCGCATCGCCGCGGTCGTCTCCGCCTACCTGCTCACCTCGACGGTCGTCACCCCGCTCTACGGCAAGCTCTCCGACCTCTACGGCCGACGCATCGTGTACCAGGCGTCGATCGCGATCTTCATCGTCGGCTCCGCGCTCTGCGGCCTCGCCCATACCATGGACCAGCTCATCGCCGCCCGGGTCGTGCAGGGCGCCGGCGGCGGCGGCCTCATGTCGCTCGCGTTCGTGATCATCGGCGACGTCCTCTCCCCGCGTGAGCGGGGGCGCTACATCGGTGTGTTCACCGGAGCGTTCGCGTTCTCCTCGGTCACCGGCCCGCTGTGGGGTGGCCTGCTCGTCGACACGGTCGGCTGGCGCTGGATCTTCCTCGTCATCGTGCCCGCCGGACTCATCGGTCTCGCCGTGACCTCCGTCGGCCTCCGCCTCCCCTTCGCCGTGCGCAAGCGGCCGATCGACTGGGCCGGGGCGCTCCTGCTCGTCACCGCGTCGAGCGCGCTCATCCTCGTGCCCATCTGGGGTGAGAGCGGTGCCGGGTGGACGTCCCCCCGGGTCACGATCGTCGGGGTCGTCGGCGTCGTGCTCACGGTGCTCTTCGTGCTCCGCGAGCGGGTCGCCGAGGAGCCGATCCTGCCGCTGCGGCTCTTCACCGACCGGACCGTGTCCGCAACGTTCGTCATGGGCTTTCTGCTCATGGCGGCCCTCATCTCGGTGTCGACCCTCATGCCGCTGTTCCTGCAGATCGCCAAGGGGGTCTCGGCGACGTCGTCGGGGCTGCGAATGGTCCCCCAGACGATCGGCATCACCCTCACCGCGACGATCACCGGCAACATCGTGAGCCGCGTCGGTCGCTACAAGTGGTCGATGCTCGCCGGCCCGGCCATCGCAGCCGTCGGGGTGGGTCTGCTGTCCACCATCGACGCCGCCACCGGGTTCCCCGAGCTCGCCGTCTACCTCGTGCTCCTCGGCGTCGGCCTCGGCATGGTCTTCCCGAACATGACCCTCGCCGTGCAGAACGTCGTGTCGATGGCCGACCTCGGCGTCGGCACCACCACGGCGAACTTCTTCCGGAACATGGGAGCCACCTTCGGTGCCGCGGTCGCCGGGGCGGTCGTGAACGCCCGGCTCGGCAGCGAGCTCGCCGAGCGCGTCGAGGCCGAACGGCTCGCGTCCTTCGGCGGCGCCGAAGGTCTCCTGCGATCCCCGAAGGTGGTGCGTGACCTGCCGACCGATCTGCACGACGCCGTCGGCGAATCGGTCACCGTGGCGGTGACCTCCACGTTCCGGTGGGCGGTCCCCGTCATGCTGCTGCTCATCGTGCTCGCGCTCCTCGTCCGCGAGGCGCCGCTGCGCACCATGTCCGCCATGCAGTCCCAGCAGGCCCCGCCGGAGTAGGCGACCCGCCGGCCGACCGTCCGCTACACCCGGCGGAGGGTTGCGCCGTCGGCACCGTCCTCGACGATCCAGCCGAGGGCACGCAGCTCGTCGCGCAGACGGTCCGACTCGGCGAAGTCCTTCGCGGCACGAGCCGTGCGACGGGCTTCGGCGAGCGCCAGCACCCGGACGTCGGGCGGCGACACGTCACGCTCGCGCAACTCGAGGCCGACCGCCGCGCACATCGACCGCACGGCGGCGGCGAGAGGACCGACAGTCGAGTCGTCCTCGAGGTCGAGCGCGGCGTTGGCCTGACGGATCGTGCGGAACATCACGTCGAGCCCACCGGGGGTGTTGAGATCGTCGTCCATCGCCGTGCGGAACGCGTCGAGCGTCGCCGGGTCGGCGGCCACACCGTCATCCGCGAAGTCGGCGGTCCGCCGCGCGAACGCGTCGAGGCGGTCGAGCTGACGTTCCGCATCGGCCACGGTCGCCTCGGTCACCTCGAGCGGTGACCGGTAGTGCGAACGCAACACGAGCAGCCGATAGGCGCGGGCGTCGTGACGATCGATCAGGTCCAAGAGGTTCGTGAAGTTGCCGAGCGACTTCGACATCTTCTCCCCGCCCACCTCGACGAACCCGTTGTGCATCCAGTGGTGCGCGAACTCTCGGCCGCAGGCGATGGCCTGGGCGCGCTCGTTCTCGTGATGCGGGAACGCGAGGTCCTGCCCGCCGCCGTGGAGGTCGAAACCTTCGCCGAGCAGATCGAGCGACATGACGACGCACTCGGTGTGCCAGCCCGGGCGACCATCGCCCCACGGCGAGGGCCACGTCGGCTCACCGGGCTTCGCGAGCTTCCACAGCACGAAATCGGTCGGGTTCCGCTTGTCCTCGAGCGCCTCCACGCGGGCGCCCGCCTGCAGCGAGTCGAGGGACTGCCGGGCGAGCAGGCCGTAGCCCTCGACCTGGTGGGTGTCGAGGTACACGCCGTCGGCCAGCACGTAGGCCTTGCCGTCGGCCACGAGACCGTCGACGAGCTCGACCATCCGGTCGACGAACTCCGTCGCCCGGGGGGCGACCGTCGGCCGCTTCACGCCGATCGCGTCCATCGCCTTCCACCAGATCGCCTCGCACCGCACGGCGATCTGCGCAGGGTCGCGTCCCTCCTGCTGGCCGCGCTCGATGATCTTGTCGTCGATGTCGGTGATGTTCGACACGTAACGCACGTCGAACCCCGACCACTCGAGGTAGCGGCGCAGCACGTCGAACACGAGCGAGAACCGGCCGTGGCCGAGGTGCGGCGGGCCGTACACCGTCGGCCCGCACACGTACATCGACACCTTCTGCGGTTCACGGGTCCGGAACGGGACCACCTGGCCAACGGCGGTGTCGAAGAGGTGCAGCACGGCCCGAAGGCTACCCGCACCGGTTCTGGCATCGGGCCGGTCGGCGGGTACCCTCTGGCCCACTATGGCTACTGCCGGACGCCCCCGATCGGTCCCCGACAAGCCGTCCCTCGACGGCCTCGAAGCCCGCTGGGACGAGACCTGGGAGCGCGACGGCACGTACCGGTTCGCCGGCGCGTCGACCCGGGACGACGTGTACGCCATCGACACCCCGCCCCCGACGGTGTCCGGGTCGCTGCACGTCGGCCACGTGTTCAGCTACACCCACACCGACACGATCGCCCGCTATCAGCGGATGCGCGGCAAGACCGTCTTCTATCCGATGGGCTGGGACGACAACGGGCTGCCGACCGAGCGTCGGGTGCAGAACCACTTCGGTGTGCGCTGCGACCCCTCCCTCCCCTACGACCCCACCTTCGAGCCGCCGACCGAGCCGCCGAAGGACCAGATCCCGGTCTCGCGGCCGAACTTCATCGAACTGTGCGAACGGCTCACCACCGAGGACGAGCGGGCCTTCGAAGCGTTGTTCCGCCGGCTCGGCCTCTCCGTCGACTGGCACCACCTCTACGCCACCATCGACGAGCGCAGCCGTCGGGCCTCGCAGCGGGCGTTCCTGCGCAACCTCGCCCGGGGCGAGGCCTACCAGCAGGAAGCCCCCACGCTGTGGGACGTCGACTTCCGCACCGCCGTCGCGCAGGCCGAGCTCGAGGATCGCGACCAGCCCGGCGCCTACCACACCCTCGCGTTCGCCCGGACCGACGGCAGCGGGGACATCCGGATCGACACGACCCGCCCCGAGCTGCTGCCCGCCTGCGTCGCCCTCGTCGCCCACCCCGACGACGCCCGCTACCAGCCGCTCTTCGGCACGAGTGTGCGCACCCCCGTGTTCGGCGTCGACGTGCCCGTGCTCGCCCACCCCCTCGCCGACCCCGAGAAGGGCACCGGCATTGCGATGATCTGCACGTTCGGTGACACCACCGACGTGATCTGGTGGCGTGAGCTCGCGCTGCCGGCCCGGCCCGTCGTCGGTCACGACGGTCGCATCCTCGCCGAGGTCCCGACGTGGATCACCGACGAGGCGGGCCGTGCGGCGTACTCGGCGCTCGCCGGCAAGACCGTGAAGTCGGCGCAGACGGCCGTCGTGGAAGCGGCACGCGACTCGGGAGCCCTCATCGGCGACCCGCGACCGATCACCCACCCGGTGAAGTTCTTCGAGAAGGGAAGCCGCCCGCTCGAGATCGTGACGACCCGCCAGTGGTACATCCGCAACGGCGGCCGCGACGCGGATCTTCGCGACGCGCTCATCGACCGGGGTCGCTCGCTGCGCTGGCACCCCGACCACATGCGTCACCGCTACGAGAACTGGGTCGCCGGCCTCAACGGCGACTGGCTGATCTCCCGGCAGCGGTTCTTCGGCGTGCCCGTCCCCTTGTGGTACCCCCTCCACGCCGACGGCAGCGTCGACCACGACCACCCGATCGCCCCCGCCGAGGCGGACCTCCCCATCGACCCCTCGACCGACGTGCCGCCCGGCTACGTCGCCGACCAGCGGGGCGTCCCCGGCGGGTTCGCCGGCGACCCCGACGTGATGGACACCTGGGCAACGTCGTCGCTCACCCCCCAGATCGCCGGCCGATGGGAGGACGACCCCGACCTGTTCGCCCTCGTGTTCCCGATGGACCTGCGTCCCCAGGGGCACGACATCATCCGCACGTGGCTCTTCTCCACCGTGGTGCGCGCCCACGCGGAGCACAGCAGCCTCCCCTGGACCGACGCCGCGCTGTCGGGCTGGATCCTCGATCCCGACCGCAAGAAGATGTCGAAGTCGAAGGGCAACGTCGTCACGCCGATGCACCTGTTCGACCAGTACGGCGCCGACGCCGTGCGCTACTGGTCGGCCTCCGCCCGTCCCGGCACCGACACCGCCTTCGACGAAGGCCAGATGAAGATCGGCCGTCGGCTCGCCATCAAGCTGCTGAACGCGTCGAAGTTCGCGCTCGGCCTCGGCGGCGCCGACGCCCCGCCCACGAGCCTCGACGACATCACCGCCCCGCTCGACAAGGCGCTCCTCGTCCGTCTCGCCGCTCTCGTCGACGATGCCACCGCGGCATTCGACGGCTACGACTACGCCCGAGCGCTCGAACGCACCGAAGCGTTCTTCTGGGACTTCTGCGACAACTACCTCGAGCTCGTCAAGGGTCGCGCCTACGCCACGCAGGGGCCCGACGCGGCTGCGTCGGCCCGCGCCGCGCTCGAGGTCGCCCTCGACACGTTGCTCCGCCTGTTCGCCCCGTTCCTCCCCTTCGCCACCGAAGAGGTGTGGTCGTGGTGGAAGGACGGGTCCGTGCACCGGGCGGCGTGGCCGTCGGGGACCGACGTGCGTGCCGCCGCCGGCGCAGACGCCGACCCCGACGTCTACCGCACGGCGTGCGAGGTCACCTCGGCGATCCGTCGCACGAAGACCGAGGCGAAGAAGTCGATGCGGGCACCCGCCGCACTCGTCGTCGTCCTGGCCACCGCCACCGAGATCGCCGCGGTCGAGGCCGCCCGCTCCGACCTCATGGAGTCCTCCGGCATCGCCGAGCTGCGCACGGGCGCTGCCGAGGAGCTCGCCGTCGCCGTCACCCTCGCCGAGGACTGACCGGCCCGGCCGCTCTCAGCGGTTCGCCTGCGAACGGTTGCCGACCCGGCGGATCTCGCTGTTCGGCACGTGCCACACGGTGCCGTCCTCGTCGCGGATCCGCACGCGACGCAGCGACATCGCCTCGACGACCCCCGTCGCCGCACCGACGTCGACAAGGTCGCCGACCCCGAGCTGGTCCTCGAGCAGCAGGAACGCACCGGACACGTAGTCCTTCACGAGCGTCTGCGCGCCGAAGCCGATCGCGAGACCGACGACACCGGCCGAGGCGAGCAGCGGCGCCAGGTTCACCCCGAGCTCACCGAGCGCGGCGAAGGAGGCGAAGAGCACGACGAACCCGGTGACCGCGCCGACGGCAACCTGCGCGAGCGTGCCCTTCCGGCTCACGAGGCGCTGCCGCTGCGCCGCCGCGTCCGCTCCCGTCACCTCCTCGGACTGGGCGGCCTCCCACCGGCCGAGCGCCCGACCGAGGACACCTCGCAGCACTCGCTGTGCCACGAAGGCGACGACCACGATCACCGCCACGCGCAACGGGGTGCCCATCGCCCAGTCGACGAGGCCCGCCACGCTGTCGCTCGCTCCGGCGTCGACGAGCGCCGAGCACAGCGCCGTCGGCCGGTTCACGCAGGTCACCGCCGCCATGATCCCCGTCGCCATAGCGCCGACGCTACCGCCCACCGCCGCACCCCGGGCGACCAGCTAGCGTTCCCCGGGCACCGCAGGACGACACCCGGGGGGAACGATGTCCACGCCCAGCTTCACCGATCTCGAGTTCAGCATCGGCGACGACTACGTCGCCACCGTCGAGATCGCCCGACCGCCGCACAACTACTTCGACCATGCCCTCATCGGGTCGCTCGCCGACGCGTTCACCTTCTGCGACGGCGACGACCGCGTGCGTGCCATCGTGCTGTGCGCGCAGGGCAAGTCGTTCTGCGCAGGGGCGAACTTCAACGCCCCCCGGGACGGCCAGACCCAACCCGGCAACCTCTACCGCGAGGCCGTGAAGCTCTTCGAGACGAAGACCCCCGTCGTGGCTGCCGTGCAAGGCGCAGCGATCGGTGGTGGCCTCGGCGTGGCCCTCATGCCGGACTTCCGCATCGCGAGCCCCGAGGCCCGCTTCGCAGCGAACTTCGCCCGCCTCGGGTTCCACCAGGGGTTCGGCCTGTCGGTCACCCTGCCGGGCATCGTCGGCCAGCAGGTCGCCCTCGACATGCTCTACACCGGGCGTCGTCTCAACGGTGAGGAAGCCCTCCAGGTGGGCCTGTGCGACCGGCTCGTCCCCGCCGAGGACCTGCGCGCCGAGGCGCACGCGTTCGCCCTCGAGATCGCCCGCTCCGCCCCGCTTGCGGTGCGCTCGATCCGCCAGACCATGCGCGGCGACCTCGCCGCCAAGGTGAAGGCGGCCACCGATCATGAACTCGCCGAGCAGGACCGTCTCCGGTCGACGGAGGACTTCAAGGAAGGCGTGAAGGCGACGGCAGAGCGTCGCCTTCCCGACTTCAAGGGGCGCTAGGCCCGAACGGCGCAGGGCGCCGGGCGGTCAGCCCTTGCGGCGGCCGTACCGGCGCTCGAAGCGCTCGACACGACCTGCGGTGTCGACGATCGTCATCGTGCCCGTGAAGAACGGGTGGCTGCGATGGCTGATCTCGACCTTGGCGAGAGGGTACGTGTTGCCGTCCTCCCACACCGTCGTGTCGTTGGTCTGCACCGTCGAGCGGGTGATGAAGGAGTAGTTGGCCTGCGTGTCGAGAAACACGACCGGGCGGTACTCGGGATGGATGTCCTTCTTCATGGCGACCCTCGCACTTCAGCTGCAGCGGCCTATCAGTATGCCCGGTCCACCGGCGCGATCCGAAACCGCGGGCCGGGTAGCGTGTCCGACGTGACGGACACCCTCACCCCGACCCCGGTGCAGGACCCCGAGCTCACCGACGGTGAGGAGGGCGACCACGACCGGTACTCGCACTACGTGCGCAAGTCCGACATGATGCGCGCGGCGGTCGAGGGCGTCCCGGCGACGGCGTTGTGCGGCAAGAAGTGGATCCCCAACCGCGACCCGGAGCGCTACCCCGTGTGCGCCACGTGCAAGGAGATCTACGACGCACTCAAGGCCGCCGGCCGCTGAGCGGGAGTCCGACGTGCACCGCACCGCCATCGCGCACATCTCGGGTCCGGACCGCCCCGGCGTGCTCGCCGCACTCATGGACGTACTCGGCCGCCAAGGCGCCGACGTCCTCGACGTCGAACAGATCACGATCCGCGGGCGGCTGCTCCTCAGCGTCGCCCTCCGCATCCCCGATGCCCAGGACCCCTTCAAGGAGCTCCTCTACTACGGCTGGGAACACGGGCTCCAGGTCGACTTCCAACTCGTGGACGACGGTGGCGACGTCACCCTCGTCGGCGGCCAGCGCCATGCCATCACCCTTCTCGGCGCCGAGCTCGGACCGGCGGCGTTCGGCGCCGCGGCCGGTGCGGTCGCCGCCTGTGGCGCCAACATCGACCGCATCACCTGCCTCGCCCACTACCCCGTCGAGGCCTACGAGCTGATCGTCTCCTCCACCGACATCGCCCCGATCCGGGCCGGACTCGTCGCCGCGTCACGCACCCACCGCTTCGACGTGGCCGTGCAGCGCGAAGGCCTCGGGCGGCGGGCGCTGCGCCTCGTCGCGCTCGACGTCGACTCGACGCTCATCCAGGACGAGGTCATCGAGCTCCTCGCCGACGCGTGCGGCTGTCGCGAGGAGGTCGCGGCGGTGACCGCCCGGGCGATGGCCGGGGAGCTCGACTTCGAGGAATCGCTCCGTGCCCGGGTCGCGCTCCTCGCCGGACTCGATGCAGGGGTCATCGAGGAGGCACGCGCCCGCCTGCGTCTCACGCCGGGGGCGCGCACCTTCGTGCGCACGCTGCAGCGACTCGGGTTCCGCACGATGATCGTGTCCGGTGGGTTCACCCCCTTCACCGACCACCTGCGCAACGAGCTCGGCATCGACCACGCGTACGCGAACGAGCTCGAGATCCTCGACGGCCGTCTCACCGGGCGGGTCGTCGGACCCGTCGTCGACCGCCGCCGCAAGGCCGCGATCCTGCGGGAGGTCGCCGCGGCCGAGGGCATCGATCTCGCCCAGACCGTCGCCGTCGGCGACGGCGCCAACGACCTCGAGATGCTCGCCGCCGCCGGGCTCGGCATCGCGTTCAACGCGAAGCCGGTCGTGCAGGACGCCGCCGACACAAGCGTGAGCGTCCCCTACCTCGACGCGATCCTGTTCGTGCTCGGCATCCGTCGTGGCGACGTCGTCGCCGCCGACCTCGCGGAACCCACCGGCAACTAGGGTCCGCGCCCATGGCGGGACGCATCACCACCGAGGTCGACGGCCACATCGGCTGGCTCGTCGTCGATCAGCCCGAACGGCGCAACGCCGTCTCCCTCGAGATGTGGCAGCAGCTCCCCGACGCCGCCGCCCGCCTCGACGCGGACGACGCCGTGCGGGTCGTCGTGGTGCGCGGCGCCGGCGAGGAGGCGTTCGTCGCCGGCGCCGACATCAGCCAGTTCGAGGCCCGTCGCACCGGGGACGGCGCCGCCGCCTACGAGGCCGCCACCACCGCCGGGTACGGCGCGCTCGCCGCGATCACAAAGCCGACGATCGCGATGATCCACGGGCCCTGCGTCGGCGGCGGCCTCGCCATCGCCCTCACCGCCGACCTTCGGATCACCGCCGACGACGGTCGGTTCGCGATCCCCGCCGCCAAACTCGGACTCGGGTACGGCATCAACGGCATCGAGACGCTCGAACGCCTCGTCGGCCCGTCGCGCACCAAGGAGATCTTCTTCACCGCCCGGCTCTTCGACGCCGTCGAGGCGCACGCCATGGGGCTCGTGAACGCCGTGCACCCCAAGGCCGACCTCGAGGACGCCGTGCGCGGCATCGCCGCGCAGATCGCCCGGAACGCCCCCCTCACCGTCCGCTCGGTGAAGTACCTCACCGGGCAGGTGCTCCGACCACGCGCCGAACGCGACGACGCCGGGATCCGGGCGTCCGTCGACGGGTGCTTCGCGAGCGAGGACTACCGGGAAGGGGTGCGTGCCTTCCTCGAGAAGCGCCGCCCCGAGTTCCGGGGACGCTGACCGAACGGCCGGTTAGGGTGCCCGACATGGCATCAGGACCCCTCGCAGGAATCAAGGTCGTCGAACTCGCCGGCATCGGCCCCGGCCCCATGTGCGCGATGTTGCTCGCCGACCTCGGCGCCGAGGTGATCCGGGTCGACCGCACCGAGTCGGTCGACCTCGGCATCAGCCACGCACGGCAGTTCAACGTATTGAACCGCGGACGCCGGTCCGCAGCGGTCGACCTGAAGAACCCCGAAGGCGTGCAGACCGTGCTCCGCCTCGTCGAGGGCGCCGACGCGCTCATCGAAGGGTTCCGTCCCGGCGTGATGGAGAAGCTCGGTCTCGGACCCGACGTCTGCCTCGCCCGCAACCCGCGCCTCGTCTACGGCCGCATGACCGGATGGGGTCAGGACGGCCCCTACGCGAAGACCGCCGGCCACGACATCAACTACATCGCCCTCACCGGCGCACTCGCCGCGATCGGCACCCACGGCGGCCCGCCCGTCCCGCCGCTCAACCTCGTCGGGGACTTCGGCGGTGGCGCCCTCTACCTGGCGTTCGGCCTGTGCGCGGGCATCATCAACGCCCGCGCCACCGGCACCGGCCAGGTCGTCGATGCGGCGATGGTCGACGGTGCCGCCTCGCTGATGACCGCGATCTACGGCATGTACGCCGCCGGCGGGTGGACGCTCGAGCGAGGCACCAACATCCTCGACAGCGGCGCCCACTACTACGGCACCTTCGAATGCTCGGACGGCAAGTTCGTGTCCATCGGCTCGATCGAGGGCAAGTTCTACGAGGAGCTCGAGCAGACGCTCGGCGTGACCCTCGAGGGCCGTCTCGACCCGGCCGACTGGCCGGCCCACCGCGACGTCGTCGCCGCCCGGTTCCGCACCCGCACCCGCGACGAGTGGTGCGCGGTGATGGAGGGAACCGACATCTGCTTCGCCCCTGTGCTCGACATGGACGAGGCACCGAAGCACGCGCACATGGCGGCACGTGGCACCTTCGTCGAGATCGACGGGGTCGTGCAGCCGGGCCCGGCACCGCGGTTCAGCGCCACCCCCGGTGGCGTGCAGCGTGGCCCCTCCGACCCGGGGCAGCACACCGACGAGGTGCTCGGCGACTGGGGGTTCAGCGCTGCGGAACTCGCCGGACTGCGCTCGTCCGGCGCGATCGCCTGACGAACTAGCGGGACAGCGGTTCGTTCAACTCGATGAGGTTCCCGGCGGGGTCGCGCAGGAACGACTGCCGGCCGCCGTCGGGGACCTGGATCGGGTCGCTGACCTTCACCCCGGCGGCACCGAGCTCGGCGCGCGCCGCGTCGAGGTCGGCGACCCTGAACGCGAAGTGCTGCCCCTTCGGGGCGACCCAGTCCTCGACCTCGAGCAGGTGGATCTCGCGGTCGTCGGGCGTGCGCAGCCAGTGCCCGGGGAACCCGAGGTCGGGCCGGGGGATCTCGGCGAGCCCGAGCACGTCGACGTAGAACCGGCACGCCGCCGCGGCGTCGCGCACGTTGAGGGAGATGTGGTGCACACCACCGAGCTCGACCATGCGCGGAGGCTACCCCGGAGGGGGCGGGATCGGGGTCGGGTCGACGAACCGGCGCACGACGTTCGCGGTGATCCGGGCGATGTCGTTGTCGTAGAGCTCCCCCGATCGTCCACGCGTCGCGAGTGCCCCGAACCACGAGATCGACCCGGTGGAGAACACCGCACCACCGTTCGGCGTCTCGAAGAACACCAGATCGGCGCGCACCGCCGGGTCCTCGGGGCCGGGCACCACGGTCGCGTGGTACTCCTCCTTCGTGCGCAGCATCGCCGCGCTGTGGTCCTCCGACGACGCGAGCACGACGACGTGGTGGGGTGATCCGAGCGCGAGGTCGAAGCGGTCGATCTCCTGACCGGCCGCACCGCCGCCGACGCCGTGGTCGCCGACGATCTCCTGGTCCTCCACGCCCTCGAAGATCCACGCCGCCCGACCGTCGTGGCTCTCCGCGCTGCGGCGGTAGTGGCTCGCCCGGTCGAAGCCCTGCGCCGCGAACCCGATGCCGACGAGACGGTTCGGCGCCCGGCCGAGCCGACGCCAGAGCCCGCCGTACTCCCCGCCGTGGGCGTGGTAGTACTCGCCGGGTTCAGCGATCCACGCCCGCGTGCCGTCCTCCGCCCGACGGATCTCCATGATCCAGGGCTCCTCCTCGCTCCAGGAGACCCGCCAGTAGAAGCCGTTGCCGCCGAGGTACACGAACCGCCCACCGGTTGCGGTGAACGCCTCGAACGCATCGAGCATCGCCGTCGACGTGTACTCCGGATGGCTCCCGGTGACCACGCACCGGTACCGGCCGAGCAGCGCGACACCCTCGCGGTGCACGTCGTCGTCGGTGATGACGTCGTAGGGGATCCCGAGGTGTTCGAGGAACGCGACGATGTTCGTGTCGGCGGTGAACGCCCACCCGTCCGCCCCGGGCTTCATGTTCATGACCGGGCGACGCCGCGACGACAGCATCACCCCGGACCCGTCGTCGTGGTACTCGTACATCGAGTGCCCGCACTCCGGGTGTTGCTTCAGGTACTCGATCTCGGGCCGGTGGTGGTCACGCGGGGCGAAGAAGTCCGACCCGTCGATCGTCATTCGGTGGTTCGCGTAGGCGTAGTAGGTGGCCGTCGGGACCAGGAACGCGAGCGCCGCGTGCGGACCGTCCGCAGGCGGGCGCACGAAGAACGGCGTGCGGTCCACGTTCCCGTCCGGGCCGGTCGTCTCGAACACGTAGACACCCGACCGGGCGTTCCGGGGCACCGTCACCGTGGCGTCGGGCTCCCAACCGGCGTCGACGAGGTCGTCACGGTGGAAGTGGATCGCGGCGTACTGCTCCGGCTTGTCGGACCAACGTTGCGTCGAGCCGTCCCAGGACGACGACGTGACGGCCCGGGCCGGGCCGCCGACCGTGCGACCGTGCAGGCCGTGCGGACCGACGTCGACGACCCGCGTCGACCCGATGCCGACGGCGAAGTCCCAGCGCGCCTGCACCCTCGACCCGTCGGCGCAGGTCACCGACAGCGCAGGGGCCTCGATCCGACCGTCGTAGGGGGCGGCGTGGTGGCCGTCGGCCGCCCAGGCCGCCATGCGCAACACGTCCGGACTCCCAATCGATCCCGGTGGCGGAGCGACCGTCGCGGTCGCCGACCCGGCATGCACCGACAGCGCATCGCCCGGCGCACGGGTCGGCAGCGGGGTCTGCACCACCGTGACCGTGCCGGTCGCACCGTCCCAGCGGGCGGTCACGTCGAACCAGCGGCGCGGCACCACCAGCACACCCGTCGACACGACCGTGGCGCCGATACGCAACGCGCACGCGCCCGCGTCGTCGAGCTGCAGGGCGAACCCCGTGCCGGAGGACGCATCGAAGGATCCGAGCAACGCCTGGGCACCGTCGCCGGGACGGGTCGCGTAGATCCGCGCGGTGACCTCGAAGCCGGTGGCGGTCGCCATGCGGTCGGCGAGCGCGGCAGGCACGTCGACGACAACGAAGGAACCGGGGCGCAGCGGCTGGTCCCGGCCTTGGAACGGCGGCGGGACCTCGAAGGTCGTGTCCTCCGTCCGGTAGCCCGGTCCCTTCGAGGACGGGTCGCCGCACAGGAGCCGGGCGACCCGGACCGTGCACGTCCCCGGCACGTGGGACCGGATCATGAGCGCGACCCGGTCCCCCGATTCGACGACGAGCGGATCGCAGTACCCGACGATGGTGGTGGCGTTGCTCACCCCGCGGTTCTACCGCACCCCCCGGTCACGCGCAGCGGCATGGTCGCTACCGTGGCGGAGATGTCCGCGAGCACCCCCGACGAACCGACCCCGCTCGAGGTGCGCCTCGACGGACGCCGACACACCGGCCTCGACTGGGGCGGCAGTGGGCGGGACCTCGTGCTGCTCCACCCGAACGGGTTCGGCGCCGGCGTGTTCGACCCGCTCGCCCGGCTGCTGCGCACCCGTCACCGGGTGGTCGGCCTCGACCTCGGCGGGCAGGGACAAGCCGACCCGCCGCCCGACCTCGCCGCCTTCCGCATGCTCGACACCGCCGACGAGGTCCTCGCCGTGCTCGACGCGCTCGACGTCCGACCGCCATACCTGCTCCTCGGCCACTCCCTCGGCGGGGTGATCGCGACCCTCGTCGACCGCGCCGCCCCGGGCGCCGTCGAACGGCTCGTGCTCTGCGAACCGGTGATCTTCCCCCGCGACCTCGATCGGCCCCCTTCCACGATGGCCGACGGCGCACGACGTCGTCGCGCGATCTGGCCCTCGATCGACGCGATGCGGGAGCGCTACCGCGAGGCCGGCCCGCTCGCGGATCTCGACCCGCGTGCGCTCGACGGCTACCTGCGGCACGGCACGGTGACGCTGCCGACCGGCGAGATCGCGCTCGCCACACCACCCGAGATCGAGGCGTTGATCTTCGAGATCACCCAGAGCGAGCGGGGCGGGTACCCGGCATGGGACCACCTGCCCGCCCTCGAAGGGCGGGCGACGATCATCTCCGGCACCACCACGAACCTCCCCGACGACCTGTTCGCACGACAGGCCGAACGCGCCCGGGTCCCGCACCTGCGCGTCGACGGCGGGCACCTGTTCCCCGCCCAGTACCCCGAGGCGACCGCCGCGCTGGTGGCCGACCTGCTCGCTCCGTCCGGCGGCTAGAGGGTGCCGGCGGCAAGACGCCCGCGCACCTCCACCGCACGCTCCCGCAGCTCGGGCAGGTCGACGAGACGGTCGAGACCGCGCACCTGCTGCGCCATGCGCGGGTTGCGGGCGAAGCGGTCACGGTGCCGGTCGATCACGTCCCAGTAGAGCGTCGTGAACGGGCACGCCCGCTCGCCCACCCGGAGCTTCGGGTCGAACGCGCACCCGCGGCAGTAGTCGCTCATCCGGTTCAGGTAGGCCCCACCCGAGACGTACGGCTTGGTCGCCATCCGGCCGCCGTCGGCGAAGGTCGCCATGCCCATCACGTTCGGGATCATCACCCAGTCGGCGGCGTCCACGAACGACGCCGTCATCCAGTCGAGCAGCGCCCGCGGGTCGACCCCGGCGGAGGTAGCCAGGTTCGCGAGCACCATCAACCGTTGGATGTGGTGCAGCCACCCGTGATCGTGCAGCTCGCCGACCGTGGTCGCGACGCAGCGCATCGCCGTCGGCGCGGCACCGGTGAACGCGGGCGGCAACGGTTCATGCGCGTCGAGCGCGTTCTGGTCGGCGTGGTCGGGCCACGCCCAGTAGAGCCCCCAGACGTACTCCCGCCAGCCGATGACCTGGCGGAGGAACCCCTCCGCGGACGACAACGGCACCCGACCGGCCCGGAACGCCGCCTCCACGCGGTCGCACACCTCACCGGGGAGCAGGAGCCCGAGGTTCAGCGCCGGCGACAGCAACGAATGACCGAGGTGCCAGTTGCCGGCGAGCATCGCATCCTCGTAGGGACCGAAGCCGGCGAGTGCCACCTCGACGAACTCGTCGAGTCGCTCGAGCGCCTGCGTGCGCGAGGTCGGCCACCACCCGACCGGGTCGGCGCCGACCACGCTCCCCGGAAGGGAGGCGAGCACCTGCCGATCGACGTCGTCGAGCGGGAAGGTCGTCGGCGCCGGCCAACCGTCGGCGGCGCCCGGACCCTTCGGCGGCGGCTTCCGGTTCTCGTGGTCGAGGTTCCACACCCCGCCCACGGGTCCGCCGTCGTCCATCAGGTACCCGAGCCTGGCGCGCTGCCAGCGGTAGAAGTCCTCGAGCCGCACGGTTCGTCGCCCGGCCGCCCACGCGGCGAACTCCTCCGGATGACAGAGGAACTGGTTCGACCGCACGAGCCCGACCCCGGCGGTGGTCAGCCGGTCGTACAGCCCCCTCGACAGCGGCTCGGTCGCAACGACGGACGGATCGCCGAACCGGCGCCGGTGGTCGGCGAGACCGGCGAGCATCGACGGCGCGTCGACCTCGTCGACCTCGAACCCCTCGGCCCGCAACTCCGCTGCGAACCGTCGCATCGCCGTGAGCACCAGGTGCAGCCGCTGGCGGTGGTAGGGACGCGACCCGACCTTGTGCGCGCTCCGCACGAGCAGCACCCGATCGGTCCCCGGCGTCGCGTCGGCGAGCGCGCCGATGCCCCGGTGCAGCTGATCGCCGAACACCCAGACCGTGCGCACGGCTCCACGCTCGCAGCGTCGGGCGTGCTGCGCCGAATCGGCCACGGAGGAGGCGACCCGCCCGCCGACTAACCTGGCACCCCGGCATGGAACGTTTCGGCATCGTCGGTCTGCCCAACGCAGGCAAGTCCGCTCTCTTCAACGCACTCACCGGTGGCGACGCCACGGTCGCCGCGCACCCCTTCTCGACCACCGAGACGAACGTGGGTGTGGCGAAGGTCGCCGACGTGCGCCTCGCCCGGCTCGCCGTCATGTCGCAGTCCCGCAAGGTCGTGCCGGCCACCGCGGAGTTCGTCGACATCGCCGGTCTGCAGAAGGGCTCGTCGTCGGGCGAGGGTCTCGGGAACCGGTTCCTGCACGGCATCCGCGAGGTCGACGCCGTCCTGTTCGTGCTCCGGGCCTTCGAGGACCCCAACGTCGTCGGCGGCAACGACCCCCTCGACGACCTCGCGACCCTAGAGCTCGAACTCGTGCTCGCCGACGCAGCATCGGCCGAGGGCCAGATCGAACGACGACGCAAGGCCGCCCGGTCCGACAAGAGCCAGCAACCCGCCGTCGACGCGCTCGAGGCGGCGTACGCACACCTCCAGCAGGCGACACCGCTGTACCGCGCCGGGCTCGGGGTCGAGCAGCTCGCACTGCTGCAGCCGTTCTTCTTCCTCACCGCCAAGCGGGTGATGGCCGTCGTCAACCTCGGCGAGGACCAGCTCGCCGACGCCGAGGCCATCGTGGCGCCGGTCGCCGCCGAGCTCGCCGGCGCCGGAGGCGAGGTGCTCGGGGTGTGCGTGCAGCTCGAGGCTGAAGCCGCCGCGCTCGACGACGCCGAGCGCGCCGAGCTCCTCGAGGGGCTCGGGCTCGGCGAAGGGGCGCTCCCCCGGGTCGCGCGGGCCGCCTACCACCTGCTCGGGCTGCGGACGTTCTTCACGACCGGCGACAAGGAGTCCCGGGCCTGGACGTTCCGCGCCGGGGCGAAGGCACCCGAGTGCGCGGGCGTGATCCACTCCGACCTGCAACGCGGGTTCATCCGTGCCGAAGTCATCCACTGGGACGAACTGCTCGACATCGGCAGCTGGTCCAAGGCGAAGGCCGAGGGTCGCCTGCGGGTGGAGGGCAAGGAGTACGAGGTCCTCGACGGCGACGTGCTCGAGATCCGCTTCAACGTCTGATCGTTCACCGACTGTTCGCCATCTACGACATCGGTCACGGATCCTCCTTACGGTACCCTTTTGCGTGTCGCTCGGAACGGTTGCCATCCTCGTCGTCGGCGCCGCACTCGCCGCCGTGACCGCGTGCTCCACGGCAGCCGACGAGGTCGCCGTGGAGATCCCGACCACGACCGTCGAGGTCACCACGACAGTCGAGCCGACCACCACGGCCCCCGCGCCGACGACGCCGGAACCGCTGAACATCTACCGTTTCACGACCTCCGACCGGGTCGAGGAGCGTCTCCTCGACGTCGCACCCCGCGTCTACGTGCCGAACTCCGACGAGCACACGGTGTCGGTGATCGACCCGGTGACGATGACGGTCGTCGCCAAGTACTCCACGGGCCAGGTGCCCCACCACGTGACCCCGTCGTGGGACATGAGCACGCTCTACGTCCTCGACACCTCGGGAAACTCCCTCACACCGATCGACCCACGCACGGCGAAGCTCGGTACCCCCATCCCCGTGCCCGACCCCTACAACCTGTACTTCACCCCTGACGGAAAGCTCGCGCTCGTCATCGCCGAGCGGTACATGCGCATCGACGTGCGCAACCCGAGAACGTGGGAGCTCGTCTACTCGGTGCCCGTCCCGCACCCGGGCGTGAACCACGGTGACTTCTCCGCCGACGGCCGCTACTTCTACGCGACGTGCGAGTGGTCCGGTTGGTTCGTGAAGCTCGACCTGCTCGAGAGGCGCGTCGTGGCCGAGCGCAAGATCGGGCAGCTCCCCATCGACGTGAAGCTCGCCCCCGACGCATCGGTCCTCTACGTCGCCGACCAGGGCCGCAACGGCGTGATCGTCGTCGACCCCCAGACGCTCGCGGAGGTTGCGTTCATCCCCGCAGGCCGGGGCACGCACGGGCTGTACGTCTCACGCGACGGGCGCCAGCTCTACGCCACGAACCGGCTCGGTGGTTCGGTGAGCGTGATCGACTTCGCCACCCGGGCCGTCGTCGCCACCTGGACGATTCCCGGCGGCGGTTCGCCCGACATGGGCTCGGTCTCACCGGACGGTCGGCAGTTCTGGGTGTCCGGTCGGAACCACGGTGAGATCTACGTCATCGACACCACCAAGGGTGAGCTGATCAAGCGGATCCGCACCGGGGCCGGCCCCCACGGCCTGTCCTATTTCCCCCAGCCCGGGCGCTACAGCACCGGGCACACGGGCAACTACCGCTGATCCGCCGCCGCTCGCAGCGGACGGGCCGCGAGCACGACCACCGCAGCGAGCACGTCGAGCACTGCGAACACCGTGAACGGCGTGCCGTAGCCACCGGTCCGGTCGTGCAACCAGCCGATCACCACGAGACCGACGCCGCTGCCGAGCTGGCCGGCGAGGGACACCACGCCGAACACCGTGCCGAAGGAGACCAGCCCAAACAGCTCCCCGACGAGGAGCGACTGCATCAGGTAGACGTTGCCGATCGTGAACCCGAACAGCAACGCGACGGCGTAGAGCCCCACCGGCGAAGACACCTGCACGTAGGCGAACACCGCCACCGCCTGGAGCGCGAACAGCCCGCTCGTCATGCGGCGCTTGTCGAGGCCGTCCGCGACGAGACCCACCACGAGCCGGGCGACGATCGACCCGATCGCCGTCGTCGTCACCGCCAGCGCCGCAGCGTTCCTCGAGCCGAGTCGTCCCGGTTCCTGGAGGAAGCTGAGCTGGTGGATCAGCACGGCCGTCTGCGCCGCGAGCGTCAGCGCGAACCCGCCGAGCAGCGCCCAGAACGTGACGGTCCGCGCCGCTGCGGCACGGGTCCAGATCCGGTACTGCGCCCGGTGGCGCGCCGAGGAGGTGTCGACGTCGTCAGTGGTTCGTCCGTCGGGACGCAGCCCAAGGTGCGCCGGATCCGTCGCCACGACGAGCAACAGCACCGGCAGCGCGACGACCGACACCAACAACCCGAGGATCGGCGCCGCCAACTCCAAGCCCCCTCGACCGACGAGCGCGGTGCCGACCGGCACCAGCACGGAACCGCCGAGCGACACCCCTGTCGACGAGATCGTCATCGCCTTGGAGCGGTGCTCGATGAACCAGCGGGACAGCATCGAGGAGACGCTCACCGCCGAACCCATCCCGAACGCCACGGCCATCAGGGCGTAGGCGGCGTAGAGGTGCCAGACCTCCGCCACCCAGCCGATCGCCGCCGTACCGACCGTGGTGAGCAGGATGCCCGCGATCATGAACCGACGGGGTCCCAACCGGTCGATGAACGGCCCGGCGACGAACGCCGACACACCCGACAGCACGAAGTACATGCCCGTGGCGCCGCTCACCACGATGTTCGACCAGCCGTGCTCGACCTGCAGGGGACGCAGGAACACCGAAAGGCCGTAATAGCCCACCCCGACCGTCACGAACATCATGACGGTGCAGGCGCCGGCCACGTACCAGCCGTAGAAGTACCGGTCCGGGAGGATCCTGCTCGCCGGCGGACGGTGCACGGCGAGCGGACCCGTCACGGTCACGACTGAAGGTCGCGGAATCGGTACCAGGTGTGGGTGTCGAAGTCGTGCACCTTGCACTGACGGAAGATCCCCGCCACGGTCCGCCAGCGGAACCGGTAGCTGAGCACGTCCTGGCCGTAGGTCGGCTGGAGCTCCGACCATCCACGGCGCAGGCCGTAGAAGGGGATGCGTGCGTCGACGTGGTGCGGGGTGTGCACGAGGATGTAGTGCGAGACCCACTCGAAGAACCGGGAGCCTCGGATCACCGTCGAACAACCGATCTGGCCGATCGTGGCGCTCCACTCCTTGCGGTCGTCGAAGAACGGCAGCGTCGGGTGCGTGTGGTGCAGATACACGAACAGGGCGATGTGGTAGTTGAACACCACCCACGGGATCACCACTGCGGCCAGCACACCGACCCACCCGGCGACGAGCGCCGACAGGGTGATCATCACGACCGCGAAGGTCGCCGTGGCGATCTTCGACCGGGTGAAGTGGTAGCGCTTGCGCACCTCCGCCCCGGGTCGGAACGTGATCATCCCCGGCCACCACACCCGGAGGATGTAGTGCAGGGCGCACCCGGGCAGGCTCCGCTCGACCCGGTACACGAGCTTCGCGAACGAGCTTCGGGCGGCGTACTCGGCACGGGTGTCGGGCTTCCAGATCCAGTCGATTGGGCTGTAGCTCGTGTACCCGTGGTGCACCTTGTTGTGGCCGTACACCCACAACCGGTACAGGTTGAACGACGGCAGCATGGCCAGGGTGCCGAACACCTCCTCCACGCCCTCCGACCGGAAGAGCGCACCGTGCGCTGCGTCGTGCGCCCACACGAACAGCGACGCCACCGCGACGCCGGCGAGCACACCCGAGGCGAGCTGCAGCAACGGATGGGGTGCGAGCAGCGCACCGGCGACGAACAGCGCGTAGACCGCCACGTCGATGGCCAGGACGCCGAACGTCTTCACCGCCGATCTGCGATACGTCTCCTCGGAGAAGGATCGACGAACCTCACCGAGCTTCACCGGCCGCAGCCGGTCGAACTTGTCGCGCTGCTCGGGCGCTTCCATCACCGGGGTTTCAGCCACACCCCAACCTTAGGGAACCGGGAGCCCGACTGCGAGGTTCGACCCACCGTGGCCTCCGTCATCGCTGGAGGAGCTGCCGCAGCACGTACAGCAGCACGCCCCCGTGGCGGTAGTAGGCCGCCTCGGTCGGCGTGTCGACCCGCACCTGGACCGTGAAGGTCCGGTCGTCGGCCTGCACCTCGAGACGGGTCGGGAACGGGGCGTCGTGCGCCGCCGCCGCCGCGAGACCGCCGATCGTGATCGTCTCCGAGCCGGTGAGACCGAGCGAGGCGACCGACTCGTCGGGCAGGAACTGCAGGGGCAGGACACCCATGCCGATCAGGTTCGAGCGGTGGATCCGCTCGAACGACTCGGCGATCACCGCGCGCACGCCGAGCAACGCCGTGCCCTTCGCCGCCCAGTCACGGGACGACCCCGAGCCGTACTCCTTGCCGGCGAGCACGACCAGCGGCGTGCCCTCCGTCGTGTACACCTGCGCCGCGTCGTAGATCGACACCGCCTCGCCGCCCTCGGGCAGCTTCACCGTCACGCCACCCTCGACACCGGGAACCATGGCGTTGCGGATGCGGATGTTCGCGAACGTGCCGCGGATCATCACCTCGTGGTGTCCGCGTCGGGCGCCGTACTGGTTGAAGTCGGCCGGCACGACGCCGCGACCCTGCAGGTACAGGCCCGCCGGGGCGGTCGCCCGGATGTTGCCCGCGGGTGAGATGTGATCGGTGGTGACCGAGTCGCCGAGCACCGCCATGACGCGTGCGCCCACGATGTCGGTGATCGGACCGGGCTGCGCCGGCATGCCGTCGAAGTACGGCGCCCGGGCGATGTAGGTCGACGCGTCGTCCCAGGCGAACCGGTCACCGGACGGGGCGTCGATCGCCTGCCAGCGGGCGTCCCCCTCGAACACGGCGCCGTACTCGCGGCGGAACTGCTCCACCGTCACGCTCGACGCGACAGCGTCGGCCACCTCCGCCGTCGTCGGCCAGATGTCCCGCAGGTACACGGGACCGTCGGTCCCCTCGCCGATCGGGTCGTTGTAGGGATCCCAGTCGAGCGTGCCGGCGATGGCGTAGGCGACGACGAGCGGCGGCGACGCCAGGTAGTTGAGACGGACGTCGGGGTTCACCCGGCCCTCGAAGTTCCGGTTGCCCGAGAGCACACCCGCCACGGCGAGGTCGTGTTCGTTGACGGCGGCGGAGATCTCCGCCGGCAGCGGCCCGGAGTTCCCGATGCAGGTCGTGCACCCGAAGCCGACGAGGTTGAAGCCGAGCTTCTCGAGGTGCGGGAGCACCCCTGCGCGCTCGTAGTAGTCCATGACGACCTTCGACCCGGGAGCGAGCGAGGTCTTCACCCACGGCTTGCGATCGAGGCCCTTCTCGACGGCCTTCCGTGCGAGCAGTCCGGCGGCGAGCATCACCGAGGGGTTCGACGTGTTCGTGCACGACGTGATCGCCGCGATCACCACGGCTGCGTGGTCGAGGGTGACCTGCTCGCCCGATGCGAGCGTCACCGACACCGGGGTGGACGCGGCGCCCATGCCGGCGAGGTGCTGCACCGTCGACTGCTTCATCACGTCGAGGGACACCCGGTCCTGGGGACGCGACGGACCGGCCAGCGACGGCACGACCGTCGACAGGTCGAGCTCGACGTACTCGGAGAACACCGGCTCCTGCGACGGGTCGTGCCACATGCCCTGCGCCTTGGCGTACGCCTCGACGAGGGCCACCTCGGCGTCGGTCCGACCCGACAACCGCAGGTATCCGAGCGTGATGTCGTCGATCGGGAACACGGTGATCGTCGAGCCGTACTCGGGGCTCATGTTGCCGATCGCTGCGCGGGACTCGGCACCGACCGCGGCGACGCCGGGCCCGTACGCCTCGACGAACTTGCCGACCACCCCGTGGCGCCGCAGCGTCTCGGTCACCGTGAGCAACAGGTCGGTCGCCGTGACCCCTTCACGGAGCTCGCCGACGAGCTTCAGGCCCACGACACGGGGGATCAGCATCGGGATCGGCTGGCCGAGCATGGCCGCCTCCGCCTCGATACCGCCCACGCCCCACCCGACGATGCCCACACCGTTCACCGTGGGCGTGTGCGAATCGGTGCCGACCAACGTGTCCGGGAACGCGAGCCCGTCGCGGGCGATGACGACCTTCGACAGGTACTCGAGGTTCACCTGGTGGCAGATGCCCGTGTTCGGCGGCACGACCGAGAAGTTGTCGAACGCCTGCTGTCCCCACTTGAGGAACTCGTAGCGCTCCTTGTTGCGGGAGTACTCGAGCGAGGCGTTCAGATCGAACGCGTTGTTCACCGCAAAGTGGTCGACCTGGATCGAGTGGTCGATCACGAGGTCGACGGGAACCAGCGGGTTGATCCGCGACGGGTCGCCACCGAGCGACGCCATCGCATCGCGCATGGCGGCGAGATCGACCACGGCGGGCACGCCCGTGAAGTCCTGCATCAACACCCGGGCGGGCGTGAAGCTGATCTCCTTGTCGGGCTCCGACGTGGGGTCCCACGAGGCGAGCGCCTCCACGTCGGCCCGGGTCACGGCCACCCCGTCCTCGAAGCGCAGGAGGTTCTCGAGGAGCACCTTGAGCGAGTAGGGGAGCCGCACCACGTCGAAGCCTCCAGCGGCGACGGCGTCGAGGCGGAAGATGTCGTAGGAGACGGACCCGACCGAGAGCGCGGAGCGGGCACCGAAGCTGTTCGCAGCGGCCATGGACCGGCACGCTACCGCGCCGCCGGGCCCGCCGACGAAGCCCCTACCGGTCCTTGTCGAAGATCAGACCGGTGTCGGTCCAGGTGCGCAACGCGTCGGCGTCGTAGCCGAGCAACTCCGACAGCACGTAGCCGTTCGCCTCCCCCAGATCGGGGGCGACGAGGTCGGCCTCGGGCGGGGCGTCGGAGAACTTGATGGGGAACCCGGGGATGTCGAACGTGCCGACGAGCCGGTCGGTCACCGTGCGCACGGTGCGACGCTGCCGGAAGTGTTCGATCGTGCCGAGGTCCTGCGGGCGCAGCACCGGGCCACACGGGATCCGGTGCGCCTCGAGCACGGCGAGCACCTCGGCGTCGGTCGCGAACGTCGCCATCCACGACTCGATCACCTCGGTGAGGGCGTCACGGTTCGCCACCCGCGCGTTCGGCGTGCGGAACCGCTCGTCCTCGATCAGCTCGGGACGGCCCATCGCCTGGAACAACGCCGCCGTCTGCGGCTGGGTGCACATCACCACGATCCACCCCTCGGGCGATCGGTGGCTGCCCGCCGGCGCCATGGCCGCGTAGTGGCGGCCGTTGCGCATCGCCACGTACTCGCCGTCCGTCATCGACGGCGCATGCACCGCCATCTCCTGCATGTGGTAGAGGGTGTCGACCATGGCGATGTCGAGATGCGCTCCCCTGCCCGTGCGGTCACGGCGGTACAGGGCGTACCCGATCGCCGCGAAGGCGTGCACTCCCGACCCGACGTCGGTGATCGCGGTCCCCACGAACATCGGCGGGCCGTCGGCCTCGCCGGTCATGTGCATCACCCCGGCGTACGCCTGACCGATGAAGTCGAACGCCGTCTTCGACGACAGCGGTCCCGTCTGCCCGAACCCGGAGATCGACGCCATGATGATGCGCGGGTTGATCGCCGCGAGGTCCTCGTAGGACAGCCCGCGCCGGGCCATCACACCCGGGGCGGAGTTCTCCACGACGACGTCGACCGTGGGGATCAGTTCCTTGATGAGCGCGATCGCCTCCGGCTTGGTGAGGTCGAGGCACAGCGAGCGCTTCCCGCGGTTCTGCTGCACGTGGTAGCCGGCCCGCTTGTTGCGACGCGGCTCGTTCGACCGCGTCGGGTCGCCGTAGGGCGCCATCTCCACCTTGATTACCTCGGCACCCATCTCGGTGAGCAGGCGGGTGCACGCGGGCCCGGCGAGGTACTGGGTGAAGTCGAGGACACGGACCCCCTCGAGGTAGGGCGTCTCGTTGGGCACGGCGGTTGCGTCGGTCACCCCGCCATCATCGCACCGAGACGAACGGCGGGGCGGCGGCGACGCGCACGGCTACGCTGCGCGGCCGATGGGGGACATCTTCTCGGGGGTCCGTATCGTCGAGTTCGGGACCGGAATCAGCGCGCCGTACGCGACGATGTTCCTTGCCGACCACGGCGCGGACGTGATCAAGGTCGAACCACCGAACGGCGACCCGTACCGTGCCGAAGCGGGGTTCCAGACGCTGAACCGCGGCAAGCGGTCGGTCGTCGTGCCCGATGCCGACGAGCTCGCCCGCCTGCTCGCGGGCGCCGACGTCGTCGTCGTCGACCGCCCCGGCGAGGCCGAGCGGGTCCGGGCCCTCGCCCCCGGCGCCGTCGTGGTCGCCATGCCACCGTGGGGCGAGCACGGACCCCGGGTGAACGACCCGGCGACCAACGACCTCGTCGCAGCGGCGACGGGGTTGCTTTGGCAGCAGCAGTCCTACGCGGAGGTCCCCGTCCACCTCGTCGTGCCGATGGTGGCCTACGCCACCGGGATCCTCGGGGCCGTCGTCATCGCCGCCGGGCTCTACGCCCGGGAACGACACGGCTGGACCCCGACGTACGAGGTGTCCCAGGTCGCCGGCTCGGCGGCGCTCCAGCTCGAACAGTTCCGCGTCGGCGACGCCGTCGAGGAACGCGACGGGTCCTCACCCATGGGCTCCCTCGGCCGGGTGCCGATCTACCGCCTGTTCCGTGCCGGCGACGACCGTTGGTTCTTCCTCGCCTGCGGAACCCCCCGGTTCTACGAGCGCATGCTCGACGTCATCGGGCGTCCCGAGTTGCGCGACGACCCGCGCCTCGTCGCCCCGCCGTGGGGGCTCGTCGCCCTCGACGCCGTCGCGTTCATCGCCCCGTTGCTCGAGGAGGTCTTCGCGACTCGACCCCGGGCTGAGTGGCTCGCCGCGTTCCGGGCCGCCGACGTCCCCGCCCAGCCGGTGCAGTCCCGCGAGGAGTTCGTCGAGTCGGAGCTCTGCCGGGCGAACGACATGGACGTCACCGTCGACCACCCCGAACTCGGCCCGGTTCGCATGATGGGCGTACCGCTCGTCTGCGAGGACGCGCCCGGACGGGTGCGCGGCCGGGCGCCGCTGCTCGCTGAACACACGGCGGAACTGCTCGCCGAGGAAGCCCGGCCGCTGCGGCCCGCCGGCGGTCCCGGCGACGGGCGCGGACCCCTCCACGACGTGCGGGCCGTCGACCTCGCCTCCTTCATCGCCGGCCCGGTCGCCACCCGCCACCTCGCCATGCTCGGTGCCGACGTGATCAAGGTCGAAGCCCCCGCCGGTGACGCGTTCCGTGCATTCGGCCCGCCGTTCGCCGCGTGGAACCAGGGCAAGCGGTCGGTGGTGCTCGATCTCGGCACTGCGGAGGGCCAGGCGGCGCTGCACCGCATCGCCCGCACGGTCGACGTGGTCGTGGAGAACTTCCGGCCCGGGGTCGCCACGCGCCTCGGCGCCGACGCCCCCGCGCTCCACGCCGTGAACCCCGACCTCGTGCTGCTGTCGTCGCCCGGCTACGGCGACGACGCCTCCATGGCCGACGCCCCGGCCTTCGATCCCCTGCTGCAGGCGCTCGGCGGGATCATGCAGGCGCAGGGCGGCGACGACGACCCGGTGTTCCTCACCATCGCGATCCACGACGTGATGACCCCGACGATCAGCGCCTTCGGGCTCGTCGCCGCGCTCTTCCACCGGGCTCGAACCGGGCGGGCGCAACGCGTGCGGACCTCGCTCGCCCGCACGACGATGGCGGTGCAGGTCGCGGAGTACACCCGGTTCGCCGGCGCACCCCCGACCGCACGGGGAGGCTGGGACCACCCCGGACCGCTACCCGAGCGCGGCTGCATCGAGACGGACGCCGGGTGGGAGTTCGTCGACGGCGAGCACCGGGTGCCCATCGTGCGCACGGGGATCGTCAACGAGGCGATCGCCGTCGACAACGGCCTCCTCGTCACCCACGACCACCCCGAGTGGGGCTCGCTGACCGCTCCCGGACAGCTCGTCGTCGGTGCCGGGGACGCACCCGGACGCGGCCCCCGACTCGGCGAGCACACCGACGACGTGCTCCGCGAGATCGGCGCGCCGTGACGACTGCGACGACACCGTCCCCGCCGGCACGGTTCGTGCGCGGCTGGGTGATCGTGTTCGCCGCGTTCACGGTGCTCTTCACCGCCTACGGGCTGCAGTTCAGCTTCGGGGTGTTCGTGAAGGCGATCCAGGACGACCTCGGATGGACCCGCGCGCAGCTCTCGATCCCCTACGCGCTGTACGTGTTCCTCTACTCGGCACTCTCCGCCGTGTCGGGCATCGTCACCGACCGCAAGGGGCCGCGCGTCGCGATCCTCGTCGGTGGCATCCTCCTTGGGTCCGGCTACGTGCTGTTCGGACTCGCGCAGGAGCTGTGGCAGGTGTACCTCGTCTTCGGGGTGGTCGCAGCGTGCGGCATGAGTTCGGCCTGGGTGCCCTGCAGCGCGACCGTCGTGCGCTGGTTCGTCCGGCGCCGCGGCCTCGCCTACGGCATCGCGTCGACGGGCGGAGCGTTCGGCAACATCGTCGTCCCGCTGATCACCGCGTCGCTGATCGCCTCGATCGGCTGGCGGTCCACGCTCGTCGTCTCGGGGATCGCCGGCGCAGCCGTGCTCGTCGCAATGTCGGTGCTCATGATCCGAGATCCCGAACAGGTGGGCCTGCACCCCGACGGCGACGCAGCCCCGATCGTGGTGAGCGGCGCGGTCGACTCCGGCCCGGCCTACACCGCCGCCGAGGCACGCCACACTGCGGCGTTCTGGGCGATCTTCGGGATCTTCCTGCTCAACTGGCTCGTCGTGTTCGTCCCCTTCGTCCACGGCGCATCGTTCGCCCAGGATCTCGGGGCGACGACGCAGCGGAGCGCCTTCGTCATCAGCGCGATCGGGTTCGGCGGCGTCATCGGACGGCTGACGGCGGGTGCGGCGTCGGACCGCCTCGGTCGGCGCACCACGCTCGCCGTGATGATGGCGCTGCAGGTCGTGTCGTTCCTCGGGTGGGCGGCCGGTGGGTCGTGGACGTTCCTGCTCCCGGTCGCCGCGCTGTTCGGGCTGTCCTATGGCGGTGGCACCACCCTGTTCCCCGCGATCATCGGTGACCTCTTCGGCCGTGCCCACGCCGGGGCGATCGTCGGGTCGATCTTCGCCACGGCCGGGGCGCTCGCGGCGATCGGCCCGTTCCTCGCCGGCCTGCTCTACGACGCGACCCAGAGCTACCGCCTCGCCTTCGTGCTGTGTGCGGCGTGCAACCTCGGGGCGCTCGTGCTCGTGTTCACGCTGCGCACCCCCCGGCCCGTTACCGCCGCAACGGTGGCGCCGTAGCATCGGTCGCTGTGACCCGGCCCACCGCCCAGGAACTCCGCACCCTGCTCGTGCTCGCCCCGCTTCCCGTCGAGGGCGGGCTCTTCCGGGAGACCTGGAGGTCGCACCGGCACTGGCCCGGCAATGACCGACCGGCCGGGACGGCGATCTTCGCGCTCATCACCGACGCGGACGACGGGTTCTCGGCGCTCCACCGACTCCCGACCGACGAGGTGTACCACTTCTACCTCGGCGACCCGCTCGAGATGCTGCTGCTGCACCCCGACGGCGGCAGCGAACGGGTCGTCCTCGGGCACGACGTGCTCGCCGGTCAGCACCTGCAGTTCACGGTCCCCGCCCGGACCTGGATGGGTTCACGCGTCCTGCCCGGCGCGGGGGTCGACCGGTACGCGCTCGTGGGGACGACGATGGCGCCGGGCTTCGCGCCGGAGGACTACGAGGGCGGTTCGGTCGAGGAGCTCGTCGCCCGGTACCCCGCCGAGGCCGACCTGATCCGGCGACTCGTCCGCCCCCACCAGCCGCTGCGGATGCCGGACGAGCTCACCGGCGACCCGGAGTAGTCTCGCCGCATGAAGCGGTCGAGCGTCGGGCACATGCAGTGTTCCATTGCACGATCACTCGACATCGTCGGCGAGTGGTGGACGCCGCTCATCATGCGGGACGTCTTCCGGGGCATGCGCCGCTTCGAGGAGATCCAGGGCAGCCTCGGCATCGGCCGTGCCGTGCTGTCGGACCGTCTCGGCACCCTGGTCGAGGCCGGCCTGCTCGAACGTCGTCCCTACCAGGACAACCCCGTCCGCTACGAGTACCGGCTGACCGACATGGGCCGGGACTTCTCCTCGGTGCTCATCTCCCTCAAGCAGTGGGGCGACCGGTGGCTCGCGGAGGAGGACGGGCCGCCCGTGACCCTCATCCACGAGCGGTGCGGTCACGAGGTCGAACCGATCCTCACGTGCTCGCACTGCCACGAGCCGATCCTGCCGACGGAGATCCGCTCCCCCGGCCGACTCGGCGCCGACCCGGACGACCTCTGACGCACCCCGGCTGGGAACCGTCGGTCCTCGTGGCCGATGTCACCACGGGCGGCTAGCGTCACCGATGTCACACCCACCGCCGAAGGGGTCCGACCCCGGCGGCGTCCACAGGGAGCACGGCATGGCTGCGTCCGGTTCGATCCTCGGCAACTCGGTGCTGCGTCGGGAGGACCCCGACCTCGTGCGGGGTGCGGGCAAGTACTTCGATGATCTGCGCTTCGACGGCATGCTCCACGTGCACTTCGTGCGCTCGACCGTGGCGCACGGCACGATCACCTCGATCGACACCTCCGATGCGGCCGCCATGCCGGGCGTGCGGGCGGTCTACACCCACGAGAACATCGACCTCGCGGACTTCCAGGCCTTCCCGATGATGCCCGCCGTCCTCAACCGGCCGACCCTCGCCCGCGACCGGGTGCGCTTCGTCGGCGACATCGTCGCGGCGATCGTCGCCGAGACGAAGGCGCAGGCCGTCGACGCGGCCGAGGCCGTCGTCGTCGACTACGACATCCTCCCCGCCGTCACCAACCCGGTCGACGCGCTCGCCCCGGGCGCACCGCTGCTGTTCCCCGAGCACGGCTCGAACGTGTGCTTCGCCACCGAACTCGCCCCCGACAGCGACCCCTTCGTCGGCGCCGACGCCGTCGCCAAGGTGCACATGGTCTCCCAGCGGCTCGCCGGCGTGCCCATGGAGAACAACGGCATCGTCTGCGTGCCGGGTGAGCCCGCCGCGGGTGGTCTCACCGCCTGGGTCAGCCACCAGACGCCCCACGGCCTGCACGGCGCGATGGCCCCGTTCCTCGGTCTCGATCCCGAAGGCCTGCGGGTCGTGTGCCCCTGGGTCGGCGGCGGCTTCGGACCGAAGGCGGCGAACTACGTCGAGTACATGGTCGCCGGCAAGGCGGCTCTCGACCTCGGCGTTCCGGTCAAGTGGACCGAGACTCGCTCGGAGGACATGGTCTCCCTCGTGCACGGCCGCGACTTCGTGGTCGACGCCGAGCTCGGCATCCGCAAGGACGGCACGTTCACCGGCCTCAAGACCCGGGTCACCGCCGCCGCGGGCGCCTACCCGGCGATCGGCGCGATCCTGCCGATGCTCACCCAGCTCCTCTCCCAGGCCGTCTACGACATCCCGGTCATCAACTACCAGGCGACCACGGCGCTCACGAACAACACCACCATCGGTGCCTACCGGGGCGCCGGTCGGCCCGAGGCCACCCAGATCATCGAGCGGCTCATCGACATCGCCGCCCACGAGGTCGGCCTCGACCCCGTCGACGTCCGCATGACGAACTTCATCAAGCCGTTCAGCGAGCCGATGACCACGCTCACCGGCGCCAACTACGACTCGGGCAACTACGCGCTGCCCATGGTCGAGGTGCGCAAGCTCGCCGGCTACGACGCACTGCGTGCCGAGCAGGCCCGTCGCCGGGCCGCCGGCGACACCAAGCTCCTCGGCATCGGGTCCTCCGCCTACGTCGAGGTCACCGCACCGGTCGGCCTGCACTCCGAGTACGGCAAGGTCGAGATCCACGACGACGGCAGCGCCACCATGTACGTCGGCACGTCGGTGCACGGCCAGGGCCACGCCACGGCGTTCTCGATGATCGCCTCGGAGATCCTCGGCATTCCGATGGACAAGATCCACTTCGTGAACTCCGACACCTCGACGGTGCCCCAGGGAGCCGGCACGCTCGGGTCGCGCTCGCTCCAGACCGCCGGGTCGGCGATCCACGTCGCCTCCACCGAGGTCCTCGCCAAGGCTCGTCAGCTCGCGGCGCACCTGCTCGAGGCCGACGTCGACGACGTGGTCCGCACCGACGACGGTGCCGGCCTGCAGGTCGCCGGTGTGCCCGCCCGGATGCTGTCCTGGGGTGAGCTCGCCACCGCGGCCAACGACACCGGCAAGCTGCCGGAAGGCATGGAGGCCGGCCTCGCCCACGAGCTCGTCTTCAACGGCGGGGACTCGACCTACCCCTTCGGTGCACACATCGCCGTCGTCGAGGTCGACCGGGAGACCGGCAAGGTCACGCTGCTCCGCCACGTCGCCGTCGACGACTGCGGGCGCATCCTCAACCCGATGCTCGTGAACGGTCAGCAGCACGGCGGCATCGCCCAGGGCGCGGCGCAGGCGCTGTACGAGTGGGTGCAGTACGACGACGACGGCAACCCCGTCACCGCCAACCTGATGGACTACGCGATCCCCTCGGCCGCCGAGCTGCCGAGCTTCGAGATCGCCAACACCGAGACCCCCTCGCCGCGCAACCCGCTCGGCGCAAAGGGAATCGGCGAATCGGGGACCATCGGGTCGACCCCGGCGATCCACAACGCCGTGTGCGACGCCCTCGTGCACCTCGGCGTCCACCACGTGGACATGCCCTGCACCGCCCAGCGCGTGTGGGAAGCACTGCAGTCCGCCTGATCGGAACCACAGGACAACGCACCGCCGCCGGTCACCCTGGCGGCGGTGTCGCGAGCGAACGCAGGAATTCCTCCGCCTCGGCGCGGTGCCGCGTCCGCCGGAACGGCGGGAGCGCCCGGATTACGTCCCAGCGATAGCGCGCCGACCCGAGCCGAGGGTCGAGCACGGCGACCACGCCACGGTCGTCCGCCGAACGGACGAGCCGACCGGCCGCCTGCGCAAGCAGCGTCGCCGCCCGGGCGACGTCGATCGTGCGGAACGCCGCCGCACCGGCCCGCTCGCGCCGCGCCTGGAGCAGCGGGTCGTCGGGGCGGGGGAACGGCAGGCGATCGACGACGACGAGCGAGAGCGCGGCGCCGGGCACGTCGATGCCCTGGAACAGCCCCATGGTCCCGAACAGACACGACGCCTCCTCGGCCCGGAACGCCTCGATCAACCGGGGCAACGGCTGCTCACCCTGTGCCAGCACGGTGAAGGGCAGGCGAGGCCGAAGCGCCTCGACCGCATCGGTCAACGCTCGCCACGACGTGAAAAGCGCCAGCGTCCGGCCACCGGCGGCGGTGATCAACGCGGCCAGCTCGTCGTGCACCGCCGCACGGAAGCCCTCCGAGCGCGGATCGGGGAGGTGCATGGCGCAGTAGAGGAGCGCGTTCTGCTCGTAGTCGAACGGGCTGCCGACGTCGAGGGGCTCCACGCCGGCGGGCAGCCCCACCCGGGCGGCGAAGTGCGGCGGGATCGTGGCGGAGGTCAGCACGGCCGTCCGTCGCGCCCACACCGTGGCGCCGAGCACCGGGCCGATCTCGACCGGCGCAGCCACCACCCGGGCGTCGTCACGCCCGTCCGGCACCCATGCGACCCAGTCGCCGTCGAGCCCGGCGAAGGTGTCGAGGTCACCGACGAGGGACTGCACGATCCGCTGGGCCCGTGCCCGCCGCTGATCGGCGTCCTCGACGTCGGTGGAGATCGACCGCAGCGACTCGAGCGCCCGCTCGAGACGTCCCCGGAGCAAGGTGACGGCGTCGACCACCGCGACGGGCAGGGGCAGCGACAGCCGCTCCCCCGCATGGGGCGCCAGCGAACCCACGAGCGTCTCCCCCGCCCGCACCAGGTCGAGGGGCAGGTCCCGGTCCGCGATCACCGCGCGGACCCTGCGGGCCACCACCTCGACCCGGCCGGCGCTCAGCTCGAACCCCAGCGCCGAGGACAGCAGGTCCTCGAGCTGGTGGGCCTCGTCGAACACGACCACGTCGTGGGTGGGAAGGACGCGTTCCTCCGACGCGAGGTGCGCGGCGTACAGCGCCAGGTTCACGACGACCACGTCGGCGGCTTCGGCTGCGGCACGCGCCTGCTCGGCGAAGCAGTCGAGACCCCTCGGACACCGGGCCGCACCGGGACACTCCTCCCCCGACACGCTCACCGCCGCCCACGCCCGCGGTGACGGTTCCACGGGCAACTCGGCCCGGTCGCCGGTCGTCGTGCCCTCCGCCCACGCCGCCAATGCCTCGAGTTCGGGCGCGATGCTCCCGCCAACGTCGAACTCGGCCTGCCCGAGCCCGGCCGCCACCTCGTCGAGACGCTGCCGGCACACGTAGTTCGACCGACCCTTGAGCACCGCGGCGCGCACCGGGACCCCGAGCGGCTCGAGTCGATCGGCGAGCGCCGGGAGGTCGTTCTCGGCGAGCTGGTCCTGCAATGCCTTCGACGCCGTCGCCACCACGACCCGTCGCTCCCGGCCCACGGCGTCGAGCACGGACGGCACCAGGTAGCCGAACGACTTGCCCGTACCCGTACCCGCCTGCACGACGAGGTGGCCGCCCGCCGCAAGCACGTCCGCGACGGCCCGGGCCATGCGGAGCTGTCCCGGTCGCTCCTCGCCGCCGCCGGGTACTCCGGCGACCACCGCCCGCAACGCCGCCTCCACCTCGGGCCCGGGGTGGAGCACGTCGGCCGATTGCACCCGGCAACCGTACCGACCGACGGCGTTCCGCACGCGCGATGCGCCCCGACCGACTAGGAAGACGCCATGGACTGGGGACTGCACCTACCGCACCTGGGTCGTCAGGCGACCCGCGAGAACCTGATCGCGTTCGCGACGACGGCCGACCGGCTCGGTGTCCACTCGCTGTGGACCTCCGATCACGTCGCCTGGCCCCGGGAGGTCGAGTCCAAGTACCCCTACACCGAGGACGGTTCCTTCCCCGGTGGCTACGACATGCCGTGGCTCGACCCGCTCGGCGTGCTGTTCATGGTCGCCGGGTGCACCGAGCACGCCCGACTCGGCACGACCGTCCTGATCCTCGGCTACCGACCGCCGCTGCTGACGGCGAAGGCGTGGGCCTCGCTCGACGTCGTCTCCGGGGGACGGGCCATCGTCGGGGTCGGCGTCGGCTGGATGAAGGAGGAGTTCGACGCCCTCCAGATGCCCTACGACCATCGCGGCGCACGGGCCGACGAACAGCTCGACGTCTACCGCACCGTCTGGTCGGAGCAGGACCCGTCGTTCTCCGGTCGGTTCTACGAGTTCCCCCCGATCGGGTTCAGCCCGCGCCCGTTGCAGGACCCGCTGCCGATCTGGGTCGGCGGCGACTCCGAGCCCGCCTACCGCCGGACCGTGCGGTACGGCAATGCGTTCCATGCCGCGTTCCAGAAGCGCGACACCGTGGAGAAGGCGTGGGCCCGCGTCCGGGAGCTCGCCGCCGAGGCCGGCCGCGATCCCGACGAGATCACCCTGTCGATCCGGCTCTACCTCGACCCCGACGCCACCCAGGCGCCCGAGAAGTCGATCGCAGGTTCCGCCCAGCAGATGGCGGACACCGTGGGGGCCTGGGCCTCCATCGGCGTGACCCACATCCTCCTCGACCCCGTCGCACGGGGCGGCCCGGCCCGGCGCCTCGAGGTGATCGAGGAATTCCTCACGGGCGTCGGCGCGCAGGCCTGACCCGCCAGGTCGGCGTCGAGAGCGGTCGCGGCGGCGACCGCTAGCCTGCCGCCGTGGACCTGTCGGCCGTCGACCACGTGCTCGCCGCCGGGGCGGCCCTCGTCGCCGGGTCGGTCAACGCGATCGCCGGCGGCGGGACGCTCGTCACCTTCCCGACCCTCGTCGCCGTCGGCGTCCCCGCAGTCGCGTCGAACATCACGAGCACGGTCGCTCTCTGCCCCGGCTACACGGGCGGGACGTGGGCGCAACGCCAGGACCTCGCCCACCAACGCGTGCGGCTCCTGCCCGTCGGGCTCGTGGCCGTCGTCGGTGGGCTCGCCGGTTCGTGGCTGCTCGTGATCTCGCCCGAGCGTCTCTTCCGGCAACTGATCCCCTTCCTCATGCTCGGCGCGTGCGCGGTGTTCGCCGGCCAGGACCGGATCAAGGCCAGGCTTCCCACCCGTGACCCGGACGCCCCGATTCGCCGGCCCGGCATCGCAACCCTCGCCGCGTGCGGCGTGGCGGCCACCTACGGCGGCTACTTCGGTGCCGGCCTCGGGATCATCTCGCTCGCCATCCTCGGCGTGGCACTCCCGGACCGGCTCGTGCACGTGAACGCTCTCAAGCAGTGGCTGGCGTTCTGCTCGAACATCGTCGCCGCGGCGTTCTTCGCCGCCAGCGGCAGGGTCGTGTGGACGCTCGTGCTCGTCATGGCCCCGGCGAGCCTCCTCGGCGGGGCGCTCGGCGGCCGACTCGCCCGGACGCTCGACCCGCGCATCGTGCGCTGGACCGTGATCGTGCTCGGCGTGGCCGTGGCCGTCCGCTTCTGGATCTGAGCGCTCAGCCGTTCGAGACGCCGACGGAGAGGCCGCCCGCGGCGAGCTCCGCCTCGTGGAAGAAGTCGCCCAACGCGTCGACGAGCGCCAGCGGGTTGTCGAGGGGGATGTCGTGCCCGCTGTCGGGCACCGTGCACCGGTGGGCGGTCGGCAACGCGTCGGCCATCTCGGCGAACGTCGCCGACGACAGCACCTCGCTCGACTGGGCCCGCACGAGCAACGTCGGCACGGTCACGCAGCACAGGTCGTTCCACGCCGAGTCGGCGCGGAACGGCACCGCATCGGAGAAGAACGGGTCGTGTTTCCGGGCGAGACCCCCGCCCGCAGCGGGCCGGGTCGCATGCGCCACCACGTGCTCGAGGAGTCCCTCGGATGCACGGGGGTGCGCCTGCCGCTCCCAGGCCACCGCCGACGTGTGATCCCCGAATGCATAGGGGACCGACGGCGGGAACGGGAGCGCCTCCTCGAAGGACGGGGGCGTGTCCACGAGCACCAGGCGCCGCACGAGATCGGGGGCACCTGCCGCCACCCGGAGGCCGACCAGCGCGCCCCAGCCGTGGCCGACCACGTCGACCGGCTCGTCGGACACGGCCTGCACGACCCGCCAGAGGTCGTCCGCAAGGTCGTTCGTGCCGTACCGCTGCTCCGCCGACCACTGGCTGTCGCCGTGACCGCGGAGATCGGCGGCGATCACCCGGCCCCACAGCGACAGCGGGGCGGCGACGTCGCGCCAGGACCAGGCGCTCGCGCCGAGGTCGTGCAGCAGCACGATCGGGCGCCCGGAACCACCGTGGTCGAGCGTGTGCAGGCGGAGACGGTCCGCAGCGAAGAACCGATGTTCGACGCGCATGGCGGCAACGGTAGCGCCGAATCCCGGGAAATCCGCCCGGTCCGCCGATCGCGGTTCGCGAAGCTCCGCTGCCTACGCTGCGGCCATGACAGAAGCACGCGACACCGCCATCGGGAGCCGGGCGTGAACGACGACGAGGAACGGATCGCCCTCTTCCTCGACTACGAGAACCTCGCCATCGGCGCCCGCGAGAACCTCGGCGGGATGGCCTTCGACCTCAAGCCCCTCTCCGACGCGATCGCGGAGCGCGGGCGGGCGATCGTGCGCCGGGCCTACGCCGACTGGCTCAAGTTCGGCGAGGACGGGCGCATGCTCACCCGCCACCACGTCGAACTCATCGAGATCCCGCAGCGAATGGGCACGATCCGCAAGAACGCCGCCGACATCAAGATGGCGGTCGACGCAATCGAGCTGGCGTTCGCCCGGCCGTACATCACCACCTACGTGCTCGGCACCGGCGACTCGGACTTCACCCCGCTCGTGCACAAGCTGCGCGAGCTCAACAAGCGGGTCATCGGCGTCGGCATCGAGTCCTCGACGTCGCTGCTGCTGCCCCCCGCGTGCGACGAGTTCCTCTTCTACGAACGACTCGAAGGCGTGGAGGTGCCGGAACGCCGCGCCGGAGCGAGCCGTCGGCGAAGCGGCCGCGGGCGCCGCACCGACGGTGCCGATTCGACCGAGACGGCCGCAGCGAAAGCGGGCGCCGGAACGTCCGACGACGGCGCGAGCGACGAGGGCGAAGCCTCTCCCGTCGTCGCGCCGGCGTCCATCGGCGACCTCGAGCGATTGCTGGCGCAGACGCTGTCCGGCCTCGAACGTTCGAGCGGGGGGCACGTACGCGCCTCGGCGCTCAAGCGTGCGGTGCTCCGCAAGGTGTCGACCTTCGACGAGTCGCAGTACGGGTTCCGAGGGTTCACCGAGCTGCTCCGGAACCTCGCCGACCGGGGCATCGTCGAACTCGTCGACAGCGCCGGGCTCGGTGACCCCGAGGTGCACTTCCCGGCCGAGCAGGGCCACGACGAGCCGGTGTTCGAACTGCTGCGCCGAGTCGTGGACGAACAGGCGACGCCCGACCGCCCGACGCCGCTGTCGGGACTCAAGAACAAGCTCCGCCGTCACGACCCGGAGTTCTCCGAGAAGCGGTTCGGGTTCGGCGGGTTCCTGCAGTTCGCGAAGGCCGCCGCAGCGCGCAACGTGATCGAGATGGCGTGGGACGACGACGCCGACGACTACATGATCCGACCGGTACCCGGCAGCCGGACCGCCGCGCCCGCCGACGTCGCCACCGCGACCGAGACGACAGCGCCGGCGACGGTCGAGACCGAGCCGGCCACCGGCGTCGAGGAGACCGCCACCGCGCGGACCCCGGCGCGCCGACGCCGGACGACGACCGCTGCGGCAACCGCAGCGGTGCCCGAGACGGAGCCGGCGGAGGAGCCACCCGCCGAGGCACCGAAGCGGCGGACGCGCGCGACCCGCGCCACGACCGAGGCGTCGGTCGGTGACACCGGGGAGGCCGCGCCCGCGGCACCGAAGCGGCGGACGACCCGACGCAGTTCGACCGCTACGCCCGCCGCCGACGGCGAGGCCCCCGCCGATACCGCACCGGCATCCGACACCGCGCCGGCTCCCCGGCGACGCACGACTCAGCGCAAGCCCGCGAAGACCGCCGAACCGTCGGCGTAGCCGAGCTCCACGAGCTCGGTGCGCGGCGCCCAACGTCCGAGCGCCGAACGGATCGGCGCGACGTCGGTCGCGATCGAGAACCCGGGCAACCAGTCGTCGTGGTGCGACAGGATCACGCGACGCGGGGAGAGCAACGCGGTCTGGCGGGCGACGAAATCGGCGAGCGATCCCTGCACCGGTTCGCCGTCGACGTTGCCCCGCCCGGCCGCCGCCACGATCGCCACGTCGGGCCGCAGGTCGCGGACGATGCCCGTCCAGTGACCGGACGTGTCCTGGAACAGGAGCGACCCCTCGGGCGTCTCGAACAGGAACAGCAGCGTGTGCCCGTCGCCGCGGGGCTGCTGCCCGTCGGCGCGCAGATGCAGGAGCGTCTCCTCACCGAGTCCGCCGATCCACTCGGCGAGCGCGCCGAACCGCTCCCGCCGGTCCTGATGGGTGACGAAGAGGTCCCCGAGGCACACCTCGTCGGCCGCCGGCATCTCCCGGTGCGACCAGACGCAGGAGTGCAGGCTCGGGTACACGCAGCAGTCCACCCCGGGGGCGAGGCGCACCCGCTCGCCGCCCGCGACCGGCAGGAGGTTGCCGAGCGGCACGCCGGCGGCCTCGAGCACCCGCACCGTCTCGTGCGACCCGATCACGGTCGCCCCGGTGCGTTCGACGGTGCGTTCCGCCCCCCACAGGTGGTCGAAGTGCGAGTGCCCGACGACGATCCAGTCACACCGGTCGACGTCGTCGGGGCGCACCCGCGGTTGCGGTCCTGCCGCCCCCTCGACCCGGTCGAGGTAAGCGTCGAGGAACACCACCGTGTCGTCGGTCGCCCGCGGTCCGGGGACCGGGAGCGTGAGCCGGAACGTCGAGCAGCCGAACCAGTCGAGCCGCGCCGTGGAGGTGGAGGCGGCCATGGCCGCCACCTTCCCACACCTCGACGTCCCGGCGGGTAGCGTCCGCGCCGTGGCCAACCACGTCGTCGCACCCCCCGGCATCGCTCCACCCGCGGCGCGCTACGCGCACGCCGTCGTCTCCGAGCACGCCGGACGGATCCTGCACACCTCCGGTGTGGTCCCCGCGGCACCGGACGGCACCGTGCCGGACGACGTCGCCTCACAGGCGGCCACGGTCTGGGCGACGATCGGTGCACTCCTCGACGACGCCGGGTTCCGACCCGCCGACGTCGTGTCGGTCACGACCTACGTCGTCGACGCCCACGCAGACGAGCTCACCACCGTCATGGCCGCGCGTGACGCCTTCCTCGACGGCCACCTCGCCGCGTCGACGCTCGTGGTCGTCCCCCGGCTCGCGCAACCGGCATGGAAGCTCGAGATCGCCGTCGTCGCCGTTCAGGGACGGTAGGTCCACGCCATCGCGCCCGGGCGGCGCATCGGCGCGACGAGATTCGCCCAGCGGCACAGCAGCGGCCGCGTGTCCCGGGGGTCGATGACCTCTTCGATCTCGAACACCTCCGCCGCACGGAACGGACTGCGGTAGCGGTTGAGGTGTTCGCGGATCTTGTCGATCTCCGCGGCGCGGGCGTCACCCTCGAAGTCGGCGAGCTCCGCCTTGTAGGCGACCTCGAGGCCGCCCTCGATGGGGAGCGAACCCCAGTCGCCCGACGGCCAGGAGTACCGGAAGTGGGTGGTGCCCGGCTTCCGGTTCGCCGCACCGGCGACCCCGAACGCCTTGCGGATCACGACACAGGCGAACGGCGACGTCGACTGTCCGAGCGCGGCGAGCGCCACCGACCCGTAACGGATCGTGCACTCCTCCTCGGACTGCTTACCGATGAGGAACCCCGGGCAGTCTTCGAGGTGGATCAGCGGCAGGTGGAATGTCGACGCGAGGTCGATGAAGCGGGTGACCTTGCGGGAGGCGTCCGCCGTCCAGGCTCCGCCGTAGACGTAGGGGTCCTCCGCGAAGATCGCCACCGGCCAGCCGTCGAGACGAGCGAATCCGGTGATGATCGACTTGCCCCAGCCCCGCCCCATCTCGAAGAAGCTGTCCGTGTCGACGACCGCGGCGATCACGTCGCGCATCTTGTAGACGCGACGTTGCTCGCGGGGCACGATCGACAGCAGCTTCTCCTCACGGCGCTGCGGGTCGTCGACGACGGGGCCACGCGGCGGGAGCTCGTTCACGTTCGCCGGGAGGTACGACAGGAACCGGCGAGCCCGTTCGAACGCCTCCTCCTCGGTGGCGACCACGTCGTCGATCGCACCGTTGGAGGTGTGGATCCGGGCGTGGCCCAGCTCCTCCTTCGACACGTCACCGAGCGACGCCTGATCGACGAGGGCAGGACCGGCGATCATCATCTGCGCGGTCTCCGCGACGATCACCGAGTAGTGCGAGGTCGTGACCCGGGCCGCTCCGATGCCCGCGACCGATCCGAGGGCGAGTGCGACCGACGGCGCTACGCCGAGGTGGCCGACGACGGTCTCCCACCCCGCGACCTGCGGGATGAGGGTGCGCCCCTTGATCTCGATCGACTTCACGGACCCGCCGCCGCCCATGCCGTCGACGAGCCGGACGTGCGGCAGGCCGAGTTCGATCGCGATGCTCTCGGCGAAGTCGCGCTTCGCCGGGATCGTCGCCTCCGCCGAACCGCCACGCACGGTGAAGTCGTCACCGGAGATGACGACCGGACGACCGTCGATCTCGGCGACGCCGCACACGAGGTTCGCCGGCATGAAGGAGAGGAGACGCCCCCCATCGTCGTAGGTGCCCACGCCCGAGGTCGAGCCGATCTCGTGGAACGACCCGTCGTCGCAGACGGCGTCGAGCCGCTCACGGATCGTCATCTTCCCGGCGGCGCGCTGACGCTCCACCCGTTCGGCGCCGCCCATCTCGGCGGCGAGACGGCGTCGTTCGTGCAGCTCGTCGACCTCTGCCTGCCAGCTCATCGCACTCCCCCCGGTACGGCGATCAGTCGAACTCAGCGACCCTGCCAGTTCGGCGAGCGCTTCTCGGCGAAGGCGGAGGCACCCTCGCGGGCGTCCTCGCTGCTGAACACCGAATCGAGCAGCGTGTCCTGGAACGCCCAGAACTCCGCCTCGGTGCGGCCCCAGCACTCGCGGATGATCTCCTTCGAGGCGGCCATGCCGAGCGGCGCGTTGCGGGTCATCCGCTCGGCGAGCTCCATGGCGGCGTCGACCGCACCGCCCGGCTCGGTGAGACGGTTGACCATGCCGAGCTCGTAGGCGCGCTCCGCGGTGATCGGATCGGCGGTGAGCGCCATCTCCATCGCGAGGCTGTAGGGGAGCTGGCGGGGCAGGCGCAGCAGGGCGCCGGCGCCGGCGAACAGGCCCACGCCGACCTCGGGCACGCCGAGCCTCGCACCCTTCGCGGCGACGACGAGGTCGCACGACAGCGCGATCTCGAGCCCACCGGCGAGGGCGAACCCCTCAACCGCGGCGATGAGCGGCTTGCGGGCGCCGCGCTCGACGATGCCGGCGAAGCCGCGGCCCGGGAGGTTCGGCATGCCGCCGTCGAGGAACGCCTTGAGGTCCATGCCGGCGGAGAAGCCCTTGCCGTTCCCGGTGAGGACACCGACGACAAGACCGGGATCGGCGTCGAGCCGGTCGAGCGCGGCGGCGAGCGCCTCGGCGAGGTCGCGGTTCACCGAGTTGCGCTGCTCGGGCCGGTTGAGGGTGATGAGCAGGACCTTGCCGCGCTGCTCGGTCAGGACAGGAGTCTCTTCAGCCATGGGAGGGAACCTAGCCGTCCGCGCTCACTCGGCCCAGGCCTTCACCTGCTCGACGACCTTCAAGGGGTCGTCGCCGACCGGCTCGATGTTCAGGTAGGTCACGCCGACCTCCTTGTAGACGGCGAGCCGCTCGCGAACGAACCCGGGGTCCCCGCACAGCGTCGCCATGTCCAGGTACTCCTCCGGCACCTTCCCGAACGCCTCGGCACGCTTGCCCGACAGGAACAAGTCCTGGATCTCCTTCGCCTCGGCCTCCCAGCCGTAGCGGCAGAACAGGTCGTTGTAGAAGTTCTTCGACCGGGCGCCCATGCCACCCACGTAGAACCCGGCGTTGCCGCGGGCACGGTCGCGCGCGTCACGCACGTGCTTGTCGTCCTTGCCCCCGATCGCGACGGGGCCGCCGCCCATGATCTGCAGCGGCGCCAGCCCGGCGGCCCGACGGGCCGAGCCGGCGGCGAGCGAGTCGCCCCACACGTCACGGAACTTGTCCGGCACGAAGAAGATCGGCTGCCAGCCGTCCGCCACCTCGGCGGCGAGCTCGACGTTCTTCGGCCCGATCGCCGCGATCCACACGGGGATATCGGAGCGGAACGGTCGACCCATGAACTTGAGCGGCTTGCCGAGCCCCGACCCGCCGTGGTCGGCGTCGAGGGGCAGGTGGTAGTTCGGCCCGTCGTGCACGAGGGCCTCACCGCTCCACACCTTGCGGCAGATGTCGACGACCTCGCGGGTGCGCTGCAGCGGCTTGTCGTAGCGCACCCCATGCCAACCCTCGATCACCTGCGGACCGGACGTGCCGAGCCCGAGGTGGAACCGACCCTGGGACAGCGAGTCGATCGTCGCCGCCACCTGGGCGATCAGCGCCGGGGTGCGGCTGTAGACGGGGAAGATTCCCGACATCAGCTCGACGCGCAAGGTACGGGCGGCGAGGTAGGCGAGCGACGACCCGAGGTCGAACCCGTAGATCTCGCCGCCCCACAGCAGGTCGACACCGGCCGACTCGAGGTCGGCTGCGTTGCGGGCGAACTTCTCCGGGTCGCCCTCGTAGAAGCCCATGCTCATGGAGATCTTCATCGTCATGCTCCTGTCCGGTCGACGAAGACGTGCGTCTCGCCGAGCCACATCGGTGAATTGGGGAGGTCGATGAACCGACGCTCGTCCTCGAGCAGCTCGGCGGCCGCCCGCCGTGCCTCAGGGGTCCCGGCGGTGAAGTCCTCGAGCGAGTCGATCCAGATCTCGGCGATGCCGTCGAAGGGTGCGGGCGCACCGCCGTTGCGGGCCTGCAGCGCCTCGTGCAGGCCGGCGACGTCGAGGGTGTGCACCTGCTGGTACCGACGGACGCCGAGCGCCGCCGCACGTTCCGCCACCAACGGACCGTGGACGTCCTTCCAGTAGCGGTGGAACTCCTCGACCGACAGGTCGGGCCGGCGCCGCAGACAGAACGTGAGCTTGATCACGGGCCGGACCCTAGTGGTCGGCGTGCTGCAGCACGCCCCGTTCCTCGAGGCGCGCGATCTCCGCTCGGTCGAGGCCGAGGAGCTCCCCGAGCACTTCGGCGTTGTGCTGGCCGAGCATCGGCGCCCACAGCTCCGGGTTCGTCCCGGGACCGTCAGGCCGGTCGGTGAACCGGAACGGGAACCCCGGTGCGACGAAGTCGCCGACGATCGGGTCGGAGATCGTGCGCACCATCCCGCGCTCCACGAAGTACGGGTCCGTCAGGGTCGCCTTCGGCGTGAGCACGGGCGAGTTCGGCACCCGACAGCGGTCGAGGACCTCGAGGATCTCGGCGTCGGTACGGAACGTGGCCATCCAAGCCTCGATCAGCGCGTTCAGCGCCGGACGGTTCGCCACACGCTCCGCCGGGGTCGCGAAGTCGGGATCGGTGACCAGGTCCGGTCGACCAAGCGCCTCGCAGAGCGCCGGCCACTGCCGTTCAAGGCAGAGCACGACGATCCACCCCTCCGGGCTGCGGAACGTGCCGGCCGGGGAGACGGCCGGATGGTCCCGACCGGCCCGCACCGGGTCGCTGCCGTCGACCGACGCCGCCTGCACGTTCACCTCGTGCATCCAGTAGAGCGAGTCGACGAGGGACAGCTCGATGTGCTGACCCCGACCGGTGCGGGACCGGGAGAAGAGCGCGGTCGAGATCGCCGCGAACGCGTGGAGGCCCGTCGTCTGGTCGGCGATCGCCGCGGAGACGAAGTACGGCGGCCCGTCCCGGTCACCGGTCATGTGCATGAGTCCGGCGTACGCCTGGCCGACGAGGTCGAACGCGACCTTGTCGGACCGGCAGCCCTCGCGGCCGAACCCGGTGATCGACACGACGATCAGGTCCGGGCGGTCGGCGGCGAGCACGTCGTAGGTGAGCCCCTTCCGCTCGACGACCCCCGGCCCGAAGTTCTCCACCACGACGTCGACCTCTCCGGCGAGCCGGCGGATCAGGTCGAGCGCCGTGGGGTCGGAGAGGTCCACGCACAGGCTGCGCTTCCCACGGTTCTGCTGCACGAAGTACGCACTGCGCCCGTTCCGGATCGCCGGGAGCCCGCGTGCCGGGTCGCCACCCGGGGCAAGCTCGACCTTGATCACGTCGGCACCGAGCTCCGCCATCATGCGGGTGCAGCACGGCCCCGACAGGTACTGCGTCAGGTCGAGCACCCGGATGCCGCTCAACAGGTCGTTGCGATCGTGATCCCCCATGGCGGCGCATCGTAGGGGGTGCCCCCGCCGCCCGTCGGCGGTCACGCCGGTCGCGGTAGCGTCCCGGCGTGGCCGACTACCGATCGCTCGACCTGCTGCACGTGACCGTCGCGGAGGGGGTGGCGACCGTCGTGATCGACCATCCGCCCGTGAACCTCTTCGATGCCGCCCAGATGCGTGAGTTCGCCCAGCTCGCCCGCCTGCTCGAGGCGGACGACGACGTCCGGGTCGTCGTGTTCCGCTCCGCGAACCCCGACTTCTTCATCGCGCACGCCGACGTCGCCGGGATCCTCGACATCCCCGCCGACCAGCCGCCCGCGACCAAGCTCGGCGGGTTCAGCGGCATGGTGGACCGGTTCCGCACCATGCCGAAGGCGACCATCGCCGTGATCGAGGGGCGGGTCGGCGGCGGCGGCAGCGAGTTCACGCTGTCCTGCGACATGCGGTTCGCCGCCTTCGGCCGAGCCGTGTTCAACCAGCCGGAGGTCGCGCTCGGGATCCTCCCGGGGGGCACGGGCACACAGCGACTCGCCCGTCTCGCCGGCCGGAGCCGCGCGCTCGAGATCATCCTCGGCAGCGACGACTTCGATGCGGCCACCGCCGAGCGGTACGGGTGGGTGAACCGGGCGCTGCCCCCCGAGGAGCTCTGGCCCTTCGTCGACCGGCTCGCCCGACGCATCGCGTCGTTCCCGCCGCAGGCCGTCGCGGAGTCGAAGGCGCTCGTGAACCTCGCCGACGGGGCGATCGTCGAGGCGATCCTCACGGAACAGGACGGGTTCAACCGCCTGCACCCGCTGCCGGAGGTCCGCGCCCGCATGCAGCGCTTCCTCGCTCAGGGCGGACAGACGCCCGAGGGTGAGGCCCGCCTCGGCGACCTCGTCACCGAGATCGGCTGAACCGCCCGGCGCTCAGTCCTCGAGCCAGGCGTTGAAGCGCGGCGTCCGCTTCTCCCGGAAGGACATCTCGCCCTCCTTCGCGTCGGGGTGCCAGTCGGTGATCGCCGTCTTCGACGCGATCTCGTCGCAGGCCTGCGCCCAGCCGAGCTCCGCTGCCGCGTAGAGGGAGCGCTTCAGCAGGCGCATGGCGACCTGCGGACCCGAGGCGAGTTCGGCGGCGAGTGCCGCGGTCCGGTCGGCGAGCTCGGCCGGCGGGCACACCTCGTGCACGAGTCCGAGCGCGAGGGCTTCCTCGGCCGGGACGATCCGCTTGCGCATCGTGAAGTCGAGCGCCTTGGCGAGACCGAGGTGCTGGACGAGCAGGTACTGGCCGCCCTCGTCGGGCAGGAGGCCGAATCGGAGCGTCGCGGAACCGAGCCGGGCGTCGGTCGACGCGATCCGGAAGTCGCAGGAGAGCGCGAGGGAGAACCCGGTCTGGATCGCGAACCCGTTCAAAGCCGCGATCGTCAGCTTGTCGAGCTCGCGGACCGCACGGTTCACCGCCTGGGAGACGGTGCGCAGACCGTTGTAGGTACCGAGAGCGTTCGTGTGCCCCGGGTGCACCATCGGCACCGAGGTCGGCGCGTTGGCGTCGGATCCATAGCCGCCGGTGAGGTCGTCGCCGGCGCAGAACGCCCGCCCCTCGCCGGTGAAGACGACGACGCGGACCTTCTCGTCGAGCTGGATCTGCGTGCACAGCTCGATGAGGTCGCGCTTCATGCCGACCGTCATGCCGTTCATCCGCTCCGGACGGTCGAACGTGACGGTGACGACACCGAGCTCGCCGACCTCAACCCGAAACCCCTGGTACGCACGCTGCAACATGCA
>Ga0194133_10000264_pt1 | contig 111220 bp, 82 predicted proteins | sample TA2KigOf40mmetaG_FD_155448 | JGI IMG/M metagenome (GOLD analysis project Ga0194133, IMG submission 155448) | Freshwater microbial communities from Lake Tanganyika, Tanzania - TA2015055 Kigoma Offshore 40m | ecosystem: Environmental > Aquatic > Freshwater > Lake | place: Tanzania: Lake...
TCCATGGCCGGGATTGGCGAACAGGGCGTTGCGGGCGAGGTCCCCTTCGAACGCCCCGCCCAGATCGATGTAGACATCCTGGTCCCCGTCGTTGTCGAGATCCCCAAACGAGGCCGAATGCCCCTTCTGGAGGTGGCCGAAACCGCCCGAGGTCGTCACGTCCTCGAACCGCTTCCCGCCCCGGTTCCAGAACATGCGGTTGGGAATCAGCGTCAGGAGATCGGGATCCCCGGTGCCCAGGGCGAAATCGGGCCACCCGTCGTTGTCGAGATCCCCATGGTTTGATCCCATCGCGGGCAGGACATGGTCGAGCCCCATGGGCTTGGAGACGTCCTCGAAGGTCCCGTTTCCCCGGTTACGGAACAGATGGGACCGCTCGCCGGTGTTCGAAAGTCCCAGATAGTCGGCGGCCACGTCCGCCACCTGCCGGATCCGATATCCATCGACAAACAGGTCCTCGTTCCCGTCCTGGTCGAAGTCGAAGAACCAGGTTGGAAGCTGTGATCGGGTTCCTGGACCCCGGCGGCGGCGGCGACATCGGTGAACTTCCAGGTGTTCGGCTCCGTTCCGGGGCCATCGTTCCGGAAGAGCAGTTTGGGCCGTCCCAGCAGGGAGACATGCAGGTCGGGGCGCCGATCATTGTTGAAGTCCCCGAAGGTGGCCCCCTTGGCGAAGCCATTGATCCGGACCCCGGCGCCCACGGCCATCTCGGTGAACGTTCCATCCCGGTTGTTGTGGAACAGTTCGCAGGGATGCCTTCCGGTCCGATCCGCCATCTCGTTCCCCACGAAGACGTCCACCCAGCCATCCCCGTCGAAGTTGAACCAGACCGCGGTCTGGTCGGGGTGGAACGACAGCAATCTTGCGGCCGGGGTGACATCCTCGAAGGTTCCATCTCCGCGGTTGCGGAGCAGGGAGTCCGGATAGACCTCGCCCTGCCGCATCCATCCGCCCGGCAGCACATGCAGGTCGATGTGTCCGTCGTTGTTGTAGTCGGTCGACACCACATGGAGTCCGCCGGTGAGGCCTGGGAATCCCGCCTGGGCCGAGCGATCGACAAAGGTGCCGTCGCCGTTGTTGCGGAGGTACCGGAGGGAGTCCGCCAGGCCGATGGAGGACATCACGACGTCGAGCAGTCCATCACCGTCGCAATCCTCGATCGCAACTCCGCCGGAGAGTCCCTCCACCGCCGGTCCCATGGGGCCGGCGAGGTTGACGAAGCGTCCGGGGTCATGAGCCGAGGCGAAGGTTGTGACAGGGATCACCGCCGCCGGAGGAACACTCTGGGGATGGTCGCCAAGGGTCATGGCCACGATGTTCAGAAAACAGCGGGCGGTGAGGTTGTCAGGGTTCTCCGCAGCAAGCCGGGTCCGGATCTCGAGGGCCGCCTTGCTGCCATCCTTTTACGTGTGGCGCCCGTGTCCTTCGATCGGCAGCAGGCAGGACTCGCTGGCGGAGTTGCTGAGACAGTTCCGCAGCTCGCCCTGTCGGAAGTGGGCCAACGCCTGGTTCAGACGGAGGTTCACGACATTCTTTCGGGTCGCGGGCAAGGTGGAGGACTGCAGCAGCCGATCGACCTCCGCGAAGGCCCGGAGCGCCGGCTCGTTCTGACCGGCCTGGAGGCGATGGATCCCAAGAGAGAATTGGAGGGGCACCAGTTCTGCGGGATTCCGGTTTGTGACGATCTGGCGCTCCAGGGATTCCGCCTTCGGGATCGAGAGAAACGGATTCCGGGACGGCGGGATCCGCCGTCGCACCTCCTCGAGCAACGCCACCATTTCTCGGGTCCCTGAACGGTCCTCGGTCGTCGATGTCGACTCGGCGGCACGCGCCCGGATTCCCCCCAGGACCACAACCCCAAGGACGATGAGGAGGATCGATCCCGCCGAGACGGTGAACGGTGGAAGCAGGGATCCGGATCTGGGGAGACGCATGGTGTTGAGACCCCGCGGCGGCACGAACCATCCGTCGAGGTGCTGCCCAGACTCCGGACTGTACAAGTGGTTTCAGGAAAATGGTTACGGCCTTGAAACGGAAATGATAACAGGTGTAATCATCGGCTGGATCAGAAAAAGTTACATAGGTAAACAGTCGGGGTCGGAAACGAGGAAAAGCGATGGAAAAGGTCTTGTGCTGAAATGAGCTGCAAGAAGGAGAAAAACCGGGAGAGTCGGGATTTGGATCGGGAATGGGACAGGTCTGATTCCAGCGGAGACCTCTGGAATTGGAGGTGGAGGCCGCACGGCGTGCCTCGATAGGATCGGGGCATGAGCAGCGGTTTGGAACAGATCCGGCGGCATCGGCGATTGCGGCAGATCAGCACGGTCCGGGATCTGGTGCAGGAATGCCGGGTGGAGACGTCCGATCTCATCGCCCCCCTGTTCCTCCAGGACGGCGGGGGGAGGGCGACCCCGGTGGAGTCGATGCCTGGTGTGGTTCGCCACACGCTGGAAACGCTGGTGGAGGCGTGTCGGGAGCTCCGCGGACTCGGGATTCCGGGGGTCGCCCTGTTTCCTGCGACCGATCCGGCGCTCAAGGATCCTCTTGGACGGGAGGCGCTGAACCCCGAGAACCTGGTGTGCCGCGCGGTTTGGGCGGTACGCGGGGCGGTTCCCGACCTGCTGGTGTTCACCGATGTCGCGCTCGATCCCTACACCAGCCATGGCCACGACGGCATCCTGACCCCGGATGGGTCCGACGTGGACAACGACGCAACGGTGGCCGTGCTGGCAAAGATGGCCGTCCTGCAGGCGGCTGCGGGATGCCAGTTCGTGGCGCCGAGCGACATGATGGACGGACGGGTTGCGGTGCTAAGGAGGGCGCTCGACGAGGCAGGGTACCCGGGGGTCGGCATCCTCGCGTACGCGGCCAAGTTTGCGTCGGCCTTCTATGGACCCTTCCGGGATGCGGTGGGCAGCGCCGCGTCGGCCGGGACGCGGGCGCTCGACAAGCGGACCTACCAGATCAACCCGGCCAACCGTCGCGAGGCGGTCGCGGATGCCCTGTGCGACGAGGCGGAGGGGGCGGACATCCTCATGGTCAAGCCGGCTGGCCCGTACCTCGACGTCCTCCACGAGCTTCGCGGAGCCACCCGCCTGCCATTGGCGGCCTATCAGGTCAGTGGCGAGTACGCACAGATCCATGCCGCGGCCCAGAAGGGATGGCTGGATCTCGTCCGGGCGCGTGAGGAATCGCTCCTGGCGATCAAGCGGGCCGGAGCGGACTTCATCCTGACCTATTTCGCGCGGGATGCCGCTCTGTATCGGTCGCAACCCGGCACGAAAAACGGCGTCGCCTGAGGGGCGACGCCGTGGTCCTCGGATCCCGGGAGAGGGTTCCTCCGGTGCGATGGGTCACTTCGGCAGCAGATCGCTGACGAGCGACTTCTCCTCCTTCAGTTCATTCTCCGTGGCGACGATCTTCGAGCTGCTGAACTCCCCGACGGTGACGCCCTGCTGGATCTCCCACCGGGCTCCGTTGCTGCGGATCGGATAGCTGTAGATGAGACCCTTCTCGATGCCATAGCTGCCATCGGAGCAGACGGCGACGCTGAAGCAGTCCCCGGCCGGGGTCGGCTGGGTCAGGGCACGGACGGTGTCCACGACGGCGTTGGCCGCGGAGGCGGCGGAGCTGAGGCCGCGGGCCTCGATGATCGCGGCGCCGCGCTTCTGGACCGTCGGGATGAAGGTGTCCTTGAACCAGGCCTCGTCGGTGATGACGTCGGTCGCGGTCCGGCCTCCGATCTTCGCGTTCGGGAAGTCGGGATACATGGTCGAGCTGTGGTTGCCCCAGATGGCGACGTTGGTGACGGCGGTGATGTCGACACCGGCCTTCTTGGCCAGCTGGGTCTTGGCCCGGTTCTGGTCGAGCATCGTCATGGCGAACCAGCGGTCGGACGGGATCTCCTTCGCGCTGTTCATCGCGATGAGGCAGTTGGTGTTGCAGGGGTTGCCGACGACGAGGGTCCGGATGTCCGATGCGGCGTTCCGGGCGATGGCCTGGCCCTGTCCGGTGAAGATCTTGCCATTGATGCCGAGCAGGTCCTTGCGCTCCATCCCCGCCTTGCGGGGCACGCTGCCGACGAGTAGGGCCCAGTTCACCCTGCGGAATCCCTCGTCGAGGTTCGCCGTGGGCACGACGCCCTTGAGCAGCGGAAAGGCGCAGTCGTCGAGCTCCATCACGACGCCGTTCAGGGCCTTGAGGGCGGGCTCGACTTCGACGAGGTGGAGGATGACCGGCTGGTCAGGTCCGAACATCGATCCGGAGGCGATCCGGAAGAGGAGTGAGTAACCGATCTGGCCGGCTGCACCGGTTACCGCGACGCGAATGGGATTCTTCATTAAGTAGGCCACCTCAGTGTTCGGAATCAACACCCCGAGCGGAAGCGAAAACCCACTGGCTAGGGTGGCCGTGGGTTTTCCAGGACCCCGGGGTTCAGGCCACGACCTCGGTCCCCACGCCTTCGTCGGTGAAGATTTCGAGCAGCATCGAGTGGGGCACCCGACCGTCCACGAACTGCACCTTCTCGACCCCCGCCCCAAGGGCGTTCAGGGCGCTGTCCACCTTCGGGATCATGCCCGCGTCGATCACTCCCGCCTTCTTGAGCGGGAGCACCTCGTTACGGTCCAGGTGCCGGATCAGGGTGGACGGATCCTTCGGGTTCCTGAGGAGCCCCGGGACATCGCTCATGAAGACGAGGCGACGGGCCTTCAGTGCGATGGCCGCCATGGCGGCGGCGACGTCGGCGTTGCAGTTGTAGATCCTCCCGTCCTCGCCCCGGGCGGTCGGGCTGATCACGGGGGTGAACCCGTGCGACAGGCAGTCGAGCAGGGGGGCGGTGTTCACGCGGATCACTTCGCCGACATAGCCGAGGTCCAGCGGGGTGCCATCCGGTCCGAAGGGCTGCGCCTTGCGGCAGGTGAAGATGTCGGATCCCGCGAAGCCCTGGGCCACGCCGCCCAGGTGATTGATGGTGTTGACGACCTCCGGGTTGATCTCCCGGGACAGCACCTGCTCGACCACGGCGACGGTGGCCTCGTCGGTGACGCGGTGGCCCTGGACGAACTGGGCCTTGAGTCCGGCCTTCTCCATCGCCCGGGTGATGGCCTTGCCGCCGCCGTGGACGACGACCGGGTTGATCTCCACCGCCTCGAGGAAGACGATGTCGCGGGCCACGCCCTGTCGCACGGCCGGGTCGGGCGAGTCCATGAAGGAACCTCCGTATTTGATGACAAAGGTGGCTCCGCTGAATTTCTGGAGATAGGGCAACGCCTCGAGCAGCGTCGCGGCCTTGGAGATCAGGTCCTGCATTCGGTGGGGTGTGCTGGGGGTGTCGGAGACGGTGTCAGCGGTTGGGAGTGCGCGGGTTCAACCGCCGAGGGAGCCGGGATCGGTGACATCCCCCTTGTTGAAATCGACGTACTCCTCGGTGAGGTCGGCGGCGTGCATCACGGCCTCGCCCTTCCCGAGGTTTAACCGGATGTGGAGGTCGAATTCCCTGGGTGCGACGGCGGCGCACAGGTCGCGGAAGCTCGCCTTCGTGGGCTGCCCCCGCCTGAGGCTCCAGAGAACCTTCCGGGATCCGGAGGCGCTGTAGCCGATGTCGACCCGGTCCTCTGCGATGGTGGCGGGGCTGTATCCGAGGGCGTCGATGATGCGGCCCCAGTTGGGGTCGCCGCCGTGCCAGCTGGTCTTCACCAGGGCGCTGTTGGCCACGGCGCGGGCAGCGGCATCGGCCTCGGCGATCGACCGGGCCCCGGAGACCTTGACGGTCACGACGCGGTGCACGCCCTCGCCGTCCCGGACGATCTTCTTGGCGAGCTCGAGGCAGACGTGCTGCAGCGCGGCCCTGAACGTGGCGAAGTCCTTGGATTTGAGGCCGGAGCAGGATTTCTTGTCGTTTCCTGCGAGTCCGTTGGCGAGGACCAGGACGGTGTCGTTGGTGCTCATGTCGCCATCGACCGTGATGCGGTTGAAGCTGTGAGCCACGGCCTCCCGCAGTGCGGCCTGGAGGCCCCTCGCCTCGATGGCGGCGTCGGTGGTGATGAACGAGAGCATCGTGGCGTGAAGGCCGCCGGGAAGGGCTGCGGGCCGCGCCCCGTTGGCGCTCATGCCCGGCTGGATCATGCCGGCCCCCTTGCAGATGCCCCCGAGCCGGACGGTCTTCCCGCCGAGGCGGAACTCCACGGCGATCTCCTTCGGACGTGTGTCGCTGGTCATGATCGCCTCGGCGGCCTGGGCGGCGTGGTCGGGTGTGGATCCGAGGATCTTCGCCGCACCGGCGATGCCGGACCGCACTTCGACCATCGGCATCGTGACGCCGATCCGACCGGTGGATCCGACAAGGGCGAGTCCGTCGGCGATGCCGAGGGCCTTCTCGGCGAGGCGGACCATCTCCAAGGCGTCCTTCATGCCCTGTCGCCCGGTGCAGGCGTTGGCGTTGCCGGAGTTCACCACGACGGCCTGTGCGATGCCTTTGGCGACGCGGGGGACGCAGACCTTCACCGGGGCCGCACACACCTGGTTGGTGGTGAACATTCCGGCGACGGAGCAGGGGACTTCCGAGACGATGAGGGTGAGGTCCCGTTTTGCCCCCTTGTTCGATCCCTTACCGGTCCCAAGACGCTTGATGTCACAGAAGATCCCGCCTGTGCTGAAGCCCTTCGGCGCGACGATGGCCCCCGGGATGCTGCGAAGCTTGATGTGCACCCGCGTGTTGAACGGGAGAAGGCGGCGGAGTGCAATCAAAACCGTGGGGACTAGGGCGCCCCATGGGAGGTCCTGGAGCCGATGGACCGGCGGAGAAAACGGGCTGTCGGATCCTCCGCCAGGCCGAGGATCGGGGGTGATCGGGACGACGCCCCGGTGTTGAACGCAAAACCCGCCGGGACCCCTTCGGATCCGGGCGGGTATTGGAGTGCTGGGGAGGAGGCCTCAGCGCTTGGCATCCAGCGGGTAGAGCCGGATGTCCTTGAACTGGACCTCCATCGGGGGGCCGACGTGGATCTGCAGTGCCAGGATCCCACGGGTGGGGGCCTTGGCGGCGTCGAGGTCGATGCAGTTCGACATCAGATGGCCATTGATGAAGTGCATGACGTTGTTGCCCTTGGCCACGATCACATAGTCGTTCCAATCCTCGGACCGGATGAATTTCTGGAGATCCTCCGGCTTGCCGAGGCTGACGGTGACCTTGACCTGGGTCTTGCCGTCGGCGCCCTTCACGAGGGTCTGCTGTCCGCGCTCGGCGAGGATGCCGCGTCCGCGCTCCTCGTACAGGATGCCAGTGTAGCGGGGGGAGCCATCGATGTCGGCCTGGTAGCCGCCCACGATGAATTCGGCGGGGTCCTTGAGCTCACTGCGGTACTGGATGCCGGAGTTGCCGGAGCCGGTGATCTTGTACTTCAGGTGCAGCTCGAAGTCGCCCACGGTGCCATTGGTCCACACGAGGAACGTGTTGTTCTTCAGGGAGGCGAACTTCGTGGTGTAGCCGGTGATGGCCCCTTCCTGGACCTTCCAGTGGTGGGGCAGTCCGGCCCAGCCCTCCAGGTTGCGGCCGTTGAAGAGCACCCGGGGAGTGGATCCCTTCGGGGCTTCGATGAGCGTGTCACCCGCCTGGGATCGGGCGACCAGTGCGGTGAGGGCGACGAGCGCGGTGAGGACGATACGGTTCATGGCGTGGAGCGGCTGGGTGTTCACTTCTTCTTGCCGAAGGCCTTGCGGAGATTGCGGAGGCCATCCACCGCGATCTCGTCGCGGGTCGGCTCGATCCGGCGCCAGATGGCGGCCGCACGGGCGATCACCTTGACGTCGGTGGTGAAGGATTCGATGACCACATCGCCGTCGTATTTCACGGCCTTGAGGGCGGCCACGATGGGCTTCCAGTCGAGGGAATCCCCACCCGGGGTGCCACGGTCGGTGCCGCAGGCGTGGAAGTGGCCCAGGAGCTTTCCGGCCTTCTTGATGGCCTCCGCCTGGTTCTTCTCCTCGATGTTCATGTGGAAGGTGTCGAGGTGCAGTCGGAGCGCCTTGGAGTTGACCGCCTTGAGGAGCTTGAGGCCCTGGTCGCAGGTGTTGAGGAAGTCGGTCTCGAACCGGTTCAGCGGCTCGACGCAGATCGTGATGCCCTTGGATTCGGCGTACTTGCCGAGCTCCTTGAGGTTCTTCACCACGAGCTGGAATTCCACCTTCTGCTGTGCGGGCTCGACGGCGTCGGCCTTGCCCACCACCGAGTAGACCGGTCCGATAATCTTCGCGTGGCCGAGCACGACTGCCTGGTCGACCAGCGCCTTGCAGTAGTCCATCGCGGTTTTCTGCTCCTCGGCGGTGCCGCGGAAGTCACGGCCGGGTCCCATGCAGGCACAGATCGATCCGCAGACGAGGCCGTTCTTGTCGAAGGCCGCCTTGACCTTGACGGGATCGATGTGGCTGGGGTCCTCGACCGGGACCTCGACCGAGTCGAATCCCCATTTCTTGAACTTGGGGAACAGCTTGACGCTGTCGGTGGTGAAGGGGGAGACGAAGAGGAAGGAATTGATGCCGAATCTCATGGTGTGACGGGGTGGAGGCTAGGAACCACGGCGTGGGCCGGGAAGCCTTTTTGTCGGTGCACGAAGCATCGCGGGTCCGTGGACCCGCGGAGGGTTTTGCAGGGTCGGCTACTTCACATCCGCCGCTGGAACCACGGTCCGCTGCATCTTCTTGAGGTCATCCAGGGTGCTGCCGCCAACGCCGGTCTTCGACGGGGCGTCGAGCCCCTGATCCACGCTCAGGACCTTCCAACGGAAGATCTCGGAGTGGCCGTCGGCGAACGAGAAGGCGGCTGCCTTGCCGTGCCGTGCGGTGGGTGAGTTCTGCCAGATGTCGCTCGGCGGGGCCTTCGTCGCGTAGTAGCCGTCATCGATCGTCTCCTTGCTCTCGTCGATGAACACGAGGGAGCTCGAGGGCGAGGGGTCCATGATGTCGGAGTATTTCTTGAACTGGGGGTATTTGGCGCCGAGCACCCAGGAGGTATCGACCCCGCCGTCCTTGCCATCGCTGCCACCCATGCGGCCGCTCATGGAGTAGGTCCGGACCAGGCCCCTCGGAATCTTCGCCTTCTGGGCCTTCAGCGACTTCGGGAGCTCGAGCGCAGAGGGATCCCTGTAGATCGCCACGGTGGGGTTGTAGGTGAAGAGCTTCCCGGTCCGGATGTCGGCCGCGTTGGTCGCGCCGGGCAGGGCCGCCACGTTGCCGTTGATCCAGGCATTCGGGGATCCCAGCCAGTTCAGCGCGAGCCGGTCGTTGTGGTCGTTGTAGTACATCGACCAGCCGATCAGCAGCTGCTTGAGGTTGCTGAGGCACTGGATGCCCTGGGCCTTCTGCTTCGCCTTGCCCAGCGCGGGCAGGAGCATCCCGGCGAGGATCGCGATGATCGCGATCACCACCAGCAGCTCGATCAGGGTGAAGCCGCGGCGCGCGCGGACTGGAACGGGTGAAGTGGAGGCGGGATTCATGGCGCGGTCAGGCAATCACTGAGGGGAACGTTTGGAACGATGCGAATTCCGTCTGGCTTCTGCCACTGGAAAAACGGGACAGCAAAAACCCCCGGCCCGGCGTCAGGGACGCCGGTCGGGGGTGTCGTCACCGCTCTTGGGTTGGGCTCAGGCCTTCCAGCCCTTGCGATACTGGCGGCGGAGCAGGTGTTCCGCTTCCTTGCTGCGGCCGAGCAGGCGGAATTTCGGTCCGTCCCAGTCGAGCGGAATGCCTGACCGGATCGCCACATTGCCGAGCAGCATCGCCTCGGTGAGCGGGGCGGCATACTCGAAGTTGGAGAACGGTTTGGGGCCGCCCTTGATGGCCGCCACCCACTCGTTCTTCATGCCCTGGTCGCCCTTGCCGTTGCGGGCGAGGGTCGGCGCCGGGGCCACCCAGCCCTTGAAGCGGTCCTCCGGCAGGAGCTTCCACGAGGCGCCGTAGTCGGAGGGTGAGTACATCACGCCCTTGTCGCCGATCATGAGGCTGCCGCTGTCGGTCGGCTTCTCGCCAAAGAAGTACTGGAGGCCGGGCAGATTCTTGATCCCGCCGGGCAGCTGGCCCTCATACCAGACGAACTTCACCGGACCGCGGTTGCCGCGGGCAGGGAAGCGGTAGGTGACGGTCGCCCAGCCCGGATAGGTCTCAGGGTTCGGTTTTTCGCAGTCGGCCTCCACCCGCGTCGGGGCGTCGAGGTCGAGCGCCATGAACGGCAGATTGGCCGTGTGGCAGGCCATGTCGCCGAGCGCCCCGGTGCCGTAGTCCCACCATCCGCGCCAGTTGAAGGGATGATAGGCTGGATTGTACGGACGCTCCGGAGCGGTGCCCAGGAACTCGTCCCAGTGCAGCGTCGCCGGCACCGGCGGGGTGTCCTTCGGACGGCTGGTGACCTTGGGGGCCTGCGGCCAGACGGGGCGGTTGGTCCAGACATGCACCTCCCGGACATTCCCGATGGCGCCGGCCCGGATGGCCTCGACGCCGGCCCGGAGACCGTCCTCGGCGGTGCCCTGGTTGCCCATCTGGGTCACGACCTTGTGCTCGCGGGCGAGGTCGCGGAGCGAGCGGGCCTCCCAGACGTCGTGCGTCATGGGCTTCTGGATGTAGACATGCATGCCACGCTGCATCGCCAGCGCGGCGGCGAGGGCGTGGTTGTGATCGGGGGTGCTGATCGTGACCGCGTCGATCTTGCCGGCCATCTCGTCGAACATCCGGCGGAAGTCATGATAGGCCTTGGCGCTGCCCCATTTCGCGGTCTTGGGCTTCAGCATCGTGTCGTCGCAGTCGCACAGCGCGACGACGTCACCGAGGTTGCCGGCCTGGTCGATGTCGCTCGACCCCTTGCCGCCGACGCCGACGCCCGCGATGCGGAGGCGGTCGTTGGCGCCCCAGACCCGGGAGGGCAGGAGGGTGAACGCGAGGGAGGTGGCCGTGATGCCACCGAGGAAATGGCGGCGGGTATAGCTCTTGGAGAAGGTAGGACTCATGGCGTGATGTGTTACGGAGAACCCCAGAAGCGTATCGATGGCGTGGTCCGGGACAAGTCCCGGCTACGACGGTTTGCGGTTTGCGGTTTGCGGGACGTCGGTGACGCCCCAGACGCCTCAGACGCCCGAGGTGCAGCGCCCCGCATCTGAACTTTATTTGAAGCGAGGCCTTGTCTCGGGCGTCCGGCCTTCGGTAACTCTTATCCATGATTTCCGTTGCCGGCACCTCCCGACGTTTCTGTGACGGGGTGTCACGTCGCCAGTTCCTGCGGATCGGGTCCTTGGGGATGGGAGGTCTCGCTCTCCCCCAGCTTCTCAGGGCCGAGGCGGCTGGGGGACGGTCCTCGACGCAGAAGTCGGTGATCATGATCTACCTGCCTGGGGGGCCGCCGCACCAGGACACCTTCGATCTGAAGCCCGACGCCCCCTCTGAAATCCGGGGCGAGTTCAAGCCCATCCCGACCAATGTGCCGGGAATCCAGATTTGCGAGCTCTTGCCGCGTCTGGCCCGTCTGGCCGACAAGTATACGATTGTCCGCTCGCTTGCGGACGGGATCGACGACCACTCGGACTACATGTGTCAGACCGGGCGTCGGAAGGGCAATCAGCCCCCCGGAGGTTGGCCCACCATGGGCGCCTGTGTGTCACGAATCCTCGGATCATCCGATCCCGGGGTGCCGGCCTTCGTCGGGCTCGAGCCCCGGATGCAGCACCGGCCCTACAACGCCGCCAATGCCGGGTTTGCCGGGGTGTCCCACGATGCGTTCCGTCCCGCAGCCGACGCCAAGGCCGACATGGTGCTCAATGGCATCACGGCGGACCGCCTCGGGGATCGTCGTGCGCTCCTGACGGCATTCGACCGGTTCCGACGCGAGGTCGACTCGACGGGATTGATGTCGGGTCTCGACAGCTTCAACCAACAGGCTTTTGGGATGCTGACCTCGAGTCGGCTGCTCCAGGCGCTCGACGTCTCAAAGGAGGATCCGCGGCTCCTCGAGCGTTACGGGAAAGGTGATTCCAAGGTCCACGGCGATGCCGCCCCGATGCTGAACGAGCAGTTTCTCGTGGCGCGTCGTCTGGTCGAGGCGGGTGCCCGCTTTGTCACGGTCGCCTATGGCTTCTGGGATTACCACGGCAACAACTTCGGCAATGCCCGAAACGATCTGCCGATGCTGGATCAGGCCCTGAGTGCCCTGATCACCGATCTCCACGACCGTGGACTGGACAAGGATGTGAGCGTCCTGGTCTGGGGTGAATTCGGTCGGTCCCCGACGATCAACAAGGATGCCGGACGCGACCACTGGCCCCGAGCCAACTGCGCGATCCTCGCCGGTGGCGGGATGCGGACCGGTCAGGTCATCGGCGCCACCGATCGTCTCGGGGGCGAGCCCTCCGAGCGGCCGGTGCTCTTTGGCGACATCTTCGCAACCCTCTACCAACGCCTGGGCATCGATGTGAACCAGGTCACGCTTCCGGATCTCACCGGTCGGCCGACCTTCCTTGTCCCCGAGGGCTGTCAGCCGCTTCCCGAACTTGTGGGTTGATTCCATGACTCCCTCCGCCTCCGCCATCGTCGGGCCCGCCCTCTGGAGGGCATTGGGCTTAGGTCTTTTCCTGGTCGGCAGCGCGGCCGATGCCTCGCTCCAGATCCAGTACCGCAGGGATCCCGCACCGTTGGTGCTCGATTCCCAGGACGCGCGGCAGCAGCTCCTGGTCACGGCCGATGGCAACCGGGATGTCACCCGGTCGGTCACGTGGTCCGCCGAGCCGTCCGGCGTCGTCGAGATCGATCCCCGCGGCCGGATACGCCCGCTCACTGACGGGTCCACCCGGCTGACGGCGAGGGATGCCCGGGGGGAGACCGCCACCCTGTCCCTGTCGGTCACAAACGCCACGAGCCGGGCCCCGATCCATTTCGAGAACCAGATCGTCCCGATCTTCACGAAGAACGGCTGCAATGGTGGAGGCTGCCACGGCAAGGCGGCCGGACAGAACGGTTTCCGGCTGTCGCTCCTCGGATTCGAACCTGCCGAGGACTATGACCATCTCGTGAAGGAGGCCCGGGGTCGACGCCTCTTCCCTGCCGCCCCCGAGCGGAGCCTGCTTCTGACCAAGGGCGCGGCCCAGTTGCCCCACGGTGGTGGCAAGCGACTCGACCCCGATTCCGACGACTATCGGATGCTGGTGCGCTGGATTGCCCAGGGCATGCCTCTTGGGCGTCCCGATGCGGCAACGGTCACCCGGGTCGAGGTGTTCCCCACCGAGCGGATCCTCGCGCTCAATGGCGAGCAGCAGCTTGTGGTGACCGCCCATTACTCCGATGGCTCCACCGAGGATGTCACGCGCGGCGCCCTCTATGAGGCCAACGACAAGGACATGGCGTCCACGGACGCGACTGGCATGGTGAAGACCTACAACCAGCCGGGGGAGGTTGCGGTCATGGTCCGGTACCAGGGCAAGGTGGCGGTCTTCCGGGCCACCGTGCCGCTGGGCCTTGCGGTCGATCGTCTTCCGCCGTCCCGGACCTTCGTGGACGAGCTTGTGTTCCGTCAGCTCAGGAAGGTCGGACTTCCGCCCAGTGAAATTGCCGACGACACCACCTTCCTGCGGCGGGTCACCCTCGACCTCACGGGCCGGGTGCCCACCGCGGCCGAGGTCTCGGCCTTTGAGGCGGCTGTGGCTGCGGAGCGACGGGAGACCACGCCGGATTCCGGAGACTCGCTCGCCGGGTCCGTCCCGGGTCCTGCATGGAAGGCCCGTGATGCGGCCATCGACCGGCTGCTGTCGGGTCCCGACTACGCCGAGAACTTCGCCAACAAGTGGAGTGCGCTCCTGCGGAACAAGCGGGGCGACGCCAAGCAGGCTCGGGGCAGCTATGCGTTCCATGGTTGGATCAAGGACCAGATCGACCGCAACGTCCCGTACGACCAGTTTGTCCGCTCGATCGTCTCGGCCTCCGGGGACCTCAACGAGAACCCGCCGGTCGCGTGGTTCCGCCAGGTCCGGTCGCCGCAGGCGCAGCTCGAGGACACCGCCCAGCTCTTCCTCGGTCAGCGGCTCCAGTGCGCGCAGTGTCACCATCATCCCTACGAGAAGTGGAGCCAGGCCGACTACTGGAGCTTCGGGGCCTTCTTCTCGCAGGTCGCCTACAAGTCGGGCAGCCAGCCGGGCGAGGATGCGGTGGTCCACAAGCGCGGGATGCCCCAGATCACCAACAAGAAGACCGGGAAGCCCGTCCAGCCGGCAGGGCTCGGGGATGCGATCCCGGGGCTGTCGCCCGACGAGGATCCCCGCGAGGCGCTCGCGGCATGGATGACCCGTCCCGATAACCGCTTCCTCGCCCGATCCCTCGTGAACCGCTACTGGAAGCACTTCTTCAACCGGGGTCTCGTCGATCCCGAGGATGATCTACGCGACACCAATCCGGCTACGAATCCGGAGCTGCTGGAGGCTCTCGCGAGACACTTTGTCGAAACGAAATACGACCTGAAGGATCTCGCGCGGACCCTCACCCGATCGTCCGTATACCAGTTGAGCGCGCTGCCCAACGAGCACAACGCCCGGGATCGGCACCACTTCTCCCGCTACTATCCGCGGCGTTTGGGGGCCGAGACCCTGTACGACTCGGTGAATCTGATGGTCGGTTCGGAGTCGAAGTTTGACGGTCTGCCGGCGGGAACCCGCGCGGTGGGCCTACCCGACAACAGCTTCAACGCGGGTAACTACTTCCTCACCGTCTTCGGGCGGCCCGAGGGCAACAGCGCCTGCGAGTGCGAGCGCAGCGCGGATGCCTCCCTGAGCCAGAGCCTGCATCTCCTCAACGCCAAGGATATCCAGGATCGGCTTGCAGCCGATCTGGGCCGGGCAGCGGCCCTGGCGTCGGATGCCACCCGGGGTGATGACGAGAAGGTCCGGGAATTGTATCGGATCGCCTACGCCCGGGAGCCCAAGGCCTCGGAGATGAAGGTCGCGCTCGACTATCTGTCCCGGAAGACGTCGTCGGCTCCCGCCGGCAAGGATTCCGCCGAGACGGAGACCCTCCGCAGGAAGGCGCGTCGCGAGGCCTACGAGGACACGCTCTGGGCGCTGATCAACACCAAGGAGTTCCTCTTCAACCACTGAGGGGAACCCGAGGGCGGGTCGGAAGTCGCGGAGCTTCGGCCCGCGCACTCGGGTTGGGCTGCCCCCCCGGCTACAGCCTGCGGTCGCCCTGAAGCTTTCGGATCACGGCCCGGACCACCCGTCGGACCAGATCGAGGCCAACCCGGAGCCTGAATCCGGACGATCTTTTCCGGAGCGATGCCGCGGTGGCGGACAGCTCCGGGGTCATATCACAGCCCAGCCATCGGCCCAGCAGGACCATGTACAGGGCCAGGCTGTGGTAACGAACCCAGTTGTAGCGAGGCGTGTAGCCGGGACGTCGCAGGAAACGCCGGAAGTCATGGAGGACGATATTGACCGGCATCCACTGGGTCTGGATCGGGACCTCACGGGTCAGTTCCTCGATGGAGACCGGCAGCTGGTCGAACCAGCGTTGGGCGTTCGCGTCCTTCCTCATGCAGGAGAGCCCGTTTGAAAAGCTACCCTTCTTCCCCAGACTGAGCGGGATGTAGATCACGCTTCCAGGCAGGTGCAGGACCCCATCCACCCGACTAAGCACCTGATAGGCCTGGCTGTGGTCGGGCGTCAGGTGGGAGAACACCCGGCCGGTGGGACTCGTTCGCTGGAGTTCCCGCAGCAGGGCCGCTGGAGCCACGGAATTCAGTCCGCGTGGCAGATACTGCCAGCTCTCCTCGTCGAAATCGCAGTAGCGGTCGAGCAACCCGGTGGTGGACATCAGGACCGGGGTCAGGTCCCGGGGGAGCGGCGGAGGAACATCCTCCCGCGTCAGGACGACCGGATAGGTGATCACGGCGTCAGGGTGGGAGGCCAGGACACGGTCGAGGGTCTCGAGGGCGTTCCGGTTGAGTCGCTGCTTGTCCTCGAGCACGAGAACTTGGGAGCCGGTGGAGTTCTGGAAGGCGGACTCCCAGTTCTCATGCATGGCCAGCGTCCCGGAGGTGCGGAAATAGCGGATGCGGGGGTCGCGGAACCCGGCGACGACCTCCCTCGTGGCGGAGTCGGAATCGTCGTTGTCGGACACCACGAGTTCCCAGTCGTGATGGGACTGCTCCAGCACGCTGCGAATGGCATCCCCCACGATGATGCTCCGGTTCTTTGTGGGCAGCAGGATGCTGAAGCGGGGCACGGGCATGGGTGATGGGTCTGGCTAGAGGGTCCCGACGGTCCCGGTGAACCGCGTCTGGCAGAGGGTTTTCTGGATCTCCCCCAGATAGTTCGGATTGGCGACGAGGAGGAACGACAGCCGCGCGAGTCGCGGGTCCTCCGGTGCAACGATCGGGATCCGGCTCCCCGGGATGACCCCGCCCTGCTTGGCAGGATTCGAGTCCACGACGAGGGCGGGCCGCGTCTTCGGCAGCTGGTTGACCATGGCCACGCCCTTGGCACCGGCCCCCCACAGGCCCCAGGGCTTCCCGGCCGCGCGCGTCCGGACGAAGCGTTCGAGGGCGGATCGATGCCGGGAGATGTCGCGAGCGAAGGCTCCGAGGGCGGTCTTGGAGGGGATGCCGGGGGTCCGGATGGGCTGGGCGCGACCGGGGTTCGGCTCCAGCTCGAGGGTCTGATACTGGCCACCGAACACCGCGCGTTGGCGGATGACCCTGAACCCCGCGAGCCGGCAGAGATGGGCCAGGGTGCGTTCGGGGAGGTAGTTGCAGTGCTCGTGAAAGACGTCCCAGAACGCCCGATGCGCCACGATCCACTCCCAGCGCGGCGTCTCCAGGAAGACCACACGTGCCTTCGCGGCGAGGCCGATTCCCCGGAGCTCCCGGAGGAACGCGCCGATGGCGGGCACATGTTCCACGACGTGACGACAGATCACCGCCGCGAAGGTCCCTTGCACGGAGTCGGCCCCGAGGTATTCGCGATGGAAGGCCAGACCTCTGGGTTCCGGCCCGGGACCCGGCTCAAAGGACGTGTCGTAGCCGACCCCTGTCGATCGGGCCTTACGACAGACCAGACGCAGGAAATCCCCCTTGCCACACCCCACCTCGAGCAGGGCCTTCCCACGGAGCCGATGGTCCCGGACCAGGGAATCGGCAAGGCGTTCGAGGTGCCCATTGAAGGCCTCGGAGAAGCACTGGCGGTTCTCGTAGTTGGCGTCGTAGGGGATGACGTTCGGGTCGAAGGTGGCGTTGAGCACCAGGCCGCAGGTCGCGCACTGCCGCAGGAGCATGTTCCGTCGCGGAACCCGTGTGGCCGCCTCCGGGGTGGAGAACCGGTAGTTGAGGACGACGGGCTGACGCCGCAATAGCAGGCTGCCCAGGAATCGCCGTCCCCCGCAGCCCGGGCACTCTTTGTAGGGCGTCTTCAATCCAGCGTGCGTATCAGGCCCCACAGCCCCTCTTCAAGTTTGACCTGCGGGGCCCAGCCCATCGACCGCAGCCGCGAGGCGTCCGCCACTACATGGTGGAGTGGGTCGGGCGCCGGAGGTTCGTCCCAGCCGACGAGGTCGGTTCGTCCCATGAGTCCGGCAATCCGCTGCGCGAGTTCCAGCACCGTCGTGCCGGTGCCGGTGCCGATGTTGACCGTCTGGGACGCCCCCTGGGAGGCGAGGGTCAGGAGGGCTCGGCCGACATCGTCCACGTGGATGTAGTCCTTCGTGCTGTGAGGGGTCTTGAGGGTGATCCGTTCGCGGGATCGGAGACGTCGGACCAGAGAGCTGCAGAGGCGGGAGGGATGTTCTCCGGGGCCGTAGGGGTAGAAGAGTCGGGCCCAGACCAGGGCGGTGTCGGTGCCGGTCAGTCGACGGGTCAGGCGCTGGTGGAGCTCATCCTTGGATCTGGCGTAGAGGGAGACGGGGGCGGGATCGAGGGTCTCGGGGAGCGGTAGACCTGTGATGGGATACTCGATGCAGGTTCCGAGAACGACGATGCGGCGGATGCCCTGCTCGATGGCCCCTTCGACGAGGGCCTCGCTCCAGTCCACCCATTTCGCGTTCTCCGTCGACTCCAGGTAGACCCCTGGCGTGGCCTCCCAGGCGGTGTGGATGAGCACCTCGGGGCGGAACCTGGCGATGCGGTCCCATGGAGGCGCCCCGATCGGTGCGGCCAGGGTTTCGAGCCGTGGTGCAGGGGCGGCGGATCGACGCGACAACGAGAGCACCTCATGGCCTAGGGCGAGGGCGTGTCGTGTGAGGTGGGATCCGACGAATCCGGTGCCGCCGGTGACGAACAGTCGCATTACGCAAAGCGTCCTTGGGTCTCGCCGTAATGGCAACCGCGACCCGGCGGCCCGGTGGTTCGATTCCATGAAGGACGATTTCCCGATTGATCGGACGTCCAAACGCCGGATCCTCGAACGGGATGAAACTTTCGGTTCGGGGCAAGTACGCCTTGCGGGCGTTGACGGTGCTCGGAGAGCACTATGGCCCTGGTGTGGTCCGCATCCAGGCGATCTCGGACGACCAGAACATCCCGAAGCGTTTTCTCGAACAGATCCTCTTCGACCTGAAGTCCGCCGGAGTCGTCGAGAGCCGACGTGGCGTCGCCGGCGGATACCGTCTGGCGATGGCTCCCGACAAGATCCCATTGGCCAAGGTGATCCGGCACCTGGAGGGAGCACTGGCCCCGATCGGATGCATCAGCCAGCAGTTCTACGAGAAGTGCTCCTGTCCCGATGAGCTAAAATGTCCGTTGCGCTCCATCATGAAGGAGGTTCGTGACGCAATCGCCAGCATCCTGGAGTCCATGACGGTGGCGGACCTTGTCGCGCGGGCGATCCGGCTCCGACAGAGTCCAGACACACCGATCGACTTTGTGATCTGAGCGGGGTCACCCCCCGCGTTCCGGGAGGGTGGCGGTGTCGGGCTGGAGGGCGACCACCGGGGCTGCCGAATAGGATGCGAGGTGCTGCTGGAGCCGGTCGAGGAACGGCTGTTGGGCCAGCTTCATGTGGCTCCGGGCCTCTCCTAGTCCGAAGAAGGCAACCTCGTCGATCTCCGGCCAGGTCGACCATTGGCCGGACCCTGCGGGCCATTCCACCTCTACCATGGAGGTCTTCAAGGGACCATCCGAGTTCCAGTCGCCCTCGAAGGCCCACGCATGGACCGTCTTGCCGCCGCGCTGGCGGATCGACCCCAGGGAGGTGAAGGGACCGTGGGCATCGATACCCACCTCCTCATGGAATTCGCGGACTGCAGCGCCCTGGAGTTCCTCGCCGGATTCCACCTCGCCTTTGGGAATAGTCCAGATGTCCTGCTGTCGATGAGGGAACCAAGGCCCCCCAGGTCGCGCCAGGAACACTTCCAGGTGGCCCTGCGAGACCCGGTACATCAGCAACCCGGCGCTGACCTTGCCCTTGCGCATGGGGCGGTTGTTGGTCGGGTAGCGGGTCATCTGGGGTTTGTGAACGGCAGTCGTCGTGGACAACGACCTACTGCAACAGATGTTAGGATTATGCCAATCGGGAAACACTGGCAACCGCAGGTTTGGTGTGTCGGAGGTCCCAGTCGATGCAGGGGCTCCTCCTCGGTGATGCTTCCCGGCCGCTTCCGGGCTGGCCTCGATTCGTCGGGAAGTCCATTCTCAACCCATGATCCGATCGCTTCTGGTTCTCGCTCTGTTGCTTTCCCTGGATGTTCTCGGCGCGGATTGGAAACCGCTCTGGGACGGAAAGACCATGGAGGGGTGGATCAAGGCCCCGTTCGGTGGGTCGGGCGATGTGGAGATCGAGGACGGTGTCCTGACGCTCCATCAGGGTCTCCTCACGGGTGTGAACTGCACCAATCTGATCCCGAAGGTGGATTATGAGGTGGAGGTGGAAGCCCGCCGCGTTTCCGGCAACGATTTCTTCTGCGGGCTCACGTTCCCGGTAAAGGATTCGTTCGCCACTCTGATCGTGGGTGGCTGGGGTGGCAGCGTGGTCGGGATCTCCTCGCTCGACGACAACGACGCCGCGCACAATGAGACGACCCTCCACAAGAGGTTTGACGCCGGGAAATGGTATCGGATCCGGCTTCAGGTCACCGCCGAGACGCTGTCCGTGTGGATCGACGACGCCCGCGTCATCCAGGCGTCCATCAAGGGGCGCAAGGTGGCGTTGCGTCCGGGAGACATCGAGGTCTCCAAGCCGTTTGGCATCGCTGCCTACAGCACCATGGCCGAGATCCGCTCCGTACGGCTCCGCGACCTCTCCAAGCCCCCTCGTGCTGGATCACCTGCGGATACGTCGGGGGCATCCAAGCCCTGAGTGGGCGTGTTCCTAAACCCCGTCTTACCGCCGCTTAAAGCGCACCTGATGCAAGGTCGGATGGTCTTGAACGACGAAAGCGTCATTGTTGAACCCGGTTGCTTGACGCTTTGGGGTCTCTCGTTAGGGTTCACGCGATTTTGACGCCGTCATGCACCGCGGGCGCTTCCGTGGTGAGCCATTACGGCTGTTTTTCATCCGAAAGATCATTCATGAGCGCAGTTGCTGAGGAGCCGTCATCGGCCGATGGACAGTCCAAACTGACGAAAATCAACGAGGCCGTCATCCGCATCGCGGGCAACTCACAGGACGGCATCCAGGCCATCGGCGGGTTCCTTGCCCGGCTTGCGGGCCGCAGTGAGCAGGAGGTCATGACGTTCATGACGATCCCGTCCACGATCTCCGGCGGGCCGTCCATCTTCCAGGTCCGCATCGGCTCCGGCGATGTGCTGTCGGCAGGCGACGAGGCGGACATGCTGCTGGCGTTCTATCAACACAGCTACGAGGGGCATATCAACTCGGTCAAGCTGGGCGGCATCGTGTTGTACGATTCCGACCATGTGACACCGAAGCCCGAATGGCTGGAACGCTATCGCCATGTGGGCGTCGCCATCTCGAGCAAGACGGTGGAGGCCATCGGCGGCACCGGGCGCGACAAGGGCAAGAACATCTTCGCCCTCGGTCTGCTTGCTCGGATCTACGATCTCGATGTCGAGAAGATCACCAGGCTCCTCGGCGAGCGGTTCGGAGGCAAGGATGCCACGATTCTCCAGAACGCCGTGACCTGCTTCAACGCGGGCCATGCCCATCAGCTCCAGGATCTTCTCAAGACCTATCAGTTCCGGCACGCCGAGGTTCGGGGTGGCCAGCAGGTGGTGATGAATGGCAACGAGGCTCTGGCCTTCGGATTGATCGCCGCCGGTGTCCGATTCGGTGCCGGGTATCCGATCACCCCATGGTCCGACATCATGGAGTTGCTCCGACGGGAGCTTCCCAAGTACGGCGGGACCTTTGTGCAATGCGAGGATGAGATCGCCTCCATCTCCATGGCGATCGGTGCCAGCTGGGGCGGTCGGGTGGCAGTGACCGGTTCATCTGGCCCGGGAATCTCCCTCAAGACCGAGGCCCTCGGTTGGGCCTCGATGGCCGAGATGCCCCTCGTCATCGTCGATGTCCAGCGCGGCGGGCCCTCCACGGGCATGCCGACCAATGTCGAGCAGTCGGACCTCAACATCGCGTGCTTCGGCGGCCACGGCGACAGCCCGCGTGTCGTCCTCGCCCCGAGTGGCGTCGAGGACTGCTTCTACACCGCGATCGAGGCCGTCAACATCGCCCGGAAATATTCGACGCCGGTGCTCATTCTGACGGATCAGGGCATCGCCAGTCGTATCGAGGCCTTCGTTGAGCCGGATCTCAGGAAGGTCTGTCAGGACATCTCCCCGGACCTCAGCCCGGTGCCGGACCACAAGCCGTACGACCTCGCGGCACCGGACGGCGTCACACGTCACCTCGCCCCGGGCACTCGGATCGCCAGCGGCAAGTATCCGGTTGTGACGGGTCTCGAGCACGATGAGCTGGGGCACCCGACGGGCTCGCCGAGGCTGCATGTTGCGATGACCGCGAAGCGCCGCAATAAGCTGCGCAAGCTCTCCGCCGACCTCCCGGTGCCGGCTGTCTATGGCCCGGCCGCGGGACAGATCCTTCTGGTGGGATGGGGCAGCACCTACGGTCCCATGCGGGAGGCGGTCGACAAGTTCCGATCCCTTGGCGATGCGGTGGCCTGCATCAACCTCAAGTACGTGAACCCGCTGCCGGGAGGTCTCGACGAGATCTTCAAGGGATTCCGTCACGTGTTCGTGGTCGAGCTGAACGACGAAGGGGTCTATGGGTACGGCCAGTTCGGCGCCGTCCTCCGCGCGCGTTATTGCGATCCCAAGATCCGTGGCATCACGAAGGTGGATGGCCTCACCTGGAAAGTGAAGGAAATCGTTGACCGAGTCCGCGCCGCCGTCGCTGGCGCTCCCGTCAAGGCCTGAACCTGTACACCCCGAATTTCCAAACCGAACATGAGCGAGCTGAAATTCCCGTTCACCCCGCTGCCTCGAACTGGTGGCACCATCACCTCCGATCCGGTTCCGCCCCTGGCCGACTCGGACCGGAAACCCCTGACCAAGAAGGAGATCTCAGCCGATCATCCAACCTGGTGTCCCGGGTGCGGTGACTTCTCGGTCCTGGCGCTGTATTTCAAGCTGATCGAGCGCCGCAAGATGTGGCACGAGAAGGTCACCACCGTGGCCGGCATCGGCTGCTCCTCCCGGTTCCCCTATTTCGTCCAGGCCCACGGCGCCCACTTCATCCACGGCCGCGCTCTGCCCTTCGCTAGTGGTGTGTCGCTGAGCCGTCCTGATCTCCACGTGTTCGTGTTCGGTGGCGATGGCGACGCCTTCTCGATCGGTGGCAACCACTTCAGCCACACCGCCCGGAAGAACATCAAGATGACCTATGTGGTCATGGACAACTTCGTCTACGGCCTGACCAAGAAGCAGACCTCGCCGACCTCCCCGATTGGCTTCAAGTCCAAGACCGACATCTGGGGCTCCCTGGACCGGCCTATCAACCCCCTCAAGCAGGCGATCGCCGCGGGGGCGACCTTTGTCGCGCGCACTACCCACACCAACCCGAACCACGTGTTGGAGATGATGGAAGCGGCGATGGATCATGACGGCTTCAGCTACATCGAGTGTCTCAGCGAGTGCGTCGAGTTCTATCCCGGTGCCTTCGACGCCTCGAACCCGCGCAAGGGCGGCAAGTTCGACCTGGTTCCGAAAGAGCACGATGTGACCGACGAGTATGGCGCCTATCGGCTGGCCGATACGGCGTGGCCGGGTTGCTTCGGGATTTTCTACCGCAATCCCCGCCCCACCAAGAACGCCAACGAGGCGAAGATCATCGAAGAGCACCGCTCCAAGGTGTCGGGTCTCGCCGACTGGGAGATTCTTCAGAAGAGCTTCGCCCGGATGAAGTGATCCGAGTCCGGCCGAATCGACAAACCCCGGGGACCAGTCCCCGGGGTTTTTGTCTTCGTCGGAGTCAGCTTGAGATCCTCGATCCTATTTCGGCTGGGTGTAGAAGCTCTGCATCTGGAATCCTGTGCCATCCCAGAACGCGGTGGACACCGAGATGCCGAAGTACTTGGACACCTGGTCGAACGGGGGGAGTAGCTTGAAGTCGACCCAGTTGTCTGCGCTACCGACGGCCTCCTTGCCCATGGTGGGCACCAGATCATTGATGCCGCTACCGCTCCGCAGGGTCTCCCAGGTGGCCTGGGCGGACTCGCGCTGGTTGTCGTAGCCGAACACCCCTTTGGTGAAGCCGCCCACCTGCTGGGCGGCCTCGGCGAGACCAGGCTGGTCCTTTAGTGGTTTTGTGGAGGTGTCGGCGCTCCGCAGGTACTCCTCGAGGATGGATCTGTCGTTCGCGAACGCCACATAGCCCGGGGTCGATGCGATCTCGAGCATCCGCTGCCCACCCTCGGCATTGGGGAGCGTCATCGACCAGATTTTCCTGCCGTTGAACTCCCGCTCCTTCATGTCGTCGCCACCTCCAGGCAGAAGACCCGAAAGCGCCTTGATGGCCGTGACCATGTCGTCGGGTCGGACCGCCCCGACCAGGGTAAGCGAGGGTGGATTGGCGAGATCCGACGCGCTCCTGCTCCGGGGCACCTTCTCAAACGACACGTAGTCATCGCCCAGGTTCCCGAAGAACATCTGTCGGAAGTCGAACTTCGGATCCTTGTCCTTCCCAAGGGCCCCGATCGACATGCTCAGCAGTCCGCCCAGCTGTGGGGACATCATCTGGACCATCGACTCCAGTCCGGACCAGAGCTGCTGCCCATCGAGTCGCATGCGTTGGAAGGACACCGCATCGGCAGGAACAAACGCGGGTGGCGCGGATTCCTTGGGTTCGAACCGCAGAAGCTTGGCGAGGCCGACACGCTTCGACTCGGGAATGCTGAACAGGGTTCGGCTGGTCATGCCGCTGGAGGTATGCCGGTACATCCAGGCGGCCGACCGGATGCCATCGATGCCCATCCCGGTGATCGCCTGCTCCGGGTTGAGACCGAAGAGTCCCTCGCCGGAATCCTTGGAGTCCCCCGACTTCATGATGTCGAGGAGCCCTGTCGTCTGGAGGAACACATAGGCGGAGGCGTCACGGAAACCGCCCCAGGACTCCGTGGCTGTGAAGTCTGCGTTGTCGGCCAGCACGGGTACCGTCCCGCCGGTCAGCCTCGCGACCACCGGTTCCAGCCCGGCGGTCGACGTTGATACGACCAGCGCCGAGTCGACTTGTCCGAAGGTCAGTTCCAGACGGTCGGCCTTGGCCTCCGTCTTCTCGTCATCGTCCTTCTTGCCATTCCCATTGGCCTTGGAGGCGGCCTCGATCACCAGGGTCGTGAAGTTGATGTCGCGGATCCGGATGGTCTTCGTGGTCCTCTTCAGCTCGGCCATCTTCTGACGGATGGTCTGGAGAAGCGTCTTGAGCTGCTCCGACTTGTCCTTGGCGTCGATGAGCAGGACAAACGTGGGGTTCGAGGCGGGTTCGCTCGGCTTCCAGTCCCCTCGGATCGCGGCGAACGAGACCTGGCCCTGTAGCAGGGAGAGGAACTCCTCGGTCTTGATCCCGAGGTCCTTCTCCATGCTGCCGAACAGCTGCTCGCGGATCTGCTTCTCGGCCTTGTCGCGGAAGGGCCGCATCACTGGATCAGCCCACATCTGCCCGATCGGTGCCGACCGCATGCCGGCCTCCGCCGAGGTCCAGTCGGGCACCGAGGCGACCATCAGGGCATCCTTTGGGAAGATCCGCGGGGCAGGTGGTACGGCGGCCTCGAGCGCGGTGAAAAGGAGGCTGATCGACAGGATTCGTGCGACGTGCATCGGAACTAACGTTGCGAGCACCGGGGCCTTGGCAAGCTGATTTACATCCGCCCCCCTGCCGCGCCCGTGGTGTGCCGAGGTTGTCCAAGATGCCGCCAGGTTGAGGAACGGTGTCCTCTTCGGATCCCTCCGCCGGTCCGCACGGAACCTAGGGCCTGGAATCCGGCGCCGATGGTTCGCCGAAACGAGTTGTATCCTCGCAGGGCTCCAACGACGCGATGGCCGCCATGATCCGGCGTCCGATCTTGTCGTACAGAAATCTCTGTCGGGCCTTGTCGGCCGTTGCCGCCTCGTCGACTAGGGCCTGCAGGTCGACCGGATGTCCGAACTTGATCGCCGAGGGATGGGGTCTCGGGAATCGCTGTCCCCGGCTCCAGGCCTGGTCGAGTCCGAACACCCGGACCGGAATCACCGGCACCGCCGCCTTGGTCGCCAGCAGTCCGATCCCCCCGCGGGCCTCCTGGAGCCGGCCATCCGCCGATCGCGTACCCTCCGGAAACAACAAAACGGCATCACCCTTGGCCAGACGTCCCAGCACGACCTTGAGACCCGATGGCCCCCCTCCATCCCGGTCGATCGGGATGCCGTTGAGATGCTGCAACAGCGCTCCGAACCATGGGGGCGAGAACAGCGTGTCGCGCGCCAGGAAGCTGATCGATCGTGGCAGGCAGCATCCGATCAGGGGTGGATCCGCGAACGAGACGTGGTTTGAGGCCAGCAGTGCGGGTCCGGCGATCGGGACGCGTTCCGGATGGAGGATGCGTCCCTGGAAATAGGTGAAAAACAGGTTCCGCAGCACCACCCGGGCGATCCGGTACGCCAGATTGTTCTGGCTGCAATCACGCTTCGGCTGGGATGTCGTGCGGGAACTCATGCAACCTCAACCCTGAGTCCGTCGTAGGCCAGCCAGACACCGCCGGGGAGCTCCGCCTGGTCGATGTCGTGATCGTAGTCGTGGGTGAGGTGGGTCAGAAAGGTCCGCTCCGCCCGGATTCGCCGGGCTGCTGTCAGTGCCTCGTCGAGGCACATGTGGGTCGGATGGGGTTCCTTGCGCAGGGCATCCAGGACCACGACATCCACGCCCCGAACAGCCTGCACCACCGGGTCAAGCACCTCCTTGCAGTCGCTAAGGTAGGCCAGCCGAGGGTGCCCCTCCTGTCGGAACAGATAGCCGAGGGATTCGATCCGGCCGTGGGGAAGGGGAAGGGGGGTGACCTCGAGGTCCCCGACCCGGAATGGGCCCGTCACCTCCTGTGGATTCGGGTTGAAATACCCCTTTGGAATGGTCCGCCCGTCGAAGGCGTACAGGAAGATGCGTCGGAGATCCGCAAGGGTCGTTGCGCTGGCGTGGATGGGCAGCGCGCCCCCCCGCAGGTCACAAACCCGACGGCAGTCGTCGAGGCCCATGATGTGATCGGCATGGGCATGGGTGATCAGGACGGCGTCGAGGTAGCCCAGGTTCTCCCGCAGCATCTGGGTCCGGAAATCAGGGGTGGTGTCGATGACGATCCGGGCACCCGAAGACTCGATGTAGAGGGAGGGGCGGAGGCGATGGTTCCGCGGATTGGCGAGGAATTCCTGGGGATAGTCCCTCCCGATCACCGGAACCCCCTGGGAGGTACCGGTGCCGAGGAATCGAAACGCGAACGCCATGACCCCTTCGAGGCTGGAACCGGATGTCGGTTCCTCAAAGGAGAAACTCGACAGGCACCTTTGTTTCCGCCTCTTCCTCTCCCCATTTTCCCCGCGTCTCCCGTATCCCCGTGTGGGTCCCCTCCGAAATCCCCACGGCGTGACATTTCGAGGTTGGTGCGCCGGAGAAGTGACCCCAGTGTCGCCGGGTGCAGATCACCAACCTGAACCCCGACAGCGACATCGGGGCGAGCGCGTGGCTTGTGGACTACGACGGCTACCGGCTCCTCCTGGATTCCGGCGTCCACCCGGAGCGCGAGGGTCGCGAGGGGCTGCCGCTCTTCGACAAGGCCGGTCCGGAACCCATCGACGCCATCGCGCTCTCACACTGCCACCACGACCACGTCGGCTCGCTTCCGGTCGCCATCCGGAACTTCCCCTCGGCACAGGTCTTCATGACCGACCAGAGCTACTTCCTGGTCGAGCGCATCCTCCACAACTCGGTGAACGTGATGATGCGGCAGCGGTCCGAGCTCGGGATCCGGGACTATCCGCTGTACAGCCACGAGGAGGTGGACGAGCAGGCCTCGGTCTTCCAAGCGGTGGGCTATCGGAAGCCGATCGACTGGGTCTCCTTCCCGAGGGGCCAGCGGAAATCCTCGCCGAAGCTCGAGTTCTTCGACGCGGGCCACACCTTGGGATCGGCGGGGATCCGGGTCACGGGTGGGAAGCAGACCCTGTTCTATTCGGGCGACGTCTGCTTCCACGACCAGACCCTGCTCAAGGCCGCCCGGTTCGACGACGTCCAGGCCGACGTGATGATCCTCGAGACCACCCGCGGAGGACGGGCGTTGCCGCCGGGGTTCAGTCGGGAGGCGGAGATGGAGAGCCTGGCCACGGCGATGGAGGAGACGCTCGATGGCAAGGGGTCGGTCCTGATCCCGGCCTTCGCGCTGGGGAGGACCCAGGAGATGCTGGCGGCGTTGTCCATGTGGATGAAGGCCGGGCGCTTCAAGCGGCGTCCAATCTACATCGGCGGACTCGGACGGGTCTTCACCGAGATCTATGATCTCCAGGCCCACCGGACGCATCGGTCGCATCCCCGGCTTCGTCTCACGGAAGCAGTCGATTTGAAGGTGGTCTCGCCCCAGGAGCTGTCGAGAGTGGGGCTGAAGGACGGGAAGATCTTCCTGATGACGGCGGGCATGATGACCGAGAACACCGGGGCTCATGACCTGGCCCTGCGCATGATCGGGGACCCGCGCCAATCGATCTTCTTCGTGGGCTACTCCGCCCCGGAATCCCCGGCCGGACGTCTCCGGGCGGCGGCCGACGGTTCCACCTTCATGTTCAGCGGTGCGGGAGGGGAGCTGACCCGGAAGTGTCGGGTCGAGGCCTTCGATCTGACGGCCCATGCGAACCGCGAGGACCTGGTCGATTTCGTCGCCCAGGTGCAGCCCAAGGTCGTGGTCCTCGGCCATGGCGACACCGTGGCGCGGTCGTGGTTCGCCCAGACGCTCCGCCAGCGCCGGCCGCAGATGCAGGTCCTCGAGCCGGGTCCGGGCGAGCGGGTGGCCTGCTGAGCTGGCCTGTCCGTTTCCGCGGGCTGTTTTTGTTTCCTCCCTCGTCCCGGGCATCTCATGCTGCCCGTCTGAATGAACCCTCCCGTTCCTCTCGCGCTCCAGAAGTCGTTCGGCTTCGGCGACCGGCTCGGCCTTGCGACCCCGGGTCACATGGCGGCCGTCCGCCGGTTCCCGGACTTCGCCCCCATCTTCGCCCAGCAGTCCATCCGGGAGATGACCCGGACCCAGCGCACGCCCCAGGAGGTGATGTCGGCCGCCTGCCAGTCGGTGGACGCCCTCGGGTTCACGGGGAAGTGGGGGGCGGATGGCGACCACCTCAAGACCCCGGAGGATGTCCAGAATGTCGCGGCGGCCGGGTTCTGCTTCTACACGATCGACCCCAGCGCCTTCGTCAACAACGGGGCCGACGCCATGGAGGAGGCCGCGCTGCGATCGGAGGTCGGGGTCCTTGAGACGGAGGGACTCTTCAGCGGGTTCGACTGGAAGGACTACTACCTCAACCGGGTGTTCTCCCTCGGCAGCCGGATCCCGCCCGTACGGTTCGACGAGGAATCCCTCTTCCGCGCCGCCGTGAAGTACTCGAGGGCCACGGCGCATGCCGAACGGATGGGACAGGCGATCGCCAAGGCCTCGGGTGGGCGCGGCGAGGTGGAGGTGTCCGTCGATGAGACCGATTCTCCGACGTCCCCCCTCGAACATCTGTTCTTCGCGCTGGAGCTGCAGCGTCGGGGTGTCCCCGGACTCGTCAGCCTCGCCCCCCGCTTCGTCGGGGACTTCGAGAAGGGCATCGACTACCGGGGCGACCTCGCCCGGTTCGAGCAGGAGCTGAAGGTCCATGTGGCGATCTCGAAGTTCGCCGGCCCGTACAAGATCAGCATCCACAGCGGGTCCGACAAATTCAGCCTCTACCCCGTCATCGGGCGGGTCTGCGGCAGCCTGCTGCACGTGAAGACGGCGGGCACGAGCTATCTCGAGGCGTTGCGGACCGTGGCCCGGACGGCTCCCGGGCTCTTCTCGGAAATCGCCGCGTACTGTCGGGGCCGCTTCGACACCGATCGTGCCAGCTACCACATCTCGACCACCCAGGCACAGGTCGAGTCGCTGCCGGTGTTCCAGGGCGCGGGGCAGGAGGCCGTCTATCTCGATGAGGTGGCGGGTCGACAGCTCCTGCATGTGACCTTTGGTTCGGTCCTCACCCACGGGCGGGAAGCCTCGGGTCGGACCTTCAAGGAAGGCATCCTTGAGGTCCTGCATCGGCATGCGGACCTGCATGCCGAACTCCTCGAGACGCATTTTGTCCGTCACCTGTCCCAGCTCAACGCCGGCTGATCCGCATGTTCACACTTTCCGAGGTCTCCAAGAGCTACGGGGGCCGCACTCTTTTCGAGGACGTCACGCTCACCATCAACCGTACGGACCGGCTCGGTCTGGTCGGACCCAACGGCGCCGGCAAGTCGACCCTGTTCAAGCTCATCCTGGGCCAGGAGGAGACCACGACAGGCCTGATCGTCCGCCAGCGCGGCGCCACCGTGGGGTTCCTGCCGCAGGAGAGCGCACCCGTGGGCGAGGAATCCGTGCTCGAGCTCGCGACGAGTCATCTGCATGGCGACGAGTTCGGCGGGATGGACGGATCCCTGGTCGCCAAGGCGAAGCGCATCCTGAAGGGGCTCGCGTTCCGGGATGCCGACTATGACCGGCCTGCCCGGACCCTCTCGGGCGGCTGGGTGATGCGGGCCCATTTGGCCCGGCTTCTGGTGCAGGAGCCGGACCTGCTGATGCTGGACGAGCCGACGAACCATCTCGATCTCGAGACGCTGCTGTGGTTCCAAGACTATCTGGACACCTATCCGGGCGGGATCGTGCTGATCAGCCACGACCGGGAATTCCTGAACCAGCTGGTGACGGGGATCCTCGAGCTGCGTGCGGGAAGCCTGTTCGACTACACGGGCAACTACGACTCCTACATCGAGCAGCGTGCGGCCCGCGAGGCGCAGCAGCTGTCGGCGTTCAAGAACCAGCAGAAGGAGATCGCGCGGCTCCAGGAGTTTGCCGACCGCTTCCGGGCCAAGGCCAGCAAGGCCAGCCAGGCCCAGGCCAAGCTCAAGCAGATCGCCCGCATGGAGCGGATCGAGGCCCCCGAAGCGGCGGCCGCCACGGTCGACTTCTCTTTCCCACAGCCCGAGTCGAGCGGACAGCGCGTCATCACCCTGCGCGGGGTGGACTTCGGGTATGGCGACCATGTGGTCTACCGCGGTCTCGACTACGAGGCCGAGAAGGGGGAGCGGACCGTGCTGGTGGGCCCCAACGGGGCCGGTAAGTCGACGCTCCTGAAGCTGCTGGCGGGCGTCGTAAAGCCCCAGGCGGGTGAGCGGGACCTCGGCCTGCGGGTCAAGATCGGCTACTTCTCCCAGTACCGGGGTGAGATGCTCGACGCGAGCCGGACGGTCCTCGAGGAGGCGTACGACACCCCGCGGCTGGTCCGCGAAACCGACATCCGGGCACTGCTCGGCTGTTTCTTGTTCCGGGACGACGACGTGAAGAAGAAGGTCAAGGTCCTCAGCGGTGGCGAGAAGAGCCGTCTCGCCCTGGTGAAGCTGCTCCTGGATCCGCCGAACTTCCTGCTGATGGACGAGCCGACGACCCACCTCGACATGGGGAGCATCGACGCCGTGATCAGCGCGCTGAAGGGATTCACCGGCACGCTCGTGTTCATCAGCCACGACGTCTACTTCATCCGGGCCCTGGCGACGAAGGTCATCCATGTGAACGCCGGTCGGCTGACCCCCTATGCGGGGGGCTACGACTACTATCTCGAGAAGTCCAAGGCGGGGTCCGCCCGGGAGGCCCTCACCGCGGGGCTGACCAACGCCCGGCCCGTTGCGCCGACCCCGGCTCCTGTCCCGGCTCCGCCCCCGCGGCCGCCGGCGGCGGCTCCGGCCCAGCCCATGAACCGGGACATCCGGAGCCAGAAGGAACGCAAGGCGGAGGCTTCGGAGACCCGGAAACGCATCGGGACCCTGAAGCGCGAGGTGGAAGGCATCGAGACCGACATCACGCGCCTCGAGGAACGACAGTCCGCGCTGACCGAGGAGCTGCAGCGTCCGGAGACCTACACCACCCCGGGACGCGCAGTGGAGATCAACACCGAGCTGTCACGGATCCAGTCTGAGATGGGCGCCAAGGTCACGGCGTGGGAATCCACCTCGGCCCAGCTGGAACGGCTCGAGAAGTCCTAGATTTAACGCACCGCTCGCCGCAGGGATGACCGACTCCGGCCCGCCGGGTGGGTGGGTGATGCTGTGCCCTGCATCACTGGGTGCGGAGCGCCCACCCTTCGAGGTGAGGGATTTTGGTGGTGGGGGAGTTCGGGTGGAGGCGTCGGTTATGCGGGGGAGTGGGAGGGGGTTGAGCCTGGGGTGTGTGGGTGCCGAGGGCACCCAGTGGCCCAGAGCACTGGTCCACCCACCGGGGCGGTCCCGCGACGGCGGGACCGCAGGTGGGTGGGTCCAATTCCCCGGTGGCCTGCACGGCCTTGAACGTGCAGGTTGATGAAGAAAGTCGGAGCCCCGGACGAATGCCCGGGCCGTGGGCTGCGTCGCATCACCACGATGATGGGGTTTGAGCCGGGCCTGCGTTCCGGGTCACGATTCCCCGACGCAACACCCTCTGCATGAACACCCGATTCCTCCCGCTTCTCGGATGGCTGTGCGCCGTGGGGGTCCAGTCGTCCAACCTCGCAGCCGCCTCCGCCGCCCCGGACTTCACGCGTGAGGTGCGCCCGTTGCTCTCCCGCCACTGCTTCAAGTGTCACGGTCCGGACGACGCCACGCGAAAGGGAGGGCTTCGGCTGGACCTTCGGGAATCGGCGATGCATCCGGCGAAGTCGGGAGCCATCGCTCTTGTGCCCGGCAGGGTTGAGGACAGTGAACTGGTGAAGCGCATCGTCTCCCCGGACGAGGATGAGGTGATGCCGCCACCGAGCACGAAGGGGGTCCTGACCGACGCCGAGAAGGACATCCTGAAGCGCTGGGTGGCCGGCGGAGGAGAGTACCGCCGGCATTGGGCCTTCATCCCGCCCGAAGCTCCGACTCCACCGACGGTTCGGAGGCGGTCCTGGCCCCGGAATCCCATCGACCAGTTCGTCTTGGCCCGACTTGACGCCGAGAAGCTCGCCCCGTCCCCGCAGGCCGACCGGTACCAGCTGGTGCGTCGCCTCTACCTCGATCTCATCGGGCTCCCGCCCACGCCAGAGGAGGCCGATGCGTTCGTGAAGGACCGGTCCAGCGGTGCCTATGAGACGGTGGTGGACCACCTGCTCGACTCCCCGCACTACGGGGAACGCTGGGCCCGGCGTTGGATGGATCTGGCGCGATATGCCGATACCAACGGCTATGAGAAGGATCGGCAGCGGTCGATCTGGCCGTGGCGCGACTGGGTGGTCCAGGCCTTGAACGCCGACATGCCGTTCGACCGGTTCACGATCGAGCAGATCGCCGGGGACATGCTGCCGGACGTCACGGTCGACCAGAGGATCGCCACGGGCTTCCACCGGAACACGATGCTGAACGAGGAGGGGGGCATCGATCCCCTGGAGTTCCGGTTCCATGCGATGACCGATCGTGTCGCCACCACCGGGGCCACCTGGCTGGGACTCACCGTGGGGTGCGCGCAGTGCCACACCCACAAGTACGATCCGATCCCGCACAAGGAGTACTATCAGCTGATGGCGTTCCTGAACAACGCCGACGAACCAGACCTCGACCTGCCGGGACCCGGTTGGGAGACGGAGCATCGCTCCGGACTGGAGAAGGCCTCTGTGCTCCTCGCACGGCTGGAGGAACGGTTCCCGATCGAGACGGAGCAGTGGTCCACGCCGGGACCCCTTGCCGTCGAGACCGCGGGTGGTGAGAAGGGGAAGGTGCTCGAGGATGGGTCGGTGCTGTTGGGCGCACCCGGACCGGACAAGGACTCCTACACGTTCACCTTCGACACCGACCTCCCACGGGTCCATTCGCTGCGGATCGAGGCTCTGACCGACGAGACCCTGCCCAACAAGGGCCCGGGTCGGACCGGGCATGGCAACTTCGTGCTCACCGAGATCACGATCACCGCCGCGCCGCGGAATGCCCCCGGGGAGGCGAAGCCGGTCCGGATCCGGTCGGCCAAGGCGGACGTGGAGCAGGGGGGATTCCCGGTCGCCCATGCGTTCGATGGCAACCCCAAGACCGGATGGGCCGTGGATGTGGAGGGTGGGAAGCTCAATTCACTCCACGCCGCGAACTTCGAGTTCGACGGCGAGGCCGGGTTCCCGGGAGGCACACGCTTCGTCGTGAAGATCGACCAGGAGCAGGGTGGGCATCACACCATTGGCCGACCCCGGATCCGATTCGGCGTGCCCGTGCAGGATTCCCGACCGGTTGAGGTCCGACGCCGGGAGCTGGTCGACGCCCGCTTCAAGGACTGGCTGGAGCGGGAACGCCGGCGTGCCGTCGCCTGGATCCCGCTGAAGCCGGTCGAGGCCAAATCCAACCTTCCGCTGCTGGCCGTCCAGCCGGACGACTCGGTCTTCGCCAGCGGGGACATCTCGAAGAGCGACACCTACGACCTCGAGTTCCGGCCTCCCCCGGGTGCCCTCACCGCCATCCGGCTCGAGGCGTTGCCGGACGAACGGCTGCCGCACCATGGGCCGGGCATGGCGTACTACGAGGGGCCGAAGGGTGATTTCTTCCTGGGCGAGTTCCAGGTCTTCGCCGGCGATGTGCCGCTGAAGATCGCATCCGCCACCGAGAGCTACGCCCGGAACAACTTCGGTGGCAGCGCCAGCGCGGGTCTCGCGACGGATGGGGACCCGCAGACCGGATGGTCGACCGCGGGACGCGAGGGCCAGCGGCACGAGGCGGTCTTCGTGCTCAAGGAGCCGCTGGTCGATGCGGGACCCCTCCGGGTCCGGATGCTCTTCGGTCGCCACTATGCCTGCCCGCTGGGTCGCTTCCGGATCTCGGCGACCCAACGCGATGGCGGGGCCGAGGCCAACGGACTGGACGAAGCCCTTGTGCGGCTCCTCCGGATCCCGGACGCGGAGCTGACCGCGGTGCAGCGCCAGGCCTTGCGCGAGGGATTCCTGCTTCAGGCGCCGGAACTCGACGGCCCCCGGAAGGAGATCGAACAGCTGCGCAAGGCACCGACCCATCCGATCACGCTCGTGATGCGGGAGCGTCCTCCGGGCAACCCCAGGGCGACCTTCCTCCACAAGCGCGGCGAGTTCCTCCAGCCCACGGAGCGGGTCGAGCCCGGTTCCCTGTCCGCGATCGCGCCGTTTCCCGATTCGCTGTCCCGCGACCGGCTCGGCTTCGCACGCTGGCTGGTGTCGCGGGAGAACCCGCTGACGGCGCGCGTCACGGTGAACCGCCAGTGGCAGGCCTTCTTCGGCCACGGCCTCGTCCGCACCACCGAGGATTTCGGGTATCAGGGGGAGGCCCCGTCCCATCCCGCGCTGCTGGAGTGGCTGGCGGTGGAGTTCATGAACCAGGGGTGGTCCATCAAGAGGCTGCACAAGCTGATCGTGATGAGTGCGACCTATCGGCAGTCGTCGCGGGCCACACCCGCGCTCCTGGCCCGGGACCCTGAGAACCGCCTCCTGGCGCGGGGTCCTGGACAAAGGCTGGAGGCCGAGGTCATCCGCGACGTCGCGTTGGCTGCCAGTGGACTGCTCTCCCTCAAGATGGGCGGGCCGAGCGTCCATCCGCCCCAGCCATCGGGCGTCAGCGAGGCGGCCTACGGCAACCGGGGCTGGCCGACGAGCACCGGGGAGGACCGTCACCGGCGGAGCCTCTACACCTTCATGCAGCGCACCGCGCCATTCGCGATGTTCAACACCTTCGATGCGCCCACCGGGGAATCGTGCGTGGCCCGCCGCGACGTCTCGAACACCCCGCTCCAGGCCCTGACGCTGCTGAACGATGTCGCCTTCGTCGAAGCCTCACAGTCCCTCGGTCGAACCCTCGCTGCGGATCCGGGCCCGGTCGAGGACCGCGTCCGCCAGGCGTTCCGTCGGTGTCTCACCCGGCCGCCGACCCGGGACGAAATGACGATGCTGCTCGGGTTCCTCGAGGTGCAGAAGCGGCGCCTCGCGGCGGGCGAGCTGGATGCCCGGCAGATTGCCGGTGAGGGCGAGGGCGATCCCGTGCAGCGTGCCGCGTGGACGACGCTTGTGCGCGCCATCCTGAACCTCGATGAGATGATCACCAAAGGCTGACCATGGATCCCTTCAGACAGCGCGCAATCGACGTCACACGGCGGCATTTCCTCCGGGATTGCGGCATCGGGCTGGGCAAGATGGCCCTCGCCGGTCTCCTGACCGACTCCCTCTCGGGGCGTGCATTCGCCGGTGCGGGTGCGGCGGTCCATCCCCTCGTACCTCGGCAGCCGCACTTCGCCCCGAGGGCCAAGCGCGTCATCCATCTGTTCATGGCTGGCGCTCCGAGCCAGCTGGAGCTGTTCGACAACAAGCCGGAGCTGGCGAAACTCGAGGGCAAGCCCCTTCCGCCCTCCGTGATCGGCGGTCAGCGCTACGCGTTCATCCGGCCGGATGCCGCCGTGCTGGGGCCGCGGTTCCGGTTCGGACGACACGGCCAGTCGGGCATCGAGTTGTCGGAGGTCCTGCCCCACCTCTCGCAGGTGGTGGATGACCTCTGTCTCATCCGATCCGTCCACACCGACCAGTTCAACCACGCGCCTGCGCAGATCTTCTTCAACACGGGCTTCTCGCAGCCGGGTCGGCCCTGCATCGGTTCGTGGGCCTTGTACGGTCTGGGCGCCGAGACACAGAACCTGCCTGCGTTCGTCGTGATGAGCACCGGCAGCGGACTCAGCGGCGGTGCCGCCCTGTGGTCGAGCGGGTTCCTCCCGACCGTCCACACCGGCGTGCGGTTCCGCAACCAGGGCCCGCCCATGCTCAACGTGGACAGTCCGGCCGGCATCGATGCCCGGCTGCAACGTGACACGCTGGACCTCGTCGGCGCGCTGAACCGGAGGCGGATCGAGACCCATGGAGACCCGGAGATCGCGACCCGGATCGCCTCGTACGAGATGGCCTTCCAGCTCCAGAGCTCGGCGCCAGAGCTGATGAATCTGAGGCGGGAGAGCCGGGAGACGCTGGCGCTCTACGGCTGCGATCCGGACAAGCCCTCCTTCGCCCGAGCCTGCCTGCTGGCCCGTCGGATGATCGAACGCGGCGTGCGGTTCGTGAACCTCTACCACGAGGGCTGGGACGCCCACAGCGACGTGGTCGGCAACGTGAAGGGCAATGCGGCCACGACCGACCGCGCCAGTGCCGCGTTGGTCCTCGATCTGAAGCGCCGTGGCCTGCTCGACGACACGCTTGTCGTCTGGGGGGGCGAGTTTGGTCGGACGCCGATGGTGGAATCGAACCCGGCGCTCGGTCGCAGCCAGGGGCGGGATCATCATCCCCAGGCCTACACCCTCTGGATGGCCGGTGGCGGGATCAGGCGGGGCTTCAGCTACGGCGCCACGGATGATCTCGGTTTCCACGTCGTCGAGAATCCGGTCCACGTCCACGACATCCAGGCGACGATCCTCCACTGCCTCGGCCTGGACCACGAGAGGCTCACCTACCATCACGCCGGTCGGGACTTCCGTCTCACCGATGTGTCGGGCCATGTGGTGAAGGACATCCTCGCCTGAAGCCGCTGGTGTTCGTCGTGCTGTGGACGGCCTGGCTCGGGGCGTGGTGGGGACTGGGATGGCCGCTGGGGCTGTGGTTTGGCGAGCCAACACCGCCCACGCCGTCATGACCTTCAACTGGGCCCGCGTGTCGTCCTCAGAGGAGTGATCCCATTCCTGCGTGCGGCGGAGCCCCACTCCGAAAAAGAGCGTTCGACTCCCGGACGGATTTTGCCATCGTGTCCAGCATGAGATCACTGGTTGTTTTCGCGTTCCTCAGTGTTGCGATGATGGTGGGGTGGGCAGGACCCAAGCCGGGGCAGGTCCCTACCGTCCTGGCCGGCCGCCCGAACATCCGTCCCGTGGTGGACCCCAACAACCCAGGCACACAGGTCCCGCGGAAGAAGCCCCGTGTTCCTGGGGACGAGTTTCGGTGGACGACGAATGCACCGGGTGCCGGGGTGCGATCCTTCACGCAGCCCACGGGCCACCCGAACGGCCGAGGGCCGGTGTCGATGCAGGTGGAGTTCAGTCAGCCGGTCTTCGTGGTTCGGATGCCGGTGATCCCGTTCCTTTTTGGCGGACAGCCCCGGTATCTCCTTTACCGGTCCGGTGCGGGAACCTCGACGCTCCAGTTCGAGTACCAGCCGACCGAAGCGGATCCCCAAGGCGCCGTGGCTGCGCTGGATCCCATGATGGGCCAGATCGTACGCCTCGCCGGAGGCGCCATCATCACCGACATATCGGGCAACGTGGTCCAGTCGATCGTCGACGGAGCCGATCGGCTGGTAGTCCTGGGATCCTACTTCAAGCACTACCGGACGGTTGTAGCCGGTGAGCTCGATGAGGTGCTGGATCTCAGAAACCCAAAAGAACTGGGCAGCTTCCTCTACGACCCGTCGTCCCAAACGCCCTACTACCAGAATCCGAAGAAGCCCTACTTCACGAACTACGTCCCTCCGACGTTCAAGCCATCCGCCAATGGAGTCGAGGTCTACAAGGTTTACTACAACTCCTCGATCCCGAGTCTCGGAGGCAGGCCGACCCTCGCTTCGGGCTTGATGGCCATCCCCGACACGGGCGCTGCGAGGATGGACCTTCTCTCGTACCAGCATGGCACGATCTTCTCCAAGCGTGTGGCTCCGTCGAAGTGCTTCGATGTCGACGCGGCTCCCCTGGATCAAGCATGGAGCTACGAAACCCGGCCCATCGTGGCGGCCGCGGGTGGGCAGGGCATGGTGGTGATTGCTGCCGACTACTTCGGCCTCGGAGATTCCATGGAGCCCCATGGCTATACACCGAAGAGTCCCCACCAACAGGCCTGTCTGGACCTATTGATGGCGGCGGAAGGATACCTCGCCGCGCGGGGAATCGAGCGGGGTGGGCTCTATCTGTCAGGCTGGTCCCAAGGGGCCCTGGTGGCCATGCAGTTCCTCGAGAAGCTTGAATCGCTTGGGATCAAGGTGGACGGCACAGGGACCATGGCGTCGCCCGCGGCCACCTACCTCATGGCCACGCGTGGCCTCTTCAGGCCGAGGAGCGAGACCCCCACGGAGACCGGGGATCTCAATCTGAACTTCATGTATGTCCTGACCGCCTTCTCCTACGAGAACTACTACAACCGGCCCGGGTTGGCGAAGTCGGTCATCGCGCCCGAGTACTATGAGACGGCGCGCAGGATCTATGAGTGGAGTGACGGAATGGCCGGTATCCTTGAACTGTTTGACCAGATCCCGCCCGGCAGTGGGTCTGGGAAATCCTCTCTCATCGAGATGTTACGCCCCGAGTACCGGGATCCCTCCTATTTCTCCGGATCGGATTTCGCCAACTTCGTCCGACACGTGTCCGCCTATGATTTCGTGGCAAAGTCGCCCGTCCGTTCGTGGAACGGGGATCAGGACGAGTTCTTCCCCCCTTACGTCACGGTGATCCCGGCGCAGGTCCAGGACATCTGGAGTCCCGGACTCAGCACCTACATCCCAGTCCCAGGAGGCTCCCACCGGGGAACGTTCATGAGGGGCATCGCCGACCAGGTCGACTGGTTCCGATTCCTTTCGAACCAGCACTGAGCGGGAACCTGGTGGGGACGAGACCCACCCTCCATCTCCAGGCGGGATTTTGGAACCCCGCGTCCTGTCCCGTCGGTGGCTGCGGGTCATCACCCCTCCAGAATCCTCCCGAGGGTGTTTGCGTCGGCCCTGGGCCCCACAAGGGCGAGGCTCATGCGCCGGGTGTCGAGAAACTGTTCGGCGGCCCGTCGGATGTCGGAGGGCTGAACGGCCAGGAGGTGGGACTGCGTCGTGTCGAAGCAGGGAAGGGCTCCGTGCCCCAGCCAATGTTCCCCCAGGTGCATCATGTGGTGCTCCGTGCTCTCGACGTGGAGTTCGTGCTGGCCGACGAGGTAGTCCCGGGCACGCTCGAGTTCAGCCGGATCCGGGGCCGTGCGACGGATCCGGTCGAACTCCTGTCGGACCAGACGCAGGGTCCGCGACAGTTCCCGCGGTGCCATGCCGGCGGAGACGACAAGATCCCCGCAGTCCTCCCAGAGGCTGGTGGTGGTCTGGATGTTGTAGGTCAGGCCATGCCGTTCCCGGACGACCTGGAAAAGGCGGGAACTCATGTTCTCGCCGAGGATCACACTGAGGAGACGGAGGGCGAACCGGGAGGTGTCGTGACGCGAACAGGTCCGTATCCCAAGGCTCATGTGGGACTGCTCGGTGTCGCGGACGACCTGACGCAGCCTCGGACTCGTTCCGGCGGGGGGTGCCGGTTCGAACTCCGGGATGGAGCCAGGGTTGAACCGCCGTCGGTGGGGTTCCAGCAGACGGACGAGCTCTCCGTGGTCCACATCCCCCGTCGCCACGATCGTTGTCGCCCCTGCGGTGTAGTGGCCTTTGAGGAACGCCTTCAGATGACGTTGGCGGAAGGAGCGGACCGTCTTCGGGGATCCGATGACCGCACGCCCCAGGGGGTGTCCGGGAAACTGGAGCGCGTTGAGGACATCATGGACATGCTCGGCCGGCTGGTCGCGGTACATCGCGATCTCCTCCTCGACCACGGTCCGCTCGCGGGCGATCTCGGCCGGAGCGAGCCTCGAATCGAGGCACATGTCGAGGAGCACGTCGACGAGGACCGGGAGGTCACGGCCGCGGGCCCGTGCGTAGAAGCAGGTGTGTTCCTCGTCGGTGAACGCGTTGAGATAGCCTCCGATGCCCTCGATGGCCTCGGAGATCTGGGCGGCGGTCCGGGACCGCGTCCCCTTGAACAGCATGTGCTCGATGAAGTGGGAGATGCCACCGAGGGACGCGGGTTCGTGGCGGCCTCCGACCGAGACCCAGATGCCCGCCGACACGCTGGATCTGTGGGGCATGGCGGCGGTGATCACCGTCGGACCGCCCTCCAGGGGCGTGACCTGGCATCGCCCGGACCTGGAGGTCCTCGGTCGGAACTTCGGGTCCGACGCGCGCCGGGTCGTTGGCCGGACGCTCATCGGAAGGCGGCGGGCACCTGTTCCGGAACACCCACTACCCTCTTGAAGTCGAGGATGGCCTCGACGATCTCGGCCGGATCGTCCTTCACCTGCAGCAGGTCGAGATCCCCGGGTGAGATCATGCGGCTCGTCTCCAGGGTCTCCTTGACCCAGTCGAGGAGACCCTCCCAGTACGTGCTTCCGTAGAGCAGGATCGGAAACGCCGGAATCCGCTGGGTCTGGACGAGGGTGACGACCTCGAACAGTTCGTCGAGGGTTCCGAATCCACCGGGCATGAAGACGAATCCCAGGCTGTATTTCACGAGGCTGACCTTCCGCGTGAAGAAGTAATGGAAGTTGATCCCGAGGTTGGCATAGCGGTTGCCCTTCTGCTCGAAGGGGAGCTCGATGTTCAGTCCGATGCTGGGGACACCCTTGACCTTGGACGCGCCGCGGTTGGCGGCCTCCATGATCCCGGGCCCACCGCCGGTGATGGTCGCGATCTTGTTCCGGCCCAGTCCCTCGGCGATGGCCACCGCCGCCTTGTAATAGGGGTCGCTGGGATTGGTGCGGGCGCTGCCGAAGATCGTCACCGCCGGACCCAGCTTTGAAAGGGTGTCGAAGGATTCGACGAACTCCGACATGATCTTGAAGACGCGCCACGGATCCTCGGCGCGGCGTGTGGCGTGGTTATCGAGCATAGGTGGACGCTACCGCGGTTCCGTGGACTTGGCGAGTGTGGGGGGTGGCTCTGTCCACGAGCAGGGGTTGAGCCGACCGCGGTCGCGTGAAGGGTCGCGTCGCGGCCCGCTCATGCCGCAGGCAGGGTGGCCTTCGGCAGCAGTCGGACGATCCGTCGGTGGGCCGCCGTGAAGGCCAGCGCCTCAAGCTCCCGGCGGTCGACCCAGCGTCCGGTGGATCCGACGACAGCGGGAAGACCGATTCCGGTCGTGTGGAAGCTCTCCAGCCGGATCCGATACCGGGTGATGGCATGACGGATCGGGGGCAGGGGGGCCAGGCGGTCCTCCGGGACGCCCAGCCACCGGGCGACGTGGCGCCGGACGTTGTCGACCGGGTCGGGGAGCTCGAGTCCCGGGAACTCCCAGAATCCCGCGTTCACCCCGCCTGCGGGGCGTTGTCGGACCCACACGGTTCCCTTCTGTTCGATCACAACGGCGGCGTCGACCTTCTGGATCGGAGCCGGGCGGGGTGCGGTCTCCGGATACCGCTCCTGGGTTCCCTCCTCCGCCGCCCGGCACAGAGACCTTACTGGACAGGCCTCGCAACGGGGGTTCTTGGGCAGGCAGACGGTGGCCCCGAGCTCCATCAGGGACTGGTTCAGCGCCGAGCAGTCTCCAAGGCATTCACCCCAGGGCATTCGGACGCCGCCTCGGCCTTCGGAGGCGGTCACCAGATCCTGGGCCCGCGCCCAGAGGATCTCCTGGAGTGGACGGGTCCGCGGATCCCCCTTCAGCGCGAGCAGGCGGGTCAGGACCCGGATGACGTTCCCGTCGAGGATCGGCGCCGGTCGGTTGAAGGCGATGCTGGCGACGGCTCCAGCGGTGTAGCGTCCGATCCCGGGCAGTTCGAGCAGTGAGTCCACGGTGTCCGGAAACCGGCCCGTTTCGGAACCGACGATCCGGGCCGCCGCGCGGTGGAGATTCCGTGCCCGCGAGTAGTAGCCAAGGCCCTCCCACAGCTTCAGCACCCGCTCCTCCGGCGCCGCCGCCAGCGCGTGGACATCCGGAAAGGCCTCCATCCAGCGATTCCAGTACGGGATGACCGTCTGGACCTGGGTCTGCTGGAGCATGATCTCGGAGACCCATATGCCGTAGGGATTGCGGGTCCGTCGCCACGGGAGATCCCGGGCTGCGGTCGAAAACCAGCGGAGCAGGGACTGGGCGAGGTCCCCGGGTGTCCCCGGACCGTCCCAGCGAGTCGGGGCGATCGCTGTCCGGGAGGCCCTCACGCTCGGTTCAGCGCAGCACGGTCAGGCCCAGGACAATCACGATCGCGCCCCAGACCAGTCCGGCCACCGCGGCCAGGCGGAACAGCGTGGGAGATCCGGTGACCCACTGGATGGCGTCGCGCATCCTCCAGGGGGACATCGACCACCAGAGACCCAGCAGGACCCACACGTAGGCCCAGGCGGTCAGGGCATTGCGCCACGGGCTGGTATGCCAGCGGGTCAGCTCGCAGAGAGACCACGCCGCCATGAGCATCACCACGCATAGTCCCCGTACGGCGAGGTAGTCCCGGACGAAGATGCAGGAGCCCACACCCACCGCGGCGAAGCCGATCTGCATCAGGTTCTTCCAGGGTGCGATGTCGGCGAGGGTCTCGAGGTGGAGGTTCCACTCGAACCAGGCGGTTCCGGCCAGCATCAGGACCACGCCGATCGGGACATTACGGGGAAACCGGCGGAGCCACTCTCCGATGCGGTCGGACTGGGCCAGGGCGATCCCGTGGGAGACGATCATCGCCACACCGAGGGCGAGACTGAGCTGGGAGAGAGTCATGAAAGGGAGGGGGCGTCGCTCGATCCGGATTCCTCGACGTCGGACACACCTGCAAGTTCCGGGATACCGTAGAGGGTGAAGGCGCTGGCGGTCTCGATCTGGACCCGGAGCAGATGCCCCCGGTGCCGTTCGTCGCCCTCGAAGATCACGATCCGGTTGTCCCGGGTCCGTCCCTCGAAACGGGACGGGTTCCTCCGGCTCGGACCCTCGGCCAGGATCTCGACCGTGCGTCCGACGCGTTCGGCATACTTCCTGGAGGCGATCTCATTGACCCGGGTGAGCAGCCGGGCATGGCGTTCCTCGATGGCGGCTTCGGAGAGCTGGTCCGGCATCGCGGCGGCCGGCGTGTCCCGGCGCTGGGAATACTTGAACACGTAGGCCTGGTCGAACGCCGCCTCGTGGCACAGGGACACGGTCTGCTCGAAGTCCTCCTCGGTCTCGCCCGGGAACCCCACGATGATGTCGGTGGTTACCGCCATGTCCGGATGCCGTTTCCGGAGACGCTCCACGATCCCAAGGTACCGATCCCGGGTGTACCCACGGTGCATCTGGCGCAGGATGCGGTCGGAGCCGCTCTGCAGGGGCAGGTGGGCATGCTCGACCAGCTTCGGCAGGCGGCCAAAGGCGTCGATCAGGTCGTCTCCGTAGCCCTTCGGATGCGGCGAGGTGAGCCGGATGCGTTCCAGGCCGTCGACCTCGTGGACCGCCTCCAGCAGCTGCACGAAGGCGGAGCGGCCGTCGCGGACCGGATAGTCCCGGCGGCCGTAGCTGGTGACGATCTGGCCCAGCAGCGTGACCTCGCGGACTCCGCGGCCGACGAGGTCGCGGACCTCGTCGACGATCTCCGGGATCGGACGGCTCCGTTCGGCGCCCCGGGTGGCCGGGACGATGCAGAAGGTGCAGTGCTGGTTGCACCCCTGCATGATGCTGACGAAGGCGGTCACCGCCCGAGGTCCTGCCGGGTCGATAAGGTGCTCGCGGATCGTGGACTGGGACCCGGCCTCCTCGGCGGTGTCGACGATGTGCGATTCCCGGCCCTGCAGCAGGGCGTCGAGGTGCTCCCCGATCCGGTGGAACTTCTGGGTGCCGACGACGAGCCGGACGCTGCCATGGGCCAGTTCCTGTCCCCGGCTCTGTGCCATGCACCCGAGGAACCCCAGCACCGGCTGGCGTCCCTGCTTCCGGGCAACGCCGGCCACGGCCGACATCTTCCCCAGCGCCTTCTGCTCCGCGAGATCCCGCACCGAGCAGGTGTTCAGGAGCACGACATCCGCAGCGGACTCGTCGGCGACGAGCGTGTGGCCGCGCGCCATGAGCTGGGCGGCGACAGCCTCGCTGTCGCGCTCGTTCATCTGGCACCCATATGTCTTGATGAAGACCTGTGGCATTCGGATCGAGGCCCAACACCGTAGGAAATGCGGACAGGGGGAGCCAACAGAGAATGCGGTCCGGGCACGGGCCCACCCATCGGGTCGAAGGCTCAGGCCAACAGCGTGACGAGGGCGACAATCACCACGAATCCGACGACGTCGAGGAGGATGCCGTGACGCATCATCTGGCGGAGGGGCACGCAGCCGGAGCCATAGACGATGGCGTTGGGTCCGGTCGAGACGGGCAGGAGGAACCCCATCGAGGATCCGATGCAGGCGGCGAGGGCGGGCTTGAGCGGGGGCACTCCGGCCGCCTGTGCCACAGCGATGGCGACGGGCACGACCATTGTGGCCGACGCGGTATTGGACGTCGCCTCGCTGACGAGGATGGCCACCGCGGTGAAGAGGATTGTGAACCCCAGTTCGGTCCGGGCGGGGAAGATTCCCACGAGCCCGTCGCCGATCCAGCGTGCGACACCCGTCGTGAACATCTGCTCACCGAGGGCCATGCCGCCCGCAAAGAGGAAGATGGTGCCCCAGTCGATCCGCACCGCCTCGCGCCAGCCCAGGATGAACTCGCCGCGTCGCCAGTCCACCGGCCACGCGAACAGCGCACAGGCCGCAAGGATGGCCACGACACTCTCGGGCAGGCGTGCCGCGAGCCAGGTTGCCAGCGGGCCCTTGGAATCCCCCCAGAGCCCCACGATTCCGGGCAGGACCCACAGCGCCACGGCGATTCCAAAGACGATGAGGATGTTCCGCTGGGGTCGGGTCCAGGGTCCTAGCCGCTCCTGCTCCGTGGCGAGCCACGCGCCGCTGCCGCGCAGAAGTTCGGGTGAGACCGGACAGCGGCGCTGGAACTGCATAACGAGGAATGCCGTGAGCACAAAGGCGATCGGCACACCGACCCGCATCCAATCGAAGAATCCGATCCGCATCCCGAGCGTCCGCTCGATCATGCCAATCCCGATCAGGTTGGGCGGTGTACCGATCGGGGTCGCCATGCCGCCCATCGAGGCGCCGAACGCGGTGAGCAGCATCAGCCCGGTGGCGAAGGGCAGGGTGGTGAAGTGGATCTCGCGCCCCTGGATCACCGAGGCGCGACGCGCGATCTCCGATGCGATGGCGATCCCGATCGGCAGCACCATCGCTGTCGTCGCGGCGTTCGACACCCACATCGAGCAAACCATCACAATAACACCGAACGCCGCGTAGAGACGGAATGAACTCTGTCCCACTCCGGGCAGGTTCAGGATGAGGAACGCCAGCCGACGGTTCAGCCCATGCTGCATCATGGCCTCGACCAGCATGAAGCTGCCGATGAAGAGGAAGATGATCGGATCCGCAAAGGGCCGGTACATGTCCTTCGCGGAGGCCACGCCGAAGATCACACCCAGCGTGGGGCCCAGCAGTGCCGTCGCCGCCATGGGCAGGGCCTCGGTCAGCCAGAGGACGACCACGGCGCCGAGGATCGCAACGAGCGAATGCCCCCGGGGGGGGAGTCCCGTCAGGGGCGACCAGGCCAGGAGCAGGCCCACCGCCGGTGCCGCGACGAGTCCGACCCGCCGTCGCCACCGCTCGAACGCCTCCTCCGCCGGCGAGAGACGCGCCAGCGTTTCCGGATCGACGACGGCGGACATCCTGGAAGTCCAGCCCAGATCCCGGGCCTCCTCCAAGCTCATTTCCGGAGGACCTGCGAGACCGCCTCCGTGAACAACTCCAACAACCCACCCTCGCGCTCCCCGCTCCACTCCTGAAATTGTATCCGAACAGGCGGATCGGGGCCGTCAGTCCCTCGTAACACGAGGCCATTTACGGCGCTTTTAACCTGAACGTCAGATTTCCCCAAAATCACCTTGCCGCCCCTACATATGGTGGCAGCCTTGCCCGCAATCCACCACAGGAGGGGGGTGGAACCAACTCAACCCAAGTCACTTTTCGTACCGACAAGCCCGTATTTTCCGCAGGATCGCCCGGTTTTCTGATCCTTTGACAGACGAACCACCTGAATGCCGCGGAACTCAACATCGACTCCCAGACGACCCATGATCGACGCCACTGAATCCATCGTCTCCGGCACCGCCAAGAAGCAACTCCGCCGGGGTGCCAAGCCCCAGGTTTCCACCGCCCGTCCCAAGACCGCCGGGCGAAAGTCCAAATCCACATCCCGACGGATGCTGCCCCTCTCCCGGGTGTTCAGCGATGCGAAGGTCAAGCCGTTCGACCAGATCGAGTGGGACCGCCGTACGGCCGAGATCAGCGACGACTCCGGCAAGGCGGTCTTCAAGCAAGAGAACGTCGAGGTGCCGAAGTCCTGGTCGCAGCTCGCGACGAAGGTCGTCTGCTCAAAGTATTTCTATGGCGACCCCCAGAAGGCTGGCGAGCGGGAGTATTCGGTTCGTCAGCTGATCCACCGCGTGACCCGGACGATCGCCGACTGGGGAATTGCTGACGGCTACTTCAGCGCCAAGGACGGCGAAGTATTCTACGACGAGCTGACCTGGCTGTGTCTGAACCAGTTCGGCGCCTTCAATTCGCCGGTGTGGTTCAACGTCGGCCTGTACCACCAGTATGGCGTCGGCAAGCACAGCGACCGGGGCAACTGGTTCTGGGATCGCAAGGCCAAGGAGGCTCGTCGTGCTTCGACCGCCTACGAGTATCCCCAGGGCAGCGCCTGTTTCATTCAGTCGGTCCAGGACAACATGGAGAACATCATGGAGCTCGCCTACTCCGAGGCCATGCTCTTCAAGTACGGGTCGGGCACCGGTACCGACCTGACCCCGATCCGCAGCTCCAAGGAGAAGCTGTCGGGCGGTGGACGTCCCAGCGGCCCGATGAGCTTCCTCAAGGTCTATGACCAGGTTGCCAATGTGGTGAAGTCGGGCGGCAAGACCCGTCGCGCCGCGAAGATGAACACGATCCGCGACTGGCACGGCGACGTGGAGGAGTTCATCACGGCCAAGATGAAGGAGGAGAAGAAGGCCTGGGCGCTGATCGAGCAGGGCTATGATGGCTCCTTCAATGGCGAGGCCTACGGCTCGGTGATGTACCAGAACGAGAACCTTTCGGTCCGCGTGTCCGACGAGTTCATGCAGGCCGCCGTCGATGGCCGGCCGTGGCAGACCCGCTCGGTCACCTCGGGCAAGGTCCTTGAGGAGAAGGAGGCCTCGAAGCTTCTCGACCTCATCTCCGAGGGCACCTGGGTCTGCGGTGATCCAGGGCTGCAGTACGACGGCGCGATCCAGAAGTGGCACACCTGCAAGGGGACCGAGCCGATCCACAGCACCAATCCGTGCTCCGAGTACGTCTTCCTCAACAACACCGCCTGCAACCTCGCCTCCCTGAACCTCATGAAGTTCAAGAAGGCCGACGGCGGGTTCGACGTGGAGCGCTTCAAGGCCGCGGTGCGGATCTACATCACCGCCCAGGAGATTCTGGTCGACAACGCCAGCTATCCGACCAAGGACATCGCCGAGAACTCCCACATCTTCCGGACCCTTGGCCTCGGCTACGCCAATCTCGGCTCGCTGATCATGAGCTACGGACTGGCGTACGATTCCAACGAGGGCCGGGCCCTCGCGGGTGCCATCACCTCCATCATGACCGGTGAGGCCTATCGCCAGAGCGCCGAGATCTCGTCGATCATGGGGGCTTTCGACGGCTATGAGGATTCCCGCTGCGCCGGGGTCGCGAAGCCGGCGGCCAAGGACAACGTCGCCTCGATGCTCGGCGTCATCCGCCAGCACCGGGACGCGGTCGAAGGGATCCAGCCCAGCCGGGACTTCGCCTACCTGAAGGACGAGGCGCGTCGCAGCTGGGATCGCGCCCTGGAGCGCGGCCATGGGGTCGGCTACCGCAACGCCCAGGTCACGGTGCTCGCCCCGACCGGTACCATCGCGTTCCTCATGGATTGCGACACCACCGGCATCGAGCCCGACATCGCCCTGGTGAAGTACAAGCTGCTGGCCGGTGGCGGCATGTTGAAGATCGTCAACCGCACCGTGCCCGAGGCGCTCCGTCGCCTCGGCTACAGCGCCTCCGAGATCACGGCGATCGAGAAGCACATCGAGACCCACGACACCATCGAGGACGTGACGACCGACGACGGCGCCGTGGTGGCCAGTGGGCTCAAGCCGGAGCACCTGTCGGTGTTCGACTGCGCCTTCAAGGCGTTCAAGGGCAAGCGCAGCATCCACTACAAGGCCCACCTGGGCATGATGGCCGCCGCCCAGCCGTTCATCTCGGGAGCCATCTCCAAGACGGTCAACCTCCCGAACGAGGCCACCGTGTCCGACATCCGCAACGCGTATGTCGATGCGTGGAAGATCGGCCTGAAGTGCGTGGCGATCTACCGCGACGGATCCAAGCGCAGCCAGCCGCTCAACACCAAGAAGAGCTCGGATAAGGCGGCTGCAGCGGCTCCGGACACCAACACCCTCGAGCGGCGCCTGGCGGAGCTCGAGACCGAGGTGACCTGTCTCCGCGAGGTGGCCGGCCATCCGGTCCGTCGTCGTCTCCCCGACACCCGCGCGGCCTATACCCACAAGTTCGAGATCGCCGGCCACGAGGGCTACATGACCGTCGGCGTCTTCGAGGACGGCCAGCCCGGTGAGCTGTTCGTCACCATGGCCAAGGAGGGCAGCACCATCGGCGGCCTCATGGACACCATCGGTGCCCTGACCTCGATGGCACTCCAGTATGGAGTGCCGCTCGACGGCCTCGTTCGCAAGTTCGCGCACCAGCGATTCGAGCCGAGCGGCTTCACCCGGAACCCGGACATCCGTAGCGCGTCGTCGGTCATCGACTACGTGTTCCGCTGGATGGCCTGCCAGTTCATCCAGGGCTATCGCGAGGCGACCTCCCCGAACCATGGCAAGCAACCCGAGCTCGCGCTGCCAGGAGTCGAGGCCGAGGAGAAGAAGAACCTGAACCGTCCCGTGGCCGAGCTGGCCCGGGTGGATGATGGTGCCGTGTCGCTGCCCGTGGGCATCGCCACCAGCCGGAAGCCGATCGAGATGGGCTACTCGGGCAATCCCGAGGGCAAGGCCTGTCCGAGCTGCGGCAGCACCAAGGTCCAGAAGACCGGCGCGTGCCACACCTGCCTGAACTGCGGCACCAGCCTCGGATGCTCCTGAGACCGGGCTGACTCCGGTTCGCAACAGGGCGGGGGAGATTTCTCCCTCGCCTTTTTCATTGAGGTCTTTGGTGGATCCGTCTCCATGGACTTGCAGAACTGGACGCCGGAGTCTTCGCAGCAGGAGCCGGTGGTTGAGCCTTGACGTTCGTTTCGACTCCTAAGTCTCCTCCAAAAGCCTCCTCTCGCTCCCGTAGGCGTCAGGCGGCTCAACGTGCCGTGAACTTCACCGTGCATTCACAGATGATGAACGAGGTGATGCCGTCTTCGCCCCGGCTTATACCTCGCGTCGTCTTGTCTCGTACTCTGCGGGGAGTGGCCTGGCTGGTTCTTCCGTTTTGCTATCTCGGCGTGCTGCTCGCACCCACGGTCGTTTTGCGCATTCCGTTTCAGGTTTTGCACCGGCATGCCGTGTCGCCCGTTGTTTTCTGGTCCACGACTACGGCGATGAGTGCCCTGGTTTTGCGGTTGTTCTATCGGTCGGCGAAAACAGCCTCCTCAGCGCGGCGCCAGCGGATCATTCACGTCGAGGCCATCGTCATGTGTATGGAGTTGGTGCTCGCAGTCCTTCTCATCGCATGGGTCTTTCCACCCCGATGAGAATGCCGCCATGCACTTCAGCGAACCGCGGAGGGCTGTCGCCGTTGCCATCGGCGCACCTCGTGGCTGCCGTTTCTGAGTCCAGGTCGGTAGACCTTCGCACGCCATGACGCTTCCAACGCTCCAAGAGATCAACCCTCACGACGATTTGGACGGTCGAGTCGCGTGCGAGCATTTCCTTGGCAAGACGCTGGCCGAGGCCGAAGCGCTGTTGCGTGAGAACGAGATCTACTACCAGTCAGACTTGTTGTGGATGGGCGTACCTGCATTTCGATTCTATCTGCCGGCGGTGTTTCAGTTTGTTCGCCACACGGAAGGCGATGTTTCGGATTTCATTTCTCACTTTGCAGGCACCCTGGAGTTTCGCTTGGAGCACGAGGCCAACGAATTGACTCCGGTTGCGTCGGAGCTTGCGGAGTTCTGCAAGGACATCCTGGAGCAGTGGTCAAGGTTCAGCGTGGGCACCGAGGCCTACGGCGATGTTCGCGCGCGCTTCGAGGTGCTGCGGACCGCATTCCTTGGGCTGTGTCAGGAGGCCGAGAACCGATCAAGCCGCAGCCTAGGAGTGGCCGACGGGAACACCGAATGACCGTCGCCCCATGAACCGACTACCTTCCTTTCCCCAGCGACTCCGGAATTCGGCCTTGCTGGGTGTGGTACTTGAGCTGGTCTTCGCCTGCCTCGTTGCGGCGGACGCCACGGCCACACCGCCAGCGTACCGGGATCCGCTCAAGGTCGATCTCCTCGGTGTCTTTGCCCATCCCGACGATGAGACCGGTGCCGCCGGCACGCTCGTCACCTATGCCCTTGGACGCGGTAAGACCGTCGCAAACGTCTACTGCACCCGAGGCGAGGGGGGCGGCAACATGGTGGGGACCCAATACGGGCCGGCCCTCGGAATCCTGCGCGAAGGGGAGCTCCGCGAGTGTCTCGGGCTCATGGGTATCCGGCACTGCTTCTTCCTAGACCGTGCCGACTTCGCCTACACCGAGAGCCTGGCGATCACGCTGGAGAAGTGGGGGCGTGAGGCGACGCTGGAACGACTGGTCCGGCTGATCCGCATCCTCCGGCCGGAAGTTGTGGTCACGATGAACCCCGCACCCAACCCCGGCCAGCATGGCAACCACCAGGCCGCCGGACTGCTGGCGATCGAGGCCTTTGACGCGGCCGCCCGACGTGATCGATTCCCGGAACAGCTGACCCTCGAGGGGTTGTCGCCCTGGCAGGTGCGGAAGCTCTACCACGGCAGGGCCGCCGGGGCAGGGGCCACGATCGACGTCACCCAGCCGCTTCCGGACGGACGGATCCCGGCGACCGTCGCCGGGCTCGCACTCGCCCATCACCGCTCCCAGGGCTTCGGCGGCTTGGCCTCCTCCCCCTGGCTCCGCCGCCCCCAGAGCTGGGTCCTCTTGAAGAGTGTGGTGCCGTTCGATCCGGGGGAATCCGACCTGTTCCGCGGACTCCCCGTGGCCGAGCCCGTCTCACCCGTTCCGTCGCGGCGGTCCCAATCCACCCCGGACAAAGCCCCCCAACTGGCGTTCGTTCCCCGACCGGCCGTGGAGTTCTACCAGAATTGGGTGCGTCGACAGGGCATCGGACACGTGGCGGCTGCATTCGAGCCCGACATCCCCGTGGTCGCCGGCGAGGCCAGCCAGATCCTCATGGATGTGCCGGCTTCGATGCGTGCGGCTGTCGACGATCCGGCGAACTGGAGTGTCCCCGTGGGATGGACCCTGGTGGGTCGAGCCGCCCGACTGGGAACCGTGGCGGACGGCAGGCACCGCCTCGCCGTCCGGGTCCGTCCTCCGGAGGGACATCCCGCCGACGCAGAGATAGGTGTGTCCATCCCGGGCGCGGCGGCCTCGGAAGGGGTCAAGGCCCGGCTGCATCCGGTGCCGCAGATCCGGGCCAACCGGTTGAGGACGGACCCGGACCTGTCCGCGTCTCCAGAGGATGCCGTCTGGAAGGCGCTTCCGGAGCACCCGATCGAGTCCGGGTGGACCTGTCAGGGCACCGCCAACGGTCCCGGGGATTGCAGCGGCGGGTTTCGGGTGGCCCGTACCGCCACCCATCTCTGGATCGAGGTCCGGGTCCACGACGACGTCGTGGTCACCAACATCGAACCCAACGACATCAAGGGCCATTGGCGGAGCGATTCGGTGGAGCTCTGCATCGATCCCCGGCCGGGATCCTCCCATACGCTCGGCTGCTACAAGCTCGGCATCTTCCCGTCGGACACCACCGGTCGGGTGCGGGGATCCCGTGATGCCGACGCGAATCCCGGCGTGGTGGAATCCACATCTCCAGGTACCCGGATCCATTCGGCACGGTTGCCGGACGGCTATCTCATCCGGGCCTCGATCCCGTTCTCGGAAATCGCCGAGTCGGGCGGTTCGATCGAACGTCGGCTCGGGTTCAACATCCTGGTCTACGACGGCGACAAGGCCGATGCGGCGCCCGGGGAGAACATCAATCGGGTCCGTCTGGCCTGGGCTCCACGATCCGGAGTCCAGGGGCGTCCCGAGGATTGGGGACGGCTGGATCTCCGGTGACGCCGTCCTGCTGCGCCTGTGGGGGGCGGCATGTCGATCCCCACCCGTCGATGGGGAAGCGCCGTGGGACCGAGTTCCGGCTTGCTGGTGTCCGGGACGACTGCCATAGACTTCCCTCCTCGTGAGCGCCACCGCCATCGGACTGGATGCGTCGATGTACCCGATTGCCATCGGGATCATCGCCATTGGACCGGGACCCTGTCGCTGAACGAGTTTTTCGGAGATCGAAAGCCCCGTTCCGCGACTCGGAACGGGGCTTTCGGTTTTCAGGACCCCCAGAGCATCACCCCATGAAGACACGCAAGGTCGAGATCTACGACACCACGCTGCGCGACGGAGCCCAGGCGGAGGGCATCAACTTCTCCCTTGCCGACAAGCTCCGCATCGCGGAGCGGCTGGACCAGTTCGGCGTGCACTTCATCGAGGGAGGGTGGCCTGGATCCAATCCCAAGGATCTTGAGTTCTTCCGACAGGCCGCGCGTCGACGATGGCGCTCCGCCCGCATCGCGGCATTCGGGTTCACCCGGCGCAAGGGTGTGGCGGTGGAGGACGATTCCCAGGTCCAGATGCTCCTCGATGCGGAGTCGCCGGCCGTCACCGTGGTCGGCAAGACCTGGCTCCTGCACGTCCATGAGGTGCTCCGGGTGAAGCCCGATGAGAACCTGGCGATGATCGCCGACACGATCCGCTACCTGAAGGACCACGGCCGGTTTGTGGTGTATGACGCCGAGCACGCCTTCGATGGCTTCAAGGATGCTCCCGACTATGCACTCGCCACCTGGCAGGCGGCGGAGAAGGCCGGGGCCGACGTTGTTTGCCTCTGCGACACCAACGGTGGCTGCCTGCCCTCCGAAGTGGCCCGGATCACGGCGTTCGCGCACGGCAGGCTCAACACCCGGATCGGGATCCACACGCACAACGACTGCGGATTCGGCGTGGCCAACGGCATCGCCGCGCTGGAGTCGGGGGCCTCGCAGATCCAGGGCACCATCAATGGGTATGGTGAGCGGACCGGGAACTGCAACCTGACCAGCGTCATGCCCACCCTGCAGTTCAAGCTGGGATGGAAGGGTGTGCCGGCGAAGTCGCTGCCCAAGCTCAAGGAGCTGTCGGAGTTCGTGGACGAGATCGCCAACGTCCGGCACGACCCCCGACAACCCTGGGTTGGCCAGACCGCCTTCGCCCACAAGGGGGGAATCCATGTGCATGCGATCGAGCGTGTGGCCCGCAGCTACGAGCACATCCAGCCCGAGGCGATCGGGAATACCCGACGTGTCCTGGTGAGCGACATGTCCGGCCGTACCAACATCCTGCTCAAGGCCCAGGAGCTTGGGTTCCGGCTGGCCGCGGATGCGCCCGAGACCCGGGCCATCACGGCCCGGGTCAAGGAGCTCGAGGCCCAGGGCTTCGAGTACGAGGCCGCCGAGGCCTCGCTGGCCCTGCTCATCCGGGGCATCCTCGACCACAACCCGGAACTGCTCTTCACCGTGGAGGACTACCATGTCTCGATGCGTGGCCATGGCACGACCTCGACCTGTGAGGCCACGGTCAAGGTGCGGGTTGGCAAGACCGTCCACCACACCGTGGCGGATGGTGACGGTCCGGTGAATGCCCTCGACGGCGCCCTGCGATCGGCGCTCGCGAAGTCCTTCCCGAAGCTCAAGGCGATCCGCCTAACCGACTACAAGGTCCGCATCCTCGACGGCGTTGCCGGGACGGGCGCGAAGACCCGTGTGCTGATCCAGTCGACCGATGGCCGCCGCGAATGGGGCACCGTTGGGGTCAGCGAGAACATCATCACCGCCTCCCTGCAGGCGTTGGTCGACTCCATGGAATATGCGCTGCTCAAGCGTTGAGAGACCGCCTTTTGCTTTGTCACGGGATCCCCTGCTGGGTGATCGTTTCCCCGCATGAGTTCGCCGCTCGTCGGAGTCATCATGGGGTCGCAGTCGGACTGGGAGACGATGCAGCACACCGTCCGCCAGCTGGAGCAGCTGGGCGTTCCGTTCGAGACGAGCGTGGTGAGCGCCCATCGGACTCCCGATCACCTGTTCGACTATGCCGCCTCGGCGGAGGGGCGCGGTCTTGAGGTCCTGATTGCCGGTGCCGGCGGTGCAGCGCACCTCCCGGGGATGGCCGCCAGCAAGACCAGCCTTCCGGTTCTAGGCGTCCCCATCCAGTCGAAGGCCCTCAACGGCATGGATTCCCTCCTCAGCATCGTCCAGATGCCAGGCGGCATCCCGGTGGGCACCCTCGCGATCGGCAAGGCCGGCGCCATCAACGCGGCCCTGCTGGCGGCTGCGATCCTCGGGGTGCGGCATCCTCAGTTCCGAAAAGCCTATGGGGAGTTCCGCAGGCAGCAGACCGAGGCCGTCCTGGTCAATCGGATCCCGGGCAAGGCGGATTGAGCCATCGACGGGACCCGTGCGACGCGCTCCGGGTGTGTCGTGACCCCTACTGGAGCGTCTCGACCATCCTGCGGGCCATGTGGTCGTCGGTGTATCGGTCGAGCACTGCCCGCCGGCCGGCCTCACCGAGCCGGACAAGCCGTTCTGGGTCGAGCAGCAGCGGTTCGAGAGCGCCCGCCAAGGCCTCAGGGGTGTTCTCCCCGGACAGCACTCCACCCCCCGTGTCCTGAAGGAGCTCCGGAAACGTGCAGACGCTGGGCTGCACCAGCGGAGTGCCTGCCGCCAGGGACTCGATGACATAGAGGCCGAAGGACTCGCTCATCCGGGCCGGCACAGACAGGACATCGCAGGAGGCGTAGAACGCGATCTTCTCCTCGCGGGTCAGATTGGGATGGAACGACGCGGCCTCGGAGAGTCCGGCCGCCGCCAGCCGTCCCTGCAGATCCAAGACGAACGACTCATCCCCGGGCCCGCAGCCTCCGCCCACCTTGAGCGTCAGGAAGGGGAAGCGACCTGTCCTTCGGAGTCCCAGGAACGCATCGACCAGGATGTCGAGTCCCTTGTCCGGACCCATCCGGGCGAAGAACCCAAGGGTCAACGGCTCACCGGGTCGCTTAGGCTGGCGGGTGGGAAGCGTGTTGTAGCCGGAAAGATGGATCCCGTTGGGGACGACCCGGATCCGTTCCTGGGAGATTCCGAGCCGTCGTCCCATGCGGTCCGCGAAATGACGGCTGGGCGAGATCCAGAGGTCCACCGTGGAGGCGCGTTCCGACAACGTCTGCCACGCCCTAGGGCCCCAGGGCTCCGGGATCGAGTCGAGGAACGATTCCTCGCTCTGGAGGAAGCACACGACCCGGGTCCCGAGCGCCCTCCGGATCCGGCGGGCGAAGCCTATGAGCAGGGCGTTCGACAGCAGGACGGCGTCGAGGCGTGGCTGGGTCCGAAGCCAGTCGATCAGCTCCTCGAGGTCCCGGGCCTGGTGGCCCTGTTCGCCGCGGAGCATCGACACGGTGAGGTCGCCGACATCTGCCGCCCGGGTCTTGGCGGCCTTGCCGGCGGCCAGACGCAGCAAGAAGGGAGCGTCGAAAAGGCGTCGGAACCAGTGGGGTGCCCGTCGATACCAGCCCATCTTCTGGTCGAAGAACACGTTCAGGCCCCCGAAAAATGTCGGCGATTCCCCACCCGCCTGCGCCTCGTCCAGCTTCATCGGCAGGTAGAGGGGCACCATCACGGTGGGATGACCCTGACGCTGCAGGGCGGCGACCAGGGCGTTGTCGCGGAAACAGTTCCCGCAGTACATCCCGCCTGCGCCTGGGGTGAGCTGGACCAGGTTCACGGGGCGCGAGCGTACGGCGGATTCGAAACGGGACAAGGAAAGGGCGAGGCGTGCGGGGCCGAGCCTGGAATGCGAGGACGGGGTTCCTTTTCTCTGGAATCCCCACCGGCGCTCCGGATTCTTTCCGGACCGATGAAGTCCTTCCGCATCAAGCGCCTTTTCCACGCCCGTTCCCGCCGCTGCTTCGACGTCGCCATCGACCACGGATTCTTCAACGAGCCGGGATTCCTGCAGGGCATTGAAAATCTCGAGGCGGCTGTGAAGACGGTGGTTGCCGCGGCGCCGGATGCGGTCCAGCTCACCGTGGGACAGGCCCACTATCTCCAATCCCTTCCCGGGAAGGACAAGCCGGCCCTCGTGCTTCGCACCGATGTCGCCAATATCTACGGCAACGTCCTTCCCAAAGCCCTGTTCAGCCGGATGATCGAGGCCCCCGTCGAACAGGCCATCCGCGTCGATGCCACCTGTGTGGTGGTCAATCTCTTCCGGATCCCCGACCAGCCGGAGGTCACCGACCAATGCATCCAGAACATCCTCCGCATCAAGCCGGAGTGTGACCGTTATGCGATGCCGCTCATGATCGAGCCCCTCGTCTTCCAGCCGAACGCCAAGGCGGGCGGTTACATGGTCGATGGCGATCTCGACAAGATCCTTCCGCTCGTGCGCCAGGCCTGTGAGTTGGGAGCCGACATCATCAAGGCCGATCCCACTGATGACGTCACGGTCTACCATCGCGTCGTGGAAATCGCCGGACGGATTCCGGTGTTGGTCCGGGGCGGCGGCAAGGCGGCGGACGCGGAGATCCTTTCGAGGACCGAGGCCCTCATGAAGCAGGGGGCGGCAGGCATCGTGTATGGACGGAACATCATCCAGCATGCGGATCCGGCTGGGATGACCCGAGCCCTGATGGCGCTGGTCCACGACGGGGTCACGGCCTCCGAGGCGGCGCGCTTCATCAAGGCCTGAGCATTCCGCGGGTGGGAGCGAAGGAGGATTCCAGGACTCCCACGGTTTTCGTCCAGTCCGACACGGTCCAGCCAGGGGTCTCGGCCACGCATTGGGTCGGAATCATGTCGTGGAGGGCCTGGTCTGGGCGTTTTCCGAAGGTCGCTCTGGCTGTCCTAAGGACGCCAGGCGCGCGTGCCGGAGTGGGAGGGTTCTGGGGTGGGGTTCGATGGATTCCGCCGACTCTTTCGATCGTGTAATTGAAAGGTCAGTCATGGGCCACGCGGCGTGAGTCGATTGGTGTCAGAACAGGGGCGGAGAGTCCGCCACACCAAGACAAACTCAACCAAACCAAGTCATCCATGAACGCCGCATACAAGAAGTTGATCCCCATCGCCCTCGCCGGAGGTCTCGCAGGTGCCGTGACCGCGGTCTGGGCCGGACCCAAGCCCTCCAAGGCGAATGCCGAGGCTCCCGAGCTGAGACTGTCTGTCGATGAGACTCCGATCGCCCGCGATGGCCGTCTGGTGGGCAGCTACTCCGATGTGATCAGGAAGGTCAGTCCGAGCGTGGTCCGGGTGAATGTCACCCAGAAGGCCAAGCTGGCCTCGGCGCAGATGCCCGATCTCTCCCAGGTCCCCCCGCAGCTCCGCCGCTTCTTCGGTGAGGGCGCACCGTTCGGGATGCCCGAGGAGTCCGGACGCGGTCCCCGTCAGCACGGACTCGGCTCCGGTGTCATCGTGACGCCCGACGGCTACATCCTGACCAACAACCACGTGGTCGATGGGGCCGATGAGGTCAAGGTGGCCCTCCAGGACGGACGTGAGCTCGATGCCAAGGTCGTCGGACGGGATCCCAAGACCGATGTCGCCGTCCTGAAGGTCGAGGCCGGCGAGCTGCCTGCGATCGCCCTTGGCGACAGCGAGGCGATCGAGGTGGGCGATGTGGTCCTTGCGATCGGCAATCCCTTCGGCATCGGTCAGACCGTCACCATGGGCATCGTCAGCGCCACGGGGCGGGCGACGCTGGGCCTGGACTACGAGGACTTCATCCAGACCGACGCGGCGATCAACCCCGGCAACTCCGGTGGCGCGTTGGTCGACGCCAAGGGGCGCTTGGTCGGCGTCAACACCGCCATCCTGAGCCGATCCGGAGGGAACCAGGGCATCGGTTTCGCGATCCCGGTCGTGATGGCGAAGGATGTCATGGAATCCCTCGTGAAGGACGGAAAGGTCACCCGCGGTTACCTCGGGGTGATGATCCAGGACGTCAATCCGGCCCTCGCCAGGAAGTTCGGCATGAAGGGCGCCAAGGGGGCCCTCGTGGGGGAGGTCACGCCGAAGGGGCCTGCCGACAAGGCCGGTCTCGAGAGTGGGGATGTCATCACCGCACTCGACGGCAAGGACATCCGCGACAGCCGGCACCTGAAGCTGACGGTCGCGAAGGCCGATCCCGGCCAGACTGCCAACCTCAAGGTCCTGCGTGACGGCAAGGAGATGTCCCTGAAGGTCAAGGTCGGGGAACTCCCTGGTGAGGCCAAGGCGCCTGCGGTGGGGAAGGTGGAGGACGAGGGAACCCTCAACGGGGTGGGTGTGGCGGATCTCGACGACAAGCACCGCCGTCAGTTCCGGATTCCTGAGAAGATCGAGGGAGCTGTCGTGACGGAGGTGGCGCCGGATTCCGCAGCGGCCGAGGCGGGACTCCAACCGGGTGACGTGATCCTCGAGATCAATCGGAAGGCGGTCGCCGGTGCCGAGGAGGCTGTGAAGCTGACCGAGAAGGGCGGCGACCGGACGACCCTCCTCCGGATCTGGAGCCGCGGCGGCAGCCGGTACGTGGTCGTCGACGAGTCCAGGGACAACAATTCCCAAGGCTGACGCCTTGGAGTGTGGAGTGGTTGGTTGGTGGGCCGTCCGGGTGAACGCCTGGGCGGCCTTTCCATTTTCCCCACCATCCCCCGCCCGCAGTCCTTGCGGGTCGGCAGGTTCTATCCAATTCGGATCGACGCTGTCAGGAGCAGATCATCCCCATGGGCTTGCCATCGGATCCGGTCCAGACGGGGGGCCTCCTCCAGGGACTCCCAGCCGATACCCCCGACCGATCGGGGTGCCTCGCGCCCCCCGACGACCTTCGGGGCGTAGAAGAAGGCGATCCGGTGGGCCAGCCGTTCGCGGAGAAATCCCGCATGGACCTCGCCCCCGCCCTCGACCAGCACGCTGGTGATTCCCCGGCGTCCCAGCTCCGAGCAGAGGGCGGACAGGGAAATCCGCCCCTCATGGAGCGGCGCAACCCACACCTTTGCGAGCGACCGGATCCGGTCCACCCGGGCCTTCGCGGCGCGTTCACCGACCACGACGAGCGTGTTCGCGGCGAAGGGGTCGGTCAGAAGCCGGCTTGTTGCGGGAATTCGGGCCTTTGAATCGAGGACGATCCTCAGTCCGCACCGGGTCGTTCCGCCTCGTCGGATCGTGAGCTGGGGGTCGTCCGCCAACACGGTGCCGATGCCGACCAGGACGGCATCGTGTTCCTGGCGGAGCCGCATCACGACCCGGCGCGAAGCCTCGCCCGTGATCCAGCGGGAGTCGCCCTGGGTGGTGGCGATCTTGCCGTCCAGGGTCATCCCGGCCTTGAGGGTGACGAGGGGGCGTCTCTGGACGATCCAGTGGTTGAACCCCGGATTGAGGGCCTCGGCCTCCTCCGTGCAGACCCCCTCGACCACTTCCACCCCGGCCTTGCGGAGCAGGGCCAATCCACGTCCGGCATGGTCTGGGTTCGGATCGATCGCTCCCACGACCACCCGTCGGAATCCGGCCTCGAGGATGGCCCGGGTGCAGGGAGGGGTGCGTCCGGTGGTGGAACAGGGTTCGAGGGTGACGACGAGCGTGGCCCCCCTGGGATCGTGTCCGCGGTCCCGGCAATCCCGGATCGCCTCGATCTCCGCGTGGGGATGACCCGCACGATGGTGGTAGCCCTCGCCAAGGATGCGTCCGTTGCGGATCACCACCGCGCCGACGAGTGGGTTGGGGGAGGTGTTTCCCAGGGCCCTTCGTGCCAGGACGATGGCCCGTCGCATCGCCGCCGACTCCTTGGGGGTTTCCTTGGCCATGACGCGCTAGCGCGCCTCGAAGAGCGCGTCCGCGAACTCCTTCGCGTTGAAGGGCTGCAGGTCGTCAGGCTGTTCCCCGACTCCGATGAACTTCACGGGGATACCGAGCTCCTTCTGGATGGCGACGATCGCGCCTCCCTTGCTCGTGCCATCCAGCTTGGTGACGACGAGTCCGGTGAGGGTCACGGCCTTGTGGAACTCCCGGGCCTGGTTCAACGCGTTGAGGCCTGTCGAGCCGTCCAGCACCAGCAGGGTCTCATGCGGGGCACCCGGGCTCTTCTTCCCGATGACGCGGTGAACCTTCTGCAGCTCGGCCATCAGATTGGACTTGGTATGGAGACGGCCAGCGGTGTCGACGAAAAGCCACTGGGCCTTCCGAGCGTCGGCGGCCGTGATCGCATCGTGGGCCACGGCCGCGGGATCCGCATTCGGGGCGCCTGCGATGACGGGGATGTCGAGGCGTCCACCCCAGAGCTTCAGCTGTTCGACCGCTGCGGCGCGGAAGGTGTCGCAGGCGGCTAGGACCGCGGATTCGCCCTTCAGCTGCGCCCGATGCGCGAGCTTGGCACAGGTCGTGGTCTTACCGGTGCCGTTCACACCGACCACGGAGACAATCGTGAATCCCGAGGGCTGTCGTCCGAGGCTCGGATCCAGTCCGGCAAGGTTGCGCTCGACCTCCCGTGCCGCGATCTCGATGAAGTCGATTCCGGCACGGCCCTGCGTCTCAAATGCCGTCCGGGCCGCACCCAGGATCTGTTGGGTGGTCGCCAGGCCGAGGTCCGCCTTCAGCAGGGCCGCCTCAAGTTCCTCGAGATTCTCAGCCGTCAGCTTCGGGGATCGTGTGACAATTCGTCGGATCTCATCCGAGAGGGTCGAGGTGGTGCGCGTGAAGGCCGCCTTGAGTTTGTCGAAGAGTCCCACGGGTGGAGTCGGAGGAAGGGTGAGCGGACGCGGTCGGTGTCAGGAGGCCGAGGCGGACCGGCCCGCGGGGCGGCGGGCCTTGAGTGCCTCGACCTGGGCGTACGGAAGCTGGATCCGGCCGATCAGGGGTTCGCCCTTGGACATCCCATGGCAGTCGCTCCCGCCGGTGGCGACGAGTCCCAGCTCGGCCGCAAGGCGTTCGTAGTGGACCGGCTCGGTGCCGTGGTGGCGGCTATGCCAGCATTCAAGCCCATCGAGTCCGGCCTCGGCGATCTCCGGGATGAGCGTGTCGTCGTGGTACAATCCAGGATGCGCCAGCACGGCGACACCCCCGGCGGCATGGATGAGTCCGACCGTGGTCGGGATGTCCATCCGCGCCTTGGGCACCCAGCCCGGGCGCCCCTTCTTCAGAAACCGTTCGAAGGCCTTGTCGTAGTCGCTGCAAAACCCGCCCTCGACCAGGGCCCGGGCCACATGGGGACGTCCGGGAGACTTGCAGTTGGCGATGCGGAACACGTCGTCGGCCTTCAACGCGATGCCCCGTTCGTTGAGGCGGTGCACCATGTCGCGGATCCGGTTCTCCCGGACCGCCTGGAATCCGGCGAGACGTGACAGCAGGGCGGGCGATTCCGGATCGAGCCAGTACCCCAGGACGTGCACCTCGCGGTTCCGATGTTCGGCGGTGAGTTCGGTGCCCGGGATGAACTCGATCCCCAGAGCCCGGCACGCCGCCTCGGCCCGGGAACAGCCGTCGACCGTGTCGTGGTCGGTCAACGCCAGCGCCGACAGGCCGATGCGATGTCCATGTCCCGCCAGCTCCTCCGGGGAATAGGTGCCGTCGGAGAAAAAGGTGTGGAGATGCAGGTCGGCAACCATGAGGTCAGAAGAAAGGCCCGACGGAGCCGGAGGCAAGCGGACTCATGCCGGGGAGGCACCCGGGTTGGACTCCTTCGCCGTGCGGGCCGGACGCAGGATCGTCTCCTTCACCTTGTCCAGGATGCCGTTCACAAAGCGCCCGCTTTGATCGGTCGAGAACTTCTTCGCGATGTCCACCGCCTCGTTGATGCTGACGATGGGCGGGATGTCGTCGCGGAACATGATCTCGTAGATCGCAAGGCGGAGGACGTTGCGATCGACCACCGCCAGCCGGCTGATCTCCCAGTTCTTGGTGAACTTCCGGATCGTCTCGTCGGCCTGTTCCTGGTGTTCGAGGGCGCCGCGGATCAGGCTGTCGGCAAAGACGCGCATCGCCACGTCGTCTGCGGTCGGAGGGGGAATCTCCACCTTTTCACCCCAGGTGGCCCCAGGAAGCCGTTCCAGGACCGCATTGGATCTCTGGGCATCCCAGAAATGGTCGAGCGCCGCCTGGAGATCCTCCGGCGGATTGAGCTCGTGCTGGAACAGAAACTGGACGGCACGCTCGCGTGCCTCCCGACGACGTCGCATGGACAGAGCATGAAGCCGGAGGCCACCCCGGGGAAGGAGCAAAGAGCGACGGGAACGGGCGACAACCCTAGGGTTGGATCGCGGACGGGGCTTCTCCGGATTCCCCATGCGGTCGCCCAAACGGCCATCGACCGGTGCGCCACGACCACACCCCATAGGCGAGCACCCCCGTCAGCAGCGCCGTGAGCGAGAAGCCAATGACCTTCAGCGGGGAGGTGACGAAGACGAAGAGCCAGCCAAGGAGGGCCACGACCAGCGGCAGGGGATAGAGCCAGATCCTGTAGGGCCGCGTGAGGTCGGGCCGGTTGCGTCGGAGAAGGATCACCGCCGCGATCTGGGCCACGAATTGGACGAGGATCCGCAGCGCGATGAGGGTGTCGAGAACCGTGCCGAACGACAGGAAGCTCCCTGCGATCGCCAGTAGACCGATCAGCAGGAGTCCCAGATGGGGAAACCCGAGCCGCGGATGGAGCCTGCCGAAGGTGACGAAGAAGACGCCATCCCGTGCCGCGGCGTACGGGATCCTCGAATATCCGAGGAGCAGGGCGACCACGGATCCAACACAGGTCCAGAGCACCATCACCGTGAAGATCCGGGCCGCGGTCGGCCCGTGCAGCCGTTCGATGAAGGCCGAGGCGATATAGGCTGCCTCGGGGTGCTGGTCCTCCGGCACGAACTGGCGCCACGGAATCACCCCATTGATCGAGAGGTTGATCCCCACGTAGATCAGGGCGACCACGACGAGGCTCGTCAGCACCGATCGGGGGATCGTCCGACCCGGATCCCGGACCTCGTCGCCGAGGTAGCAGATGTCGTAGTAGCCGAGGAAGTCATAGAGGCCCGTCCGCGTGGCGGCCCCAAGGCCGAGCAGGAATCCCCAGGAGAACTGGAACGCGCCTGGCGGGAAGTCGAAGGCGGTCCGGGCGTCGAAATGAAGCGCCCCGTTCACCAGGACGGTCCCGACCGTCAGAAGCACCCCGATCCAGAGCGCGACCAACAGGCGTCCGATCCCGCGGATCGGACGGTACAGCAACGCGATGTTCAACAGTCCCAGTCCGATCACCGCGACCGCACCCTTCCAGGTCAGGACGCCCCCGCTCAGGATACCCGGGAGGAGATAGTCGAGGTACCGGGCGAACCCGATGTAGCCGGAGGCGATCTCCAACGGGCCGCTGATCAGCAGCTGGGCGAGGAACAGGAAGGCCATCAGCCGGCCCCACGTCTCCCGACCGAATCCTTCGCGCACATACCGGAACGTTCCGCCAGACCCCGGCAGTGCCGCCCCGAGCTCGCTCCAGACCATGCCGTCGGGGATCGCGATCAGCACGGCGATCGCCCATCCGAGCATCGACTGCGGGCCTCCCAGGGCCGACATCAGGGTCGAGATCGTGATGAACGGCCCGGCCCCCAGCATGTTCGCCATGTTGAGGGCTGTGGCGTTGAGGAAGCCGAGCTGGCGATCCATCGCACTCATCCCAGCTCGAAGGTCGTCACGCCGTAGACCCAATCGAGCCGGATGCCGGGCGCAGGTCCCGTGTACATCCGGGCGGTCGCAAACACCTCGGTCATCCCGTGGCGGCGGACCAGTTCCAGCGCCGCCGTGTTGGGTTCGGCGACGTCCAGGACGAAGGCGTCCCCTGTCGGAATCCTGTGGACTAGGTCCCGGAACACGCACTCCGCCGACCCGGGATCGCGGGCGAACAGCGGGCCGATCTTCCACCCCTCGAAGCAGCGTCGGATCACTCCGAAGGCCTTCGGTTCGGATTCCCCCCTCGACCCCGGAATGCCAAGGGCCCACGCATCGGGTTGACGGAGCCACGCCCCCAGAAAGACTTTCCGCGCCGCCGGGAAACACGCGCGATCCAGCCGCTCCACGCCGCTGGGATCGAGATCCGTCACCGGGACGGTGCTCCCCGACGGCGTCCACCCGGCATCCTGTACCCCTTGGTATCGGGCGTTGCGATAGGCATACACCCGGCCGATCTGCTGATACTTCGAGACGTTGGCGAGGACACCGTCACCGCCCTGGGTGCAGCCCTTGAGATGTTCCCGAGCCGCCTCGTGCACCGCCATCCCATAGCCCTGGCCCCGGAAGCCTTCCCGGACGATGTAGCACCCCATGAACCCGAAGGACTCGTCATAGCGGACCCCGCTGACACAGGCGATTGGCTCCCCCTCGAGCTCCCCGACGAGGAAGCCCCTGGGGTCGGCGATCGGGAACGTCTCGGCATCGTGAAGCCCAGGGTTCCATCCGGCCTCGCGCATCCAGGGAATGGTGACGCAGGCGAGATCGGCAGGGTTCTGGGGCCGGATGACATGCCGCCCTTCCCGGAGATCCCGTGCGGCGTTCGAATTTGGATCGAGGTGCTTCATGAAGCGATCAGAAGGGGGATCGGACGGGATCAGCGTGAGAGGTCCGGCTGGTAGAGGACCCGGAACTGGTGTTGCCGCAACGACTGCTCGGCGACCTCCTGGTCCTCGATGTTGATCACGAGTCCCGACTTGCCGCCGGGACGGGTCAGGAACGGGTAGACATAGTGGATGTTCAGTTCCGCCTCGAGCAGGGCATAGAGCACATCCTTCAGTCGCCCTTCGCCCTCGACCTCGACGGCCAGGACCTGAGTCTCGGAGAAGGGGAAGGCATGTTCGGCCAGCAGTTCCCGGGCGCGGTCCGGGTCGTCGACCACGAAACGCAGAATCGTGCTGTCGGTGGTATCGAGGACGGTCAGGGCCAGGATGTGAACCTCCTGCTCCGCGAGGCGACGGGTCACCTCATGGAGGCGTCCGAGCCGGTTGGGCAGGAAGACGCTGAACTGGTTGATCGGCTCGGCGTCGCGTTCCCGGGCGATGGCGGTCGGCATGGGCCCAGTATCGGCACCGCGCACCGACCGGCAAGGAAGGGCTCAGCGGATGGGAGTGGCCGAGGGTCCTTTGTCGTGCGGCCTCCATCCGGACCCAGGAGCATTCGGACACGGGTCACGCTTCCGGCCAGTCCTCGACGATGCGTCCCAACCCCACTGAGTTGGGGGTTGTTGAAGGAGCCCGGACCGCGGAGATTGGAACGTACTCCTTCACCCACCGATTCGCCGACCGCACACCGCATGGCCAGCCCCCGAAACACGACCTCCGCCCCGGATGCGCTTTCTCCATGGGGCGGCACGTCGACAGGGTTCAGGGTCCGGGTCCTGCAGGGTCGGTGGGCGCTCGTGACGGTTCTCACCCTGTCGCTCGCCTGGCTCCCCGGGGGCGAGCTTCTGGCCGAAGCGGTTCCCGAGGCCCGCGGACACTGGGCGTTCCAGCCGGTCCGCCCCCTCGCTCGCCCTGTGATCGGGTCCAATGCCGCCCCGGGCAACCCGATCGATGCCTGGATCCGATCGCGATGGGGTAGTCCTGGTCCCGGCCTAGCCCCGGAAGCCGACCGCGCCACACTGATGCGTCGGGTGTCGTTCGTCCTGCTGGGACTGCCTCCCTCGCCGGAAGCCATCGAGGCGTTCGTGTCGGACCCGTCGCCCGATGCCTACGGGCGGATGGTGGACCGGATCCTGGCCTCCCCGCGATATGGCGAGCGCTGGGGCCAGCATTGGCTGGAGGCGGCGGGCTATGCGGATTCCAATGGCTACTTCAATGCCGATACCGACCGTCCGCTCGCCTATCGCTATCGCGACTATGTCATTCGATCCCTGAACCGTGACACGCCCTTCGACCGGTTCGTGCAGGAGCAGATGGCCGGCGACGAGCTGAGCGGCTGGCGTCCGGGTGAGCCGGCCAGCCCCGAGGTCGTCGAGCTGCTGGAGGCGACCCATTTTCTGCGCAACGGGCAGGATGGCTCCGGCGAGAGCGACGGGAACCCGGACGAGGTGCGGGTCGACCGCTACTACGCCCTCGAGGGAGCGGTACAGATCATCGGGTCGAGCCTGCTGGGAATGACCTTCCAGTGCGCCAAGTGCCACGACCACAAGTTCGAGCCCATCACGCAGCGGGACTACTACGCGCTTCAGGCGGTGCTCTATCCGGCGTTCCACATCGATCGATGGGTGAAGCCCAACGACCGGGTGGTCGACGCCCATCCTGCAGGCGTCCTCGAGGACTGGACGCGTCGCGAGGGGGAATTCGATGCCCGACAGGCCCAACTTAACGCGGCATTCACCGCATGGTGTGCGACCAATCGTCCGCCTGGACGCCTGCTGTTTACCGACGCCTTCGACGGCGGCGGACCGATCGCGCCGCGTTGGACCGCGACGGTCCCGGGGGATGACCAGCCGGCGGGATCCCCGTCCGTCCGTGTCGACTCCTTCGAGGCACCGGGTGCCGCGGCCCGGGAAGGGAGGCTGCATCTGAAGGAGGGGGGTGGCGGTGGCGACCGTTGGCTGGCGACGCGGGAGGTCTTCGACTGGAGACCCTCGGCTCCGGGACGCTGGATCGAGGCGTCCTTCGACCTGGTCGCGCTCCGGGTCGACGAGGCCGAACGCCCGGCGGAACGGGTGGGCTACGTCCTCGCGGCGCACGATTTCGACGACAGCGGTCCGGTCAGGGGTGGCAACATCCTGGTGGATGGCCATCCCGTGGGGGCGACCACGGTCCACCTCGACTATCCGGGTCGCGATGCCCAGGGGCTTGGTGATCTCGGAGCAAGCCGCTACCAGGCCGGTCACCGCCACGGGGTCCGCATCACCGCGGGCGAGAAGGGGCGGTTCACCCTGCAGGCCGTCCACGACGGTGCCGTCGAAGGGAAGGGGATCGAGCTCTCCGCGGAACAGCTGCCGACCGGGGCCTTCGCCTTCGAGTACTGCTGCGGACGCAGCTTTGTGGTCGACAACGTCCGGATCGAGACGTCGGACGATTCCAATCCGGACTGGGTCCAGAGTCAGGCCGAGTACACCCAACGTCTTGCGGTGCGGCGTCAGGAGCTGGATCGGGAGACGGCCGCTCTCCAGTCGCGCCGGACACCCCGACCGGCGCGGATTGCCTGGATGACGGATGTCGGTCCCGAACCGCCCATCGTCCGACTGCTGCGTCGGGGTAGTACCAAGACCCCCGGCGAACCGGTCGAGCCGGCGGTCCCGGAGTTCCTTCGCGTCGCGGGGCGGTCCATGACCTGGCCCCAGCCCGGGCCGGGGTCCCGGACGACGGGGCGACGTCTGGCGTGGGTCCGCTGGCTCACCGAGCCGGGTTCGCCGCAGGCCGGCCTGCTGGCCCGGGTGACGGTCAACCGGGTTTGGCAGGGACATTTCGGGGAGGGACTCGTCGGCACGCCCGACAACCTGGGCCTCAGCGGCGCAAGACCCCGCAATGCCGGCCTTCTCGAATCCCTCGCCGCCGCGTTCATTGATTCCGGCTGGAGCTTGAAGGCATTGCATCGGCAGATCCTGCTGTCCGAAACCTTCCGGCAGTCGTCCCGGTCCCGCCCCGAGGCCGCCGCCGTGGATCCCGACAACACGCTGCTGTGGCGGTATCCCATCCATCGCCTGGACGCCGAGGCGATCCGGGATGCGATGCTCGCGGTTGCCGGTGTGCTCGGTCCCAAGAGCGGGGGCCCTTTTGTCCCGACCCCACGTCGTGGGGATGGGGAGGTCGTGGAGGATCCGACGCATCCGGAGGCCCAGTCCCGCTCCGTGTTCCTGCAGCATCGGCGCACCCAGGTGCCGACGTTCCTCGGGAACTTCGATGCCCCCTCGGTGGTCTTCAACTGCACGCGTCGGGGCTCGACCACGATGCCCCTGCAGGCCCTGACCCTCCTCAACTCGGAGTCGAGCCGCAGTGGAGCCAGGGAAATGGTCCGACGTCTCGACATCGAGGCGGGTGCCGACGATGGAACCCGGATCCGGAGGGCGTTCCTCCTTGCCTGTGGACGCGAGCCGGACGCGGTGGAACGGGACTCCTACACCCGGTTCCTTGAACGGCAGCGCCGGGTCTACTCCGAGGAGTCGGATCGGGAGGTCCGGGTCTGGACCGATCTCTGCCAGTCGCTGTTCGGTCTGAACACCTTCCTCTACCTGGAATGACGCCGATCCCCAACACCCTTTCCCGAAGGGCCTTCCTGAATCGCTCGGCGGGAGGACTGGGTGGTCTTGCCTTGGCCCACCTGATGGCCCGGTCGAACGCCGCGGCGTCCGGGATTCTGGCCCCGCCGCACCATCGCCCCCGCGCAAAGGCGGTGATCAGCCTCTTCCAGCATGGTGGGCCGAGCCAGATGGATCTGTTCGACTGCAAGCCCGCGCTCAACCGCTGGAGCGGAAAGCCCTACCCAGGGGGGGATCTCGAGGTGCACTTCGACAAACAGGCCGGCAATGTCCTCGGGGCCCCGTATGAGTTCCGGGCCCGCGGCCAGTGCGGCATGGAGCTGTCGGAACTCCTCCCGCACACTGGCGGGATCGCCGACGACATCACGCTGGTCCGTTCCATGACCACGGGTTCGGTCGACCATGAGTCCGCCCTGAGGATCATGCACACCGGACGCTTCCTTGCCGGGCTTCCGACCCTTGGATCGTGGCTGCTGTACGGACTGGGTTCGGAGAATGAGAACCTCCCCGCCTACGTGGTCCTGTCCGATCCCGGCGGCCTGCCCGTCGATGGCGAACGGAACTGGTCGGCAGGGTTCCTTCCGGCGGTCTACCAGGGGACTCCGTTCCGCGGCGGGGACAACCCGGTGTTCCACCTCAGGACACCGACGTCGGTTCCGTCGGAGGCCCGACGGAACCAGCTCGATCTTCTCCGGGAGATCAATCGACACCACGCCGGCCGTCACCCTGAAACCTCGGAGCTGTCGGCCCGGATCGCCCAGTTCGAGACGGCGGCCCGGATGCAGAGTGCGGTCCCGGAGGCGCTCGACCTCTCGGGTGAGTCGGCCGCCACCCGACGGTTGTACGGCCTCGATGATCCGGTGACGGCCGACTACGGGCGCCGATGCCTGATCGCGCGTCGGCTCGTGGAACGGGGGGTGCGATTCGTGCAGCTCTTCCTCAGCGGCCAGCCGTGGGACACCCACGACAAGAACGCCGAGCGGCTCAAGGGGCTCTGCGCCCAGACGGACCGTCCCAGCGCCGCCCTGGTGCGCGATCTCAAGTCGAGGGGTCTGCTGGACTCCACCGTCGTTCTCTGGACGGGCGAGTTCGGCCGGCTGCCGATCTCACAGGGCACCGATGGGCGGGATCACAACCGGCATGCGTTCTCGCTCTGGGTGGCGGGGGGTGGATTCAAGGCAGGCCATGTCCATGGTGCGACCGATGACTTCGGCTACAAGGCGGTCCAGGACGTCGTGAGCGTCCACGACTTCCACGCGACGCTGTTGCATCAGCTGGGGCTGGACCACGCGGAGCTGCGCTTTCCGCACGAAGGTCGCGAGGCGAGCCTGACGGATCCGGAGGTCACGGGGGCCCGGGTCGTGCCGGCGCTTCTGGCCTGAGACCCCAAAGCGGGAAGCGCCCACTCCGGATCGCGAATTCCGTACGGCCCGAGGTCCCCCGAATCGGGGCGCTCGACCCTGTTTCCGGATCCGTTCGAGGACGTCTGCGCGGTTTCCTCGCGGATCGAAGCGGGCCCAGACCCCAGGGAGGCCGGGTCTTGCCTTGACTGGGGTAGGTCGATCTCGAGGTTCGAAGAATGTCGTTGCTGAGTCCGTTCAAAGCCGTCCGTCTGAATCCCGCCTCAACCCGTTTGGCGTGGATGGGACTGCTGCTCGCGTCCGCAGGCCTCGGTGGAATCGACACTGCCGAGGCGGGAAGGTCAGTGAATTCCAAACCCCCGAACTACTATCCGATTCCGGGTGGTGTCGGGCAGAGAGTCCCTGGTGGGCCGGGTCGGCCCGGGATCCGCATTCACATCATCGATGAATCGATGGATGGCCAGGTGGTGCCGGCTAGGCCCGGGGATCGCATCGAGGTGCATCTGAAGAGGGTCTCTGGGATCCCGTACACGTGGACATCCGGTGCGATCGACGGAGCGTCGGTGAATCGCAACGGGTCTCCGAGGACCGAGTTGGATCCCGGTACCGACACCGGACGGCCCGCCCGGTTTGTCGTGCCCTTCCGGGTCGTGGCGAAGGGTTCGACGACCTTGCGATTCGAGCTGAAGTCCTTCGTCAACCCGTCGGAAACCCCCCCCCCGAGAAGCTTCACCGTGACGGTTATTGGCATCCCGGACGTCAAGGCGAGGAAGGACTAGTCCCGGACGTTGATCTCAACCGCGACCGGCAGGATCACGGGTCACCACCCAAACGCCCCGGGAGCGGCAGTGCCGCGACCCTGTCGGATCGTGTGGATCTGGTCGGTGGGCAGGGACCCGAAATCCTCGGCCTGTCCATCCGGCCAGCGGATCCAGACGTGTCCGACCCGGGACGCCGACCCGAGTCCGAAATGGACCCGAGGGTCCTGGCTCGAGGCATAGCCCTGGTTGGGCTGGTGCTGACGCCATAGAACCCGTCCCTCTGCTTCGATCCGGACCATCGCGTTCCGCACCTCATTGCCTCGGACATCCTCAAGCTGCAGCGCGATCCAGTGGTGGGTTCCCGCGACGCGATTGCGGAGGATCAGGATCGGGGCGTCCCTCCGGACCACGAGGACATCGAGGCCGCCGTCGTTGTCGAGATCCCCGATGGCGAGTCCACGGCCGACACCCAGATCCTCCCGCGACAGGCCAGCGAAGGGCACGTCCAGGAACCGCCCGTCACCGAGACCGCGTTTGAGGGTGTCCGGTTCCGCATAGGGATGGCGGGGGTCGGATTCCCGGAGGCCCAGCTTCACCCGTCCATTGGCCACATAGAGGTCGAGCCGTCCATCGTTGTCGAAGTCCGCGAACTCCACCCCGAAACCGGTGTAGGGCTGGCTGCCGGCCATGGGACCGTCAGGCACCAGCCAGTCGGTGAAGATGCCCCGCTCGTTCAGGAAGAGTCCGTTACCCTCGCCTACCAGGTGGGTCACGAAGAGGTCGAGCCATCCCCTCTGGAGGAGATCGACGGCGACGACGCCCATTCCGGCACGCGGGATGCCCACGGCGTTGAGGGCGCAACCCCGGAGCGGGGCGTCGTCCCGGAACCGCCCCTGGCCCTGGTTGAGCCAGAGTTGGTTCGCCATGGCGTCATTGGCGATGAAGAGGTCGACCCGTCCGTCGCGGTCGAAATCGCCCGTCGCCACACCGAGGCCGTTGCCAAACGCCGAGAGCAGACCGGCCTCCCGCGTCACATCCTCGAAGGTTCCATCCCCGCGGTTGTGGAACAGCACCGGAGGGGCAGGGGCCTGGTAGTTGAGGGGCGAGCAGTAGTCCCGACGTCCCCCGCTTGAGAAGCACTCCCGCTCCACCTCGGGGGTCCAGCGGACATAGTTCACCACGATGAGATCGAGATGCTCGTCCGTGTCGTAGTCGAGGAACGCCGCGCTGGTGGAGAGGGAATCCACCCCCACACCGGCGTGTCGGGTCACATCCTCGAAGGTCCCATCCCCGCGGTTGCGGAACAGATGGTTGCCACCGTACTGGGTGATGTAGAGGTCGGGCCAGCCGTCGCGGTCGTAATCCCCGATCGTGCAGCCCATCCCGAAGCCCGAGTGCACCCTCAGGCCCGAGGCCGCCGTGACATCCGTGAACCGCCAGGCGCTGTCGTTGCGGTAGAGTCGATGGTTGGGTTGACGGACCTGGGAGGGATCAACCGATCCTCCATCGATGCAGAGGACATCGAGCCGGCCGTCACGGTTGAAGTCGACGAGGCCGACCCCGCCGCTCTCCATCTCAGGCAGGTAGAACCGGCCGCCGGTTCCGATGTGGTGTCGGAAGTCGAGTCCACTCCCGGGTCCCACCGGCTCGAACCACGGGCGGGGAGCGGTCGGGGTTGCGACCGGCGGGTGCGGAGCGGATGGCGATGCTGCCGCGTTGGTGGCGGATCCCGTGGAGGGGACGGGGTTGGGGCTGCAGCCCTGGGTGATCGCGATCGCGATGGCGAGCAGGGCCGGCGCGGGCGTGGGTCTCATCGCTGTGGGAGGGCCGCCCGGAGCTCACGGTATTCGGCGCTCTGCGGGGCGAGCCGGCCGAGTTGCTCCGCGGCCGCCCGGGCCCGGTTGGTGTTTCCCGATTCGAGCGACAGGAAGCCGAGCATCGCGAGGGCCCGGGGCTGACCGGGGTCGATCTCGATCGCCCGCTCAACCTGGGCAAGGGCCCCGTTCGTGTCGTTGAGGTTTCGCCAGAGGATGTTGCCGAGTTCCAGCGGGATCTCCGGGTTCCTGGGATCGCATCGGATGGCCTCGCGGACCGCGGCCACCGCCTCGATGTCCCGCTCCATGGCCAGCCACGCGTTGGCGGCGGCGATGTGGGCATGGGAGGAGTTGGTGGCGAGCGAGAGCGCCGCCCGGGCGTCGGCCAGCCCCTGCTCGTTGCGTCCGAGCAGGACCTGGGAGTAGGAGCGCGTGATCCACGGGGCGATGGCCTTGGGATCCTTGGTGATCAGACGGTCGAGCACGGCAAGGGCCTTGTCGGCCTGTCCGGTCTGGTTGAGGGCCATGGCCTGCTGATGGCTCAGGCCGGGGTGATCCGGATGGAACTTCAGAGCCTCCCCCAGCAGGTCGACGGCAAGGTCGGGTCGACCCGCACCGCATAGCTCCTCCGCCTTGACCAGCTGGTCGGGAATCGACTTCATGTGGTGGTGGGCCAGTTCCGACCAGTCGTCGGACATCGGATGCCGCACCGAGGCGGCACCGACGGCGAGGGCGATCCGGGCCTCGTTGGTGCGTCCGACAGACCGGTAGGCTTGGCCGAGCAGGAATCGGGCGGGCCTGGCGGTGGTCTCGAGATCGAGGCTCTTCTCCAGCAGGGGGATGGCGTCCGCGGCGCGGCCCTGACGGAGGCGGACCTCCCCGAGTCCGGCGGGTCCCCGCCACTCGTCGGGGGCAAGGGTGGAAAGCCGGGTGAAGGCGGACTCGGCAGCCCCAAGGTCTCCGGTCCGCAACGCGCATTCTCCGACGCGATACCAGCCGGGCGCGAAGCCGGGTTCCTGGGCGGTCAGAGCCTGGAACTCGCGGAAGGCTCCGGGAAGCTCCGCCAGTTCCTCGAGCGCGACCGCCGCGTACATGCGGGCGAGGGGTTCATCCGGGTCAATCCGGGCCGTGTCGAGGAATGCCTGTCGGGCCTCGTTCCAGAGCCCGTTGGCGGCGTAGGCGATGCCGAGGGTGGCGCGGCGCATGGCGCTCCGGGGGGCCTGGCGGACCCCATCGATCACGGCCTCGAGATGGGCGCGGACCTGGGGGTCTAGGGCCGCGGCATCCCGAGGGGTCGGGATGGGCAGCAGCGGAGGACGGCGGATCCACTGGACTACAGCAGCAGCCACCAGCAGGAGGAAGACGGCACTCAGGATCCGGAGGCGTCGTGGGACGTCGTAGCCGGGGAGGGATTCAGGGGACGCCATGAGGTGGAACAACGTAGCAACTCCGACCGGCCCTGTCCTCCGCCGGGAGCGTCTGGTAGCAAGGATGAGGCCCCACTCTTACCCAACCTGACCCCCTATGGGCCGTGGACACGTTAGAACAGCCGAGACCCGGCCACATATCCGCACCGCCCATCCGACGCGCCCGGTACACCCAATACCTGCGTTGAAGTCGGGTCCCTAGGAGAGACCCGGCCCACCTCGGGCGGGCGCTTCCGAATCCTTTGGTTCAGACTGCTGCTCCACCCTTCTTCCATCGGGTTACCGCGTTGGGTTCTTCTCTTTTACAGAGGTGCGATCCTGCATCCAGGCGACGTCGTTGTTGTTGGGGGAGGGCTGTCCGAGGGCGAGCGGGGTGCCCCTCTTGAGACCGGGCTTCGTCCGCCTGTCGGTCCACTTCTTGATTTCGGAGTGACCGTCGACGAAGGCGAAGCCGCAGGCCCCGTTGTGGTAGCTCGCGGGGTAGTCGACGATGGTGTAGGCGGAGGGCTTGATCGGATCGTAGCCGTCCATGTTCACCGCGAACCAGCCGTCGTTGATGCTGTCTTCGCGTTCGTCGACAAACACCCAAGTCTGCGATGGTCTTGGGATGGCCCCAAGCTTCTTGAACTGCCAGTAGCCGGCGGAGAATGGGCCACCGCGCTCGCCGAGATAGCCGTTCATGGAGATGGAGCGGACCCGTGGGGATCCCGTTTTGCCCTTGCTGAGGGACAAGTCGGCGGGGCATTTGTAGACGCCGGCGGACCCGGCGTACTTGCCGAGCTGGGAATTGAGAAGGAAGAGGACGTTGGTGTTGTCCGGCGTGAAGCTCGAGTTGTTGAGCCAGCCGACGCACCAAGTCTGGTTGGTCTGGGCGGCCCCGGTCCCGCCATCTAGGTTCCCGGGAAGGGTGTCGTTGTTGTCGCCGCAAAACAGGTTGTAGGCGAAGCCGAGCTGCTTGCCGTTGCTCATGCACAGAATCCCCTGCGCTTTGCTTTTCGCCTTGCCCAGGGCGGGCAGGAGCATTCCGGCCAGGATGGCGATGATGGCGATAACGACGAGGAGTTCGATGAGCGTGAACGCCCGGAGGAGCGACTTAAGATTTCTGCTCTGAGGGTATTGCATGGGATCAAGTATGGAGTTTGGGACGGTAAAGAGGATCACTGGGTCACGTTGGGGATGTTCTCAGCAGGAGCCTTTGAGGGATCGATCGCCCGCAGGGCATTGATGGCCGCGGTGACAGCGTTGCCATCAGGATCCTGCAGCATCGCGGTCAATCCTGGAACGGCCTCCTTGGCCGGGACCCCGATCTGACCGAGGGCATAGGCGGCGAGGCGGCGGACGACCGGATCGTCGCTCTTGAGCAAGGGGATGATCTCCTTCACGGCCCCGGCCGCATTGGGTCCACCGGCCGCCAGTTCCGAGAGCGCCGCAGCCTTGGCGTCGTTGTCACCCTTGAGCGCCGCGACCTGGGCCGAGACGTCGACTTTCTTCGGAGCCGGCTCGCCCTCGCCGCATCCCCCCGCTGCAAGGCCCACCAGGAGCCCCGAGGCCACCGCAAGGAGCGCACGATGGGAATCCATCCAGGAGTGTGGAGTTCCTGGAGTGGGGCGGTACGACGACACGACGGGATGGTCCATGGGATTCCTCAGGGTTGATGGAGAAAGCTACGGACACCGTGTCTGGGGAATCAAACCCTAAGTGGGGCAGAAGCGCGTCGGCACGCCGGCGGGTCAGGAGTGGCACCCGGTAGGGGATCAGTGCCGGGTGTCCACCCTGCCGACCCACGGGGCACGGATTTCACCGCCAATCCTCATGGAGCCCGTTTCCCGCGCGGCTCAAGTGCCCTCGCGGAAACGATGGGGACGCCGAGGAGAGTGGGCCTGCCGGGGGATCAGCCCTCGGTCCCCTCGGTGACGAACCTCAGCACGCGCGACTTCTCGGCGCGCTTGCGCTGGTTCTCGTCGAGGATCTTCTTCCGGAGACGGAGATTCTTCGGAGTGGCCTCGACGTATTCATCGACGTCGATGTACTCCAGCGCCCGCTCGAGGCTGAGCCTCATCGGGGCGTTGAGCTGGATGCCCTTGCCATCGCCCTGGGAGCGCATGTTTGTGAGCTTTTTCTCCTTCACCGGGTTGACCGGGATGTCGTTCTCCCGGGCGTTCTCGCCGACGATCATGCCCACGTAGATCTGGTCGCCGGGCTCCACCATGAGGCGGCCGCGCTCCTGGACCATGTTGAGGGCGTAGGACGTCGCCTCGCCGGCATCCATGGAGACCAGGGAGCCATTCTTGCGGGCGGCGATCTCACCACGGTCGGTGCCGTACTCATGGAAGAGATGGCTCATGACGCCCATGCCGCGGGTTATGTTGACCAAGTCGGTCTCGAACCCGATCAGGCCGCGCATCGGAATCAGGGCCTCGACCGAGACCTGGTTCCCGACGTGGTTCATGTTCGTAATCTGGGCCTTGCGGAAGGACAGGTTCTCCATGACGGAGCCGAGGTTCTCGGTGGGGACCTCGACGAAGAGCTTCTCGATGGGCTCGAGCGGGTTGCCCTCTGCGTCCTTCTTCCAGAGCACCTCGGGACGTGACACGAGCACCTCGTGGCCCTCGCGGCGCATCTGCTCGACGAGGATGGCGATCTGCATCTCGCCGCGTCCGGCGACGGCGAAGATTTTTGGCTCGGAGGTCTGGGCGATGCGCAGGGCGACGTTGGTCCGGGTCTCCTTTACGAGCCGGTCCCAGATGTGGCGTGCGGTGACCAGCTTGCCGTCGAGGCCCGCGAGTGGACCATCATTCACGGCGAACTCCATCTGGATCGTGGGCGGATCGATCGGGATGTAGGGCAGGGCGGGGCGCTCCTCGGAATCGCAGATCGTCTCGCCGATGAAGACCTCCTCGAAGCCTGTGACGCCGATGATGTCACCGGCATGGGCCTCCTGGATCTGGATCCGCTTCATGCCCTCAAAGTGGAAGATGGCGGTGATCTTGTTGCGCGTGATCTTGCCGTTGCCGTGGCGGCAGATGGCGGTGTCGCCGATCTTGACCTTTCCCTCGTAGATTTTTCCGAAGGCGATTCTGCCGAGGTAGTCGCTGTAGTCGAGGTTGGCCACGAGGATCTGGAATCCCTCACCCGCGTGGGCGCGCGGCGGGGGGATGTGCTTCGCGATGGCCTCGAACAGCGGCTCCATCGTGTCGCTGGCCTGGTCAAGGTCGTTTTTGGCGAAGCCCTGCTTGGCCGAGCAGTAGATGAAGGGGAAGTCGAGCTGCTCGTCGGTCGCATTGAGCGACATGAAGAGTTCGAACACCTGGTCGAGCACCTTCTTGGGATTGGCGTTGTCGCGGTCGATCTTGTTGATCACCACGATCGGCTTCGCCCCGGCCTCCAGGGCTTTGCGGAGCACGAACCGTGTCTGGGCCTGCGGACCCTCTGCGGAATCCACCACCAGCAGCACGCCGTCGATCATGTTCATGATGCGCTCGACTTCGCCCCCGAAGTCCGCGTGTCCTGGGGTGTCCACGATGTTCACGTGGAAGTCCTTGTACTTGAACGCCGCATTCTTCGCCCGGATCGTGATCCCCTTCTCCTTCTCTAGGTCCATCGAGTCCATCAGGCGCTCCTCGCTCGCCTCCTGCTGGTTGGAGCGGAAGGTTCCCGACTGCTTCAGAAGGCAGTCGACGAGGGTGGTCTTGCCGTGGTCGACGTGGGCGATGATCGCGATGTTCCGGATGTGCTGCATAGGACGGTCCCCGTTCGGAGACGAGCCGATGAGGATGACTACTGTCGGGATGAGGTCAAGCATCCGGCCTAAACGAAACGGTTACCTCGGTTGGGCTCTCCGCCCGGAGCCGGTCGTCCTTGAATGAGGACTCGCCGGTTCCGGGAACCCGGATACCCTTGTGGGGTCGACGATGAATCCGAGGACCCCTTTGCCCTTATTCTCCCTCACCTGCCTCGTGGCATTGGTGGGCTCCCTCCTCCCGGCCTGGGCCCTGGTCCGGGGCGGGGGACTCACCGGGTCGATGGGCAACGCGGGTCTGATGGCGGCGATCTGGGGCTTCTCGCCGTTTGTGCTCCCTCCGGTGGCCGCATGGATTGCCCGGCGCCCATGGGTCCGGGTGATGGTGCTGGTCCTGGTCTCGGTGTCGGTCCTGTTCGGGCTGACCCATTATCTGGTCATCCTGCCGCGCCAGGGTGCCGGACAGGGTGTAGCCGGATATTTTCTGCTGCCGATCTGGCAGTGGCCGATGTCCCTGCTCGGAGGCGTCCTCGCCCTGCTCGTTCCCTCGGCCTCCGAGGAGGCCGCGCAGGAGGCGGGTGTGGCGCCAACGGTTCCGCCTGCCGGCTGATGCCATGCGGCAGGGGCTTGAGATGCGGATCCATGGGGCGGCGGACCGGCCAACCCTTGTCTACCTGCCTGGACTCCACGGGGATTGGCATCTAACCCAGGGTATCCGGGAGGCGCTGGGGAGCAGGGTGCGCTGGGTGGAATTCACGTATCCGACCGGTTCGGCTCTCTCCCTGGAGGACCACGTGGTCGCGATCGCCGACCCTCTTGAGCGGGCCGGGATCCGTGACGGCTGGATCCTGGGGGAATCGTTCGGATCCCAGATCGCGTGGCCGCTCCTCCGGCGGTGGGCGGAGAAGGGGACCTTCGCGGTGCGGGGTCTGTTCCTGGTGGGCGGGTTCGTCCGCTACCCCTGGATGCCCGGCGTCCGGCTCGTCCACCCGATCGTCCGCCATCTCCCGGGCTGGTTCCTCGGGATCACCCTGCGGGTCTACCTGCTTCGGATCCGTGGGATTGGACGTCGCTCCCCACAGGTTCGGAAATCGCTGGAGGACTTCATCGAGCGGCGTCTCGAGCCCTCCGACCGGGCTGCCCTGCTGCATCGGTTGGAGTTGATCCTGGCGTCAGACCCTCGGGACATCGCGCGAGTCACCCAGGTGCCGGTGTGGAGTCTCATGGGGTTCTGGGACCCGATCGTCCCTTGGATTCCCGTCCGGCAGTGGCTTCGACGGGAGTGTCCCGGATGGCGCGGGGATCGGGTGATCTGGCATGCCGATCATGCCCCGCTCGTTTCGGCCCCGGAGCGCTCGGCGGAGGTGATCCTTCGGTGGATGGAGGAGGGGCGAGGGCCTCGTCCCGGGGGCACCGGGAGGCCTCTGTCCTGACTCGGTGACCCGACGCGCGATGGGTTTCCCGGTTCCGCGGTTGAAGGACGGCCTCTCCGTTTCCATAGTCCTGCGCATGACCCTGCTGCGCTCGGCATCCGGATGGCCTTGGACCTCTGTCCTGCTGGGATTCCTCGGGCTCGCCTCCTTCGGCACGGCGGCCAAGGAGTCGGCCCCCGACTACAATCGGGATGTCCGCCCCATTCTGTCGGACCACTGCTACACCTGCCACGGGCCCGATGAGGCCAAGCGCAAGGCGGGGCTCCGGCTGGATCTCGAGGCCGATGCCTTCCGGCGGCTCAAGTCGGGCCAACACGCGCTGGTGAAGGGGGATCCCAAGGGAGGCACCCTGGTGGAACGGATCCTCACGAAGGACCCCGACGACATCATGCCGCCGCCCGAGCACGGGAAGCCCCTCTCCCCGAAGCAGGTCGAGATCCTGCAGCGCTGGGTGGCGTCGGGCGCCGCCTGGCGCGAGCACTGGTCGTTCATCCTCCCGGAACCGCCGCCGTTGCCCAAGGTCAAGGATACCCGATGGCCCCGGAACGAGATCGACCGCTTTGTCCTGGCCGGCATGGAGTCCGCCGGGTTGAAACCCAATCCAGAGGCCGACCGCGCCACCCTCGTTCGACGCCTCAGCTTCGACCTGACTGGACTTCCGCCCACGGTCGAGGAGGTCGACGCCTTCCTGTTGGACGAGAAGCCCCAGGCCTACGAACGCCTCGTGGAGCGTCTCCTGGCCTCCCCCCACTATGGCGAGCGAATGGCTGCCAACTGGCTCGATCTCGCCCGGTTCGCCGACACCAGTGGCTACCATTTCGACGGCGTGCGCTTTCTGTGGCTCTGGCGGGACTGGGTCATCCGGGCCTTCAACGCCAACCAGCCCTTCGACACCTTCACCGTCGAGCAGCTCGCCGGCGATCTCCTGCCCAACCCGACCACCGACCAGCGCATTGCGACCGGGTTCGTCCGCAACAACATGACGAACGACGAGGGCGGGGCCGACCCTGACGAGTACCTCAACAAGTACGTCGTCGACCGCGTCAACACCCTGGGTTCGGTCTGGCTCGGCATGACCGTCGGCTGCTCCGAATGCCACGACCACAAGTACGACCCGATGACGACCCGGGAGTTCTACCGGCTGTACGCGTTCTTCCACAACGTGCCGGAGAAGGGGCTCGACCGCATCCGCAGCGACAATCCGCCGCCACGGCTCCCGGTGCCGACGCCCCAGCAGGCCACGCGGTTCGTCGAGGCGGAGTTCACCCTGCGCGATGCGGAGAAGACGCTCCAGGACCGGATCAACGAACTGGGCGAGACCCAGGAGAAATGGGAACGCGTCGTGATGGCCCGCCCGCCTGCGCCCGCCACCAACGCCTTCCTGCTCCGGTTCGCGGCCGACGAATCCCTCGCGGTCGCCGGGACGTCCGTGTCCGGCGACGGCCGTCTGCAGGATTCCGACAAGGCGGACTACGTGGAGGGTCGGATCGGCAAGGCGCTGTCTTTCGACGGCAAGACCTCGGTCGAGGTCCCCGCACCGGATCTCATGGATTCGAAGACCCCGTGCACCGTCAGTGCGTGGATCAGGCTTGGTGATGGAGGCACGGTGATCAGCCAGCAGGCCAAGGGACCCGGATACCGGGGATTCGACCTGCTGGTGGCCGACGGCCGCCCCCAGTTTCATCTCATCCACCAGTGGCCTGAAAACGCCCTGAAGGTGCGGACCAAGGAGCAGTTCCCGAAGGACCAGTGGCTGCTGGTCACCGTGTCCCACGATGGTTCCGGGAAGGCCTCCGGGGTTAAATTCCATGTGAATGGACGTCCCCGGGACGTCGAGGTGGAGAAGGACCAGCTGACGGCCTCGACCGAGTCGGGCGAGCCGGTGCGGATCGGTTCGCGGTCCGGGGAGCTCTTCTTCAAGGGGCAGATCGACGAGGTTCGGGTCGAATCCCGGGTGGTCGGCACCGAGGAGCTCCAGCACCGGGTGCTCGAGGGCTACCTGCCCATCCTGACGAAGTCCCGCGGCAAGCGGTCGGATCCCGAGAGGTCCGACCTGGCCCGCTACTACAAGGAGAACCATGCGGTCGACTACCTCCGGGCCGAGACGGCCCTGGCCAAGGCACGGTCGGCCAAGGACGCCCTCTATTCGCAGATCCCGACCACCCTGATCATGGAGGAGATGGATCCGCCGCGGCCGACCCACATCCTGGTCCGGGGCGATTTCAGGAATCCGGGCGAGCGGGTGAGTCCGGGCACCCCGGCGTTCCTGCTGCCGCTGCCCGCGGGACCCACCAATCGGCTGACCCTCGCCCGCTGGCTCGTCGGCAAGGAGCACCCCCTCACCGCCCGCGTCACGGTCAACCGCTACTGGGCCCTCTTCTTCGGCGCCGGCCTGGTCAAGACCGTCAACGACTTCGGATCCCAGGGTGAATGGCCCAGCCATCCGGAGCTTCTCGACTGGCTCGCCTGCCGGTTCCGCGATGGCGTCCCCTCTGGCGTGAAGGGGGGACCCATTCCGGCCTGGGATGTGAAGAGTCTCGTGCGTCTCGTGGTGACCTCGGCCACCTACCGGCAGTCCGCCGCGGCCCCGGAGTCCAAGCTCGAGAAGGATCCCTACAATCGTCTCCTCGCCCGCGGACCTCGGGTCCGACTCGATGCGGAATTCATCCGCGACAACGCCCTGGCGGTCTCGGGACTCCTCAACGACCGGATCGGCGGGGAATCCGTGAAGCCCTACCAGCCGCCCGGGATCTGGGACGGCACCGACTCGGTGTTTGTCCAGGACCATGGCGACAAGCTGTACCGGCGCGGGATGTATGTGTTCTGGCGTCGGTCGGCCCACTATCCGCCGTTCGCCACGTTCGATGCGCCGAACCGCGAGGTCTGCACCTTCCTGCGTCCCCGGACCCAGACGCCCCTGCAGTCGCTGGTCCTGATGAACGATCCCGGCTTCGTCGAGGCCGCCCGCGGACTGGCCCAACGCGTCCAGCGTGAGGCACCCGGGGATCTGAAGCGCCAGATCCTCCGCGCCTTCCGCCACACCCTGGGTCGCCCGCCGCAGTCCGAGGAACTGGCGGTGCTGCGTCGGACCTACGACACCCAATTGGCGACGTTCCAGGCCGATCCTGAGGCCGCGGCCGCCCTGTTGAAGGTCGGCGAATCCCCCGTCCCCGCGTCCGCGTCGATGCCCGAGCTGGCGGCCATGACGGCCGTGGCCAACGTGCTCCTCAACCTCAACGAGACGATCACCAAGTGAATCCCGTGAACTCCCTCGATCCCATCCTCTTCCGGTCCGAGCAGGAGAAGGCGCTGACACGTCGCACGTTCCTGACCCGGAGCACGACCGGCCTTGGCACGATCGCCCTGGCCTCGCTGCTCAACCCGGCAGCCGAGGCCGCACCGACCACCGGCCCGGCCGGAGCCCTGAAGACCCTCCACTTCGCCCCGAAGGCCAAGCGGGTCATCTACCTGTTCCAGTCGGGGGCGCCGTCGCATCTCGATCTGTTCGATCCGAAGCCGAAGCTGACCGAGATGACGGGGGAGGAGCTCCCGCCCAGTGTCCGGATGGGACAGCGGATCACGGGCATGACCGCAGGGCAGGCGGTGCTCAAGTGCGTCGGTCCCGCGTTCCCGTTCCAGCGCTATGGCAAGTCCGGCGTGGAGATCAGCTCGATGCTCCCGCACATCGGCGGAATCGCCGACGACATCGCCCTCGTCCGGTCGATCCACACCGACCCGATCAACCATGATCCGGCCGTGACCTTCTTCGGCACCGGTAACCAGCAGCCGGGGCGTCCGACAATGGGGTCGTGGCTGGCCTATGGACTTGGAAGTGAGAACGAGAACCTGCCCGCCTACGTGGTCCTGACCAGCGGCAGCGGTGGCCAGTCGCTTCAGGCACGGTACTGGGGCAACGGGTTCCTCCCCGGCAACTACCAGGGTGTCCAGCTCCGCAGTCAGGGCGACCCGGTCCTGTACGTGTCGAACCCGCCCGGACTCAGCGGCAAGGCGCGTCGACAGCTTCTTGACGCCATGCAGGACCTGAATCGGCGCCAGCTGGGGGCTTTAAACGATCCGGCCATTGCGACGCACATCGAGAACTACGAGCTGGCGTTCCGGATGCAGACGAGTGTCCCCGAGCTGATGGATCTCACCAAGGAGCCCAAGGAGATCCTTGAGCTCTACGGGGCGGAGCCCGGCAAGCCCTCGTTCGCCAACAACTGCCTGCTGGCCCGACGCCTCGCCGAGCGCGGGGTGCGCTTCATCCAGCTGTGCCATCGCGACTGGGACCACCACGGTGGCTTACCCGACGGGATCAAGGCCCAGACGAAGAATACGGACCGCGGCAGTGCGGCGCTCATCCAGGACCTGAAGCTCCGGGGTCTGCTCGATGAGACTCTGGTGATCTGGGGCGGTGAGTTCGGTCGGACAGCCTACTCCCAGGGCGACATCTCCAAGACGAACTTCGGCCGGGACCATCATCCACGCTGCTACTCGATGTGGTTCGCGGGCGGCGGAATCAAGCCGGGCCTTGTGCTCGGGAAGACGGACGACTTCGGCTACAACGTCGTGGAGTCGCCCGTGAGCGTCCACGACCTCCATGCGACGCTGCTGCATCTGCTGGGCATCGAACACACGCGGTTCACCTACCGGTTCGAAGGACGCGATTTCCGCCTGACCGACATCCATGGCGAACTGGTCCCGGCATTGATGGCGTGAGGGGATCCGGTGGGTGATCCAGATCACTGGACGGGTGGGTGATGCAGTGCCCTGCATCACTGGGCGCGAGAGCGCCCACCCTGCGAGGCGGTGCCGACCTGTGGGGCCAGTGGGCTGGTGTGGGGTGGTGGACCGGAGGCCCGGAGAGGCTTGGCCTGGGGTGGGTGGGTGCCTGGGAGACGTCCAGTGGCCTGAAGCACGGGTCCGCCGACGCCCGCGGGTAAATCGAGGTGGGACGGGTCGGGAGGGGTTCGCCAGGGGCTATCCTACCACGCCAAAGGGACGAACGCGGTGCGTCGGAACTGGCGATGCCACTGGAGGTCCCAGACTGCGTTGAGCTTCACGGCCCGGCCGGACCCGTCAGCGAAGGCCACGTTGATGTTGCGGTTGTGCCGGTCCATGACGAACCGCGCCATGTCCCAGTCCCACTGCTTGGCCTGGGTCTTGTTCCAGTCCCGCGTCTTCGGTGGCTTGCCTCCATTGCCGGGATACTGAAGGTCGAACGGATTCCCTCCATACCAGGCGCAGTCGGCGAAGACCGGCACGATCGAAGGCTCGGTGACGCCGCTGACGGTGGACCAGTGCCACGAGGGCTGACCTCGCCAGCCGTCCTTGAAGCTCGGAGGGAGCGAGTTGATCCAGTGATTGATCCCGTAGCTGCCATGGTCGCCTTTCCGGAAGTAGCCCTCCGCCTTGTTGTCCTGGCTCCAACCCCAGTGCTCACGCGTGTTCCCGTAGCCGTCCTTCGATGGGAGCCTCGCGGTCGGACACAGCCGGAACTGGCCGATGTTGCTGTAAAGGTTGCTGAGCGAGGCCATCCAGGTGGCCTCGATGGTCGGACCGTAGTCGGCCATGAAACGGTCGCCGTTGTCGGTAGTGTAGAGGGTGCTGATAAGCGACCACTGTCGGAGGTTGGACACGCATTGGACCGCCTGGGCCTTTGCCTTCGACTTGGCGAGGGCGGGCAGGAGCATGCCGGCGAGGATCGCGATGATGGCGATCACGACGAGCAACTCGATCAGTGTGAATCCCGGCTGGGAGTGTGGCTTGAGGCGCGCGGTGGGCATGATACTGGAGGGGTGGGAGCTTGCTCCATTGAAGACTGGGAACCGTCTCGCTTGGCAAGGCTGGGATCTGGGGCTGGGGTCTGTGGTGCCGGTCCGGAGGAGACGATTCCCTTCGCCGGCCGGATCCGTGCCGGCCATGAGCCTGTCGCCGTACCGCGTCGAACTGATCTTCGATCGCGGCCTTGACGCCTCCGTCGTTGCCGGCGTGCAATCAGCTGCATGTCCTCGCCATTGCCTCGCAGGGAATTCCTCGTCTCCACCGTTCTCAGCTCCGCCGCCGTCCTGTCCGGATGCGCCACCTCGGGTGCGTCCTCCAAGGGCGTCGCCGCCGGCTGCTATGAGATGCGGATCTACCATATCGCCCCCGGCAAGCAGGAGGCGCTGCTCAACCGATTCCGCAACCACACCCTGAAGCTATTCGCCCGTCATGGCATGACGAATCTCGGCTACTGGATGCCGATCGATCCCGCCGACCAGCGGCTCCACTTCCTGCTCTCCTACCCGAGCCGCGAGGCGCGCGAGGCGTCGTGGAAGGCGTTTGTCGCCGATCCCGACTGGAAAGCCGCTTCCAAGGCATCCGAGGCCAACGGTCCCCTCGTCAGCAAGGCCGAGAATCCCTTCTATGTGCTGACCGACTACTCCCCGAAGCCGCGCACCGGCAACGTCTCCAAGGGCGGGGTATGGGAATGGCGCACCTACACCGCGGCGCCCGGACGGCTTGGGGCCCTCGATGCCCGGTTCCGCGACCACACCCAGGCCCTCTTCGCCAAGCACGGCATGGACAACTACGCCTACTGGCACAAGATGGCCGATCAGCCGGGTGCGGACGTCACGCTCGACTACTTCCTGACCCACCCCTCGGTGGACGCCTCCAAGAAGTCGTTTGCCGCGTTCGGACAGGACCCCGCCTGGAAGGCAGCCCGCGAGGCCAGCGAGAAGGCAGCTGGCGGTTCCCTGACCGCTCCGGGAGGCGTGAAGTCGCTCTTCCTGAAGGCGACCGACTTCTCTCCGGTCCAGTGATCCTCGGATCCGGACGAGTCGACATCCCATGCTGCTCATCCCGGTCCGGGTCGGCCCCAGCTCCATCCATGGACTGGGGCTTTTCCCTGTCGCGCCGCTGAGGGCGGGTGCCCCGATCTGGCGGTTTGAGTCCGGCTTCGACCAGCGGTTCTCCGATGCCGAGGCATCGCATTGGCCGGCATCCGCCCAGGCGCACCTGCGTTGGTTTGCGTGGCGGGAGCGGGATTCGGGACTCTGGGTCCTGAGCGGCGACCACGCCTGTTTCATGAACCACGCCGAATCTCCCAACACCGGCATGGCCCCCGGAGGACCTGACGGGGTGACCTGTGCGCTCCGGGACATCGCGGAGGATGAGGAACTGACCTGCAACTACCGCGCCTTCGATGCCGAGGCGGAGGCGAAGCTGCGTTCCTGAGACCGGGGCAACCTTGGGATGGAGAACCTGCCGGAACACCCACTCAAGATCCTGTTCGTCTGCAGTCGGAACCGGCTACGGAGCCTCACTGCCGAGGAGATCTTGAGCGGCACCCGAGGAGTGCAGGTTCGTTCCGCGGGCACACAGCCCGAGGCCCAAGTCGTCGTCACCGAAGGCCTCATCGGCTGGGCCGACATCATCCTGGTGATGGAGACGTCCCACCTGGACCGGCTGCGGCTTCGGTTTCCGGAGGACCTGGAGGGCAAACAGACCGGCGTTCTGCGAATTCCCGATGACTCTGGCTTCGTGGACCCGGATCTTATCGACGAACTGAAGGCGAAGGTCCCGCCACTCCTGGGTCTGCCGGAACGTTGAGCCGATCGGGTGCGCAGGGATTCAGGTAATCGCTTCGGTGATCAGTTCCCCGTGGACGTCGGTGAGTCGATGGTCCCGGCCGCCCGAGCGGAACGTGAGTCGACGGTGATCCACCCCCAGCTGGTTCAGCATCGTCGCATGGAGGTCATGGATCTGGCATTTCCGGTCGACTGCCCGGTATCCGAAGTCGTCGGTCGCCCCGATGATCGTGCCCCCTCGGATGCCACCGCCCGCCATCCAGACGGTGAACGCGAACGGATTGTGGTCGCGGCCATTGGAGCCCTGGGCAAAGGGGGTCCGTCCGAACTCGCCTGCCCAGACGATCAGGGTCGACTCCAGCAGTCCCCGCCGCTTGAGATCGAGGATGAGGGCCGCGATCGGCTGGTCGACTGCACGCGCGTTGGCCTCGTGCCCAGCCTTCAGATCGCTGTGCTGATCCCATCGGTCGCCAATGGTCTTGGGGCAGGTGACCTCGATGAATCGGACGCCACGTTCGACCAGTCGCCGGGCCAGGCAGCATTCCCGGGCGTAGATCCGGGTGGGTTCGAAGGGGCTTTCGAACCCATACAACGCCTTTGTCTCGGCGCTCTCCCCGTCGAGGGACGAGAGTTCCGGGATGGCCGACTGCATCCGGTAGGCCAGCTCGTGGTTGGCGATGGCGCTCTCGATGGCCTCTGCGCCGGTCTCATGCGCGAAGGCCGAGTCCAAGCGGGCGATCAACTGGCGCTTCCGCGACTGGACCGGGTCCGGGTCGCGGGGCGTGGCATCCGCGATCGCCTCGCCGCGGGGACGCAGGATGGAGCCCTGGTGACGCGCCGGGAGAAATCCGGCCGAGAAGCAGTCGAGTCCTCCAGGCGGGATCAATCCGCCCTCGACGACCACGAACCCGGGCAGGTTGTCGTTCTCGCTGCCGAGGCCGTAGGACATCCAGGCCCCCATGGAGGGCCGCCCCGGGATGCCCAGCCCGGTGTGGAGAAAGTAGTTGGCGTTGGTGTGCTCGCTGAACTCGCTGGTCATCGAACGGATCACACACAGCTCGTCGGCCACCTGCCGAAGGTTGGGGAACAGCTCGGAGATCGGGATGCCGGACTGGCCGCACTCTTTGAACGCCCATGGGGAGGCGAGCGTGTTGCCGTTGTTGTTGAACTGGGTTGGCGCCATCGGCAGCGGGAACGGCTTGCCGTTGTAGTCGGCCAGCCGCGGCTTCGGATCGAAGGTGTCCATCTGCGCCGGACCACCATCCTGGTAGAGGAAGATGACGCTGCGGGCCTTGGCGCGGGCATGGGTGGAGAGCAGCGCCCGGTCGTCCCGGGTCGATCCCACCGCGGCCGTAAGCTGGGCGGTGGTGGACCCGAACAGGCCCGCGAGGGCCCAGAGGCCGAGTCCGCTGCCCGACGCGGCCAGCATCTCACGACGATTCAGCGGGGCGGGGCGGATCCGTCCGCAGGGGGGCATGTGGGGCGTGTTCATCGGAGGAAGACGAATTCCTTGGAGGCAAAGAGCGAGTGGCTGAGGGCCGCATAGGCGGCGCGTTCGCGGGCGAGGGGCGTCTCGGTGTGCGTCGAGGCGCGTTCGGCGTCGAGGAAGTCGAGCGCCACCCCGATCTCCTCGGGACGCGGCCACCGGGCGAACGCCGAGAGCCAGAGCTGCTCGATCCGTTCCCGATCCCGCGCCGGCGAGGATGTCGACGCACCCGCCTCCGGGACCAGCGAGTCCGCCCAGCGCTGGGCGATCAGATGGACGAGCTCGCCGTTCATGAGGGCGAGGGACTGGGCCGGGACGTTCGAGGCATGGCGTCGACCACAGGCGGTCGCCGGAGCGGGCTGGTCGAAGGCCTGGAGGAAGGGGTCGAGGAAGTTGCGTCGCGTCTCGAGATACACGCTGCGACGGAGGTCGCCATCCACCGGACCCGAGCTGCCAGGACGACCCCGTCCCTGCATGTGTTCGGTCAGGCGGGCGCGGACGCTGGTGCCGCCGATCCGGCGGTCGAGGTGGCCCGAGGCCGACAACAGGGCGTCCCGGATCTCCTCGGCATCGAGGCGTCGCACCGCCAACGGGGCCCAGATGTCACCCGGAGCCTCGCCGGGATCGGCCGCCGCCCGGTAGGCGTGGGAGAGGGTGATGTCGCGGATCACCTGCTTGACCGTCTGACCCTGGGCGAGCCGGGAGGCGAGGTGATCGAGGAGCTCTGGACTCCAGGGCGTTCCGCCGAGCTGACCGAAGTCGTCGGGCGTCTCGACGATTCCGCGTCCGAAGAGCTTGAGCCAGATGCGATTGGCAGTGGTGCGCCAGAAGAAGGGACGACCTGGGTCGGTCAGGGCGGCAAGCAGGGCCCGTCGTCCGCTGCCCTCTACTGGCGCGGGCTGACCCTCACCCAGCACGGACAACCGGGCCAGCGGGGCAGGTTCGCCATAGCGATGGGCGGCACCGCGGACGTGGATCCGTTCGTCAAGAGGACCTCCCTCATCCGCAATCAGCGCCCGGATCGGCGGCGTGCAGGCCAGCAGGGCATCGCGGCTCTCGACCGCCTTCCGGCGTGCCTCTGCCAGCCCTGCGGCCGGCGGATTGATTCCGGTGGCGGGTCCATCGACGTCCCACTGTTCAACCAGGGGCGGGGTGGGATCGTCGGTGGCGAGGATCGTGTCGATCTCGATCCAGCCGGGGCCATCATCCTCGATCTCGAAGTGGACCCGTTCCCCCTGGTAGCGGGCGAAGTCGAAGGTCTCGATGCGCCACGGGAGGTCACGCGGATCCTTGGCGGCCTCGGCCCCCTCAGCCTTGGGGAGACGCCGACGGAACCCCTCGAAAAGCAGGCCGACATGCTTGTCGAGCCAGTAGTTGTCGATCACCGCCCGGAACGGCGCATCACTGCCACGGATCCGAAGGTGGACGTACCGGCGGTTGATGGAGTGGTCTCCCGAGCGGGCACTGCCGGTGAGGGCCGGGGCGAGCCGGGCGCTGTCAAGGGTGCCCGTTTCTGCTGCGCGGAGTTCCCCGGCGGCATCGAGGGCCACCAGCGCGCCGGCGGCATCGAAGGCACGTCCCGAGCGGGACCATCCGGCGCCTCCCCGCGTCACATCGTCGAGAACGGTGACGGCGGGCGACGTGGTCGTGGGACGCGTCGTGGCGACCGCCCCGGAGATCCGTCCTGCGGTCTCAAGCGCCTCCCGGGCGGCCTGGCACCGTTCCGCCATGCGGGGATCGGCGTCGACGAATCCCTCGATCCGACGCGTGTTCCGGGCCACGCCGAACAGCGCATAGAAATCGCGGGTCGGAATCGGGTCGAACTTGTGGTCGTGGCATCGCGCACACGCGATGGAGAGACCGAAGAGGCTCCGGCCGGCGACATCGACCGCACCGGCAAGCCGATCGGCCTCGTCCTGGCGGACATCCACCGGCGCATGGGTGGACGGACCGAGGAACCACCAGGCCGTGCCGATCGGGGCGGCGTTCGGGAGGCCGAGACCGGGTCGGGGTGGCATCAGATCGCCGGCAATCTGCTCCGACACGAAGCGGGCCGGCGGCAGGTCGGTGTTGAAGGCCTCGACCACGTAGTCGCGATAGCGCCAGGCGTAGGGGATCTCGAAGTCGAACTCATGGGCCATGGTCTCGGCGAACCGGGCCAGGTCGAGCCAGTGGCGTCCCCACCGTTCACCGAACGCCGGATCCGCCAGGAAGCGGTCCACCCATCGGGCGTCCCGTCCGGGGGACAGGTCAGCGACAAACGCCCGGATCTCCTCGGGGCTTGGGGGCAGCCCCCGGAGGTCGAAGGAAAGCCGACGCAGCCAGGCAACGGGATCGACATCGCGTTTTGGCGCCCCGCGTCGGGCAGACTCGCGCTGGGCCAGGACGAAGGCATCAACCTCTCCCCGACACCATCCGGCATCCTGCACCGCGGGCACCGGAGGATCCTGGAGCGGACGGAATGCCCAGGGCTCCGCGTACGGGGCACCGGCGGCGATCCACTGCTCCAAGGTTCGTACCTCCTCGGTGGTCAACGGCTCTCCCTGGGGCGGCATGCGCTCATCGGGGTCCGCATGCACAACCCGTGAGAGGAGGGCGCTGTCGGAGGGTTTGCCGGGGACGATGGCGGTGACGTCCGATTTCAGCCGGGCGGTGGCGCCTTCGAAGGTGTCGAGACGCAGGCCGGCCTTGCGCGCTTCGGCATCGGGTCCGTGGCAGGCATAGCATTTAGCGGCGAGGACCGGGCGGACGGATCGGCTGAAGTCGGGGCCCGCTGCCGCGACCCGTCCGGCCCCGGCCAGCAGCGCGGTCATCAGGGCCACGGAGCGGAGCAGTCGTCGTGGGAAGGGAGTCTCGCAGGGCACATGCAGACCTTTCCCTAAAGGAAGGGCTTCGCCAAGTGCGGGACGGGGCGATGTGCCTGGATAGGACGCTATCGGGACAGAATCCGGATCGCCTGCAGCTCGCGGGGATCCCGGACGTACACCACGCCGTCGGAGTAGGCAGGGTGCACGTAGGTTTTCCCGGTGACCTGGACCCGACCGAGTTCCTCGTAGCGCGAGGGGGACGCCGCGAGGAGCAGCAGCTCCCCAAGGTCGGTCAGCACCAGGAGGCGCGAACCGGACACGAGTGTTGCGGCGACGTCCCCGAAGCCGGCTTGGCTCCAGGCGACGGAGCCGTCCCGGGTGTCGACGCAGACGAAGTCCTTCGAAGCCCCGAGTCCGTAGAGATACCCATCGAGGGCGACCGGAGTGGAGAGGTTCAGTCGCAGCTTCGGATTCAGCCACATCTCCGCGGCCTTGAAACCGTCGCCGTCGCGTCGGATCCGGACGGCGCGGAGTCCGGTGGAGTGGCTGGCGAAGTACACGGTGTCGCCGAGCACGATCGGGGTCAGGACGTTCCGGTTGGCCAGCGTGCGGAAGGGGACCCGCCAGAGGAAGCGTCCGTCCTCCGGGGCGAGGGCCAGCAGGCCGTTGCAGGTGGCGGTGATGAACTGGGGGCGTCCGGCGATCTCGGCCAGCACCGGCGAGGTGTAGGCGGTCAGGTCGTCCTGGGATTTCCAGAGGACGCGTCCGGTGCGGGGTTCGAAGGCGACGATGCTCGCGCCGTTGGGGCTGCCGACCTGCACCAGGACGCGGTCCCGGGTGACGAGGGGCGATCCGGTGTTGCCCCGGCGGTTGGCGGCTCCGATGCCGGTGTTCCGCTCGGGATTCCAGACCATACCGAGGTCCTTGAAGTTCGTCCGCCAGAGCGTCTGTCCATCGGCGAGCCGGAGGCATCGGAACTCACCCCGGGCGGTCTGGGCGTAGAGGCGGTCCTCGAAGATCACCGGGGTGCACCGCGGACCAGGCTCGAATTCGTCGACGTAGGTGTCACCCAACGCGGCCGACCACCGTCGGGCTCCGGTCCTGGGATCCAGCGCATGGGCGGTCTCCTGGCCGCCGGAATCATCGAGGACCACGAGGGTTCCGGATCCCAGCACGGGTCCCGCGTAGCCATGCCCCAAAGGGAGGCGCCAGAGCGGGGTGACGCTGGCGGGGAGCGAACCGGGCAGGGGATGGGTCGTGCGGCCGGTCCGATCCGGTCCGCGCCACTGGGGCCAGTCGGCGCCCCGGAGGGAGAGGGTGAGGGGGATGGGGGCCGAGAGGAGGAGTCCCAGGACGAGCGGAAGCAGGGCCTGGGGGCGCCGGTTCACCAGCTTCCGTTGGCGATCGCGCTGATCAGGTTCCGCGCGAGATTCTCGGCCGCCACGGGATTGTTCTCGCGTTCGGCGTTGTTGAGGTCGGAGTTGAAGACGACCTGGGCCGTGCCCGAGACGTCGCCCTCGTAGACGGTCTGCCCGCCCTGGATGGCCTTGACGTGGGCGGTGATCTTCACGTCGTAGTCGGTCGGGGTCAGGACGTCGTTCCGTTTCGAGCCCACGGGGAGTCGTCCGTAGCTGATGATCGTTCCGGTGACGAGGATGTCGGCCCCGCCGCGGGTACCGAGGTGGAAGGTGCCGTCCCGTTGGACCTCACGGCGCACGGCGGTGACGACGAGGTCGGTCAGCTGCGGTTCGGTGGTCTGGTTGGGGAAGGGGTCGATGGAGATCGACTGGGCGCCCGCGACGCGGGCGTTGGTGGGACCGAGGCTGTAGGCGCAGCCGGCCGCGAGCGGGGCGGCCAGCAGGAGGGCGAGAACGGCGAGGCGCGACCAGGGTATCATGGCGCGTTGCCTGCGGCGGGGGTGCCCTGCGGGGCCTTCGTGGACTGCGGCGCCGGAGGCGGCGGGAGCTTGGGCGACATCGGCGGCGCATTGGTGGCGCGAGTCCGGGACCGGGCGCGGATCCGCTCCTCGTATTCGGTGATCCGCTTGGCCTGGGCGTCGGCGAGGGGTTTCAGGACCTCGATGCGCTGGCGGCACTGCTCGGCGTAGGGGGAGTTGGCATCCCGCTGGAGGGACTCGTTGTAGTAGACCACTGCACCGAGCCACCGCTTGTTGCGCTCGTAGAACCGGCCGGTCTCGTAGGCACCCCGGGCCTGTTCCACACGCAGGATGCTGATGGCCGAATTGGCGTCCGACACCCGCTTGTCGTCGGGATACAGCTCGATGAAGTCCTTGAACAGATCGATGGCCGCTCCGGCCTTCGACTGGTCGTACTCGGCGCGGAGGGCCTGCTTCTCCCAGGCCTTGCCCGCCTTGAAGGTGGCGTCGGCCGCCACGAGGGGCTGGTCGAAGTACTGGTCGGCCGCCTTTTCATAAGCCTTCACCGCCTCGGGGTAGTGCCTGAGCTTCTCCTGGGCAGTGCCGATGTCCATCTGCGCCTTGGGACCGGTCTCGTTGAAGGGACCGTTACCCACGACCTTCCCGAACATGGTGGCGGTCTTCTCCATGTTGCGGAACAGCGGAATCAACCCGAAGACTTTGAAGCGCTGCCCGGCGAGGAACCGCTGGGCGATCGCGTACTGCCGGCTCAGGATCTCGTCGTAGTTCTCGAGCTTCGGATGCTTGGTAAGGGCGGTCTGGTAGGCCTTGAATGCCCGTTCGTCCATCTTGCGTTCCTCGTAGCAGCGTCCGATGAGGTATTGGGCCTGACCGGCGTAGTCGGACAGCGGCCAGACCTTGGTCACCCGGTTGGCCGCCTTGGTGGCGATCCTGTAGCTGCCGCGGTCGAACGCCTCCTGGGCGACCTGGAGCTGGTCCTTGGCGCGCTTGCGCTGCCATCCGGCACCACCGCCGCCGACGGGCTCATAGGTCCATCCCTCGCCGGGGCGATAGATGATCGGCGCCGGACAGGTGAACGGCATCGACAGTAGGCAGGCGATCAGGAGGGCCCTCACGGGGGACCGGCGTTGCATGGCAGCCGAGCCTAGGGAGGGAGGATTCCAAGTCAAGGTGCGCACCCGTTTGGTTCGGGGTTCAGGCCTTTGAGTACACCTCGGCGCCGGCGGCCAGGAACTCCTTGGATTTCTCCTCGAGCCCCTTGCGCAGCGCCTCCTCCTCGCCCATGCCCTGCTCGGAGGCGTAGCGGCGGACGTCCTCGGTGATCTTCATCGAGCAGAAGTGCGGTCCGCACATGGAGCAGAAGTGGGCGGTCTTGGCTCCCTCCTGGGGCAGGGTCTGGTCGTGGAACTCCCGGGCCGTCGTGGGGTCGAGACCCAGGTTGAACTGGTCCTCCCACCGGAACTCAAACCGCGCCTTGCTCAGGGCGTTGTCGCGGTGCTGGGCCGCCGGATGTCCCTTGGCGAGGTCGGCCGCGTGGGCGGCCACCTTGTAGGTGATCACCCCGTCCTTCACGTCCTTCTTGTTCGGCAGTCCGAGGTGCTCCTTTGGCGTCACATAGCACAGCATCGCGCAGCCGTACCATCCGATCATCGCCGCGCCGATGCCGCTCGTGATGTGGTCGTAGCCCGGGGCGATGTCGGTCGTCAGCGGCCCCAGCGTGTAGAACGGAGCCTCATGGCACCACTCGAGCTGCTTGGCCATGTTCTCCTCGATCAGGTGCATCGGCACGTGACCGGGGCCCTCGTTCATCACCTGCACCCCGTGCTTCCAGGCGCGCTCGGTGAGCTCGCCCTGGACCTTCAGCTCGCCGAACTGCGCGGCATCGTTGGCGTCGGCGATCGACCCCGGACGCAGTCCGTCGCCGATGCTGAAGCTGACGTCATAGGCGGCCATGATCTCGCAGATGTCGTCCCAATGGGTGTACAGGAAGTTCTCCTTGTGATGGGCGAGGCACCACTTGGCCATGATGCTGCCGCCGCGGGAGACGATGCCAGTCATGCGCTGGGCCGTGAGCGGGACGAACCGCAGGAGGACGCCGGCGTGGATCGTGAAGTAGTCGACGCCCTGCTCGGCCTGCTCGACGAGGGTGTCGCGGAACACCTCCCAGGTCAGCTCCTCGGCCTTGCCGCCCACCTTCTCCAAGGCCTGGTAGATCGGCACGGTGCCGATCGGGACGGGCGAATTGCGGAGGATCCATTCCCGGGTCGCGTGGATGTTCTTCCCGGTCGAGAGGTCCATGACGGTGTCGGCGCCCCACTTGGTGGCCCAGCGCATCTTCTCGACCTCCTCCTCGATGCTGGAGGCGACGGCGCTGTTGCCGATGTTGGCGTTGATCTTCACCAGGAAGTTCCGGCCGATGATCATGGGCTCGGACTCGGGGTGGTTGATGTTGGCCGGGATGATGGCGCGTCCGGCGGCGACCTCCGAGCGCACGAACTCCGCGGTGATCTCGGTGGGAATCCGCTGGGGGAACCGGCGGAAGATGCTGGGGGTCGTCGGATTGTCCGGATGGCTGTGGACCAGCTGGGCGCTGCCGGCGTGCTGCTGGTGCAGGTCGTTGCGCCGGGTGGTCTGCGACAGATCGGCGATGCGGGCCCGTCCGAGGTTCTCACGGATCGCGATGTACTCCATCTCGGGCGTGATGATGCCCTGGCGGGCATACCAGAGCTGGGTCACCGGGTGGCCCTTGCTGGCGCAGAGGGGACGTCGACGCTGTCCCTTGAGTCCGGGGAATTCGATGAGGCGGTTCCGCTCGGCCTGGCTCGCATACTCGGCGTGCTGGCGGGAGAGGTAGCCGTTGTCCTGCGGCCGCACCTCGCGGCCGTCGTACTCGGCGACGTCGCCCCGGGTCTCGATCCATGAGCGCCGCAGCGCGGGCAGACCCTCCTCCACGGTGCCCTGGAAGGCGGGGTCGCCCCATGGGCCGGAGCAGTCATAGACCCGGACCGGGTCGTTGACCTCGATGCGTCCCGAAGCGGTGTGGGTGGGGGACTGGCGGATCTCGCGCATCGGAACCCGGAGTTCCGGATGCAGCCGTCCCTCGACGTAGATGCGGGTGGAGTTGGGAAGCGGCTGCGAGCTGTGGGGCTCGAAGGACTTGTTCGGATCGGCGATCATGGTGCGATGGGTCCCGGGAGATCCCGGAAAGGGGTCGTTGCTGGCTGCGTGCCCCGAGGAAAGCCGACGACTCTTTCCCTTCGCCGGCATGACCCGGGGCAGGTTCGACGGGTCTCGCTCTGCGGAGCGACTCTCAGCCGTGATGCAACGGCTCCCCGAAGTGGGCTGAGCATGCCTCGAGGCCGCGGTGGGTCAAGGTTCGGGGCCCACGGTTTGGTGGCCGGTTTTTTGTCTCGCCTCGACCCCGGCTTTCCCGACGCTGGTGCAGACTCGCATGCGCGCCTCGTCCCTCGCCTCCCTCGGTGTGATCGTCTCCGGCCTCCTCTGCGGCTGCGCCGAGCTCGCCCCGCCGCATCAGTCCTGGACCGAGGCCCAGGTGCAGGGGCGCGTGGTGGATGCCGTCACCGGCCAGCCCCTCCATGGCGCCTCGGTGTCCCGGGTTCAGAAGGCCCCCCAGGAGGATTCCGGGGCTGGACAGCATGGAGCGATCCAGATCCAGGACCGGCCCACCGTCGCCGTGACGGACAAGGAGGGCCGGTTCGTCCTCGACCCCGTCAAGACAGCCTATCTCTTCCTGGAATCCTACCCGACCTTCGAGGTCGTCCTCCGGATCCAGCATTCCGGCCATGAGACGGTGCAGCGTCGGATGACCAACGTGACCTGGACCGACCGGAAGTCCCCGCCATTGATCCAGACTGGCGACCTCGCCCTCAAACCGCTTCCATGACCGCCGCGAGTCTCTCCCGTCCGTCGACCTTCCCTGCAACCGGCCTCCGGATCCCGGCACGTCTGCTGGTGTGCGTGGGGTTCCTCCTCGGAATGGTCCGGGTCCTCGGGGCCGAGGAGCCGATTCCCCAGCGGTTCAACCAGGAGGTCGCCCGCCATCGGGAACTGACCAATGGCCTGCCCGCCGCACCGGTCCAGCTGATCGAGATCGGCCCCGACGGCTCGCCTCAGGTCTTCGTGTCCAACCGCTGGTGGCGGTTCACCCGGGACCGATGGGAGTGGATGTTCGGAGTCCCGGAAAGTGCCGCGGATGCCTTCCATTTCCCGGACGGCAACGGCGCAGGGGTCCGAGTCCCGGTTCCCGGCAAGGAGGTGCGTCAACTCCTGCGTCGGGGTGAGGTCCAGTACGTTGTGACCTCCACCGAGATCCTCCGTGTCGACGCCGCCGGTGCCGTGCCGACCGGATGGGCCTCGGTTCCGGGCACCTCGCAGCCCCAGCAGCTGGCGGTGTCTCCCGAGGGCCAACTCTGGCTTGCCGCCGCGACCGGACTCTTCCGTCGAGCGGCGGCGGGTTGGGAACCATTCCGGGCCATGGATTCCCTCGGACGGATCTGGGGGGTGGATGCGGTCGCCGGGGCGACCTTCGACAAGGCGGGGCGGCTCTGGATCGCCACCCGTGCCGGCGCGGCGGCCCTTCAGGGCGACCGATGGATCACCTTCGAGGGACACGATGGACTCCCGTGGAATGACTTCACCGGGATCACCCCCGGTGCCGAAGGAATCCTGTGGTTCGGCACCCGGCTGGGAGTGATCCGATACGACTCCACCGGCTGGCATTACCGGCAGGGTCCGACCTGGCTGCCGTCCGACGAGGTGACCCAGATCGCGGTCAACGTCCACGGCGCGGCCTGGTTCGCGACGCCCGTCGGGGTTGGTGCGATCGAGCGGAAGTTCATCACGCTGTCGGAGAAGGCGGCGCTCTATGAGACCGAGATCGACCGCCACATCCGGCGCACCGCCTACGGCTATGTGGCCGAGGCCCCGCTGAAGGTGTCGGGGGATCGGTCGACGGCGTCGCCGGTGGACAGCGACAACGATGGTCTTTGGACGGCGATGTACGGCGCCGGGGAGTGTTTTGCCTGGGGAGCCCTTGGGGATCCGGCGGCGAAGAAGCGGGCCCGGAAGGCGTTCGAGGCGCTCCGGTTCCTCCAGACCGTGACCCAGGGCGGTTCCCCATCGCCGCCGCCCGGCTATGTCGCCCGGACGGTCCTGCCGATCGAGTCCCCGGATCCAAACCGGGGGCGTCGGGAAGCCGACGAGCAGATCCGCCGGTGGCAGGATTCCATGTGGAAGGTGTACGAACCCCGCTGGCCGAAGAGCGCCGATGGGCGGTGGTACTGGAAGAGCGACACCAGCAGCGATGAGCTCGATGGACACTATTTCTTCTACGCGCAGTACCACGATCTCTGCGCCGAGACGCCGGAGGAAAAAGCCGAGGTGGCGGCCGTGGTGGGGGCCCTGACCGACCACCTGGTGACGCACCAGTTCGCGTTGGTGGATGTCGACGGCACCCCGACCCGCTGGGGCGTGTTCGGTCCGGACGCCCTGAACCGGGATCCGCGCTGGTGGGTGGAGCGGGGGCTGAACTCCCTGAGCCTCCTGAGCTATCTGGCCGTTGCGGAGAAGGTCACCGGCGACGCCAAGTACGGGAAGATCTCCCGGGAGCTCATCGACCTGCATGGATACGCCCAGAACGCGATGTTCCCGAAGGTCGAGGCCGGGATCGGATCGGGGAATCAGTCGGACGACGAGATGGCGGTGATGGCCTTCTACAACCTCCTGCGCCACTCGAAGGACGAGGGGCTCAAGGCGATGATCCGCCAGTCCTGGCAGCGGTTCTGGCTTCTCGAGCAGCCGGAGATGAATCCGTTCTTCAACTTCGCCTATGCGGCGGTGAACCAGGGGCAGACGGCGACGAACCAGTGGGGTCGCATCGACCTCTCCCCGGGACCGGGTTGGCTGGAGGATTCGGCGGCGACCCTGCGCGGGTTCCCGCTCGACCGCGTCCTGTGGCCCGCAAAGAACAGCCACCGGCTCGACGTCGTGCGCCTGCCGCATCAGAACAGCATCAATGTGGTCACCCCCGACACCCGACCCCGGGGCTGGCGGGTGAACCAGAAGGTGCTGCCGGTCGAGAACCGGTCGTTCACCCACTGGAACACCGATCCCTGGACTCTGGACTACGGAGGGGACGGCCGCGAATTGGGCGCAGGGACGGTCTTCCTGCTGCCCTACTACATGGGGCTCTACCACGGCTACATCCTGCGTCGCTGATCGAGGGGGAGGCGGCCCCAGACTCGGATCAGCGGGTGAGGAAGTAGTTCCGCTGCTTCTCTGAGATCGGCATGCCCAGCCGTTCCATCACCGCCATCATGTCCTCCCAGACCCGCCGTTTCTCGGAGGGGGCCTGGTTGCGGAGCAGGTAGGCAGGGTGGTAGGTGGGCATCAGCGGAATCCCGCGATAGGTCTGCCAGGTGCCTCGGAGGCGCGTGATCCCGACGGTCTTGCCGAGGAGTCCCTCCACGGCGGTGGCGCCGAGGGCGACGAGGACCTCCGGCTGGACGAGGTTGATCTGCTCCTCCAGCCACGGGAGGCAGGTGCCCATCTCCTCGGGGGTGGGCTTGCGGTTGCCGGCGGTCTGACCCGGGGTGTCCGGACGACACTTGAGGATGTTGGCGATCAGGACGTCCGACCGCTGGAATCCCATGGCGCCCAGGATACGGGTCAGGAGTTCCCCCGCCTTGCCGACGAAGGGTTCGCCCTGGACGTCCTCGTCGGCCCCAGGCGCCTCACCGATCAGCATCAGCCGGGCGTCGGGCGTTCCCACACCGAACACCACCGACCTGCGCGAGGCGACGAGGTGAGAACAGCGGGTACAGGCCAGGATGCGGCGTCGGAGCTCCTCCCACGCCGCCGCCTTCGCCACGGGGTCGAGCTTTGGAGGAAGGGGGGGCTGGGGAACGCTCGACCGGGCCGGAGACGTCGGGGCACCGGAGACAGCTCCCCATCGGGCCATGACAGCGGATGGAATCGGCCTAAGAGGGGTCTCTGTTGCGGGGATGGCGGATGGCTCGGGAGCGAGACGCGTTCCGGTCGGAAGCGGGACGCCGGACAATGTGCCCTTCGACGGTGTCGGGGCCGGATGGGGCGTGGCGGGCGGCCGTTGGGAGAGGCTGGCGAGGAGGTCCCGATCCACCGCGACGTGCTGGGTGCCGCGGGCCTGGAGGTCCTCCAGGTGCGCGATCACCGAGTCCAGCAGGTTCCGGTACTCCATCTGCCGGTCAGACTGCGGAGGTGGGGTCCAAATGTCCACGCCATCGTCCGGGCTAGCCGGGGGAGCGGAACCGGACGGGAGCGCACCTGGACGTGTCCCCGGACCCATCAGGGTGCCGCCCGGATCCAGGCCGGATCGATCACGGTGTGACGGATCGATTTCCCAGCCGGCAGGTGGACGCTGTAGGTCGCATGGAGCCGCCCATCGCGGGTCTGGATCAGGCTCGGATAGGAGAACGACTCCATCGGGGCGCCATCCTCGATCGCCCGCTTCCAGTTCCAGGTGCGGCCTTCGTCGTTGCTGAGCCAGACCGACAGGCGATGCCGACCGTCTTCCGTGTCGTTTCCGATCCAGGCCCAGGTGCCGTCCTTCAGCACCACGATGTCGCATCCCGACCCCGGGTTGGGGATCCGGGAATCCGTCACCGATCCCCAGTGGTCGCCGCGGTCGGTCGACTCGGCGACCAGCACCCGTTTCGGCGGCGGCCCGTTGTCCCGCATGAAGGTCACCAGGGTGCCATCCCGCCGAAGGGCGAGACACGGCTGGATGTTACCGCCTCCAACCAGCGGTGTGCTGGTATGCCAATGGGCTCCGTCGTCATCCGTGATCGCCATCAGGGCCACCGAGAAGCCGTCGTGATACACCCCGAGGACCAGGCGGTTGCCGATCGAGATCGGATGGGCCCGGGGCATCCAGCCGAGGCGGCGGTAGAGGAGGTTGGTCGAGTTCTGCCGCAGGGAGTCGAGGTATTCCCGGACCTCCCGACGGGTCTCATCACTCCAGTCCCGGGTGTGCTCCGCGGCGAGCGACTCGAGGCGGGGCAGGGTGGTGCGGATGCCCTCCTCGAACTCCGGACCCGGGGTGACGTGGAGCACTTCGGTGCGATCCCATCGCGGGGCCACGGATCCGAGCCAGTTGGAGCTGACTTGGTACTTGAGCAGGGCGCCCTCCCACCGGTTGTCGAGGATGGTCGGATAGAACAGCCAGAGCCTCTGTGAGGGATCGACGTGCAGGGAGGGGTTGCAGTCGGGGTAGCCCGGGGTGTCCGCCAGGGTGAAGCGTGGACTCCAGTGATCCGACCCCTTGGGTAGCCGGGCGGCCTCGATCCGGACGTCATCGGCCTTCCGCTCCCCTGACCCATGGAACCAGCAGGCCAGGAGGTCTCCGTTGGGGGCTTCCACCAGGCTCGACCCGTGGTTGTGCCAGGATTCCAGCGGGAACAGCAGCTGGCGTTGGGGAGGGGTCTGGGCCAACCCGGGGAGCAGTGTCATCCAGAAGAGGCAGACAAAAGCCGCGTCGACACCGTGGAGACGCAGCCTGGATCCGGGATCGAGGTTGGCCTGGGGAAGGGGCATGGGGATGGTCGGGTGTGCCGTGGATCCGGCGTCGGCCCCCCAGCCTGGGAGACCTTCACCGGAGCAGCATCTTGTCGAGGTAGTTGACGGTCTGGCGCACCTGCGCGTCGACCTCCATGCGGTTCTTCACCGCGCGGCAGGCGTGCATGACGGTCCCGTGGTCGCGGCCGCCGAAGGCATCACCGATCTCGCTCAGCGAGCTCTCGGTGTGCTGGCGGGAAAGGAACATGGCCACTTGGCGCGGGAACGCGATGCTCTCGGGCCGGCGCTTGCTCTTCATGTCCGCCAGGCGGATATCGTAGTGCTCGGCCACCCGGCGCTGGATCTCCTCGATGGAGAGGTTTCGACGCCGCTCCTCCTCGAGGATCTCGCGGAGCAGGCTCTCGACATCCTCCGGCTGGACCGGTCGACCGGTCAGCTGGCTGAAGCTGGCCACGCGGAGGAAGGCACCCTCGAGGCGACGCACATTCGACCGAATGTTGTCGGCAAGGAATTGGAGGATCTTCGGCTCGAGCCGGATCTTCATGGCGGCCACCTTCTTGCGGAGGATGGCCATGCGGGTTTCGACGTCCGGGGCTTGAAGGTCGGCGGTCATGCCCCACTCGAAGCGGGAGATCAGGCGCTGCTCGAGTCCGGGAATCTCGCTCGCGGGCCGATCACAGCTGAGCACGATCTGTTTTCGGGCCTCGTGCAGCGTGTTGAAGGTGTGGAAGAACTCCTCCTGGATCCGTTCCTTCCCGGCCAGGAACTGGATGTCGTCCACCAGAAGGGCATCCACCTGGCGATACCGACGGCGGAACTTGGCCAGGTGGTTGTTCTGGAGGGCGTCGATGAACTCGTTGGTGAAGCGTTCGCAGCTGGTGTAGACGATCTTGTAGCCGCGTTTCTTCTGGAGGATCTCGTTGCCGATGGCGTTGAGGAGGTGGGTCTTGCCGAGCCCGACACCACCGAAGAGGAAGAGGGGATTGAAGGCCCGGCCCGGGTTCTGGGCCACCGCGAGCGAGGCGCTGTGGGCCATCTGGCTGTTGTTGCCCACCACGAAGCTCGAAAAGGTGCTGTTCTGGTTGAACAGGGCCTCGGCGTCGCGGCCCGTGGCCCCCGTGTTGCGTCCCCGGCGTTCCGTGGGCTCCGGGGTCTCCTCCACGTCCGCCTCGGACTGCGGTTCCGCGGCCTGGACCGGTTCGGCGGCGGATTCCTGGACCAGGAACTCGATCCGGATCGGCTTCACGGCCACCCGGCTTGCCGAGGACCGCAGGAGGTCGAGGTAGTTGTTCGTCAGCCAGATCGCGCTGAACTCGTCACGAACCCGCAGCTTGAGCAGGTCGCCTTCGAGGGCGAGGGGACGAAGCCCCTCGAACCACAGGGCGTAGTGGTCGGGCCGCAGCATTCCCTTGAGCTGGGACTGGACGGCGGTCCACACCTGTTCGGCGGTTTCGGCAATGGGTTGGTGTTGAGGCACGTGTGGTGACGCTTTGATTAGTTTATTCACCCTGGTCGCCCACCGGCAATGAGGGAGTTCGATTCCACCATGGGGTCGCGCCGGCTTGGGGCTCGGCGGCAACCCGTTTCCCGTGGGGAAATCCAGGGATTCCAGGTGGAGTTTTGATCTCTACCAGACTCATCGACAGAGAGTTATGAATTCATTGGAACCGGTATCCCGAGGGGATGGCCCCTGAGGGTGGGTGGGTGGTCCCGGAAATTGCGGCCGGCTTTGTAGAGAATGCAGCCGGTCCGAACTAGATGAAAATCCCCCGAGTTGCTCCCACGTTGTTCACCCGTCGCAAATTGGCCTGTTCCGCGTTGAAAAACGGGGCTTTCGCGCGGGGGGCGGGCGGGTCCTAGATTCCGTGCTGGTGTGAACAGATTTTACTTGGATCTGACCTGGAATTCACGCGCGGGTTCCAGGCGCCGATCTTCCGCCGCTGGTCCGGGATTTCCGGTCGTCCCGGTTGCCATGTGCGGCGGCAGACTTTGTGGGTTGGAGAGTAGCCCGGAACGTGGACCGAGGGCGCGAACAACGGGGCAAGGCGGCTCGCCATCCTGGTTTCAATCTGGTCCGCCAAACATGGGTATGTGGTTCGACGAATCGAGGTTTCGCGACCGTTGGCCATGGAGCGAACCCATCACGCCCGCTCGTGGGGCATCCCTCTGTGGGGACATGAGAAAGGGCCTGAATCCAACGGCCCTCCTGAGACCGTTGTGCGGTCACTCCGCCCAATCCAAGAGGATCTTCCACAATCGATCCGCCGGCGTCCGAAGAGCTCGGTGCCTCGTTCCGATGATCATCACCCAGATCAAGCCTTGGAAGGTCCTCGGCCGGCAGTTCAAAACCGTGCAGAGATCCTGGCTGGAAAACCGGTTCCGGGGCGACGGAGGCCTTCCGCAAGGTGGTTCTAGGCTGCGGGTTGCGCTGGGCGAGCGTTGGCTTGGCAATTGTATCTGGGAGCCGCAGCGATCGATAGCGACCCGTCAACGTGTGATCAGATCCTTAAGCGCGCTCTTCCAGCCACTGGAATATTGATACGCACCCGATCGATATAGAGACAGGACCTCGGGGGCCCGCTCGAAACGACTTCGATTTAGAAATGCGGCCCTTCGATTGTTGAATTCCAATTCACCCAAACTTCGGTTGATGACGTTATCAATCTCACTGCTAGAAACATGGTTTCCTGCTAAAAGAGCGTCGCGGCGATTGATCAGCCAATTCAAATGCAGGCTGATTCCTTGAACGTGAATCACAGGCTTTCGAACAAATCTTTTAACCAGGGCCTCTAATTTCTTGACAAGCAATACTTGCATAGAAATTGGGGGCTTGGGCTCCAACAACCCTGTTACCGCTTGATTGTGACGGCGATGGTCGGCCAAAACCTCCCGAACGGTCTTTTTTTTTCCAATGAGCCGAGCGCACTCCGAAATCCAAAAATCATGAGTCATTTTCTGTTCGGTTGGCACTGGAGCGCAGAGCTTCAAGAATTCAAAACGGATCGCAATGGCCATGCCTGTGACAAAGTGACGCTCGACATCTTCGACATCTAAGCCGAGACTCTCTAGCAAACCTATCTTGGTTTGACCCCGAGGATGAAGGCTGGCGTCACATATCATTAAGTCGTGAATGACCAATTCCGGTCGGTTTTGCCCATTAAATTCACGCAACATTCGCTCGATCTTGTTCCTGTGCCAGACGTCGTCTTGATCGCTAAGAAAAATAATGTCTCCAGTGCAATTTTCAAAAGCCTTTGAGAAATTTTTTGTATATCCTAAATTCCGCTCGTTGACAAAGACTTTGACAGGGAATGGGGCCGTTTTGCTGAACTCGTGAACAATTTGCAATGTGCTATCTGTTGAGCAGTCATCAGATACAATCAGCTCGTCTGGTAGCGTGGTCTGAGACGCAAAGCTATCCAATTGAAATCTTAAATATTTATCACCGTTGTAGGTAGCTAGTGCAATAGATGTTTTTATTTGCGACGCACTCATGGGTTGCAATGCAAAATTCAGAAGATGATGTTGATAAGCACACCCAATTGATATCGCTTAATGGATTTTAAGCTGATTAGGTTTGTGCTAAACTAATTTAGGTGCAGTGCTGTTTAAGAACAATTTTATGGAGAGAATCGCCTACTACGACTCTAGCGGTGAAGCGTAGCAGAAACCTTAAAGAAATAATGCCCTAAAGGCTTTATCATCATGAGAGAGTCAAGGAAAAGTTCCGAGCTTAGCTGGTGCGAGCCGGTCTGAGCGTGCCTCAAGGCATCTTACAAGACCGGACGGGCACTTAGGCTCCTACCCACTCGAAACACCCCACCTTGAGCGATGGAAGATGGAGCGGCCGGCGTCACCCTGCAACTCTGGAATAAAAGTAACCGCAAAATGGCGAATGGCGTTGGAGTTCTGACGGGGCACTGGATGGTTTTTGGCGGGCGATGCGGTGAAACCCGAGCAAGGTCTGCATCGGCCGGCTGTTCATTTTCAAGACCTGAGCCACCCGTTCGGAACGAATCACTTTCCAAGCCGCCAGAGGAAGGTAGCCAGTGTGGACGCTGCATCAAAGCAAGACGGACGGGTGATCTGCCCAACTCCATGCAAAGGCTCGTTGGGAGCATCGAGGTCCTCGCAGGGGCATGCTTGTGACTCTGGAGAGCCAACAAGCGAGTTCATACGAGGTGCCGCTTCGCCCCTTGTCGAGCTTCATCCGCAGGATGCGAAGTCTTTTGGGGAAATGCATCCCCGGTCGCCGATCTTAGTCCAAACTGGAAAAGCAAAACCCTCTAACACGTCGAAACAGCACGTTGCTGCGCATCCTCCAAATGAAATCCAGCAACGCAGAACGGAGTCGCCAAGTCCTTGAGTTTTGAATGGACTCAAGCTTTTTTCTTATTTCAGAAACTTCATTTGCTCTGAAGACCTCGGAATGCAAAATAAATTCAAGACGTGAGGAGTATGCGAGATTGCCCCTGCTGATCCTGTAGTCATACCCTTGGCTCCATGCGAGGTATACGGGTATCTTTTTCATAGCATCGATTAGTGTGCCCTCGTCAGGCTGAGACGCCGCGGCAAAATCATTGTCTTTGAGATCCAGGTTCAAAAGAGGTCGGAGTGCCGCAGGTCGATACCAAAACATGTAGGCATATGGAAACACCGGAATAGAGACATCAGCCCAATTTAGGGCCTTGGTGCAGCCCAGACGATTCCATAAGTCCTTGGTAATTGATCTGTGGCCTTGCCAAGGGTCACGCGCTCCCAAAGCTGCATGAAAACAATATGGAAAATCCGGGATGACAACTCCAATCGCTGGATTCGAATCAAACAAGCCAACAATTTTCTCAGCGGGTGCAACGATATCTTCAAAAACCTGGTATAGCCCAGAATCATCAATTTGAGAGTGCAGGGATGCAGTTGCCCGTGCATGGAGATAACATGCAACTTCATAGTTGGCCATGGACCTGCCAACTCGATGCCATGGTAGAACATCGTTTCCTGTGAGTTCGACTACTGTTGTCCGTACCCTTGTTTGATTTGGGATGTTACTCAAAATCAAGGCTTGGATTTCTGATTCCTTTTCCTTGGAGTCGACTGAAACATGGAAGTCGAACCTGGGATTGGCGACAGGTAGTCGCTCCAAGATTCTCTGGAAGACACTCATGTCGGTGACATGAATATGAATTCCAACCTTTTGCGGACAAGTGGTTGACGGAATTATGTATGTTGCTGGTACGAATGTTTTAGAGTTGACTCGCGGAGAAATGTTTGGGCCGTCATTTTGATTGATGTGATCCTCGATGAGATCAACCGGATAATCTGTACTCGCTTCGATCATCCGCTTGATTCGATGAGGATCGGCGAAAAACTGAAACGCCTTTACCTTGACCAAGGGTGACTTTGCATCCAGTGCAACATCCGGGCAAAATGTAGCATAATTCTCCACTGGAAGCCTTCGGTTGCCAATATCGACAAAGCAACCAACCTTGAAGCCTTGGTCAATGAAGAATGAGGTCAGACGGGTCTCGCAATTTCGAATGACAGCATCAACTTTAGAATAAACTTTTATACCATCCCAGAAATCGATAAAACATTTTGACTTGAAGGCTCGCCTGCTGAACACGGTAAAATAGGACTGAATGTGGTATGGAATCGGTCCATCATCGCCTGGCATTCCGGTTGCACTTCCACAGTGGCTGGTGATTCCCCACAAATCGAGTCCCAATGGATCCATTTTTGCAAAGACGGTATCCATGCCAAACAATGGACCGAACGAGGTGTCGTTCATGAGGATCAGTGCATCATACTTTGCCAAATCAGCGGGGTCCATCCGCTGCAATGTTTCCTTCCAAGCCAAGAAATCATATCCGACATTCTCTCTCTCCAAATACTCGTCGCAGTATTTCAAAACCGCCGTGCGTTTTTCAGGTTCAAGCGGGCTGTTGGAGACAAAAACAATCGAGTCACAAGCAGTCTTCATGTGCTGCAATTGATAAAGCACATGGTTGGACAGATCTCCATGCCGATTAAAATGGCAATAGATGAGGAGTCGTTTCATGAAAAATCAGGTCAACGGCAGTGAATCGAATTGGATTGAAGTTGTCGTGAATCAAGTCGGTGAAATAATTGGAGTAAAATAAAAATTAGGTTCCGACAAGCATGAACTAGCCCGCTTCCTCCAAATGCAGAAGTAAGTTCGGAGTGCCGCATGGATAGTCAAATTGTGACTGGACCCAGTGATCGAGGGCGCCCGCCGTGCTGAAGGCCCATTCGGTGGTCCCGCCGCCAAGGTGTAGACGACACGGAACCGCTCCCTCCCGGCTTGGACCGGATGAAACAGGCAAGGCTTGATCTAGATCCGTCCCACGACGATTTGGTGGAACGGCGACAACCACTTGGAGGACAGGTGTTGGATGCCGACGTGGTCCAGCAGGGCCTCGAGGAGTCGAAAATCGAAGACATGGTGGTGCAGGCAGCGGTTCTGGAGGTTGTTCAGAGACCGTTCCCGGAACTGGTTGAGGGTGCCGGCAGGGGTGTCTCGAGTGAGATCATGGCGTTCGAGGATCTCCGTCAGGTGCGTGAGATCGTCTTCACCGACACCCTGGGCATGATCCTCCATGAGATGGCGGAGGGTCGCCGTCTGGCGCCGATGGTCGAACATGAATCGCTTGTCGGGTAGGATGAGCAGCAGGATACCTCCCTTGCGGACGACCCGTTTCCACTCGAGCAGCGTCTTGATGGGATTGGCGCAGTGCTCCAGACAGTGGGAGGCGACCAGGAAGTCGTAGTGGTGGGATTCGGCAAACTGAAGGTCGCTGGCCTCTCCGATGTACTGGGTCCCCAGGACCTTTCCGCCCCCGCCATAGGGTTGCCCCTGTTGGATGGCCCCTTCCCAGACGGTCGTCGTTCCGAAATTGCAGCCATCCATGGCGTTGACCGCGGAATAGATCGGCAACCGATCCAGGAACAACGGGGTTGGTCCACCGATCTCGATCCCCGATTTGCCAGAAAACAACGGACGGATCCGGAAGACAAAATAGAGCACTTCATACAAGCGCTGGATCCTCCGCAAAATAGAAAAAGGGACGATGTTTAACAATATATCGGCCATAAAATCGAAATCTTGATCAACCAAGAGATCTGCTTTTGAAGCGTATTTTAATGAGTAGCTTAACCACTCCAAAGAAAGAACTAAAACGAAATTTCGAAACCATTCTTCTAATTGCAGCTCGCAGAAAAAAACTCATGTGGCAACTCAAGTATTCTCGAAATGCTACCGGGCTTAAACCTAACACATTAGTTAAATCATTGACAAGAAGTCGGTCAACAAAAACATTGCGGGGAACAAAAAGTGGCATTGGACTCCAGCCCTCGGCTAATCTCCGAATTTGAATCCAATGATCGCGGTCCTGGATTGGAATTTTTTTAGGTTCCGTCCGGTGAAGAGAATGTTCAAGAGGTGCTGCAGCAAGCGCGGATTTCAAATATTTGAGCCAATTTTGTAAATAATGTTGCGATTGAATGGCGAGCGATAAATCAGAACCAATCCGATGCCTAAGAGTAGTGTCTTTTGCTAACTTTAGTGCGTATGAAACGTATTCGTCCAAGTCGGGTGGATCGAACAAAAAATCGAACTCCGGCCCGTCAGATCTATACAATTTAGGAATGTCGCGAGGAGCTCGCACGCAAGGAATTCCATAGACACATGATTCGAGTAGTGCGGTTAGCGAGGTGAATGGAAAAGTCTCTAAATAGATATCGGCGATGGCATGGAAGGCGTCTAAGTCAGGTGTTACTCCCACTGGTAAAAACCGCCCAGGAAATGCATCGCTCAAGGTTTTCCACACACCAGAATTGGGCAGTCCTACTGCCACAATATAACTATTTTCTAGTTCTGTTAGGATTCGATAGGCTGCTAAATCGAAACGGTTTTTAGAGGTTGAGTTGTATTTGCATTTGGCGCCAACCGTAAGAAAAACAACACTGGATTCCGGAATTGCAAAAAACGCTCTCGTTTTATTTCGAAGTTGTGTAAACTCGACTGTGTTTATCGCCTTTGAGTCAAGCGGGATTGGAACAATTTGGGAATTTTCAACTCCCCGATACCGCTTGCTATAATAACTCGCAATTGGATTCAAATCAAATACTACGTCAGCGATAAGTGAGCCAACCCAAAATACATGATAGGCATGATTTAAAAAAATGATTCTTGGACCGCTTGAAACCGAAAATGCTATGGAAGGCAAAGGATCCCAAGCATGAATGTGGAGAACCACAATGTCGGATTCTTCGAACGCGATCTCGCGTAGCTGCCTTGCACGCTCCACTAGATCGAGATTTTCACTGAGTTGAAAGATCCTGCCTCCGCTCAATTTTACAGCTGAGGTGAGTTTTTCAGGTTGCTTGGCTAAACGGTTCGTGAATAGCAAGTTATGGGTGCAACCCTCTTTTTGGCTGAGAATCCACTGCATGCAAAGGGCCGTGTGTCCACCTGTATCGTAGCCTTCTGTGAAAATATGCAAATAACGCGTATCTCCATGCAATTGCTTCCGCCTTGGTACCGGAATTGTCTGCCCGATGGCTTGAAGGGCTAACTCGATCCTTGAGTCTCCAAGTCTTCCAAAGGATCCGTGATGGGAAGCATAGTTCGCACATTCCTGATAACACCGTATAGCAGTCTCAAAATCCCCTAATCGTTGGGAATTTTCTCCACACCGCATGAGCCACTCATAAACTGACTCACAGCATGCTGCAATCGTGGCGCATGTGTTTGCGATGTCGGGAGGGATTTGGCAGGGGTCAATTGTGCTTAACCGGCTCATTTATAAGTGTGTTCAAAATGGTGTTTCCACTAATCGAGTTTTTGGGGTGAATCCGCTGTAAGCCAATCATGTTGTGACTTACTCAAGTAATCGTGACAGGACCGCAAAAACTGCTCCAAGGGATGTGAGAGTTTTAAGCGCTGGTAGATGGTGGTTGGTTCGCTGCGGAAAGTCCATCCCCGGTGGAGGAAGGGCGGAGCCCGACCGGAGCCGGGGATGGACTTTGAGTCTTGGCGAAGGCCGCCGGGCTGAGATGGCCCAATCGGCTGTGCGGCCTGTGTCGGTTGTACTCCTGACGATAATCCCCAAGGACCACCCGGGCTTCGGTCAGCGTATGGAGCTGCTCCCGGTTCAGGCATTCGTCCCGGAAGCGTCCGTGGAAGCTCTCCACGAAGCCATTCTGCCATGGACTGCCTGGTTCGATATACAGGGTCCGGACCCCGCTTTCCTTGAGCCAGCCTTGGACGATGTTGGCGATGAACTCCGGCCCGTTGTCGCTCCGCAGGTAGGACGGGGCTCCGTGCTCCTGGATGGCCTTCTGGAGCCATTCCAGGACGTCCTGGGACCT